>Ga0208898_1000133_pt1 | contig 65171 bp, 81 predicted proteins | sample VirMetDEL_Mar_4_FD_184513 | JGI IMG/M metagenome (GOLD analysis project Ga0208898, IMG submission 184513) | Aqueous microbial communities from the Delaware River and Bay under freshwater to marine salinity gradient to study organic matter... | ecosystem: Environmental > Aquatic > Marine >... | reverse complement strand
TATGACGCATTAAATAGATTTCGCGAAATAGAAAGAATAGGTGTGTTTGAGTTTGAGAATAAGGATGTAATTAGAAATCCTTTGATAAGTAAGATTTTAGATAAGTACGAGTAATGAAAATTGCATTTGATTTAAATGGTGTAATTAGAGATGTTTTTCTAAAAACTGAACAGGTTTATACTAAATTCTATTTAGAAGAAAAAGACGATGAGGTTGTGTCTAAGTACAACGAGGAAACTGAAGAATGGGAAGAAGAGAGTAAATCTGATGGTTTTGAGTATGGATTAGAGTTACCTGTTACTTCCATGAATTTAATAGACCACTTTAAATTTGAGACTCCCGATGATTTATATAACTTTTTTTATGTGGATTTTCCGATGAACATCTTTGGTCACAGTCCGTCAATAAGTGGTAATACATTTAATATTTTAAACGACTTATATATTGATTATAGAGATGAAAATGAAATTTATATTATATCAGATGAAATCGGTAAGTCTAAACCGGCAACGTTGTTTTTCTTATCTAAATATGGATGTTTAGTGGAAAACATTAAATTTTATTCTAAGTCTACTTTAGTGAATACTTTTGACGAGTTTGATATTATTATTACATCAAACCCGGATTTTTTATCAAAAAATTCAAATAATAAAAAAATTATAAAGGTTAACACAACTTACAATCAGGATTATGAATCCGACTTTACGATTGATAATATTTCGGAAGTTAATGATATATTTAAAAAAATAATTTAATAATGTTAGACGTTTTAGGTGAACTATATTATATAGATTTAGATAGTGTTAGTAATACTATCGATATGTCTGATGACAATTTTTCAGGTGAAACTGAACAAACCATAAATTTGGTGTCTTTTGAAGTTATAAAAATGATGTTAGAGATTATAATGACGGAAAGAGAAGAGATAGATAATAATTTGGGTGTCCACAATACGAAAGATTTAAGTATTCCTTTTAGGATTGCTTTTAATACTTTATTAAAACATCAAATATTAAAACATTTATAAAAATGAATGAAGAAACAATATTAAAAGTAGAACAATCTGTTAAAAATTTATCAGATAAAAGTTGTCGAATTTATTTTTTGTGTCAAGACACAAAAGGTAATGCAAAGGCAGGTGTTAAAATGATATATGATATGGCATTAACACTAAAGAATGATGGTTTTAATACCATAATAATGCACGAAAAAAATGACTATGCAGGTGTTGAATCTTGGTTAGGTGAGGAGTATATGAATATCCCTCATTCTTCTATTGAAAATCAGGATTTGAAAGTGTCTCCTGAAGATTTTATAGTTATTCCTGAGATATATGGGCACGTTATGGAACAGATATCTAAATTATCTTGTGCAAAAATTGTTTTATGTCAGGCATACGACCACATGTTAGAAACATTACAACCTGGTACATCTTGGACCACACATGGATTTAATAAATGTATAACTACTAACGAAAAACAAAAAGAGTATGTTGCTGAAATTATGACAAATGTTAGTTTTGACGTAGTTGAGCCGTTAATTAGTGATGAGTTTTCACCTAAAGATTTACCGTCCAAACCAATAGTTTCGATACACACAAGAGAACAAAGAGATACGATGAAAATAATAAAAACTTTTTACCTAAAGTATCCACAATATAGGTGGATTACTTTTAGAGATATGAGAGGTTTGTCACCTAAAGAATTTTCAGAGTATTTAAAAGACTCATTTGTATCTGTGTGGGTTGATGATACTTCAGGTTTTGGTACATTCCCGTTAGAGTCTATGATTACTAGAACACCTGTTATTGGAAAAGTTCCTAATCTTAAACCTGAGTGGTTAAATGATGAGAATGGTGTTTGGACATATGAACAAAACAACATTCACGATATTTTAGCAGAGTTCATTCAAAATTGGTTGGAAGATAATATTAATGAGGATTTATATGATAAAGGTGTTGAGACCGCTCAAAAATATAATAACAAAGAGGACTTTGATAGTAAGGTTATATCTCTGTTTGATACATATATCTCTCAAAGAAAAGAGGTCTTTGAGAGTCAGTTAGAAAAAATAAAAGTTGAAGAAGAAGGATAAAAATGGAAAATTTAAATATATCTGTAGTATTACCAATAGAGTCGTCAAAACATAAAAATTTTGATTTACTTTTCAAATCTTGTATTACATCAATCAGTAATCAAGTTAAAGAATGCCCTAAAAGAGGAAAGTGTGTGGAGGATATTGAGTTAGTCCTTGTGCACTCAGGAGAAGAGTCCTTAGAGTCATATATAAGTAATTTTGATTTTAGTGGTATAACTACTAATATCATACATAATACAGGTGAAACCGACTTTTGTAGTCAAATAAACTTGGGTGTTGAAAAATCAACTCATGAATGGGTAAGTATTTTTGAATTTGATGATGAGTACTCAAGTATTTGGTTTAAGAATGTTTCTAGATATATCGATTCATACCCTGAGGTTAAAGCGTTTTTACCTTTAGTTGTTGATACCGATGAGAAAGGGGTGTTCGCTGGATTCACAAATGAAGCTACGTTTGCCGCCAACATGAATAGTGAGATTGGATATCTAACAAACGAAGTTTTGTTAAACTATCAAAATTTTCAAACAAGTGGTATGGTATTTAAAAAGTCACTATTCGATGATTTTGGAGGGTTTAAAAAATCAATTAGGTTAACTTTTGTATATGAGTTATTATTAAGATTAACTTATAATTCAACAAAAATTATGACTATTCCAAGAATAGGGTATAAACATTCTAATATGAGAGAAGGTTCAGTATTTTGGAACTACAAATTTGGTTCTACTCCGCTTACAGAAGATGAGGTCGCTTTTTGGATTGATTCAGCTAAAAAAGAACATTTCTTTAAAGAAGATAGAAATATAAAGTATGAATTAGGTGAAGTTTAATGACGATTTCTGGAGATAATAAAAATTCCGAAGTCAAAAAACGGGGGAGAAAGGCTAAGGCTCAAAATTATTTTGATGTGAGGGAAGAAAAAGCAGTAAGAATGTTTCTTACTGCTTCTACGTGGAATGAAAAAAATCAAATTTATAATGAGTATTTAAGGGCTCCTTTAGACAAAATGATTGAGTCTATTATTAGGAGATATAAGTTATATCGAAAAAATATGGACTTTGTTGATATCCACAATGATACCCATTCATTTTTAATGACTAAAGTTGAAAAGTTCAAACCCGACAAAAACAAAAAAGCCTATTCCTATTTTGGTACTATATGTAAAAATTATCTTATGGGTCAAATTATTAAAGACCAAAAAGAACAAAATAGAAAAATATCGTATGAGGATATTACAACTAAGTTAGAGAGTAGACCTGATATGATATATTATTTGGAGTACGAAAAAGTAACTGCGGAACAAGTAATAAAAGAGTTTTTAAAAGAACTAGAAAAATTTATAGAAGATTCTTCTTTAAATAATAATGAAATAAAATTAGGATATGCTTTATTAGAGTTATTTGATAATTATGAAGAAATTTTTATAGGTACTGACAATAATAAGTTTAATAAAAACATTATCTTACTTTCTTTGCGTGAAATGACTAATATGAGTACTAAAGAGATTAGAACTTCTATGAAAAAATTTAAAAATTTGTATTTTGATTTAACAGTTAAGCTTAATAATTTATAAAACCCATATTTAAATATTTATAGTATTATGGGAAGACCTAAGAAAAAAGAAATTGTTTTAAGTAAAGACTCTGTGTTGAGTTTAATGCAAGAGATTTATAATGAACTTGTTGAGCAAAGGGCCACGGCAATAAGGATACAGAATAAAATGTTAGGGTTGTTGAAAGGCGCTGAAGATATGGCAGTTATTGGTCCTGTTATTAAAGAACAACAGAAAATCATAAACGACACTATCGAAAAAAAATTATCTTTATCTAAGTTACAATCATCTATATGGGAAAAATCGTCAAATACGTCTGAAGAGGAATTTAATTTATCAGAGATGGATGACGATGTTTTACAAGCCCTAATACAAAAAGATTTAGACAAAGAAAATGATGATGGTTATAAAATGACTTAATCATGGCAATAGACGTAAAACAGGGTTATAGAGACGCCACAACAAAGATTAACTCATATAACACCACAATTTCAACGCAAGCGACAGAAAAAACTCTTAAAAAACTATCTTTAGGAGATAATTTTGAATTATCTAAAAGTGAATCGTTAAAACAACTTAACGATATTGGGGACACCCAACAAAGACTTCAAGCTGAAATTAAAAATCAATATGAAGAGTTAATTGATTTAGTAAAAACATCATTACCTAGTAAGCCTACAAGTAATTCTAATACTATTAATTTTTTAGTAAAACAGGTTTTAACTGCGTCTCAAAATACTAAAAGTAGAATTTCTGAGGTCGTTGTTGAGGAAAGTTTAAAAGTTGCTGGTTGTTCTCAAGAACAAACGTTTGTTGGTAACGATGATAATTCGGGACCTAATAAAATTTACGTTAGGTTAAATCAAATCGACTTATTTAAATTACTTAAGAAAGACCCCTCTGAAGGGTATAATAAAATTCTTTATGAAAAAGAAGACCCTGTAACAGGAATGATTCCATTTCCAATGGATAAAGAATTATATAATAGGTTACAAAATGAAGGAGTGTCATTAAGTGATGAGTTTGGAAGTGATTATATTGGAGCGTCTGGTAGACAAATAATGGACGTTAAATACGTTACAGAATATGTACAAAACGGAACAACCTATTATGGGGACTTTTACGAAATTACTTTACGTAATAGACCAAACTTAAATAGAGTTTCAGACTTTCTTAGAGATTATTATAAATCAATCGATATGTTAAATTTTGATGGGTTAATGGTAAAAATTATGAATTCTTTAACTGAGTTTATTGACATATCAGGAGGACTAACCACCTCAGACAAAGAGGAACAATCTAAGTTTGAAAAGATAATACAAAGAATTTTAGGTTTATGTTTTGATAGTAATAAGGAAATTGATGTTTCGGGTACCGCAAAATTGTCAACATTAGATAATTTAGATGATTCATTTTTTGAAATGACTACTGCAGATTTACGTAATATTGAAAATCAAATTAATAATATGGTTTTAGGCGTTACTGAATTTGAAGATTGCGGAAATGTTAAATTACCTGTTAATACTCAAGCAATATTTGAAGATATAAATGAAATACGAGACTTACCTGAAAATGAAAAAGTTGACGCATTTATAGAAAAAATTGAAAAATTAGGTAAGGATGAGAATTGGAAACTTCAATTACCTGATGGCATCAATATCGATATCGCGATTAAAGATGGTTTATTAAAGGTAATACCTAGAGCTGTTGCGATGACGATACTCTCTCCCAAAGTATTACTAGGTCTTATGATTATATTGAAGTCATTAGGTAGTGCCATAATAAATGAAATCGAAGATTTTGCGACCTTCATGAAAAATATGAAAACTTATTTGGTAAATATGATAAGTAGAATCGCATCTATTTTTGTTGAGGAGTTATTTAAATTACTTAAGAAGAATATTAGACGGTTGGTTGAAACTCTGATGGTAGAAATTATAAAGGAGTCTAAAAATGCTCAGTTAAAAGTAATAACAGGTATAGTTTATGTATTACTTCAATTGGCTTCTGCAGTTGTGGACTGGAGACAATGTAAAAGTGTAGTTGATGAAATATTAAACCTTCTTAATTTAGCTATACCGGGAGGTAGTAGACCTCCAACATTTGCATTAGCGGCGGCAGGATTATTACCTGGAGGTTCACCCACAAGAGCACAAGCTAACATCACTGAAAACATTCAAAAATTAGGACTCCCGACAGGGGATATGCCTGATGGTTCACCTAACTTATCACTACCCTCCATATTCCAACAAATAAAAGGTAGTAAAGACGAAGATTTAGAAAATGGAGTGGTCCATAGTTGGTGTGCGCCAGTAGCTGTAGGCCTTGTAGTCACCGGACCGATAAGATGTACAGGAAAAAGTATGTAAAATGGATGATAAAATTAAAAATATAATTAATGATTATAAATCTCTACCAAATAAAGATTTAGAATTTGGTTTAAATCAAATTAGTGAAGATTTTGAAGATACTAAAAAGTTGATAGTTAGATTAACACATCATTTAGATTCGTTAGAAAATAGTTATAATAATATTTTAAAAGAGTATAAATCTCGTAATGCTAAATGATTGGTAAAGAAGATAATAGTAGAGAACTCAGGAGGGGTCAAATAATTTACAAAGGTCAGTGTATTGACAGTAACGACCCTATGCGTTTAGGTCGTATTCGCGCCATATTAAAAACAGAAAACCAATCTGACAGGGAAATTGCAAATGAAAACTATGGTAAGAAGACTTATCGTAATTGGGATGAAAGAGACCCTTTTGTATTCAAACCATTATTACCTTTTTTTATTAATACTCCCCCTAAAAAAGATGAGTATGTCCACTTGTTTTACAATAATATATCAAGAAAAGGGGATAAAGATAAATTTTACATAGGAGGAGTATATAGTTCACCAACAACATCTGAATATGAAAGATATGATTCCGCAGTAACTAATTTTGATGAGGGTTCTAGAAATAAACCATTTACTAACTTACTTAATGATGACGGTGAATATTTCTATGAAGACGTTAAAGGTGTATACTCAGAACCTCAAGACGTTACATTATATGGTAGAGGTACCTGTGACATTGTAATTAAAGATGATACAGTATTATTAAGAGCCGGTAAAAACAAAGACTTTAAAAGAGGTCAAGTACCAAGAAGAAATGAAAAAAGGGCGTTTATACAACTGTCAAAATTTAATCAAAGAACTGTATATGGGGATGCTCAGAAAAAACTTATCTTTAATTTCCAACACCAAAACATAAAAAAAATAGTCGAGTATAATATCATTAATCCTGAAAATTCTCAGAATGTTTTTACAGGTAATATATACATATACAACATAGCACAAAAAGATGGATTATCTTTAAGTACAGAAGTAGTTAATGTTGATACTCAAGTACCTGAAACCTCAAAGTCTTTACAAACCACAGTATCATTTAGTAGTAAAAGCTTATCAGAGGTCATTAAATTAATTAATGACACATTAGAAGGGTTAATTAAAGGTAATATAGGAAGTATAGTAAACCAAGAGGTGTCTAATGTGAGTATAAGTGGGCCGCAAAGATTCGACCAGGGTAATACATTCCCATTTTATTTCAGACCCCAAAGTAGTCTATTTAACAAATATGGTGGAGTTTCCCCAACCACAAACATGCAAGAACAATATAATTTAGGTGTTCTTTTTAATGGAGTTAAAGTGGTTACTCTAGATTTAAGCCCTGGTTATGGATTGGTTTATGATAAAAATAAGACTGATAGTGTTCCATTTAAACCTACAAAACAAAATCTAATACCAAAAACTACAAAACCTTTTGATAAATCAGTTGGTTTAATCGGAGGTGATGAAATATACCTACTTTCTCACCTATCACAGAAAACAGATGGGGGTGGTAGAATTGATTTAACCAATACGTTATATGGTATAGATGAGAATAGAATTGCTGATGAGATAGAACCAAAAACATCCTCGTTAGTAAGGGGTGAAGAATTATTAGACTTAATAAACTTAATAATTAGATATTTGGTAGGTCACGTACATGCATATCATGGTTTACCTCCTGTACCACAAAGTATTGATGGTGTTAAAGTGGATGATTTACTTAAAGAGCTATTAGATGCACAGGATAAGATATTGAATAAGAATATTCGAATTAACTGAATATTTATTATAAAAACTTAGTATGTCTCTTTACAGGTCTTATTTTAGCAAGAACGATACCCTAATTTATAATTCGTATACTAATACTGCGAGAAACCCTGTTGTAGAACTATTCTACGGTAATGTAGATAATACAATATCAAGTAAAGGGTTCACAAGGTTTATTTTTGATTTAGACCTTAATGATTTAGAAACTAAATTATCTAATGGTGAGATTTCTACTGGGTGTAGTTACAATCTTAAACATACTTTAAGAATGACCAACACATCGTCCTTTGATAAGGAGTTAATCAATACTAAGTGGTCGAATGGTAGACGGAGAGCGTCTTCATTTGATTTAGTTTTATTTAGAATACCTAAAACATCTGGTACAACAGGTAACCCCCAAACATGGGATGAAGGTGTAGGTCAAGACTATTATAAAGGGAGTCCGATAGGTACTTCAAATACTGTCGCAGTTAAAAATGTTGTTGAGACTGACAACTCATACTCAGACAGACCCGTAAACTGGTTTCAAAGGTCCACAGTAAAAGATTGGACTGAAGATGGTATCTATGACAACTCAAACTCTTTAACGTCCTTAACGGGTCTTAATTACAGTGCAATAACTATTGTAGACACTCAACACTTTGAGTTTGGTAATGAGGATATAGAATTTGATATGACAAATGAAATAAATGATATTTTAACAGGTGGTACTACGGGTTCTACAGGTTGGGGTATCGCTTTTGTCCCTGATGTAGAAAATATTACAGGGTTAACTGAGAACTACTCGGTTGGTTTCTTCTCAAGACACACCCAAACATTTTACGAGCCATTCTTGGAAACGTCATTTAATGATTTAATTCAAGATGATAGAAACACATTCTACGAAAAAAGAAACAATAAATTATATCTTTATTCTTTTAGGTATGGGGTACCTCAAAGTTTCGACAGTAACCCAACAGTCGATATATTAGATTCTAATGGTGATGCAGTTGCAGGATTTACAGGATTAACAACTTGTCAAATACAAAAAGGGGTCTATGAGGTTAGTGTAAGTGGTTTAACCTCATCTACTATACCTTGTGTGTTTTATGATAACTGGAAAGGTATATCGATTAACGGTGTCTCATTGAACACTGTTGAAAATCAATTTATTGTTAACCCTCTTTCTGACTTATATCAGATTGGTATGGAAGATAATGAGCCGAGTCTGTATGGTTTTGATTTCTACGGAATAAAACAGGACGAAAAAATATTAAATACTGACACTAGAAAAGTTAATGTCGTATTAAAGAAAGCATATACAACTAATGAAGTTTTAACTCAAGTAGACGCGTATTATAGAGTTTACGTTAGAGAAGGTCAAACAGAAGTTCAAGTTGAAGATTGGACACCTATAAACAGAACCCCTAATGGTTATTACTTTATTTTTGAAACTAAAGACAAAATTCCGAATGAATATTTCATTGATATCAAGGTCATTACAGACCGGGAGGTTAATACCTATAAACGAGAGTTAAAGTTCCAAATAGTAAACAAAAAGTAACTATGATAAGATTGACAGAAGACCAGTTAGTTGAAATGATACAACAGATTATAACTGAAAAGAAGAAAAAAAAGAAAAAGAAAAATACTTTATGTGCTAGAGGAAAATCAGCAGCTAAGGCTAAATATGATGTATATCCATCAGCCTACGCCAATGGTTACGCTGTTCAAGTTTGTAAAGGTACTAAACCTGGTTTAGATGGTAAAAAAAGATGTTCAGGAAAATATTGTTCGGGTAAAAAATAAACCCTATATTTGTAACAAACTTCCTGAAAATGAATCAAGTTAATTACTACACATATCAACTTTTTAAAGAAGATAGACTAATAGCGGAGACTGAAGCAGCCACATTTGATAGAGCAATCGATTATTTTTTCGATACTCACCCTAAGGCTTACAGCGACTCAACTTATTCTTTTAAAAAAGTTAAAATGTCTCACGAACGTTAATACTCCTCTATAAGTATTACCAAGTCCGTAGTACCCTTTATAACTCTATGAAAGGTTTCTTTCGGTATATCAAAAGTCACACCCTTTTTTAAAGGTATAGGTAATTTATTATCCATCTGAAAATACCAATCGGTATCTTCGAGAACTTCTACTAAACGATTCTCCTTATCTCTATGCCAAACGAGTTCTTTCTCAGGAATATCTTGAGAAAAAACTCGTTTGAATTTATTAGATGATATATTTTCTTGTGAGTATATCATCACCAAAATCTACCTGAAACATTTTTACCGAAATCTTTATGGGCTCTACACGCCCAATACCCCGCCTTTGTCTTATCTTTTTTCTTTGCACACTGATGTCGAGCCGCAAATGACTTTCTTGCATCAGGGTCATTCCACTTAGCGGTCATTGTAGGTGAGCCATAACTAACTTTCTTTATTTTACCTGTTTTAGGATTTCTAACGTACACATACCACTTTTTAGAACCACCTGATTTAGGTTTATTAAGAGACACTTCTTTACCTTTATATTCGGCCTCATTTAAAGTTTCATATTCAAAAGGGAAATCTAACGCCACTGTTTTACCACTTGTTAATTTTACAAAAGTACCCGCATCAGAATTTAAAATCTCCTCATCAAAATTATTAAATCTATATCCTTCTTTATATAGTTCTCTAGCCTCATTAATAAGGTCAAAGTATTTTTCACTACCATGTCTAAATGCGTTATCTGTAATAGATAAATTATTATCAAAGTGATATTGTAGTTCTTCAGAGATTTGTATTTTATTTAATATAGACTTATTAATACTTTCTCTAATTATATCTTTTATATACATAGATTCATTCTTTTTTTTCTTTTTATAGTTTTTAACTTTAATACGAGTAGGTTTTTTACCTTTGGTATCTTTTGAACGTCCTTTTTCTTTTTCCCTTTTTCTTCTACAAGCAGAATCTTTAGCTGATTGAGACATTTTACCAGCAACACCTGCCGCTCTACATACAGGATAACCTCCTTTATCACTATCACTTCTACCACAAGAAGGGTGACCACCTCCTTTTTTCTTTTTACAGATATTAACCCATGGACCTTTAGGTTGTTTTGAACCCTTCTTTTTTTTCTTTTTACCAAACCATACGGCTAAATCTTCTGATAAAATATACTTATCCATTTGACTTTATGTTACTTTTTTATAAATATTAGGTAAAACTCATTTATCATGGAAGAAAATAACGAAAACGTAAACACTCTATTTAATACTATTAATTACAAAGAACCACACGAACTAAATAAGTTTATAGATGAAATGAATGTAGACCAAGCGTTATTTTGTTTGGTTCATGCCACTCGACATGCACACAACCGTGGTTTGTACAATATTGAAGAATCTGAAGTTGTGTCTAAAGCTATAAGAACTCTGACTACACCCCAACCTTTACCAAAGGAAGAGTCTAATGACGAAGGATGAATTAACGAGTAGAATTATTATTCTACAGTCTGAAATAACAGATGCGATTTTAAGTGGTCACAAAGCACATGATGAAGATGAATTTAAATCACATAGAATCGAATTAATGATACTTCGTTGTATGTTATATGGTGAAGATTCTAAAATCTGTAAAACTGAAAAGGCAAATTGTAGAAATTGTAAGAAATAAAAAAGGGAGACCGAAGTCTCCCTTTTCTTTTTATGTTTAAGATATAATATTATCTTAACTCTCTTAGGTCGAATGTTCTAACACCATCAACTGTAATCTTACCGTAGAAACGGTTGTTCACCATCTTCTTAGCGTATCTTGTCATGATACCCTTGATTGGTGTAAAGTTGAATGGGTTGTACATTGTTGGAGTCAACTGTAGAGGTACGTATGGAGCGTATACATATCCTGTGTCAAGTAATGATGAACCCTTGTGTCCCAACAATACTGTGTTTGGTGGGAAGTATGGGTCACGGTAAACTTGATATCTACCTGATAATGTACCAACTCTTTCGATACCCATGTTGTAGTTGTCCTGGTCAGGAGCCGCGTTTGAAACGTGGAAGTACTCAAGGTCATCGAAGATTGCTGAAATCTCTGAAGATACAACAATCCAGTTAGCACCACCTCTTAGAGTTGATTTATGGATTTGTGCAGAAATCTGATTGATTGCAGTAATCAATGTCTGATTCCAATCCTTTTGGTTGTAGTTGACAGAACCGTTAGATACTCTCTTCCAACCGTTGTAGTCCCATCTTAATGACCAAGCTGCACCTTTTCTTAAGTCTCTTAAAATCTCACGGTCAATCTCTGCAGCTACCTGCTCTGACAACAATGCTGTCAATTCAGCTTCCGCGTCGATGTTGTGGAATGCAGAGACGTCTTGTGCGAGTTCTGGTGACCACTGAGCTCTTAACTTTCTTTCTGTAACAGAAACAGTAACAGCTTCTAAGTCGAATGAAACTTCACCGATAGCGTCTTCAAATTCTAATGTCTCATAAACTCTGTATGAACCAACGAAGGTATCTCCTGATGCAATTGTTGAACCTGTGTATCCGTCTAATGACTGTGTTCCAATCTCAACTGGAGTTGAGAAATCAACCTCCAAGTAGATTTTACCTTCAACATCACATACATTGTCGTACTTTCCGCCAGGACCAGGGTAAGAACCACTATAGAAAGTAGTCTGTTGCTCGTTACCATAGTTAACGATACCCTTACCGTACTTCTGAGTTACAACTCTAAAGTTATAATAAGTGTCAGTAGCGCCGGTTTTGTAAGTTTCTAATGATGCTAAGAAGTCCTCAGTATCCATTTCTTGTCCGTCAGGACCTATTAATTTACTAGCACCTGCTGATGAGAATCCTGTCATCATAAAGATTAATGACCTTACGTTTGCACTTGCTGCAGTACCTGTACCACCAGACGCGTAACTTAAAGCAACATCTAGTGTAGTTGCGGTTAAAACACCGTTGTTCCATCTAACAGGAACTAATGTTGGTGTTTGCTCTGCGTAAGCACCCTTCGAGTAATCGAACAACCCAGCTGGGTCTGAATTTGGTGTACTACCTTCGTAGAAACGGTCATATAAGTTAGTTGAATTTGTGTAACCTGAATCTGTTGTTGATGGACCGTTTGGTGCTCCGAATGGAGGAATGTGAGTTCCATCAGCGTTTCTGTTCTGAATCTTTGGAACAAAGTAGAACAACTTACCGATTGGTAGGTTCATAGCTTGAACTGAAACGATGTCGTTAGCCAATAACTTAGAGAAAACTCTTCTTACGATTGGGAAAACAACTGTTTCGAAAGAACCTGAACTGTCAGATGCCGCCGCTTCGTTTATCAAATATGATGCTTGGTTCTCATATAACTGAGCCATATTTTCTTTAGTGTGGCCTTTAAGACCATCGAGGAACCCTAATTTGTCCCACTTGTTAATTGTGTCCTCCTTGATAACCTTAAGGTGCTTAAGACCGATGTTACCAACTAGACCTGATTCTAATAATGCTCCCATTTTAATATTTTTTAAGGAAATTTATTTTTATTTTAATTTACTCATTAAATCTCTCATTCTTAAGAACTGAGGATTTTCATAAGTTTTACTTTCGATAAGATTGTTTGCTGAACCTTTAGTTGGAGTTTTAGTAACTTTAGATTGTACTGATTCAGTAACAACGTTAGTTTCTTTTCCACCTAAATCTTCTTTAACTGTCTTATATAAAGATTTTGATTCTTTAAGAGTCTCGACACCATCGAAACGTCTTAAAATATTTATTTTCTCTTGCTTCGTAGTAGAATGCTCAGTGAATAAACGAGTAGCGTAAGCTAAATTAGAGTTGAAAACAGCCACTTCGTTAAGCTTCTCTTTGAAAACATTAAGTGCCTTACGGTACTCTTCATTCTTTTCTCTAAGTTGTTTAACTTCTGCTTTTAATTCTTCATTTTCTCTTACCGCGGGTCTTAATCTACCCTTAGCATAAGTTCTCACCTCTTCAGGTGCAGATTTAGCGTTTGGGTACTTTCGTAAAGACGCATTAGTTCTAGCAGTTTCAGTGGTTTCACCTTCGTTACTTTCGTAATCTCTGTGTGACTTAGACTCATCGCCTTTGTTCCCACCGTAATCACCTTCGTTAGTTTCGTAATCTCTGTGTGACTTAGACTCATCGCCTTTGTTCCCACCGTAATCACCTTCGTTAGTTTCGTAATCTCTGTGTGACCTAGACTCATCGCCTTTGTTCCCACCGTAATCACCTTCACTCATTTCTTCTTCGTCAGCTTCTTCTTCACCAATCTCGATTTCATATACCACTTCTTCTTCTTCTTCCATGTGGTCTTCTTCTGTGTACTCACCTTCATATGCTTCTTCTTCTGATTCACCTAACTGAATAACGTATTCAGCATCGGTCTCTTCGTCTGATAAATGAACGTCACCACCGTCTTGCTTTACAATGATACCGTCTTCTTCACCCATAGCTTTAAATACCTTTAGTATTTCGTCATCAGAAGCTGCGGTTAAATCGAGAGGTAAAAGAACCTCTTCTTCATCATCAACTTCCAAGTCGTCACCAGGTAAATCGGTCATTAACATTTCCTCATCACCCAAGTCTAACTCTTCGTCGTTATCAGATTCCATATCGTCACCCATATCAAGACCTAAGTCTTCAAGAGCGTCTTCCATGTCACCTTCTGCGTCATCAACTTCAACCTCATCTTCAACGTCAATTTCTTCCTGTTCGGACATTTCAACATTTTCTTCTTCAGTTTCTGTTTCAGACATTTCAACCTCTTCTTCACTAAGAGATTCTTTTACTAATTCACTGATTTCTTCCTTCATAGTAGAAGCAAGTATTCCTTTTGCATTATTAGTTATGGCTTCTTGTAGATTTTCCATCTGCAATAAAGCTTCTTCAACTAGGTTTTTTTTGTCTGCCATATTATTTTTTTGCAAAAAAGTTTATTATAGTTATCATATAAATATGTTAAATATGAAAAAAGTGTTTTTTTAATAACTTTAAGCAAAAAAAAATCGGGGATAACCCCGATTCAAAAATCTTTTTTTATTTTAAATTACTCATACACCTCGTCGATTTTACTCTCAACACACGCTGTGATTCTCCAATCGTAAACAAAATCCTTAAAGCTTTGAGTAACTTTAGCTTCAACGTCAGTTACGTTAAAACCCTTAACAAGTTTTTCTTCTCTAACTTTTTTAATTTTACCTGAGTTTTCATCAGGGAGGTCATACTGAACTTTTGCCACAAAATACTTTTCGTCCATGTTTTTTTATTTAAAAGGTTTAATAACCTAAATAATCGGAAAGTCTTTTCATTAAGTCAACACTTTTACCTAAACCACCATCAATCTTTGGTTCTTGTGACCTTAACTGAGTCTCTTCCTCTAAACTTTCTTCATACTTACCCTTATCATTTTTATCTAAGAATAGATATGCACCTGGTGTAGATGGAGATGAAACTAAATCAAAACAGATTAATTCAAAATCGTCTTGTACTTCATTTCTTTCACCTTTCTTTACTAATGAGCCAACACCACGAGAAGAAACACCCATAGTGACTCCTTGTCTCATTAAATTAGCCGCTTGGTCACCTGGACACGAAACTACACCCTCTGTATGAAATCCAGGTGATGTCAATAATTTAATCTTTCCCATAAGTGTGTTACCTTCCCACCATACGTCTGTGATTAAGTGTGAGACACGGTCCAAATCTATCAAAGATGATTCAGGGTGGTTAAGTTCAGATATTGATAATCCTTTTTCGATTGCTTTTTTATAAACGTCAGCTTCTCTACGTAAAATCTTTTCAGGATACACTCTACCGTTTCTATTGGGGGTATCGTATTTTTGTAACGTCGCGTAAAACTCAAATGGTTTTGAATGGTCTAATTGACCATAAGACTCTTTTATAACTTGTGAATTACGGCTATCGTTAGGATTTACAAATCCGGCATCCCACTCTACTAAGATACCTTTACCTGAATCGTTTGGTCCTAAAATCTTCATGTTTTTTCTTTATAAATATATCAGACCACTTCTTTTGTCGTTTTACTCTTGTGTATTTCAAAATACTTCATACCTCTTAAGCAATCGGTATACACTGCTTGAATGACTTTTTTAATATTTTCTTTTAGTTTTGTTGATTTAAAATCTAAGTGATTTTTAAGATATAAGGTGATTTCTAAGTTCATAAAACTTCTTTTACCTCTTTGTATTCCACTACTTCTTAAATCTAAATCCACTATATTATGTTTTTCGAAAACTTCGGTATTTAAAACTTCTAATAAGACGTGTTTAATATTACGCTCCATAGTCCCTGTCGCTCTATCCCAATTCTCAAACTCTTTTATGGGTTCTACCCATGATTGTAAAACAATATAAACTGTTTTTAAATTTTTGGCATCTACTGTACCGTAATAACATTTTGAGTCATTGAATATTTTTAATTGTGACGTTTTTCCTTTTTTCATATAAATTCATACTTACAAAGTTTATTGATTTGTATTAAATATACTATATTTGTAGTTATATGTCAAAAACATATATTTATAGATAAACAAATTTATATATGCTAATTATTAAGGTGAAAAATAAGAATATAGAGGCGGCTCTTAAAAACTACAAATATAAAGTTTACAAGACTAAGCAACTTCAGAACCTTAATAAAAATAAGGAGTACACAAAGGATTCAGTGGAAAAAAGAGAAAAAATGAAAAAAGCAATTTATGTGAATAAGAAGAGAAACGACCTTTAAGAGTTAGAATACATTATTCTTCAACTCCTTTACTTCTTGAAAATTTTTCAAGTGTGGTAAATCCTAACCCCGCACCTACAATATACATCATACCGTCCCACACATATTTTTGTAACGGTATATCCATAAAAATGTTAGCAACAAAGGCAATACACATCATGAAAAATGCGATTATGGTAACAAACCTTTTTGATGACTTTTGACCATCAACGTCACCTAATAATGATGTAAAAAATCTTTTCATTATAACCCCTTTTCTAATTGCTTAAGTCTATAAAGAGATGTAAGGGTATAATCAGTTTCGTTTATTTTATTTAAAGTTTTTTGAATCTTTTCTTTAAGTTCGTTATCGTTAGATTCATTTAAATTATTACTTAATTTACTATAGACAGATTTCTTAGACTTATCTATTTCCTCTATTAATTGGTTCTTATTTAGTGACGTAAAAAATTTAAACTCCTTTTTCTCTTCCTCATTAAGTGAAGAAAACTCTTTATTAAATGTTTTAGTGGCAATCTGTAACATAGAAGAAATAGGTATATTCAAACTAGATTCATTTATTTCAACTATATCATTACTTAATAAATTTTTCTTAATTCTATTTTTAGATTCTAATAATGACTCTAGATTTTTAGTTACATTTTTAGTATAAACTTGAATATCGATATCACTGTAATTGTTATTAGTTTCAATAACTAATTGGTTAATCCACTGACTAATCTTATTAATTTCATTTTGGTTATCATCAATTAAACTTCTTAGTTGTTCAAACGATTCAGAGATATACTCGTCTACAATAGTTTCGTTTAAACCTTTTTTAGATGATAATTCATCGTAAATAAAATATACTTCACATAAGTCACTATTTTCAAGTATCATAGATTTAAATGACTTAATATGAGTTTTAAAATCTTGTTTTCCGTAAGTTGATTCGAATAACTTTTCAATCTTGGTTTTGATGATTCCGAATGATGTCATGATATTTTTTTATATAAATATCATGTAAGTAGTATTATTCACAATTTAGTCATTTAGAAGTGAATTCAACTTTTTTTCTATTTCACCTAAAGACTGTCTACCTTTAGATAAGTCTAATATACTTTTACCTTTTATTAAGTCGTCCTCGACTAATAAATCTAAGTCTTTATTTCTTACTAGTCTTTCGGTTGGAGTTTCTTCGGGCGCAGTGTCTCCCCCTCCTTCATCACCACCTAAATCACCACCTAAATCACCACCTAAATCACCACCTAAGTCACCACCTAAGTCACCACCTAAGTCACCACCTAAGTCACCACCTAAATCACCTGTACCTGAATCAGTTGTTTCATCACCTAATGGGTCACCTCCTTCACCTGGTTTATTACCATATAGTTTATCTATATTTGCGAATACACCAGTTTTACTAATAACTTCGGATGTCTTTTCAAGTTCGGCAGCAACCGCTTTTTCGATTCTTTGTTGTTGTAAGTCTAATTTAATTTCCTCGTCACTAAAACCAAGTATGTGCTTCTTAGCCCAAGATGAGGAAACGGGTAAGATACCAGTTCCTGGGTCAGTAACAGCATCTCTATATAATTGAATTTTTTGTTGCCATTGCTCAACTTTGAGTAAGTCCGCTTGTGTAGAAGGATTAGTAAGACCTAAAGTAAAATTACCTAATTCATCTTCAAAACCTAAAAGGTAAAGGTGTATAATTGCAATTTTATTTAGTTCTTGAATCATCGACTTTTGAATTCTGTTTATAGTTCTAGCAAATCTTATATCCTGTAATGATAAGTTTTTACCGTCACCAACAACCTCTTCAAATCCTAAGAATGCTTTGGGTACTCTTAGAGATGTTAAAAGTTTCTTCTGAATGTATTCTATATCTGCAATTTCAGATAGGTTTTGTGCACCTGGCAATGTATCTATAGGGTTAGGTGCGTTAGGGTCTCTAACGGGAATAAAATAGTCTTGGTCGACCGCCATTTGATTGTATCTTAAATCGACATTTCCGTTACTCGAATCTACAACTTGGTCTCTCTTAAATTTGTTTGCCACTCTATTTACGTATGGTTCAACATCCTTGTCGTCCATATTTCCAACAAATACTTTAAATACTCTTCTTTCAGGTGCTCGCGATGTTCTATAGATTAACATGGCATCTTCTGATAGTATTAACTGTTTCCAAATTCTTCTACCTTTTTCCAACATAGATGTCCCGTATGGTAGTTTTCTATCGTCACCTAATAATCTAAAGTGAGCAATCTCCCAAGTATTAAATTCCATGTCTTTATTTTGCCATAAAAACTTTAGCGCATCATTCTCCGTATTTGTTGAGTTACGTTCAGGCTTCATTTTCATACCTCTCTCCTGTCTATTAATCTCAATATTAGGTAGTTGTTGTGCACCCATAATACCTTTTTCAGGGTCTAATTTCAGATAAACAAAATTGTCACCATACTTACATGTATTTCTTGTCCACATAGGTAAGTTAGTATTAATATCTAATCTGTTATTAAACAAATCACCTAAAACAGATTTAATTCTTTTACTTTCCGAATATATCTGTAACATATAACCGTCTTCATCGGGAGTAGTAGATTCTTCTGAGTATATATCTAAGGCGGCGGAAATTTCAGGAGTATACTCCATACTTTCATAATCATAAAAGGAGGCTAAACGAGTTGGTTCATAATAAACTGCTTGTGTATAAAGATTGTTTTCAATCTTTTGCCATTGTTGACCTAAATAAAGGGTTTGTTGTGCTTGTAACTTCTCTCTCTCATACTCTTGTTTATTAGTTGTCTTGAGTATTTGTTTTTTGTCGAAGTTATATACGGGTGGTTGTTGGTCCAAAGTTGAATCGGGACCAAATACTCTTGTTAACCTTTGCCAAATCGTATAATTATTCTTTTCCGCCATAGTTTTTTAGATAAATATAAACTTTACCCGAATTAATTAAAGGTTATCTTCTTCTACCTCCAAATAACCAGTTATATTGTTCGTAATCTTGTTTTGTGATTCCATTTGGTCGGTAGTGATTGTTATTGTTTGGCATGACGGGTAAACCAGGATTAAAGTCTTTAGATGAATTTTTAACAGGAGTTTCATTGACCATCCAACTCTCCATCATCGCCTTGGTCTGTTCAGTAACCTTTTCAAGTTGTGTAAATGAGTTTTCACCAACATATATCGCCATAGCCATTGCCATGATAAGGTCGTCGTGTTGCCCTTTAATGTGGTCAGGTCTTCCGTTAATATATACAAACGTATTTAATTCATTCATTAAACGAGAAGAACGAACAATAAAGTTATGTCTTAAGGCTTCTTCAAATGACGCAACAATTTGAACACGTTTTGAATTAAAATTAAGACCTGGTATTTTTTCTATCGCTTTTGGGTTGTATTTCCATTTGTCAGCAGCATTTATACCATCAACATACAAATCCTTATAATTCATTTCCTGAAGTTTACGAGCGGTAGAAACTCCCATACCCCCAGTGATATCAATCACAACAAACGCAGAATACATAGTCGCCCATTTAAACGCGACTTCAGCGGCAACATCAGGTGGTACCTTACCCAAATACTCTAGTACCTGTTCTCTCTCATCAAAATCTATAATACAGAATGTTGTAAAGTCCTCACTATCACCACGAGAAACATCAATACCCATAATATATTTGTGACCCACCACAGGTTCTTTCCATTGCCATAACGCACCCCCCATAAATTTGTTTTCAGGTTCACGAATAAAGTTTTCCTTAATTTTTTCTACCGTATCAGAAGGAATAACATTGTCACCCGAACCCAAGAAATTACACTCTAATTCCTGTGCAATCTTACGTCTGTCAAACTTAAGTTTTTTAGCCATACCCTCAAACCATGATGAATATGGTTTGTACCCATCCAAGAAATGTGTTTTTATTTCTTCAAAATCCCTTTCCATGGGATTTATATGTGAATAATCTAATGTTATCTCTTCATCTTTATAGTCTTCTCTATTCAACATATAATGAACAATATCATTACACTTAATTAATTTTAAATCTCTTGCATATCGAGGGTCACGGTACCAAAACATTTCGGTAATCTTAAAGTCATTCATACCTCGTAATGATTGGTCATAAATAGAGTAATATATACGGTCAAAACCGTTAGGTGTTGATATCACAATCACTTTACCACCTGTAGAAAGTGATGCCATACACGCAGACCAAAAATCGTTATCCGCTTCAATAAACGCGGCCTCATCAAACACAAGTATCGTGGGGGTATATCCACGAAGTGCGTCTTTAGAAGTTGCCACTGACTTTACCTCACAACCATTAGTAAGTTTGTAATGCCTTTGTGAATTCTTTTCATTAGAAAAATCAACACCGAACCAAGAAGGCCATTGCTCTATAAACGCACGAATTTTACCCGCCATCTCGACAGAGGTATCAAGTTTGTTAGCGATTATAAGTATTTTCTCAGGTTTACTTTTAGATGCGGTTACTAATTTCTTTGATACCCATGCAGATGTTACTGTTGATACACCCGCTTGTCGATACTTTAATGCTATATTCTCTTCAAACTTATCATAATCCTTAATTAAACTTTCTTGGTCAGGAAATAATCTTAAAGGTACATATTTTGACTGTGTATTGTCATAAGTCTGTAGATATGTTCTTAACGCATACGAGGTGTCTTTAACACACCTCGCATACTCTAATAATACTTTTTCTCTAGTTAACGCCATATAGACATTTTAGTAAGAATTTATGTTAAAGAAATACCTAAATCACCTAATAAGTCTGAAAGACCACTATCATCATCGTCATCGTCATCATCACTGTATTGTGACATCGCGTCTTCATATTCGTATCCCTTTAACTCGTCAATAATTTCATCGACCATTTTTGACACTAAGTTTTTACCTTCATCTGAACCTGATAGAATCATTTTAGCTACCTCAAAAAATTCATCAGTAGATAATGATGAAAATCTTGAGAATAAATAATTTTGTATTTCTCTCATATCATCCTCATATAATTTATCAGGATATGATTGTGTGAATTTATCCCATATTACAGGACCTAACCTTAAATCCCAAACCTCATAAGGTAAAGTGTCTGTTTGACCCATAACCATTTCGGCAGCTTTAGGGTCATCTGGTAGACCTTGTGTACCTAAAACCTCATAAACACCTTTTATAAGTTCGTGAACCAACACAGGAAAGAATAAACCTTTAGCCTTAATTGTTGGTGGGTCTGTAGTATCATCTACTTCTTCTGAGCCTTGTACTCCTTCTCCACTACTCGCGGCACCCATAATCATTTGGTCAGGCATAATCCAATATAAAAGGTCATTAATTGACATTAATACTCCATAAAGATTCAATAGTCGAGGGTTAATAGTGTTTAATTGTTCCTCAACTAAATGAAACATATAATGACCTTTTTTAGACGCACCTTGTATTAAAGAATTAATAAATCTTCTTTTAGCCTTTTCTAAATCGAATTTTTCAAAAGCTGCCATAAAATTTTCTAAATCATCTTCAGCTTCATCAGAACTTATACCAAACTGTTGTTGTACCTCTTCATCATCAATTTCTTCAGGTTCTGATATCATTTGTGAAGTATCTATTTGACCTGGCATCGATGTTAGTTCGACATCATATTGAAAAGCATCGTCGGGTATAGATAATTCTTTCTTAACTAAATCAACAGCTAACTGTTCTAAAAATCCTTCATTATTGGATTCTATAGACTTTACCTCTTGTACTGACTGCATCAACATCATCTGAAGTTGCATAAATGCGTTTTGACCTGATATGTCCTCCATACCAGTATAACGCTTTACCTTTTCAACTACCTGTTTAAATCTTTCTGAGGCTACCAATTCGGCAAACGAATTATCAAATTCATCTTCTTCTTTTCCTGGTAATGCAGGATTATCTGATAAAGGAGTTTCACCACTAGAAATCTTTCTTTCTATTTCTCTGTCCATTCTTTCAGGACCATCATATTCTATCTGTTCTTTGATAGAATTAATAATATTTTTTGTCAACTTACTCATCTCTGAATTTAATATTTAAGTTGTTAAACTTAAGGAATTCAGGTAAACCTTGTTCCTCACCAGCCTTCGGTTTTGGACTGTGTTTTGGTTTGTATGGCGTACCTCTCTCCGGTTTAACTCCTGGTTTAACTGTTGGTCTTGCAGGTTTAACTTCCGTACCCGCTTTAGGTTTTGGACTGTGTTTTGGTTTGTACGGAGTACCTCTTTCAGGTCTAACTCCAGGTTTAACTGTTGGTTTCACAGGTGCAATGCTTGGTCCCTGCTCAAGAATATCTTTCTTAGTAAACATCTTACCTTGTGATTTATTAATCAAAGATAAGATACTTTCTTCAATCTGTCTAACCTTTTCTTCTGTTTCTTCGAACATACCTAATGTAGTAATAGGTGTTTTCATTTTTTTCTTCGAACTACCGAATAATTCTTCTAATACTTCATCTTCATTTATATCTCCAAAGAACTCTTCGTTAGACATCATTTTTCTATTATTATCAGAATCATCATCCATACCATCAGGAGCCATATCATCCGCATCATGAGGCATTTCTTGACCTGTAGCTGTTTGCATCGCTAATTTACCTAATGCATTAGATGAGTCAATTTCTTCTTCCATTTGTTTTGTTACAGTAACTGAACCATCCTCATTAGGTATAACTGTACCATTAACATTAAGACCCCCATCTCTTTTCAGTTTATCAATTTCAGTTTTACTATACGTTGTCTTTTCTACAGTAGTAGTTTCCGCTTCTTCAATACTTTCGTATATCTTATTAATATGTAAATTAGACATCTTTTTAATAGTTTCATATGAGAAACCCTCCTCAAGAAGTCTTACGATTTTTTTTTCTTTATTCTTCATGGTTTACAAAACTTTTCTCATATGAAAGGACAATATCTCTTTCATATAATTTATCTTCTACGGATTTAATTGTATCTCCATACCTGAAGACCAATCTTTTATAGTTACTATCAACTACAAACTCAGAATCGGATTTTTCCCATCCTAAAGATATAACACCTTCCACTGCGTCATAAACAGAAAAAAAGTCGGAGTTTTGAACTAGTTCCAACTCAATATCTGAGTTTCTCAAAACACCAACTTTTTTAATATATTCAATATTGGGAGGTAAAGGTTTTCCTGAAGCTGGTTCAGAGTCCCAATCTTCACCCCACACTTCTTCTACGTCAGAGAATATAAACTCATAGATATTATCCCCTTTATAGTTGGGACCCAATTCGTTGACGTAGACTAACCTCATAATAATTCCCCATTAGGTGATACTTTCAACTGTTTACCGTCAACCTCAAATACTAAGTTACTTTTGTTTGTTTTACCTAAAAACTTAGAATTTTTATTTTCTTTCATGATAAACTCTGAAGTTAATTCTTGCTCTAAAGTTTCAGACATTTCTTTAACTTCAGACTTAACTTTAACTTTATTTACTTTTTCTGTGATAAACTTTTTTATGTTTTTTGACTCAGTTTCTTTTTTTTCTTCTTCTGAAATTATGAAATACTTTGATATTACCTTATCAATCTTAGATTCAGTAAAGACTTCGTCTAAAACATTATTAATTCCATGACCTTCGCCTAATTCTTCATCACCCACAGGTTCTTCTTCCATATCTAAGTCTAAATCTAACTCATCACCTTCTTCATCACCTGCTTCTATATCAAGTTCTCCCTCAACTCCGTAATCAATTTCCTCATCCTCAAAATTAGCTAAAACATCCTCCAAGTCTTCTTCTGATAAGTTTTCTAAATTCACGGCAGATATAACTGAATTTAAAACATACTTAATGTCTTCAGAAGATAGTCCTTCTTGAGAATCTAATGTTCTTAACTTTTGACCTAACTTCCCTGTTAGTTTTTGAATTAATTTAAAAGAAATATCTTCTTCCTCTCCTTCAACGCCCTCAGGTTCTGACTCATCACCTAAATCCATATCTAAATCTAACTCTTCGTCACCTTCAGGAGTATCTAAATCCAAGTCTAAATCTAAATCTTCACCACCCTCTTCAGGTGCGGGTAATGCCTCAGGTGCATCTCCCATGTCGCTCATTTCAGATTCAGGTGTTTTTAAAACAAACTTTTTTTGCTCACCGATTAAATTAATATTTTCACTATGTTCATGTAGTCTATTTAATTCACCAGCTAAAAGGTTTATTTGTTTCATTGCCTGAGAATATGACCTGTGGTATTTTCTGTTTTTCATTGGTTCACGATAATCCATTTCGGATTCGTTAATTCCTGACTTTACAATGTATCCATTTTTTTCATTTACAATACCGTAATAATTACCGTCAGCTAATTGAATTGTATAGTCGGCTTTACTTTCATTTATATTTTGTGAAGGCTCGTTATAACGAGCAATTTCAAGGATACGGTTAATTTTCTCCATACCTTGTAATTTTTCACTTCCTAAAGGGTTTAAATCTGCCATATTTTTGTTTTTTAAAATTCGTTAATTACATAAAGACACCATTTCCTCCAAGTTTCACGCTTCCACATTGAATTCTTTCTTGAGTCTCCCAAGTATTACCTGAGACGTATACTTCCACAGTTGCCACTGAATGTACTGTGGGTGTACTACCTGAATATAAGTTATACGTTGTTGACGCGCTTTGGGTACATGCTGTAAAACCTGCCATGATGATATTTTTATAAATAAATATGTGATAAATTAGTATTTTCTAATATTTACTATCTATTACTTTAAATTTTCTTGTATTGATAGACTCTTATCTATCAAATTATTTTTATAATCAAAAAGTTTTTGGATATACCCGTTACGTCTTAAAAATTTAAAAACTAAATTTTCGTAAGAATATTCACCTCCTTTTTCAAGACCACTCGTCCTAAACTTTTTTATTTTATCTTTAACCGAGTCTAGTTTTTCAACAGAGTCGTCTAAATCACCAACTTCCAAATCTTCAATAGTATTATCGATAATTTCCATCCAATGATGTGATTTATCTTCTATTTTTTTTCTGTCTATTTTAACTTCTTTTGCTACTGGTTGTTTTAACCATTCATCATATAATACTGAATAGACACCTGTAGACATATGTGGTTCATTCATATCTTGAACATATAATTCAACTTCATAACCTTTTACTGTAATATCGTGTTGGGAATTAAAAACAGTTCTTTTTAAATTAAATAAGTCTTTAAATAGTTCTTCTTGTTCTCCCGACTCTTTAAAATCATAAATTATGTGTAAGTCGATATCAGAATACTCTGACCAGTTAAAATTAGCTAAAGAACCCGTCATTGTTACGTCCTGTATAAAAATATCAAAACCTAAAAATTCTACGAATTTATTCGCAATATCTAATAACCCATCTCTTATTTCTGGTTTCATTTCTGATGACTCTACGTCAGCATAATTTTCCCAAATCTCAGGATTCAAAGTATCTTTAACAAAAAAACTACTAATTATATTATCCATTTTTTTCTATTTTATTGTAAGTAAATTTTCTTGCAACTTCTTTATTAAAGAAACTACCTTGGGATTCTGCCATTCTAAACTTAGTAAAAACTGAGTGTGGAACATCCTCATATTCATACTGAATATCTCCTTTGAATGTTACTAGTAACTTCCTATTTGAGGTGTCGTACTCAACTTTTCTAAGTGTCGTCGAATCAATCTCACAGATTATTTTTTTACCTATTATTCTTTCCGTTTTTATACTCATAAATATTATTTTCTATCAGATTTATCATTATCATCCATCCACGCACCTATTATAGTATTATCAATTCTAAATTTACATACATATGCATCTTCTTCTGTACCCGAAGTGGTCATTATTTTAGTACCATCCTTTTTACCATAACCATCCATAGTACCAAACTGTATTAACGTTTTAAATGTTGAACCTCCTTCTGGTCTACAATGTGATAGGGCGTGATATAATGTACTACATGCTATGTTCGCGTCTATAGATTTTTTAGAAAAGACGGTTTCTTTCGGACCAATAAAATACTCCATCCCACACACCGTCGGTACATTAATGTTCTCATTTTCAATCTCAACTTCTGTATTAACAGTGCTTGGTTCTTCTACCGTTTTAAATTTACTTAACCTGTCTTTAATAAATTCTTTACCTTTTTCAAAACCTTTTTTTATACCATCTCTTATTCCTCTTAAAAACCCTTGCTCATCAAGTTCCGATTCTGTAATACCCATTAACTCACGATTACGTCTTACTTCATTTAAAATATGTTTGTTCATAATAACATTTTACTATAAATACTTAGGAGAATAAAAAACCCCTCAGTTTGTATGAGGGGTTATTTATTAGGAGTTATACTTCTTAATTTTATCTCGAAGTTTGATTGCTTTTTCAAAATCTTGTTTAGAAACTGCTTCATCTAATTGTGATTGTAATTCCTGAATCTTTTCTTTATTAGATTCGATAGAATTAATCTTATCTCTCAGTTGAGCTGCAGTTTCGTAGTCTTGTGATTCTACAGCTTTGTTCATTTTATCTTTTAATACTGAAACCTCACTTGAATCTTTTTTAGGTGCTGTGTTACCATAACGGTAAATGGAAGTTACCTGATAGGTTCCATCTTCTGATGTAAATGTTTCTTTTGTCCAAGCACCATTCTCATCTTCACCACTATCAACATCTTTTTTACCTCTTACGACCATAGGGTTGTTATAGGAACCGAATCCATCAAATAATGAGTCAAACTCAGAGAACAAGTCATTAAAATTAAATTTTCTACGTAACATTTTTGGTTTTTTTATTTAAGTTTATTAATTTTACACTCATATTATGAATATCGTGCCAAACGATAAATTATACCATTACACTGACATTATGTCATACAAATTAAAAATGAACTGACAAAATGTCAATAGTTGATTTAGTGGTATAATCTTTACTATAATTGAACTAAATAATTTTTAAATATGATAGAATCAGTAGACCCAAACGATAAAGGACCAAGAAAAAAGAAAGAACAACAAAGTTCATCTAAGACCCCTGTACTAGACAATTTTTCGAGGGACTTGGTGAAACTAGCTTCAGAAGGAAGACTTGACCCTGTAATTGGTAGGGACAGTGAGATTAAAAGAATCGCTCAAATTCTTTCTCGTAGGAAGAAGAATAACCCAATTATTATTGGTGAGCCAGGTTGTGGTAAAACCGCAATTGTAGAAGGTTTAGCTATGAAAATTTTTGAGGGTGATTGCCCTCAAAATCTATGTGATAAACGACTCGTTTCTTTGGATATGACATCTATTGTTGCAGGTACTAAGTACCGTGGACAATTTGAGGAAAGACTTAAGGTAATTCTTGATGAACTTCAAGATAATCATGATATTATTATTTTTATCGATGAAATTCACACAATTATTGGTGCAGGTAATACCTCAGGTTCTTTAGATGCATCCAACATCTTTAAACCCGCATTGGCTCGAGGTGAACTACAATGTGTAGGTGCAACCACCCTCGATGAATACCGTGAGAATATCGAGAAGGATGGTGCTTTGGAACGTAGATTTCAAAAGGTAATGGTTGACGGTTCAACTCCTGATGAGACTTTAGAAATTCTTCAGAACTTGAAGTCTCGTTATGAGGACCACCACAAGGTCGTGTACACAGATAAGGCACTTCAGACGTGTGTAACACTTGCGGACCGTTATGTTACCGATAGGGAATTCCCTGACAAAGCAATCGATATTATGGATGAGGTTGGTGCTCGTGCACAAATCAACGTTAAACTTCCTGAAATCATCGAAGAACTTCGAGCAGAAGCCCTTGAAATTAAAGATAAGAAGATTCAGGTTGTAAAGAGTCAGAAGTACGAGGAAGCTGCTCAACTACGTGACCGAGAACGTAAGATTATCGAAAAACTTGAATATGAGAAAGAAAAGTTTGATTCAAGAAAAGATGAGGAGCGTAAAGAAATCACCGAAGAAATGATTTACGATGTAGTTTCACATATGACTAAGATTCCTTTATCTAAATTAAATGCAGACGATAAGGAGAGTCTGTTGGATTTGGAGAGTAACCTTAACTCATCTGTAATTGGTCAAGAAGCCGCGGTTAAGACGATTTCAAAAGCAATTCGTAGAAACCGTGTGGGTATTAAAGACCCAAGTCGTCCAATCGGTTCGTTTATCTTCTTGGGCTCCACAGGTATTGGTAAGACACACTTAGCCAAACAATTGGCAAAAGAAATTTTTGGTGATGAGGATTCGTTAATCCGTGTTGACATGTCTGAATACCAAGAGAAATTCTCTATGAGTAGATTGATTGGTTCCCCTCCTGGTTATGTTGGATATGACCAAGGTGGTCAGTTGACCGAAGCAGTCAAAAACAAACCATACTCAGTAGTATTGTTTGATGAGATTGAAAAGGCAAATAAAGACATCTTCTCAATCCTCCTACAAATGATGGATGACGGTCACCTAACAGACTCTTTCGGTAGAAAGATTAATTTCAGAAACTGTCTGATTATTATGACTTCCAATCTTGGTGTTAAGAAACTACAGGACTTCGGTTCAGGTGTTGGATTCGACACTACAACACGAATCTCAAATAACGAAGCAATGAAGAAGGCTTTGTTGGAGAAAGAGTTGAAAAATCACTTCACTCCTGAGTTCTTGAATCGCGTAGATGAGGTAGTAATCTTCAACCCACTAAGAGAAAATGAAGTTGAGCAAATCGTAGAGATTGAATTGTCTAAACTAGACCGTAGACTCGACCGTCTCGGATATGAAGTGACCATCGACAATAAAGTTAAGAAGTTCTTATCAGAAGTAGGTTTTGATGAAAAATATGGGGCAAGACCAATTAAACGAGCAATTCAAGAGAAAATCGAAGATTTGATTTCAGAAGAAGTTCTTAGAGGTAATATCACAGAAGGCGTACCTTGTAAACTGAAAATGAAAGGAAAAGAAGAAGTAGTTTTAGAAAAGGGGAAATAATTCCCCTTTTTTTTGTTTTTACGAAAAAAGTTTTTTATATTTGTATTCAAATCAACCACAAAATGAAAAACGAACAGCTCAATCGTCTTAAAGAAGTTCTCTCAGTTCCCACAAAAACCTATAAGGAAGATGGGATGGTAGACTACATTATTAGTGTTCTTGAGACGATTGATGGAGTGACGTATTACAATGACCCAATGAACAACGTTTATGCCACTAAAGGTACGCTACCTGATGGTGAGTTTTACCCGATGTTTGTTGCTCACACAGATACGGTTCATGAGTTGGTTGATGACATTGTTGTAGAGGAGGAAAATCTCGAAAAACCCCCCACTTTTGGTCGAACGTTTACTGAAGAACTAAACTTATCTCTAAAGGGATATACACCACAAGGGAATCCAACGGGAATCGGTGGTGACGATAAATGTGGTGTTTTTTTGGCACTCGAACTCCTTCGCACTTTGTCACATGTAAAGGTCGGTCTTTTCGTATCAGAAGAGACTGGGTGTCACGGCTCGAAAGAGTGTGATGTTGAGTTCCTCAAGGATGTGGGATATGCGATTCAATTTGACGCACCTGGAAATCATTTGGTTACCGAAGTTTGTTCGGGGGTTCGTTTGTTTGAAAGTAAAGGTGATTTTATTAATCGCATTATCCCCGTCTTTGAAAACTCTATGGGTGTGTCCCCATACCTTCAATCCCATCCATACACTGATGTATCTCAAATTAAGATGAAAGGAGATTTCTCTTGTATTAATTTCTCTTGTGGGTACTACAACATGCATACCTCTTCTGAGTTTGTTGTTGTGAAGGACGTAGAGGATGCGTTTAACTTGGCTGTCGGCGTTGTTAAGGAGCTTGGTAATACGAAGTATGAGTACACTTATGTCCGTCCTACATATGACTACTACGGTCAAGGTAACTTGTTTACTAATTACGAAGACGAAGATGATGACTACAACTACAAGGAAACTGATTGGGTTGATGGTGATAACCACTACTTTCACATCAGTGAGGACGAGATTGAGATTGAATCTAAGTCGACTGGTGATGTAATCTCTCTGAGTCTAAAGGATATGGGTGATTTGTATCTCCTTATCCGTGAACGTTTGTTGGAAAACGAGGAGTTTTAAAATGGGGAAAACAGTGTGTAGTTGTTCAACAGTTTAATTATTGTTGACAACTTCGCACTACCCATTTTTTTCTCACCATCTTTGTGGACTAAAATAAAATTAATTTTAGAATTTTTTGGGTTAACTCCTTTAAATATAATTTCTGTACCATCATCTGATGTTTTAATCGGATATGGTTTATCTAACCCAAAATTCTTAGATATATAGTTTAGTATCCTTCTATACTCACTAGCATCTGACACCACTTCGTCATCAGATTCCATTTCCTCTAAAACATTTTCCAAAAGATTAGTCATCTCACTATCAAACATTTCACTGAACACTTCATGGTCCTGATATTCGTGGTAGATTTCTAAAATATGTTCATTAAGGTCTATATTTCTATGTATATAATTCTCTAAGACTTGTTGTATAGATAAATCTTTATGATACTCCAAGTCATCTTCATACATTTCCAATAATCTATCTACACTTATTTTGTATTGGTCAAAACAACTACTATCATCTACACTTGTTAGTCCCACATCGTCATAAAGGTTACATACATTTTCATCAATATACTTTTTTACTCCCTCATGTATGGATGTATCTTCGGCTTGTGAGTATAAGTAACTAAATTCTTCATAAAATTTAGGAAGTCTTTCTTCTATAAACTTAGCCAATATCACATCTCCATCACCATTTCTAATTATTGTATCACCATCAAAGTACTTTAATAATTCTGGCTCCATAATCTCAACGATAGAACGTAATAAACCAACGTGTTCCTCGTTTAGGGTATATAAAGGATAACCTTCTTTCATATCATCATCAAATCTATAAGTTTCATAAAAGAAATCACCGTTTGGATTTTCATAAGCCCAATTGTAATGACTTATAACGTCTTCACCTATCTCTTCCTCCATTAACTTTAAAAAGTTTGTCAATTCATCACTAAAATTAAGTATTACATCTTCACCATCAAAACGGTCAAAGAAATCAGAATTTAAAGATTCATACATCGATAGTTTAGGATTACCCTTAACCTTTTTTAGGGTTTCATAATCATCACCCTTTTCAGTCAATTTTTGAATTTCATCTTTAATAGGTGCAAATCTTTCTAATAAGAACGTATATCTTTCACCACCGTCTTGTTGATTATATACTTCTGGTGTACCGTTACCAAACGGTATTAAAAGCGCCATCTTCCCATAAGTCCTATCTGAGGACTTTTTATCAATTATGTAATATAACTTACCTTTTGATGTATATCTGTTAAAGTAGTCTTCGTTATCTCGTGTAGTAGTACACCATTTGGTGTTTGCTCCGTAATAACAAGATGATGTATGTGATAATGGTCTAATAATTAAAAATCTATCATCCTCATATAACTTTTCAGATTCCTTTTTACTTTTCTCTTCTTGGTCTGAAAGAAATTGAAATTTATCGTAAAAATTTAAAAATTTCTGTAACTCATATACAGTATCGAAAGAGTTTATATCTTTTGGACTTCTTAAAACTTTATTTTTAGAATCTTCAGAGTAAAATATCGTTTCGCTCTCATCTTCGTCCATCATTTTTTCAACTTTTTCTTTAGAGAGTCTATCGACTATACTGTGATAATTTTTAACAATTTCACTAATTTCATCTGTGGTATGTCGTAATGACGATACCCTATTACCTATAGTTATAAACTTTTTAATCGCCCACTCAGAGTACTTCTTAGTTACACTAGGGTCATTATCTATAATTTGTTCTGCAAGTGATATAGCATCATCAGACAGACCCTCAAGTTGTGGTCTGAACTTATCTATTATACGTTCCTTTTTACCTTCTATTAATAGAGTTATAAACTTCATGTTATTTTATAAATACTTTAGTTTGGAATAACTGTGATACTTTACTATAATAGTTATATTTATATGATATAAGTTTAAAATTATGAATCAATTTAGTATAAATGATGAAGAAAGAAAAAGAATTTTAAATCTTCATGAAAATGCGACAAAAAGACAGTATTTAAAAGAACAATCTAATACTATTAAATACGGTAATTGTGTTGGTAAAGTACCTGTTAGTGACGCATCGGGGATGATACGTACTATAGAAAAGTCTGGAAATCGATACACTGCAGAATTTAGTTTAACGGCATATTTCTCAGCTACAGAATCTACTGATGAAGGTTACAGGTCCGCATTAAGTAAACTTAAAAAAAGTATTGACGCACAAATCAAAAAAAGAGGATTAGAAAATGAAGGTTTACAGTTTGCTAAAATAATTAATATATCTGATATTGAAGGAAGTGCAAGTAACTATTTAGGAGGTTCTCTTAAACCAACTAACGATAAATACGGTAAACCATTTTCTACAGAAGCATTAGAACAACCACCTTATGACAGTTTACCAGGAAAAGGTAGTCCTGACTGGGATAAAAACTTAGGATATGCGAATAGTAGATGGAGTAGTATGGTTAATTTTATTATTAATAATGGGGATTCAGTAGGATTCAAAGTTAATCCTAATGTTAAACCAGAAAACATAATATCTATCATTAGAGATACTGGTGGTTGTATCGACGAAAAAAGAGACACTAAAAATTATCCTGCAGCAGGACAATATGTTAAAGTGCAGGGCACTGTACAATTAACAAAAGGTGAAGAAGAGGAACCCGAAGAAGACATAATTAGTTGTGCCGATGGTCTTAAAATAATTATTGGTTATTTCCCAGAATCAATTAACCTCGCAGGAATTGAGTTTAAAAATTCAAGGTCCAGCCACACATGTAACTATGCTACTTATGATATATTTTTAAATGGGGTTAAAATAGGTATTTCTAATATGAATAATGATAAAGGAAATCGTCGCATTTTTGATAGTCGTGAAGCTAGTTTAGGTAAAGATGAACCGGGATATCGTGGACCAATACGTAGCGGTGCTCGTGTATATACTATTTTTGATGTTCCATCTTCAGAAATAGAAGAAATTGCTAAAAGAAGTGAGTCAGGTGAGATAACAATATCCATGCAAGGTACTGATGGTGCACTTAGAAAAAATGGTGAAATGCATGGAGACGCTCCATTAGTTTGTGCTATTGTTGAAGAAGAAGATGGAAATAATAGAGTCGTATACGGACCTAAGGAACCATTTAAAAATAATAGTGGTTTTAACAAACCGACATTTAGAGAATTAGGTACTTTTGACCCTTGTAATGAGGTTCGAGTAATACCTAAGATTTAAGTTATTAATTTTCTTCTATTATTGTATCAGGAGGTGTTGTTAATAGTCTAATATCTTTTGACACGAGTTGACCATGGTACTTATCCATTAGTCGTTCCTTTTTATCCCCAAGTAGTAAATTTAAGAATTTCAAAAAATATTTTTTATAAGTATTTGGTTTAACGAAAAAAAATTCATATATTCATAATATGAAAAAACTACTTACTATCCCATTATTTATAATTTTTCTAACCGCATACTCCCAAGGATTTACATTAGTAGAAACTTGTTTTGTAGAAGACCTTAATGGGAACTTAATTGAAATTGATTGTAAAGATTTGATACCAAACATCAGTAACATTGATTCTATTTGTTGGGAAATGGAGAAACGTTTTGTAAATACATTAAATGAATGGAGACGAAATCATGGAATTAGTGAATTAGAGTACGATTATGACATGCAATCACTATTGACAGTTCCTTGGAATGAAAGTCAAGTACAATCAGGTAAGATTAGTCACGGTGAAGGTTATAACAGTTTAAGAAATAGGAGTAATAGAGTCGGTATTGGTGGTGTAGGTGAGTGTTGTGCATATAATAGTAGGTCTGATATTGGAGAAGTGTCACAATTTTTTATTCAGTATAAGAATAGTCCTTTACACTGGAAAATTTTAACTGATGAAGACTACCACTATATTGCAGTCTCAGTACTATACAACCAAGAAAAAAATCGGTATTATTCTGTAGTAAATGTTAGGTGGTGAGTTGTTTATTTAAATAAAAGTATTTATCTTTGTAGTGTTCTTTGAAAATATGGGGGCGTTTTTGGATTTGACTGGTACAGTCAGGCACAGAGTGCACGTAGTGAGAGGTTACCTATCACTTTAATACATGGTTACAAAACACAAACGGCGAAACTTTCGCAAAACTTCAGGCAGTCGGTTTACTCCGCACTGAAGAGGTTTACGCAGCCTAAGGCTCCGTTTACCGCGGGTCGGTCAGGACATATACCTAGGAACAGAAGTCCGTTGTTGAGGTGGAAAGGTGACTAAACCCTAAATTGAGTCACACATCTGTTGGTGGTAGAGGATGTTAAAATTCAACCACATATTTCGGATTGTTGAGAATCAATAATGACCTAAACGTGTAGTACTCTCTGTTTGGGGTATACAGGACGGGAGTTCGAGTCTCCCCGCTTCCACTAAAATAAATCCTCGATTGTTTTGGCAGTCGAGGATTTTTTATTATATTTGTACTGTAATCATCACATAAACATCATCACCATGACACAAGAAGAAGTAACTAAAGAAGTTGAAAACTATAACGGAACTAATAGTTTCATGAATTCGCTCAAAAAAGGACTTAAGAAATACGGTTCCCTTACTGATAACCAAACTTCTGCAGCTATTCGTGTTATTGAAGGTGCTCGTCGACATGAACAAGCGCAAAAACGGATGAATATCACTTTGGTTGGTGATACCATTAAGATTGGTCGTAAGATTGCTTTGGGTATTAAAGAAGAGTATGGTCTTGAGTTTCACCCTATTCTTATCGATGTGACCGCAGTTACAGGTATGACGGACCGAGCACTTCGTATTAAAGGTAAGTTGACTAAAGAAAACGGAGGTATTTGCCGTTGTTGTGCTAAAACCCTTACGGATGATATTTCTAAAGTCACCGGTATCGGCCCTATTTGTTCTAAGTATGTCGGAGTACCCCATCCCCGTAACCTCTATGACACTAACGAAATTGAGACCTATAAGAAGAATATGTCTGAAAAGATTGATTCAATCGGGGAGTTTGAATTTTGGATTCCAAAGAAAGCAATTGTGAAATGGAATGGTATGGGGGGAGTGATGGTTAAGATGTAAGAAAAGGGGGGTAATCCCCCTTTTCCCTTTTAGGTGATATTTATAGTAATAAACTGTAAAAAATATTTATTATGGGAACAGCAGAAGTTAAAAGTTTAATTAGACACGCATTGACCGCTATTGGTACTTTATTAGTACTTACAGGTCTAAACACATGGATACCTTTGGTAGACTTATTAACGGAGAATTTAGATTCAGTGGTAAACGCTATCGAAGTCCTCGTAGGTTTAGGAGTGGCGGTATTTGGATTCTTCCGGAACAAAGAAAGATTCAAATTAGTTGAAGAGGCCCAACAGTAAAACCCCCGAAATTAAAACCCCCGACCAAAAATCGGGGGTTTTTTTTGACATGTAAAATAAAGTGTCTTATAATTTAAAAAAAAAGAATGAACAATGTGTTAGTACTAAATGCAGACTATTCACCTCTGAATATCACTAGTCTTCAGAGAGGGTTTGTTTTAGTAGATAAGGGAAAGGCTGAGATAATAAAAAGTGGAGAAAAAGACATTATCACAACTATAGGTAATTTTGTTAGACCAGTTATTATACGGTTACTAAACTTTATACGGTATAGACCAAAAAACATTAAAGTTAATCGAAGAAGAATTTTTAAAAGAGATAAATCAACTTGTCAGTACTGTGGGTCTAAAAAACACTTGACTATCGACCACGTTATGCCTCGTTCTCGTGGTGGTGGTAATACATGGACAAATTTGGTTACATGTTGTTCAGGATGTAATGTTTATAAGGGTAATAAAACTCCAAAAGAGGCTGGTATGAAGTTAATTAATAGACCTTATGAGCCCTCTATTTTCTCTTCTGTTTTTTATGAAGAAGCTGAAGATATTTGGAACGATTTTAAGTTATCGTTTAAATCTTATTAACCATTTTTAACTATTTATAGGTAGTAGTTCTTCAATAAACAAGTAAACCTATAAATGTATGCTTTTAACTTTTTTAAGGAATTTATTCCTTCTTACACTCCCCCTGTTCCTATTTAATGGTAACTTAGGGGCTCAATGTGACGTTTTTATAGAACAAGGTTCTGTAGTCGTTACTGATAATGGTAGTGGTGTCAAATTTCAGTTTGATGTTACTAACAATTCAGGTAGTGAATGGGAAGGGGATGTACTTAAAATGTATTGGTCACTTAATTCAAGTGCACCTATATGGACCATAGATTATACCTCAAACAACAATGTTGGACCCTTACCTCCTGGACAAACTAGGACAATAACCACCCCATGGTTCGACATTCCAAATCTCCCTTCATGGTTTCCTGAAGACCCCGGTCCGGGTGGTGACTTGGACGATTATTGGGTCGAGGCTTTAGAATGGCCTTATTGGTCTGCAAATCCAAACGGTTTTGATGGGACGTGGTCGCAAATGAATCTACGTCTCGGAAGTTGTGGTTTGGGTGATGGTGCGTGGGTATATAACGATAACGGTGACCCTTATTATGGTCCTTTTAATAGTGATTGTCCCGATGTAAATAATGATGCGTTTTGTGATTGTGATGTTAATTTTCTTGGGTTTGACCCCGAAACGTATGATGTTAGTGTTGAGGTAGTATCTCACTGGAATTGTGGTACTTCTTTAAATACCAGTGGTTTTTCGAGTGAAATGGATTATGTCAATATGATTCAAATCGGTGCTCATGTACCTGGTTGGGATTATCCGTGGGGTTGTACTGCAGCTCAGTACCATTTAGGATGGACGTTTGATAATCCTGTAGCTTTTGAAGAGTTTTATGCTGGTGACACAATTAATTATAATATGTTTTCAGACGATACATTCTATGATGATTGTTTTCAGGAAATATTAGAAAGTGATACTTTAACTTCATGTTTAGAGATTGTTTTATGGCAAATTAATTATTCTGAAACCGCGATTGTCGGTGAGATAGATGGTGGATGGGCGGCAACATGTGGTACTTGCGCGAACCAAACTCAATTTTACCCTGATATGTCTATGGAGTTAAACTCAATGAATATTTGTAATGCACCACCTCCATTGTATCCTGGTTGTATGGATTCAGATGCTGAAAATTATAACCCTAATGCGGGATATGATGATGGTTCGTGTACATATCCTCCCATTCTTGGGTGTATGAATCCAATTGCATGTAATTATGATGTTAATGCAACTGAAAACTATGGATGTATAACTTGTGAAACACCTTATGAAGAAGGTCTTGCGTGTAATGAGTTTCAAAATTCATCTAGCTATTGGGATTGGTATTTATCTGTTTTTAACTGTAACCAAGGATGTACAGACCCTGAAGCAATTAATTATGATGAAAATGCTGAAAATGATGATGGGTCATGTGAGTACGATACGATAACTTCACCTGACGCAAGTGGATACGTATCATTTTTAGGTACTATATGTAATAACGGTATACCATCTAACGAAGTTAATATATTGGTGATTAACCCCGATACGGGTAGTTTTGACGCTACTGATACCTTATTTAACTACTGTGTTGAAGTACCTGAATTAGGGTTGGATAGTTGTCTGTACGGTGATGTTAACGCTTCCGATTATATGTTACCAGGTGAAGGTCAGGTAGTATGGAATGTTATTGTACCTAACTATATAACACAATTAACAGTAAATGCGTATTATGCTGAAGGTGAGATTGATGAAAACTCTTCTAATAATACTTACTTTTATTCAAATCTTATTCAAGACCCCGATGTATGTCCCGTATTAGGGTGTACTGACCCTATTGCTGAAAATTATAATCCGTTGGCAACTGAAGATAATGGTAGCTGTGAATATATGGTCGACCTATCATTAGATAGTGTAACTATAAACGAATACTGTGACGGATTTACCCCATACTGGATTCCTACAATACATCTTAACAATTTAACTAACCCTGCAATAAATGAGTACTGTATTAAAATTCAAGTCTTAGGACAAACAAACGATACTATCTGTTTTAATGCAATGGGTACAACAATTAATTCATTCGGTGATATTTCATTAGAATGGCCCGAACCAATATACTCATATGGTACTGTTAGTATTCATGTTTTAGATGTTAATGGTGAAAGTCCTAACTCATGGGAAGATTTCGGAGAAGATGATAACATCAGTAATAACATGTTAGTTTTGACTATCGGTAACCCTACTATTAATTGTGACGTTTTAGGATGTATAGATGAAACCGCTAATAATTTTAATCCTAACGCAAATATAGATGATGGAAGTTGTACCTATGATATTACAGAATTAAATTATTTAGGGTCAGAATGTACGGTATATTGTGACCAAACAGGTCCTTACTATTACGTCACCTCCACCTTTCAAAATACGGGTAATGTTACAATTACTGATTTTTGTGCTGAGTGGAATGTAATTGGGGGTGAGGAAGAGATAGAGTGTTTTAATGGAGTTTTAGAACCTAATCAAACAGTAACTTTAGAATATGGTCCTATATACACTGATGGTAGTGGTGTTGTATGGGTCTATTTACAAGAACTAAATGGTGTTGTTTTAAACCCTGAAATAGGATTTACAGAAACATTGTTCTGTTTATCAGAAGCTGAATCAATTTGTATTTATGGTTGTACAGATAATGAAGCGAACAATTACAACCCTGATGCGGACTTGGATGATGGGTCTTGTCAATATGATGTCTTTGGTTGTACGGACCCTGAAGCTAACAATTACGACTCGACCGCTAACGTGGACGATGGCTCTTGTACTTATGACGTATTCGGTTGTACAGACCCAACCGCAAATAATTATAACCCCTTGGCTACGACCGATGATGGAAGTTGTACTTATGATATCTATGGGTGTACTGATTCAAATGCAAATAACTTTAACCCGAACGCAAACGTGGATGACGGTTCTTGTGAATATGATGTATTTGGGTGTACTGATGAAAGTGCTAATAATTATAATCCGTTGGCTAACGTAGATGATGGTTCATGTGAATATGACGTTTATGGATGTACGGACATGAATGCTATTAACTACAACAGTGATGCAAATATAGATAACGGAACTTGTATTTATCCTGGTCCTTGTGATGAGTTCGATGGTCAAGCGTTCGCACCAAACGCATTTAGTCCGAATAATGATGGTTTGAACGATTCTTGGGGTGTCATTACAGATGAAGAGTGTTGGAACTCATGGGAAGTGTTAATCTTTAACAGATGGGGTCAAATAATATATGAGATGAATAACCCATCTGATAGATGGGATGGTAGTTTTAGAAATGGTGAGTATTATGTTGAAGACGGTGTATATGCTTATACGTTACGAGCTGTGGCATGGAATTTGGAGACTATAGAAACTACAGGTTTCATAACCGTTCTCAGATAAACAATCGATAAATAAATTAGGTGACCTTCGGGTCACCTTTTTTATACAAGAAAAAAGGACTGACACCGTCAGTCCTTTTCGTAGATAATATTAACCCCCTTTTTTTAAAAAAGTTTATGAAAGTACACTATCTCTAATGCCTTTCAGTTTCGAGTCCATGTTAGACTCTATTGAATCCAATAAGGAATCCAATGCTATTGTGAACTTATCCTCTAGTTCTCTTTTAAAATCTTCGTTATCTATTCGGTTCATTAATAACTCCCTTGTCATGTCTGTTAAACCATTTAAATATTTCTCCCCAAATTCTCTTATGAATGTATCTGTGATAATTCTGGCTAAAAATCTCTTATCTGAAAATACTTGTGGGAATTCATCTTCTTCTAATTCTAATATAGATTGTTTTAAGACTTCCTTTTCGAAAGAATCCATATCTAATTTTGACTCTAAATAAGTTATTAATCTATCTTTAAGGGTATCTATCACTTGAGAGTTTTTATCTCCCATAAGACCCTTTAAAACCATTATAAGGTCCTCATTAATAGTGTTAGTAGATATACCCATATCCACTAAGTTCTTTGACTCCACAAAGAGTTTGTTAAAAAATTTAGTTGTTTGAATTCTTGAATTAAGGTTTACAGATTCAGAAATAATACCAAAACGTCCCTTAACAATTTTTGATTCTGTGAGTTTTGTAACCTTGACAGTCTTTGTGTCGTTTAGGTTCTTTTTTACTATCTTCTTTAGACTCATCTTAATTCTTTGGTCTCCACGCATTTATTGATTCGTTGAATTCCTTACTATTAATCCTCACTCTTTCATAAATATCTGCGTTTTCTGGTTTGTCAAACTTAAATCCTTTTTTTTTTAAATTTTCTAACATTTCCTTCTGACGCTTTGTGAGTTCATTTGTAAGACCTTCCCCGTCCAATAATGATTGTAAACCTTTCTTCTCTTTTGTCTTCATAACCTCTTCAAATGGTTCATCTTTCTCCATTTCTTGATTATGTGTATTAACATAAGTATCAGTCTGTATTTCTTCCTTTTCTTTATCGTTAAAATCTACTTCAGGTATCTTGTCTCCACCGACTATCTTAAAGTCCCTGTAATCAGGTCCTTCGTTGTTTAAGACAGTAAAGTATACTATACCACCGTCGAGTAATTTACCGAGACCATTCATTTGTGAGTTAAATGGTAATTCGATATTCGCGTTGTTATAGTATGAACCCAATCTAACGATAGGTTCACCTGTCTTTTTATCTTCACCTTTTGCAATAACAACTGACCTGATGAATGCAATATCCTCAGGGTATTTTTTGATAAGGTCATCGAACTCTTTACTTATTTCTTCTCTATCTTCATCAGTAAAGACTACTTTTTGTTTCCCTTTGTCATTGGCTGTGTAAAAGTTAAATTCCTTTAACTTATCATCTATCATCTCAGGTAAAGAGTTATTCATTTCTTCTTCTTTTATTATATTCATTAATCCTTTAGATTCGTTTAATTTTTTATACGCATCAAATTCAGTCCACCGACCATTAGGGTCAATTTCATCGTCTATCCATCCCCATGGTCCACTTGTTCCATTTTTTCTTTCTACTTTATACATTCTTGGTTTATTTTCTGATAAGTTTCTACCCCATAAAACAATTCTTTCTTTACCGTCAGGGGCACCTCCACTACCTGTATCCGGCCATTGTATTCTTAACATTTTAGCAACATATCTATTTTGAGGTTGCTCTGTTGTACCTGTTCTTAAATCATCATACAATTGTTTAAATTCTTTTTCTACCTCAGAGTTACTACTTTTACTATTAACATGTAAATTTAGGTTGTGATACATGTCTTTAATTTGACTTTGGAAGTCTCCTGTAAGTACTACTCCACCGGCTGAACCTGTAGAAGGTGTAGGTGCAGGTGTGGGTGCGGGTGCGGGTGCAGGAGTTGGTGTCGCAGTAATGGGACATTTATAATATTCCTTAGGGGGCGTTCCAAGAGTAACAGACTCTAACTCACTTTCTGAACATCCACCACTACTGGCAGCAGCACTTTTATTGTGTTTCCATCCATTATTTCTAGCATCAATAGGGCTAGTGGGTGTAGGATTTGTATTACTCTGTTCGTTTAATAAATTCATTAGTCTAATCCAATTTTTTCCAAAAACTTATTAATTACACTCTCTTTATCATCATTTTCAACTGGACTTGCGTGTATGGTATTTGTCATTTTCATTATTACATAATCACTATCTCTATTTTCGTCTTCACTGAAATTAATCATATCTACATAGTTTTGATTTTCATCCTCTTTAGTAAAAATATATTCGTTTTTTGAGTCTTTAAGTTGATTCGACAAATTTTCTTCCGCCCATTTTTCCGCGTCTTCCACACTAATATAAGTTAATTCTCGTTTTGTTTGAGAAACCAAAGTTCCTCCAACCGAAAGTACAGTAGAAACGAACCACGGAACTACACCGAGGTAGTATTCTGATTGAGGGTCATCATATTCACCCATTAACCAATTGGAAAAATTACCCAAAACGATATCAACAAGAGCGGCATTAAGAAATGCACCTCCAGGACCATATAATACGGATTGAGCCTTGTTGTAACCTTTGTCGCGCTTTACTGAATATCCGTATTTACCTTTGTACCAATCTCTTAATCTTTTTAAATTTGCAAGAACCTTAGGGTCATCAGCATATTTTTCACGAGAGGCAATTTTTTCGGCTAAAACATCACTTTTAGCCAATACATCGTCTATACTTTTTTGTAACTGTTCCTCTATCTCTTTTTCGGTTTTACCCCTACTACTTCTAATAAAATTTTTCATTCTACTTTCAAAGTTAGGTAATCGGGTCAACATTTTTCTAGACTTCTCATCTTTTACTACCAAAGTTAATAACGCGTTTACGTCCAATGATTTAGTTATCCCATGTTCTAAATTATACTTACCTCTACTAGCGGATTCGGCCATGTCATCAATTTGGTTGTACATATTATCTTTAAGTCCAGGTATATCATCTAAACCTTCAATCTCATCTAACTGTCCTTTTAAGTCAGTAACTAATGAATCAACATCTACTTTTTTACCGCTTGCTATTAAATTATCTACCTTAGTAAATAATGTATCGATACTTTCACCTATTTTTGTTGCCCTTATAACAAATCCTGCAAATGCATCTGGGTCCTTAGCTCTTAAAAGAAGTTCAATTTCTTCATCAGTCATGTTTTTTACAGCATCATCACCAAATTTTGAAATATCATCTTTTAAATTACTCAATTTATTTTTAGTTTGTGGATTACTTCTAAATATGGTATCGAATTCATCTAAAAATCTTTCACCACCCATTTTTTGAATGCCACTTCTAATATATTCTCGACCGTATCTAACCCCTTTCGCCGTTATTCCCCCATGTTCTTTTAACAACATTATTTCTTTAATCCTGTTAACTTCTGTTATTAACTTATTATTCATAGATTATTTTTTATATAAATATAGTGTTTATTATTAAATGGTATATTAGTTTTTTTACTTAATCACATAATCGTTTATATCAATAGAATTAAGTACCTTCTCGACTTCTTTTATCGTCGCTTCTTCACTTTCATTTATAGTTTTTATCTGAACTGTTGCTCTTTCGGTCAATTCTGCGTTAGCCTCTTTTACCAATACGTCATCAGGAACAGCTAACTGTTCTTCAGTTAATGTCGGTTTAGGTCCCCATTGTTCTTCCCACTTTATATCATAATACTGAGTTAGTCTATATAATAGTTCATCTCCCATAAATAATACACCACCTATTCTAATAGACCATTTTAATGTAAAAATAGATAACCTAGATAGGTTAAGTAATAATATTGTAATACCTCTTAAACCCATTGACATTAAGGTTGCTGCATTTTTAGCGATAGTAGTATATCTAACTGATAATTTATACAATTCATCTTGTTGTTCGGCAATTTCATTAACCACCTTTGTTTCGGCAGCATTTAAAGGAAGTCCATCATATACCTTCTTAAGTAAATTACCAATTGCACCTTCACCAGCTTCTTTGATTAGTCTTTTTACTCCCGGAATTCTACTTATTAACACCCCACCAGGAATAGCCATAAAAATCGTAGCTAATGCGGCTGTTGTAGTATCACCTTCTCTGTAATACATATATGCATCTGCAGCTTCTAACACACCAGCAAGAACAATACCTGCCACACCACCTGTAGCTATACTAACAATTATAGCAGCTATCGGTAAAAAATAATGATGAAAACCCTCTAAATCATATGTTTGTCTATCTTCCCATTCTTTCAAATCTTTTTCATAAATGTCCCATACATCTTGTTTATATTTACCTTTTAAAAGTATGAATGGAGGTATTCCTGATGAGGAGGGGTTTTCGGTTTCCCTTTTATTAAGGTCGAGATAAGGTTTGATAATATTTTTGTAATATTTTTCATATCTTGGAGAATCATATGTTATGAACCAGTAACCATTTGGGTTTTTGTGATTTCCATTTCCATCTAAGTAGTAACCCTCTCCTCGTTTTGGTGTGGGTTCTGTAGGTTTTGTATTTCCTGTGTATCTCATAGCCTCCGATTCATATTGCGTTTTCACCCAATCATCTATTCCCATTTTATCTATATCATTTTTTATGGGATTATATCGGTTATTTGCAAAATGGTCTTGATAACCATGTTGTGAATAATCAATATTAGACAAATCATAGTCATTTGTCTGTTCTAACAGAGTTTTAGACCTATCATAGTTCATAAGTCTATTAACTTCGTTTAAACTAATTATTAATTTATTATCCATGATAATAGTTTTTATTATAAATATTTGTTTAATTAAAAAATTGCGCCTATATTTGTGTCATGGATAAATCAAATACACATTGGGATTTTTATAATTCAATTGAGAATAAAGTATTACTTAGTAGTAATACGACAGATGAGTTTTTACTAAGAATGAAAAAGGTTGATTTATTCTTTGGTGATTTTGAACGTATAGTTGATGATATTAGTGTAACTATTAAAAATATTGACGTTAATCAATACATTATCAAAGAAACTATTTTTGAAAAGATTAAATCTTATTTTTTACGTTAAAGTGTTAGCTTTACCTCTACTAATACCTGATTCCCATTTACTATTTTGGTCAATCATGTTTCCCTTACCTCTATTAACATTATCTGTCCACACGGTTATGGTTATTTGATTGGCTGGTCCGCGAGTTAATCCTGTTTCCCATGTAGTAACACCCGCATTTGTGGATGATGAGTCACCTCCTGCATCTCCACCTGTGTCTCCACCACCTTCTTCTTGTTCTGTTACTTCTTCATCCGCCGGAAATCCTTCTTCACCATATATTTCAGGATGTTGCAATCCGTACTTCTTAAGTAATTCACCTGCAACTGCATTTGCTTCATCTTCTATAGGACCACCAACATTTTGTATTTTACCTTTCAATTCACCTTCTTCATTTTGATGATGATGTACTAACTCATGAGCCACTGACCTCATAATGTCTTGTAACGCCCTTTCTTTGGTATAGACGGTGACCTCCGCATTTTCTATATCTGCATTTTCACCATCTTCGTACCTATAAACTGCTGTTGTATCTACTTTAGACTTGTCTTCCGTGTAGTCAATATTAACCTCATTTTCTATACCTAACTCTTTTACAACTAAATCAACAAAATTTTCCAAATGTCTTTTATCCTCTGAAGGAAATAAAGATTCACCTTCAGTAATGTTCATAAGGGTTTTAATACGATTAATATTTTCGTGTAATAGACTCATATATCATAAGTATCATCAAAAATATTATTGGAACGTACAAGATGGTGGATAAGTACACGGAGGTGGAGTAATACTACTTTTTCTTTCTCTTTGTCTTACTCTTATTATTGTCGATATTTCATGTGCACCACCCGAACCAGGTCCTAATTGTGATGTGGTTAAATCATATGAGTAGTGAAATACCAAATCACCCGTATCAACCCCAAAGTTAAATATCACAACATCTCTATATGAGTATCCTTCAACAAACCTAAACCCTGCACCAAATAAAAACTTATCTAAATTAATGTTATTATTTACCGTTAATTGTGAAAATTCACCTTGTTTTAAAAAAGAAAACGAAGGCATATAAGTTACATTTCTTCTAACATACGCGTATTTGTTTTTACTTATATGACCCCCACCATGTAGTCCATATTTTACTGGTAAATAACTTTCACCGAAAATTAATGATTGGTTGGGTGTATTAACGTGATTTGAGGCAAACCCAAAAAACCATTTATCGGAAAATAATAATAAACCAGAACTTAAGTCAAAATAATGAACTTTCAAACCATTCATAAAAGGCTCATTAGTAATTAATGAGAATGATGTTCCGTTAAATGAGTCTTCAAAAAATAGTTTGTTATTATCGATAAAGTTTTGCTTATACCCTAACTCCAATCCGAATTTAATATTTAGTTTTGGAGAAAGACGTTGTTGATTACTATAAAATGTCGATATTGAGTTAAGTGAGTATATACCGTTACCTGACCTATCATTCATTAGTGTGACGCCGAATCCACTATTTAAAGATGGGTCATATTCTTCGTAACTCAAAAAACTTGTGACAAATTGATTTCCTAACGCCGGCCATTGGTTTCTATATGACATCGTTAATTCGGGATTACTGGTTGAACCCGCAAAGGCAGGATTCAAATACAACTTATTGTTGTTAATTTGCGAAAAAGATACGTCCTGAGATATTCCAATAAATGAAAACAGGAGAAATAAGACTGATAATGTGTACTTAATCATACTTATAAATATAAATTTTAACCATTAAAATTTGTGCAATTAACAAAAATAGATTATATTTGTTATATGAAAAATCTTCTTTACCTCCTCACCCTAACTATCTTTACTACAGGATGTTATCAATACTCAGAACCATCTTACCCGACATTGGATGGCACATATATTCTTCGTAGTATTACGGTTAACTCAACAGATATCCTTGGCTCCGAACTTACAGATGAAACACACGATGACCCAATGACCGTTGTCTACCCAAACCCAATCGGTCCTTTGGATACCATGAAAGTAGGTAAAACACGTATTAGTATTAGTGGTAATCGTCTATATGTTGGGTATTATTTGGAAAATGGTGGTGACCACTGGAGAGAAAATTATGATATTAACATTACACAGGATTTTATTACGGGTCGATGGATAAACATGAACGTAACATATACACCTGAAGGTATTGATTGGCAGACATACCGTCATTATCTAATTATTGAGGATGGTCTTGAGTATATGGTACTTGAATGTCCTAAACAATATGAAGATGGTGTATATGGTAATGAGTATAGTTACTCTCTAACTTTTTATCGAGAAGGTCCATAAAAAAAGAGGTCTTATGACCTCTTTTTATTTTAAAAGTTTTTTTATCCGTTCTATATTTTCCATAAATTTCTCAGGATTATCTTTTGCCCAATCTTTAACAAAATCAGGTAAACCTGAGTTAACTATTTCTTCATTAACGTTAACTTTAACCTTTTTTGATTCAGTCATAACGTCAGTTACCATAACATCACCAAAACTTATATGTAATCTTGATTTAAGTTGTGGTGTCGGTGCAACAAAAGTTATTTCAAACCCGTTATCTTTAGCCCATTGTTTAGCTATCTCAGGGTCTAAAATATCTTGTCTTTTTTGTGGATATCTTTCAGACCATTTTTTAGGTGAAGAAATTACTGAAGCTATTTTATAAGATGGGGTCACAATAATTACCATTTTTTGTACATCCAATCCGAAAAAACTTTCTTTTCTAAAAATAACTTTACCAAGTAACTTTGTGATAAACTCTTCAAAGTTACTTTTTTCTCTTTCTTTTTTATCTGGTAGATTAAAAGAAGCCGATTCGTTATTTATGTGTTTGTTTTTCCCCATATCTATAAATAGTATCATCTATAATCTGCGTCAGGTAATCTACCCTCATAAATTAAATAATATTCATTTAAAAAAGACATCATGTCTTCTTCATCGATAAAAAAATCTTCATCATCAAAATCAAATCCAAAATCGTCACTATCCTCAAATAAATCAGACGGAATAAAATGACTACCATAACCAAAATCATTCAGATGGTGAAATTCTATGGTATCTATTCTAACCATATCCTCATCGTCCTGTCTAAGTCTAAACTCTACTTCAACAACATTGTTGTCTTTATTGATAAAGTTTGATATTATTTCTATAACTTCCATGTAATTATACTAAAATTTTATTTATATTACATACAGATATCTAAAAAACAATGAAAAGACAAATTTTATTAGATGAATACGAGTTTTCTGACGGAGAACTTAGAGTTGTATTTACCTTTGATAGAAAAGAATACATCGAGGATTATATAGATGAAAATACTTTTGAAGATTATATTAATGATTCAGGTCGTTTGGAGTTTTTTGAAGATAGATGGGATGGTTATAGTGAATCTCATTATACTAAAGAATATATAATCGATTATTCAGATTGGAGAAATGAATATTGTGAAAATAGTGACATTTTAAATTTTCTTGATTATTATTATAAGACGAATAAAGTTCCTGAACCGATAGAAGAGTGAAATTAATATCTACATCCTTTGATAACGTTTATCTAATTGAAGAACCTTCTTTTGAAGATGAAAGAGGTTACTTTATGGAAACGTGGAATGAATTAGCGTATTCTAATAAGAAACTACTTAATGATATTCCGTCCCTTAAAGCCATACAAAACGATAATTCGTTATTCTCTACTTTGTTTGTACAAGATAATTTATCTGTCAGTAAAAAAGGAGTATTTAGAGGATTACACTACCAAGTGGGTAACTTTTCTCAAGCCAAACTTGTTAGAGTGTTGAGAGGTTCCGTTGTTGATTTCATAGTTGACCTAAGAGAGCAATCAAAAACTTATGGTAAGTTTGAGTTTTTTGAATTAAACGAAAAAAATAAATTATCCTTGTTCGTTCCACCATATTTTGCACATGGTTTTCTATCTTTAGAGGACGATACAATTTTTACATATAAATGTGGTAACTATTATCACAAAGAAAGTGAAGGAAGTGTTAACTATTCCGACAACGTAATTAGACACATTCAAAACAATAAAGATACAATATCCGATGTTATTCAACTATTTATACCCTATGAAACCGAAATGGACCTCATTATTTCTGAAAAAGACAGGAATGCGCCGAAATTCTTACATAGACGACATGGATGAATATGAATTATTTTGTCACTGTGAAAAAATAATAGATTCTGTAACTGAAGAAAAACAATATAATTCTACTTTACGTTATATAGAATTATATTATAATAAAACTGAAAACTTTGTCTTATACAATACGTTATTGAGGAAGCTTAATAACAAAAAACCCCTCTTAAACTGAGGGGTTTTGTTTTTATAGGAATTTTTTAAACCTATTAAACATTTCTGTTATTCGTTCTTTATCTTCAATAAATGATTCTTTTAAATCTTCGTCTATTTCTTCATACATAGAACCTGAACCACATTCTAAACATTCACCTTCCCTCATTTCGCTACCACACTGTTCACAGGTTTCTTTTTCCATAACTTCACCTTCATACATAGAACCTGAACCACATTCTAAACATTCACCTTCCCTCATTTCGCTACCACACTGTTCACAGGTTTCTTTCTCATCTAAATGACTTTTTATATGGTCATCATACTCGTCGGGAGTTACTTTACCATCTCCATCTTCGTCAAAATGTTTATGTAATTCGTTTTTTGAAATTGTTCCGTTATCATTTTCATCCGCACCTTCATATAAATCGGTGTCCATAGCACCTTCTGAGTCAAATTGGTAAGCCGGTACCTCATCATCATAATCTGCAGTTATACTACCATCAAACATAGACATTATTGAGTCAATATCCATTCCGTATGAATCTTCTGAGTATGTCATGTCTTCGTCACCGAATTGGTCTGGACCTCCTGATTCAAAGTCATAAGCAGCTTCTACATCTGATACATCCATATCATCGGCAGCATATTCTTTAACTTCTTCACTAACACTTGCGTGGTATGCATCTAAAGCTTCTTCTGCGTCCTTTTCACTTTTAAAACCATCTCTGAAAATTCCACCTTTTTTGTTATTCATGATTACCCACTCATCACCTTCTTTCTTAATACACCCTGAACCACCTTCAGATTTTGCACATCCTTTACCTTTCTGTTTGCTGACTACAGACTCATTAACCAAATGATTTCTGTATTGACCCACTTCACCTCTGTTGTTCACAGTAATACCTTGTGAGTCTGATGGACCTTCGTCCTGTAATAATGGTTGTGGACCTGATGGAATATTACCGGTAGCATATCCGTTGTAGAATGCTGAGTGTTGTTGAAGGATTGAATTTTTCTCTTCGTCTGACATTGTAGAATAACCTCTCATGACTGTTTTTTTATATAAATATGTTTTAGTTACCAAATAATTTGACATTCTAAATAAACATTAATATGTTTAAAACAAAAATGGATAAAACTAAATACTTCGATTTTGCGGAAGGAGCAGTAATGTTAGACGGTTTTGATGACTGTGTAGTCGGTGTCTCTGAATCTTTCGGAGAAGAACCTCGTCTGATATACTCTAAAATACAAATAATAAAAAAGTTAATGGAGGATATGACAGAAGACGATGCTGTTGAATATTACTATTACAATATAGTCGGAGGTTATTTCGGAACACAGAACCCGATTTTTATTCAAGATAATTTGGATTGATTGATATAAAATCGTATATTTGTTTTCACAAAAGAGAACATTATGACCGTACACGAAATCAGTAACTACTTCAATCAGTGCCCAAACATGGAAAAGGCTTATAAAGAGCACAAAAACATTGGTCGGTTGATTCGTAGTAACGTATTTAAGCACACTAGCAATCGTCACTGGGATAATATGGACTTACTTTACAAAATCACATATATTAAGGTCAGTCGTAATGATGACTTGTTGGTCAACATCAAAGTCTCAGGTACTATGGGTCGTTCTTCTTGGCGTAGTAAGGAAAATACTTGTGTTACTGATTACGTTAAAATTAATCACTCAACCTCTCGTCGTCGTAATGACGATATTCGTCGGGCAGTTCGAGACGATGTTCAAAAGTTTTTCCGTCTTTTCGGTATGGATACTTACAAGATTGAGATTGGTAAAGTTAAAGTGTGTAAGGAACTTTAAAGTTTCATCATAAAGTACCTCAGTGCTAATGGACCTAATTTCCTTAATTCTCGATTAATATTATTAGTACTTAGTTCTTGTTCCTTATCCTGTAGGTTTCTAAACGCCGCAGATATCATAACCTGTTGTGACTTCTCCGCAAGTTGTAACAGGTTTTCTTTTTCATCTTCATCTTCAATCTGTTGGTAACTATCCTGTAGTTCTTGTATCTTTAAGTATTTTTCCAAGAAGTCTCTACCACTCCAAGTAAAATCAGGCGATTGCATCATATTAACAATACCACTGTCTCTTAACGCTATTAAGAAATTAAAGATGTGACCACCATCATCGGATTGTAAAATCGGTAATAATGGTTTCATATCGTCAATAAAATTTTCATTAATAGTTGTAATAGATTCAGGGTATGTATCACCTATAGTACCCTCATTCTTATCAGGGTAATCTGAATTTTTTAATATATGTCTCAGTAAGTTCAAAGAACCAATTCTTTTGTCGTTAGTGTCTACAACTGTCCATGGAACTTCACCTTTAGCTAAATCAAAAACTTTTTCTTTATACTCAGTGTAATCATCCCATTTCTCTAAAGACTTTTCATCGTTAGGTGAGAACTTCCAATATTTTAGTGGAGATGACTTCCTTAAGTCAAATCTTTTTTCTTGAGTTCTGGGAGTTATTGACAACCAAAATTTATATAAATCCACACCTTTACTAACCAATGACTTCTCAAAATCGTTTACAGTGTTCATAAACTCTTCATATTCCCCTTCTTCACTATAACCCATAACAGGTTCCACAATTCCTCTATTATACCAACTACGGTCAAAGAATGTGATTTTACCGGGTTCTATATGTTGTGAATATCTACCAAACCAATCTTTTCTCTCTTCGGGAGTTGGAATCCCTAATGCAACCACATTGTAGTATTTTGGGTCTAAGTATTTTGTAATGGTTCTAATAGTTGAACCCTTACCTGCGGTGTCTCTACCTTCAAAAACTACTGCAATAGATTTACCAGTTTCTTTAATATGTTCTTGTAGTTTTAATAACTCAACCTGTAAGGGTAACAATTCTTTTTTAAATTGTTTTCTACCAATCGAAGATACTTCAGGTTCTTCACCCCCATATACCAACTCGTCTTCAACACTATAATCGTCATCTTCAAATTCTGAGGATTGTCTTTTACCAATAGAGTTAATTAATATTTCTAAGTATTCTCTGGCGTTCGTCCTTGGGTTACCTGACTTTAGAAATTTTCTTTCTAAGTTTCTTATCACTAATTCGTTTATATCCTCGTCTTTTAATTGTGATAATAAATCTTCCATTTCTGAGGGGTCTATGTCGTTACTTCTAAGAACGTCTGATAAGTCTTTTTTAGATTCATCCATTTGACCGGGTAAATCAATCAATCCTTTTTCTTTCATAATTCTGGCCAATCTGTCCCCATATAAATCAATAACTCTTTTTAAGAACAGGTCAGGATTTTTTCTAATATATTGAATTATATCGAATCTAATATTTTTAGCATAACTACCAAATAAATCAGATATTCTATCATCTTTTCGTGAGGAATCTTTTCTATAATGTAAGTTTTTAATTTCTTTATTAGTTACCTTTGGAAAAGTAATTCTATTGCAGAGTCCCCCTACTTTGTCTTGTGGTATTGAAATAGTATAATTACCCTTACCTGATTTGTAATTTTCAATAATTCTATTTATTAGACTGTCAGTGTCAATAACACAATATGAAATATCATCCTCATTTAAAACCGAAAAAACCCAATTAAGTGACTTAGAGGGGTCTTCTCCAACTACAAAAGAAGTTTTTAACATTAAAATTTTATACTCATCAAACTCACTACCCATATTCATTAAATCTATAGGTCTTTTTAAATCATCTATCTCATACCCATCTTCAATAAGTTCTATCTTAGCCGCTTCAAAACCGTTTGATAACGAACCTAAGTCAAATCTTTCTCCTGGTTGTGTTAATTTAACCGAATAATAGTCTTCACCTATTTTTATATCTTCTTTCCTTTGTGATATTATTGGCTTTCCTCCTGTTAATCCCGCCAATAAACCTTCAAAATTAAAACCTCTACCATCTTTATCTCTTTTAAAAGATATGAAATACTCGTAAAATCTAATTTTATCTACTAATCTTTTTAGTGTACTATTTAAATCAATTCCGTCATTTAAGTTAAAAAATGGAATCCCCTCACTTCTAAGAATTCTTTTTATTACGTTACTTGATGACATCTTTGTTTTAGGAATAGGTCCGATAGTCGACATTATTTTACTTAATGATGTGGATGTTGCACCAACCTCCTCTTTTATTATGGATTCGTCATCTTTTACCCAAACATCGGTATCACCAATAAGATTCATAAATCGGTTATTATCCCAGTCAACATAATATATGGGCTCAACACTCCATGGGTCACTACCAACACCTTTTACTGTTCCTTTAGTACCTACAGTAACCGGTGAGTATGGGTCACTCATAACGATTAGAATGATTCTATCACCAACTTCAAGTTTAGGATTGATTTTTGAATTCATAAAAAAATACTATTTACCATAAATATACTAACAATCCTAATATTTATTGTTGTAATATTAGTTTAATGAAAGTTATCTTAACGGAAAGTCAATATAAGAAATTATTAAAGGAACAATACAAGGATAGTGTAAGTAATACCCTATCAAAAATTAGTGATTTTACTTTTAATGTAATTAAAGATGCTTCCAATCAACTAAAGTTCGATTTTAGATTCTTATTAACTTATGGTGCAGGTATCGGAGCTATTCTACAATCAGTTTTTGACTATCTACAGGGTACGTTTACTAATTTAGATACTAACCAGATTGCAGGTCTTACTGTTATGGCAATAGCAGTTGTATTTTATGAAAATAAAGACTTAAAAGAATTATTAAATAAAATGAGAGGTAATGAATTGTCTAACGCAATTTCATATACCGAAAAAATTAAAAATAAATTTTCACATTTATTAAAAGTTTTAGGATTATCAATCCATAGAACATCTAATATAGTATCATATAGCTTCTTAGTACCTGTTTTGTCTATCCTTATTGATGTTGTGACTAAACATGGTATTGACTCAGAACAATTTGAAATGTTGTTAGAGGCTTTATCTACCTCAGCATTAATTGCAATACCAGGTGTTGCGATAAGAGATGTTTTAATTAAAGCGGCTGAGATGGTCGAGTCTAAAAAAATCAGTCAAACGTAAAACTACTATCAACCAGATAGTAATGGACATCCATTGCCCAATACATAAATTTTACTTTTCCTTTCTCTCTTTCTTTACCAATTTTTTGTGATTTTTCTTTATCACCCATAACTACACCTACAATTTTTTTACCTTTAGGAAGGTCTAAGTGTTTGTGAGTATTAATTGATATGGGGGTTGGTTTTTCAAAATCCTCTAATCTTTTGAGTAGTTGTTTCTTACTTCCACTGTAAGGTAGTCTACGGTTTTTACAGATGTTTTTTAATTCTACAAGTGATAGTTTATCGTAATCCATAAAGCTAATTTAAGGATTTAATATTACAAATCCAAATCCTTTCTTAACTGTTCTAAATCACTTTTTAACTTTTCATCTCTCTCTAATGAGTCCGCCGCCTTTTCTAAATCCCTGTCTTTTTTGTTTTTAGCAGAGTAATCCGTTCCTGTTGAATATGCTTTATTGTGTGAACCTCCACTATCTAAACCTTTCTCTAAACGAATTAATCTTTTATGTAATTCCTTTAAAGATTTTTCTACATCAGACCAATCATTAATACTTTGGAGTATAATTGTATCTGATAAGAATTCAGGTAGGTCGTAATCAACAACGTCTGAGGTATTTCCGTATAAACCTTGCTCAGTAATTAAATTTTTAATCACTTTATTAAACTGAGTTTCTGTTAATTTAATCTTCATTATATATAAATATATTTAATTGTTCTTTACGTACCTTTCATTGTATTTTTGAGTCAAGAAATCGGTTAACTCATCAATATCCTCATCACTAAGATTATGTGTATTTCTATTTCTATTAAACCAATCTCTAATCGTTTTACTAATTGGTTCTTTCCTAAGTTTGTTTACTCTTCTAAATCCTACTAACTCGGCGGGTACCTCATGGGGTTGTTTGTAATATTCTTTACCTTTAGGTTGTTCTCCACCATCATGTCTTTCTTCTTTTGGTCTTTTCCAGTCCTCTTGATAAATGTGTTCTATCTCATGAGCAACAATATCATTTAAATCTCCAATTACGTCATACATAACACCAGGGTAAAAATTAGGATTAATAAGTAGGTCTATCTGAATTGTATATCCCTCATCAACAGTTCTACCGTCAATTTTATATTCTTCTTCGGACATCGGGTCTAGGTCATAATTAAACTCAATACTAAAGTACGGTATGTTTTTAAATTCATACTCAAACGTATCACCATCTTCTGAAATTTCTTCAGGTAAATAGTATGTTCTAGTTTCTTTTGTTTTAATAATATTAGTTAATGTTCTAACTATTTCACGAACAGGTGCATCTATAACACTACTCTCAAGAATAACACCTTCTAAAAGTAATCTACCTCTTTCTTTTAAATGTTCTTTAATTTGAAATACTAATTCCTCAACTATAGTATTTGGGTTTTCGTCTTCATAGAATCCCGTTTTAATTCTAAAATAGTTTTTATTTACTAAAGTTTCAGCATAAGGTATGTTGTTGGTTTTCACAACAACCATTTCCATTATACCGTCATAATAATCTTTAAATTCTTCACTCATCAAATTCAAATATAATATCGTCAACTTTTAAATCATAGTCTTCCATACCGATTAATTTTGCAATTTTTTCAAATTCCCTACCCCATTTACCTCTACTACTTTTGAATTTTTGTTTAAAAATCTTGGTAAAACCTTCATATTGTGGGTCTTTAAAAAGTTTAGAAAATTCAGAACCACCCTCACCAAAGGTTACGTTTTTTAGTACAACATCACAAGTTAACGCCTTATAAATTCTACCCATACTATTCATAACTGAAAACTTTTTAGGTATAAATTTAATTTCACCTTTTAACGGCATCGGGTCAGAAAACAGTACAATTTCAGTATTTATAGGTCTAAAAGTTGATAATAGAGGTAACCTATCTTTAAGAATCTCAGAGTCTTTTTTTAACCCTTCAATAGTTTCATCTCTATTTTTAATTACGTCATCGGCATAATAACCATCAGGTTTATTATAAAGATAGTTAGGTAAATCGATATCTAATTCCATAACAAATAAATATTACAAACTTTGTAACATTTCAATAAGTTTTGGATGTGGATATACGTCAAACTTATCTTTTCTAAAATTTGTGTGTGACCATATACCTCCAGCCCCTTCATTTGCTAGTGGTTGATATTCAAAAGGTTTCCATTTTCCTCTCTTAGCATCAGTATATAATCTGAGTGCATAATTTGTATTTCTACCGGGTAATCCATCTTCTATTAGTGGTTTTCCGTTCATACCTAAGTATCCTTTACTGTTTAAGAATTGTTGTTGTACTAAAATTGGTTTATTTTTTAGAGTCTCGTCAAAATCTTCAAATAACTCATTTATACCTTTACAAACATCTATTCCATATTTCTCAGATAAAGAATAAATTAGATATTTTGTCGACTCTATTTGTTTATCAGTATAATTGTGATAATACCTATATCCTCTCCAATTTTTACCTAAATCTATTACATCTTCTTCAGGCACTAATGAGTTTACATAAGTAAAATATTCCCCATTTTGTGATTTTATAAGTGGACCATAATTACATATTTCAATACCGACTGATTGTTTATTTAATTGTGAGTTATTCGTGTTTTTAGTTCCTAAGTGGTGTGCCCAATATTTTAGGTCTAAAGCTTCAACAATAACACCATCCCATGTAGTGTCATTATCTCTAGTTGATTTGTTACCTATTATAAAATGAGTAGCTACCCTTAAAGATTTACCGCCCTTAGTCTTATCTCTATCCCAGCTAGAAACCACCCAATCAGGTCTGTGACTTCCTGCTGTATGATGTAAGACTATAGAGTTTTTTTTGGTTTCCTCAGGAAAGTATTCATCTTCAGGTAGGTGTAGTTTCTTTATTTTCATACTTATATTATTATATTATATAAATATGAAAAAAGTCACTTTAATTATTCTGTCATTCCTTTTTGTTAACACATTATATTGTCAAGAAATTAGGAATATTTCAACTAAAACATTCATTGTTAAATACTCAGAAGAATTAGAACAACCTTTATATGTATTTTACAAAGTATTGTGCCCAAACGGAGAGGCGTCAAGAAGCGGATTAGACTTTGTATTATATGAAGGTGTTAATACATCTAATGATGAGGACTATATTAATAACATATGGGATAAAGGTCACTTAGCGCCCGCAGGTGCGTTTAATTGTGATAGAGAAACTTTAAAAAGTACATTTAATTATTTAAATTGTGCTTTACAACATCAGTCATTAAATAGAGGACCATGGAGAGAACTTGAGGAATTTGAGAAAAATCTGTCAAAATTTTACGATTCTGTGATAGTATCTGTTGAATGTCATTTTAGTAAAAATTCTATAAAGTTACCTACAGGAGCAACAGTTCCTGATGGTTTTACAAAAATAATTAAGTGGGATGGAAGAGAAGAGTGTTTTTACTTCCCTAATGATGATGTTAAAGGTATTAATTGGATTGAATTTAGAATAAATTGAGTTGTCTATTGTCTAATAAGATATTTATTACTAAATTTATAAAAAAATATTTATGAAAGTTAAACAAGGAGATAGTGTAAAGGTCCATTACGTAGGCACTTTAAATGATGGAAATGAATTTGATAATTCATATAAAAGAGGTTCTACTTTGGATTTTCAGGTTGGTGCAGGTCAAATGATTAAGGGTTTTGATAACGCACTTGTAGAAATGACTGTGGGTGACAAAAAAACAATAAACATTAAACCTGAAGATGCTTATGGCGACAGAAAAGAAGAAGCCATTATGTCAGTATCTAAAGAAAACTTTCCACCTGACTTTGTTGCTGTCGAGGGTGAGATGGTCCAAGGACGTACTGAGGGTGGACAACCTATTAACGCACTTATTATCGAAGTTCAAGATAACGATATTATTTTAGATATGAATCACCCATTAGCAGGTGAAGAGTTGAATTTTGAAATTGAACTTGTAGAAATTTCTTAATTCAAAAAATATTGTTATCTTTATCATAAAGATTCTAATATCAAAACATGAGCAAAATTTCTTATGACGACTACTTGGGTGATGACCCGTTTTTCTCACCTTGTATTCATTGTGGATGTCCTGAATTTCATATGGATTGGGATGAAATGATTTACAAGTGTTCTGACTGTCATGAACCTATTGACGCAGATACGAGTAACTATGGAAAAGAAAAAAAGACCAAAGAAGGAGTTAAAAAATTTAAAGGAGAAGAGTAAGTCATACGACTGGAAAATAGATTACTACAATACCTCAGATATTGGTTATCCTGAGAATGATACCTATTTATCTGAAAATAAGTAAGTGAAGTTTGATAGTGTAGTAAGAAAGAAAATAATATTTTTTATTTTCTTTTTTATGCCCGGAGGGTTTTTATTACTATCTATTATGCTTTTTTGTGACGAATTTATTTTAAAAAAAAATCAAAATGAAAATAATACTAAATAAAACAATTCTATTATGTGTGACTGTTTTTTTAATTCCACTAACACCTCGTTTGTTTCATCCAAATGAAGTTATAAAGGTTTTTCATCTTAAACCTATCGAACCAATTACACCCAAAGAAGTTCAACGAGTACCACAAGATATTGTTATGAGTATGATACAAGTAGAAAGTAATGGTAACGATAGTGCATACAATAAATCAGAAGAAGCTGCAGGTTGTTTACAAATTAGACCTATTATGGTTAGGGAAGTCAATCGAATTTTAAGAAAAAATGGTGATATACGTAGGTTTAAATTGAAAGACCGTTGGGATAGAGAAAAGTCTTTACAGATGTTTTGGGTGTGGAGAGACTACCATCATCCAAATAGTACTGATGAGGTAATCGCTCGAAATTGGAATGGTGGACCTAATGGTTATAAGAAAAAATCTACAGAAAAGTATTGGGAAAAAGTTAGTAGTTGTTTGGAATAAAGATAATTTTTTTGTATATTTGTAAGACAAAACGGAATTAATGATTGTAGAAAAACTAACAACACGTCAGTACGGTAAACTGTTTAAACAATTAGTGGGTGAAATCAAACCAGATAGTAGTGATTTTGATGGGGTAATAGAGATTACTCGTCTTCGTAAATATGAAGATATCAATGTTCGGTATCATGGTGGTGAAGTTGACGTTGTGTATCGTGGTAATATCTTAGCAGCTAATGGTAAATGGTATAACGGCAGTTCTTTTGGTCGAGGAAAAATTCGTAACTATTTTCGTCGCGAGTTGGGTAGTCGTATCGACATGTACACTCGTCCGTTTGGTATTGATAAAGTAAAAATTTGTAAAATCACATTTGAATAATGGGTAAATATATTGTAAGATTTTATGGTTGGGAAGAAGAAATGCAAGGTTATAATCTCTCCCAAGAACAAGCAGATAAACTTGATGAAGCACTTAACAGTGGTGAATACGATTCATTGGATAGTATCGGAATGGATATTGAAGAAATTTTAGGAGTCGATTTCTTTGAAGGTGATGCGTTTTCTATGAGTAAGGCAAATTATCTACCAGATAATACATATATTTTTGTTTATGATGAGAATGAAAATGAGTTGTTTTCATTTGGTTTAAATGATATGAGTGATATTGAAGACCATAATGAAGAATACGATTATGAGGACGTAACTCAGATTGATTTTGTACCTGAAAAGGGTGGTGTTGAAAATGTACTCTTTACTTCGTCGTCAAATAAAGGAGGTCTTTATGAATTTCATATTGAAAGTGACGAAGTACCTAAACCTGAAGATTTCTCAATTGTGACAGGTATGGTTGATATGATAGGATTGTATTATGAATTTATTGATGACGTTTTCTTTAAGGGTGAAAAACTTGAAATTGAGGAGTGGTTGGATAATCGTGGTAAAGGAATTTATCTACATTACACAAAACTTCAAGACCTTTATTATTATTGGGAAAAATATGGGATTAAAAACCCATACGTAGATTGACAATTAATTTTTAATGTTGTATCATTATACAACAGGAGAGATGCCAGAGTGGTTAATGGAGCAGTTTGCTAAACTGTCGTCGGTTTCGACGCGTGGGTTCGAATCCCACTCTCTCCGCAAAATATAAGTTATGGAAATTATATATAACTACATAGGTAAAGAACATCATACGACATATGAAATATATGTTTCAGAAGATTTAATTAAGTCAATTACATATACAAAACCTTTTTATACCTATGGAAGCGACATTGAAATTTAACTTGGATGATTTTGACGACCGAATGGCACACCTTCGTTGTGTTAAGTCGTTGGATATGTGTCTCGTTTTGTTGGAACTTAGAAATTCATTTTCTGAAATGGAAAACAAAGTTAATGTAACGGAACTACAAGGGAAACCTCCAATGACTCCTTATGAACTTATTGAGGAATTTAGGGTTAACTTTTATGAAACTATGTTATCCCATAATGTTGATTTGGACGAGCTAATTACATGAACTATGAAAAATAAACTTACAACTCCCTTGCGAGAAATTATTGAGTTTGAGACATCTTGCAGTTATATGTTTGACTCAGACCACAGAATTGCCATGGCTCTTTTGGATTATGTGAGAAAGAACAAAACAGAATTTCTTGAAAAAGAAAGGAAATCATATTGTGACTTTTTTTACTTGGTATATGATGAAGATGAAAAATTTTCTGACTCAACCCACGAAGTTGTGGGAAAAGAATATGATAAGTTGTTTAACTCAAAAAATACTCATTAATGATGTAAATAATAGTGGTTTTGCGTGATTAATGATGCATTAAACATCAAAGAGAGTGGTTTTGCATGATTAATGATACATTATAACATAGAGAGACTTAAAGTTTGGAAAAACGAAAACTTTACACTATCTTTGTACTGTTAAACAAATAAACAAACACACACCATGAAAAACCCAATCATCAACCCCCAACACCGTATTGACCAAGTTGTTTACCACTTTGACTTCAATACCGTATCAAAGGTTATTACGGCTCTCGGTCGTGAAAGTCTATACACCTCACTTACAGGTCATGAAACCTTCTCTGTTGAAACCTTGAAGGACTTCGTTACGATGGTCATGAACGAGGCGTTCAACTCATATGAAGATAGTCAATATGAATCGTTCCGGTATGAGAAGGGTTGGTTCTGTGTTACCATCCGCAACTACGGAGATGAGGCGATGGTCAACGTATCCTTCGTAATCGATGAGATGGATACTGTCACCAACGACGAAGAACTGAGTGAAGAACTGATGTCTCTTTAATGAGACATCTTTCTTCGGTTTTGCATCATTAATGATACATTAAACACCAAAGAGAGATGAAAACACCAATGCAACAGATGTTAGAACTCCTTGAAGAGTTGTTGGATAGCAAACCAACCCGAGCCGACCGCACTCGGTTTGAAACAGCGATTGCAAAAGCTAAAGAGTTGATTCAGGATGAGAAGAAGGTAATTATGAATGCTTATTGGGATGGAGGAAGATACCTAAATGCGGATGATTACTACAAAGAAACCTTTAACACCAAATAGAAATGAACGAAGTACAAATCTTTATTAATAGACTCAAAAAAATAGGGATTGAACTTGAACTAATGGGTAATGTACCTTGGATTTATTTATCTAAGGTAAATGGTAATACCATACAACCTGAAGATTACAATGCTAATCACGGTTATACTATCGCATGGAATAGGGACAAGATTGAATTGGATTCTGATACCAAACGAATATTCCAAGTGATTAGGAAATACAAATAAAATTTGGAAAAACGAAAACTTTACCCTATCTTTGTGAAACAATAAACAAAACACATGGCAAAAGAAAAACTCTATCGTAGTTCAAATGGTGATTACCTTTACCTGTTCAATTGGATAGGTGGTGGGTTCAACGATGTGTGGGCACCCAATAAGCGTGAAGCTTATAAGCGTGTGATGAAGGAGCGTAAAGAATGGGAGCAAAAATACCCTAATAACGCAAAACTTCGTCCTGATTATGATTCAATGCGTCGTTGTACTTATAGTCAATATCAGGAACAAAATCGTTTGGGTTGGTTGTTGAGTATCTAAAATAACACATATACAGATACTTTGATTATATTTTACACGGAAAATAGTAAGTACCATTTATATAAAACTAATGACTGAATATAAAAACCGTTATGGTGATATCCACACGTTTGAATTAAACGAACGTGGTAACATTAATTGGAAAGGTAACTTTGACCATTGTCGTTTTGGGTATTATGATAACCCTGATGACCTAATTATGGTTGACCCCAGTGGTGGCCCATATATCACTATGGAATCCGACATGGGTCATTTTGGTGATGAGTTTAAAGGTAAAAAAGTTAATGGGTTTATTATTAAAGAAGACTATTACGAAATTGTTATAGATAAATTCAATTAATAGTTGTAAAATTAAAATTTATATTTTACATTTGTTCTGTTCTTTAAAATATAACTTTTTTGACCTCGTAGCTCAGTTGGTAGAGCAACGCCCTTTTAAGGCGTGGGTCCTCGGTTCAAGCCCGAGCGGGGTCACTTCATCTATCTAAATTATATCCAACATGAAATATTAGCAATAAAAAAACAAATCAGCTTAATTTAAAATTTATAACTAATGTAATAAAAAAACATTCTCTGAGTAGGGTAAGAATAAAGGAGAATGTCATAACTAAAAAACTTCTTGCGTGAGTTGGTAAGGTAGCAGCGCAAGCCCAATCAGACGCTTACCAAGTCTTGGATAGGAGGTGTAAGACGGCAGGAATCTTAGGAGAACGTAAGACCCAAACAATGGTGGAGTACCTATCAAAATCTCCACTGAAAATGCCTGAGTGGTGGAATGGTAGACACGCTGGTCTTAGGAACCAGTGTCGCAAGACGTGAGAGTTCGAGTCTCTCCTCAGGTACAATTGCTCTCGTAACTCAGTGGTTCAGAGTTCCTCGTTTACACCGAGGCGGTCGCTGGTTCAAATCCAGCCGAGAGCACATATGGTGACTATAGTTCAGTTGGTTAGAACGTCTGATTGTGGTTCAGAAGGTCGTCGGTTCGACTCCGATTAGTCACCCCTTATAAGGTCAGATGTCCGATTGGAAGGTGTAGGACGGCAAATCCTATAATGGTGGTTCGAATCCATCTCTGACCTCGAATGAAACCAATTAAACAAAATTAAACCATGCCTGATAATTATGTATCACCACTAGACGAATATATGCAGCAAAATTCCATTATGTACAAAGGTACAAAAGGAAATAAATTTAATACAACAATAGATGAGTACTATATTCAAACCGAAGGTCACTCAGTACAAGCATTTGACCCTAATTTAGGTTGTTCTGCTTGTTATAATCCAAACCCACCTCAATGGTGTTTTAATCCTAATGACCCTTGTTATGACTCATCAATCCCTATCGAACCTGGATTTTTTATGTTAGTACTTTCTTTTTTGTTCGGTTCATTTTTAATTCAAAAAAGATTTGGTTTTTCGAAAGTTTGAATATATATTTGTATTCGTTCTTTAACATATGCACCCCTAGCTCAGTTGGATAGAGCAACTGCCTTCTAAGCAGTCGGTCACAGGTTCGAATCCTGTGGGGTGTACAAAAAAATCTACAAAAGATTTGGTAGTTTAAAAAAGTTACTTATCTTTGTAGTGTTCTTTACAGAATGCCTGGATGGTGGAAGTGGTAGACACGACAGACTTAAAATCTGTTGGACCGTAGGTCCGTGTGGGTTCGAGTCCCACTCCGGGTACTAAAATAAAGTTCTTTGACATGATGGTATAGTTAATAAGTAAAAATTTCGCTGATGACCCCTCTGCGACAAAAAAGGGGAACCAATACGGGGACGTAGCTCAATTGGTTAGAGCATCAAGCTTATATCTTGAAGGTCGGAGGTTCGATTCCTCTCGTCCCTACTAAACTATAAAATGGGGGGTCGCCTCTTCATCCTGATGTGTGGCGACCTCCCGATGTAATAAATCGCGTGTGAGGTGAATATGGGACTTCGGTCCCTACCTCACACACAATAAGCCGTGTAGTCGTGAAAGGAGTGGTGACCGGAAGCGACCTGAGTACTAGAAAACTCAGACCTGTGTGAAAGCATCTCATGGATGGATGTGCCGACTAAGTAGTGTCTTTTGACACCTTACCCTTATTCTAGTTTGGGTGTCGTTCGGAGAGGATGGGTTCGAGTCCCTTCGCATGGGCTAATATTAAATCACTAAACCCTCATACTGACAATGGGGGGAGGTAAAGATGAACAGGGTATGTCAGAATCCTTAGTAATCGGTGTAACGGTTCGAATCCGTCAGGGGTACTGTCTCTGTAACTATAGGAGTATACACCACCTCAAATGCCACTATAACTCAGTTGGTAGAGTAGCTGATTTGTAATCAGCCTGTCGGCGGTTCGAGTCCGTCTAGTGGCTCTGGTTAGGTTTGTCCGTGGTTACGGTCTGATGGGGAAACCTTGCAGACTTCCTGAACCAAAATTCATAAGATGTCCCACTGTCTTATGGGGTAATGGGGGAAAAAACGGTCCACATTGCAGGAGTAGCTCAGTTGGTAGAGCATCAGCCTTCCAAGCTGATGGTCGCGGGTTCGAGTCTCGTCTCCTGCTCTTTCTCCCTTA
>Ga0208898_1000131_pt1 | contig 65368 bp, 71 predicted proteins | sample VirMetDEL_Mar_4_FD_184513 | JGI IMG/M metagenome (GOLD analysis project Ga0208898, IMG submission 184513) | Aqueous microbial communities from the Delaware River and Bay under freshwater to marine salinity gradient to study organic matter... | ecosystem: Environmental > Aquatic > Marine >... | reverse complement strand
TCCTTCGACCAGCCTGCTTCGCAAGCTCTTCGTCAATGCCTACGGGTGGCGGACCATACATAGATTCGTCAGCCATTCTCCACGCTTCTGGACGAATACTGCCTCCAGAACGGTAAACGGGTCCACCTTTAGCAAAACCGGGAACTGTACCACCTCCACTATTTATGGCCTGAAGGGTTCCCACTCCAATTTTATCTACAGCAGACTTTTTTATAACAAACTCGCCCGGCGTGAGCATGGCAGGAACGGTGTCTGTTCCCTTGGGCTTAAAGATAGAGCCACCACCAGCTCGATACTGAACCATACCACCGGAAGAAGCGGTAAATGGATCTTGTGCATTATTCGCAGCAATAGCGGCAGTCGCTTGAGACATTACATTCGTTAATGCAAACATCTGGACTCTTAAAAGCTCATTCGCCCTAATTAATTTTTCTTCTGTGCTGGTAGCATTTGCTATTTGAGAAGCTATATCTGGATCAAGACCAAGGCGTACAGCATCATTAAAAATCAAACCTCTCTTTATATCTTCGCCAGTAAGAGCACGCCCAGTAAATCTATCAACAGATATTGCTACATCACTAAGCTTGTCCAGCAAAGACACGGTGGACCTTCTTTGCTCTTCGGTTTGATCCTGAAGCGTGCCTTTGGCTATGGCAGACTGAACGCCCCTAGCGGCATTTCTGAGATTAAGCCTTTCCTCAAAACCGCCAACAACAAATTCTTCTAAAACCTTTGTCATCTGCGCTCTAGCGGCTCTTTCCTGCTGTATCAAAGACAAATTATCCTTCATCGCATCATTAATAGCGGTCTGAAGGCCCTCTTGCTTTGATAACCTTTCTAGTTCTGTATCTATAGCGGAAACCTTGCGATCTCTGTCTGCTATTTGCTCATCGGTTAAATTGGTCTGACTTGCTAATTGCTGCCTTCTCTGTTGCAGCGCGGAAACGTTGCCAACCATATTTGGATCTAGACCAACCGTTTCAAGCTTTGATATAGCCGTGGCAACATTAGAAAGCTCGTTGCGTATTCTAAAGAAATTTCTCTGGGCAATAGCCTCTTGAGAGTCGTTATCAATACCATAAGTCTCGTTCATTATTTCCTGTGTTTTAAGGAACATATCGGTAGACTTCTTAACACTATCATTAAGCAGGTCAAAAGATTTATTAAGTCTATCTATCCTTTGTGTTTCCTCTCTTATTTCAGCCAGCCTAGCCACGTCCTGCGCATATTCCCTCTGAGCGTCTATAGCCTCATTTGTAGACTGTTGAACATCGAACATTGCCTTTTTGAGCGACTTGCCAGCCTCGGTATTCTCGCCAACTGCTACGAGCTGAACTTCCATCATGGCGAGTCTAAATTTAGCTTCAGCACGCATAGAATTTGTTAAGAGTTTAAACGCCTGAGCAACATCAGTAGTAGCACTTGTGTTAATTGCCTCCAAACTGCCCAGAGCGCCATTCGCATTTGTCGGAGCGACAAAATCCCCAAGATTACCCAAGTCTTCAGCAGACTTAGTTTTACCCAATGCGGTATTGAATATACCAGAAGCCCTCTTGACATCTTCAGCAGCAAATCTTTGAGCTTCTGCTAATCTGTCTGTCTCAAACTTTAATAAGTAAAGCGCGGCAGCAGATTCTTTACCGCGAATCATTGGATCTTCAAGAGCGGCAGAAAATTCAGCAATATTATTAAATTGTCCCTCAATACTACTGGTATTAATATTAAAACTTAATCCATCCACATAGCTTGCATTATCTTCCAATACACCAACAAACTTTTTAAATTTATTATCTGCATCATAGACAGAATTAGAAATTCTAGAATATGCATCTGCTGATTCATTAATTTTTTCTTTTAACTGACTAAAAGGCATTAAACTATCACTTAACGCTTTTTGAAAATCATTAAACGCGCCCTGTCTTATAGAAGCTATTTCGCTTTCAAGCTTTCTTAATTCTTCCCGCTGGGCATCAGAAAGTACAGGCCCGCCATTGCCTTGTGTCGCTGAACCACCGGAGCGCTCGCCTTGAGGATTCCTCCGAATCTCCTCCCTTCGTCTTTGTCTTTCCGCTATCTGCGCTCTTTGCTGCTCATTTAAAATATTTTTATCAATTTCTGACGTAGAGTACGGCCCGGCCCCTGAACCAACCCCGGCCAACTGCGATAAAACAAAACCTTTAACCTCAGAAAGACCCTCCCCAGTCTCTCTAAACTTGTCAGCCAATTCTTTAGCGGATCTAGCAAGCGCTTCGTTTTCTGCACTGACCTTATTTCTAGCATAAGAAAACGCGGTGGCCAATGCTCCAATAGCATATATAACCCACATAACCGGGCCGCCCAGAAGTCTCAAAAGCCCGCCGCCAAGTCTAGCCGCCGCGACGCCCAGCTTAGCAAGTTTTCCAGCAGACTTAGCGGCTGTTTTGCCGCCAGTCCCTCCAAGAAAACCGACATATGGACCTCCAGAACCTCCAGAAGCGCTCTTAACAGACTTAGACGCCGTATTAGCGTTAGTAGCCTGTGTATTGCGCAACTCTGCAATGGTATCTTGGTTAACGGCATTAGTGTTGCTTCTTTCGCTCTGCTCAGAAATTTTGTCTTGCGCTACTTTACTAGCGTTCCGAGCAGCCTCTTGTTGATCTGCTATCTTTTTTTGAACAGAGGCAACCGCCAACGAACTAAAAATCTGCGTCACGGTTCCAATTATACCGACCAAGCCAGTAAGCTCTCCGGCAGTCCTGCTTATGGCTGTTTTAGTTGTTTCTGAAGCCGAGCTAAATTGAGAAGCAACCGCAGCAATACTAGAACCCAAGAAAACAAACTGCTGCGCCGCACCAGCAACACTATCTACAGTACTAGCTATTCGCTCTGCACGCATAAGCCCACTGGAGACCGGCGAAGATTTTGAAGATTTCTTAGATGCATTCGCCTGTTCTTCATCGGCTTCTGCGGCTTTTTCAGAGGCTTCTGCCGCCTTTTCAGAAGCTTCTGCCGCCTTTTGAGATGCTTCTGCGGATCTATTAGATGCTTCTGTCTGTCTGTTTGTCGCTTCTGCGGCCTGCTGCTGAAGCTGGGAATCTACCGCAGACTCGGCTGACGATATGGCTTCATTGGAAGAATTAAAAACACCACGAGAAAAATCACCACCCTGCGGCTCTAGGGAATAATAACCGTCTGAGCTATCAACAGCTGGACTAGTGGTTTTCGTAGGGCTGCTTTCTTGACTACGGGCCGCAGCTTCATTAATGACATCACTTAGCAAAGTAATTGATTCGCCCGCTTTTGTAGCTTTAATATCAAATTCTCCAAGCGTCTCAGCGAGAGCTTGAGAATATTTACCCCCCTCCTCTAAACGTTCAAGAAAATCGTCTATAATTGGAACTCGTTCTTCGACAGAGAGACCCAGAGCAAGCAACGCATCGCTCACCCTGAATGTCGCAGCTTCCACATTTTTAAAATCTGGCCCAATATCATCCGCGCCTTTAAAGTTAACGGTTGTAGAACCCGTTGCACCAAGAGGGCCGGTGCCAGTATCATATCTTCTAACACCAACGATGCCACCCTTAGCATAGCCCTGTACGCCATGCTTGTTCATTCTGTTCAAGTTAGTATAACCAATACTTTGCGCCGAACTCTTACTCATGACGAATTCGCCCGGAGTCAGCAATGCTGGAATATTGTCAGATGGAGCTGGTCCGCCAGTAGCTCTTTTAACAGGGAATCCACGCCCAGCTTGCTCATTGGCTTGTCGTTCTTTTTCTGACTTGGCCTGCGATGAAGCTCTTTCTTTGTCCCTAAAATCTTTTCTAGCATATTGCTCGTTAAGAATACCGTCCTGTATAAGCTCTCTTTTAACCTGAGCAATTACTTTGCTCTTCATATTTGCATCGCTGGCAGCAGCCAGACTAGCCTTGTAATCAATAAAACTATCAGGAAGGCCAGAAAAATTATCTTTCAGAGATGGAGGCAATCCGCCGGGAGCGTCAAATGGTCTATCTGGATCGGTATCGGGAGCGGCATACTGACCACTTCTTGAAATAGAATCCATCGTGGTTTCAAACAATCTACCAAATATAGAAGTATTAATACTTTTTACAAAATTAGATGTTTGACTTTTATCTATTTTAGCGCTAGAGGCTCCAAGATCATTTGCAAGAGCAGATGTAGATGTATTGATACCAGCAACAAGACCATCCTCAAGGGCCATTTTAAATTTATTGGATGTTTCTTTATTTAATCCAGACTTAGCAATATTAAAACTTGAGGACTTATAATATTTAGATATAGGATCTTTGCCTTTTGGTAAAGACTTAAATTCTGTAAATTCTTTCTTTATATCTTCGCCGGTAATATTTACTTGTTTACTAGAGGCGGCTTCTGGATCTAGAATGGCGGCCCCGGCGGCTTTTTTGCCAATGATGCCACCAGCGGCGAATTTTTGAACTAAACCACCAAAGAAATTTCTAGAACCCCTAGCAACCTTATTAGAAAAATCAGAGGCAATTTCTGAATTATCACCACTTAAACCGCCTGAAACAATACCAGATAAAGATGATCTAGACCTACCCTTTGTCTTGATTGCAGAAACTCTACTAAGAGCCTTGTTCAGTTCTGGAGCGTGCTGGTTTGCGGCGCTAATTAATTTAGAGCCTAAGTCGGAAGCGTAAACCTCTGGGTCGATGTCATAAAATTCTTTAGCATTGTTCGATATGCTCTGAGCGAGAGTCTGCTGTATGCTTGATGCATTTTTTGCTAGCAATTCTTTTAATTTTTTATTTTGTCCGGGGTCGTCAGACAGCTTATAAATCTTCTGACTCATTTCGCCCTTCAGGGTTTTGAATACATCATTACCCCTTATGTAATTCGCTAGGTTCCCTCTAAAAACACCATGCATGTTTTTTGTTAAACTATTCCAGTCTGAATTCCAAGATCTTGGAAGATCGAGACCCATATTGGTATAAGCCTTTTCAACCTCTCTACCTCCAATATTAGAGGCTATTTTTTTTATGCCCTGCTGCCTGCGATTAGAAATTTCATTTATATGAGCAAATACTGTACCACTACCAGCCGGAACCTGTTTTTCTTTTGCTTTGGGCTTGCCACCGTGGCTATATCTGTTGTTGTTCATTGCCGCAAGATTACCAGCGCCAAGCTTTTTAACACTAGCTTTTCTTATAACAAATTCTCCGGGCGTTAGCATCGCAGGAACGGTGTCGCGATTACCGGTTCCGGGGACCATACCGCCACTAGCAAACTTTGTAACGGGTCCGGTTCCCCCAGCCCTTTTGCCTATTCCTGCTAAACCAGCAACAGCCGGAGCAAGACCTTGGCCAAGTTTTAAACCAAGAAGGCTTGTCAATAACGGAAGAAGCGGCTCAAGAGCATCGGCAACTTTGATGAAAGATTCTGCTAATTTAATAGCAAAACCAGCAACACTTCTAAATGAAGAGCTGTCTGCAAACTTACGAATAAGGGCATCAAACTGCTGTCTAACCTTGTCTACTTGAACACCAAGAGACTGCTGTGCTGTTTCAGCATCTTTAGCCACAGTTCCGCTTGCCCCCTGAGCGACAGCAAGAGCCTGCGTAGAAGTTGTGAACTGCTGAATAAGAGGAATAACCTTACCAACTTGCCTAAAGCCACCAAGATCTTCAACAATCTGGCTGAAGGCAGAACTCCGAGCGTCTAAACCCTTTAAACCTTGAGACAATCTTTTAAAAGCCTCAAAAGCCCCAACAAAATTCCCCTGAGAATCCTGAAGCTGTATACCAAACGCCTTTAACTGATCTATGGTCTCTGGCCTTTGTATTCTTGTGAAAATTGTACGAAGGCCGGTAGCGATGGTCTCGGCGCTTTCACGGGTAGTAGCACGAACACTTGTGAACAACGCAATTAATTCATTTATTTCTCCACCGGCAGCCGCGAATACACCGCCAGTACGCCTAATCGCAGTAACAAGGTCTCCAGATTCAACGGCAAAATTCTTAGACACCGCACTAATGGCAGAAAGAGATCTTTCCAAGAAAGCTATGTCGCCACCCGTAGCAGCTGCTTCATTAGAAAATTGTCTCAAAAGAGCAATAGCGCCTTCTGTCGTATCTTGGATATTATCAAAGGTGGCACCAAGACTTGTCTGTGCTAAAACCTCAAGAGCGCGTCTGGTGTCGTCCGCAGCAAAACCAGCCTGCGTCAAGGTTCTAGCAACGTTCAAAAGATCAGAAGACGAAGCACCTAAAGATGTTGAAAGCCTCGTTACTTCGTCAGTCAGAGATCCAAGCTGTGCAGCCGTTTTGCCTGTAACCTGTGATATCTTTACAAGCTCTCTTTCAAAAGCCACAGCATTACTAACCGACTTCTTAAAAGAATTCGCGAGAGCCAAGAAGGAGCCAGTAGCAATTGTAATCACACTAAACCTACGAGCAGACTCTTGAAGAGTCCTGTTTAGATTGCTCATAGATTTATTTGCGTTAGTAGCATTCCTACTAAACTGATTTAAATCCCTGTTGGCTGTAGCCAAGTTTCTAGCGTTTTGTATTTTAACTTCAACACCAATAGGTCTTAACTGCCTACGTATATCGTTAACTACCTGATTTACATTCTTTGGTGATTGAAGGTTTAATTGCGCTGTTAAGTTAAATGCCTGTGCCATCTTTTCTCCAGTTTGAAAGATAGGGGAGCTTATGCTCCCCTTTCGCTAACCAGAAATATATACACAATTATACATTTTCTGGATCAGTTTTAGTCTTTCTGGTTCGCTTTTTTTGTGGACTCGCTTTAGTTTCTTTTTTAGCCACAATAGGTTTTCCATCATCATCAAGAAATGGCTTTCTTTCCGCTATAGATTCTTTTACCCACTCATCGCCTTTTTCGATAACCCTTTCGCCGTCCTTATTAACAAAGTAAGCATTTTCCTTAGACTTATAGTCATCATCGTTTTCGTAGGCGATATATCTACCGTCTTCATTGGTAAGCCTGCCTTCCGAGTCAACGGTGTGACCGTCTTCATTAATAAACCTAAGTTCATCATTTACAAAGTTGAACTCTTTAAGGAATTTGTTTTCCTCAAGATTCTTTTCATAATTTGGGTCTAGGCCATACATTGCGTTACCGAGTTTTTCTGCCGCGACAACAACCCAAGGTTGACCAGAAGAAGCGTTGTAATCAGCCTTGCTTGAGAACCAAAGATTCTTTGTCTCTGGATTAATCGTACAAAGTCTTACAAGCTCCTCAAATCTGGCATTATCAGCCTGACCCTCTGCCGACGCCGCATCAAGAGAGTTTCTTTCAGCGATCAAGCTCCTGAACTTTTCCCTATTCTTTCTGAGGTCTAAGGCCACCTCTTTTGCAGATGTGAGCCTGATACCACCAGCCTGAAGCAATTCTTCCAATTCAGAAATCTTCTCAACCAAATCATCATATTGCTTTTGCTTATCGTCATCCCATAGATTTTGATCTCGCATATAGGAATTTAATTTTTGTCTCAGCAAAGCGCCATCGTCGAGGGCGTCTTTAAATGCTTTATTGTAAACAACCTGAGACTTTTTAATCTCTTCTGCTCCGGGGGTTTTGATAGTAAATTTAACAATATTACCATCCAAGTCTTCTCCCTCAAAAATTTCTTTATCCTTCATCGCTTTCTCCTTTTGTATTTGAGGTAGGAAGTTTTATGTAGTATTTTTTCCTACCAATTTCGTAATTAGTAAACTCTAATTCTAAATCTCTTATTTGCGTGTTTCCTCTGTCTAGTATCTTAGCCCTAGCCTCCTCGTATATAGACTTTAGTTGTTTCTGCTCTTCTGTTAATTCTTGTTCTGAAGATCCAAAATTCCACAAAAAACCAAAGAATTCTTCTATATCAGAAAGAGATCCTATCATAGTGGTTTGAACTCTTTTTTTTACAAATTTCAACAGGTTGTCGTGAGACACATCTTTTGATCTTTGCTCTCTTGCGTTTTTATACTTTAGAGAATCTTTTATGAAATCTTTGTAATCCATTTTACTTTCCTTTTATTTTATTTATAGCCATTGTTCTTGTCTGCATCTTCAGATCCTGTTGCACGTCTTGCAGTTCAGAAAATTTCAGACTACCCTTTTCGGCTATTTGTTGTGATCTCTGTTCTATTATTTGTTTTCCCATGTCAGAATTCATATTTTTTATTTTTTCAGCTGTATGTTTGTCTTTTGCCATTAAGAACACTTCGTCAGAATTGGCGATTTTAGAGTTACCGATAAGTCTTTCTATCTCTTTTTTGTTCTTATCTTTTTCATATTCTTTTCTCTTTACGATAAACCAGCCATCTAGACAATCGTCATCTTGTATTACCTCGTCATCCGGCGCCTCGGAGCTTTCATAAACATTATCATACATCACGGCAAATTGACAAAGCGATCTCTGATCTTTTGTTAGCTCCACAGAAGAACAGCCGAAAACATTAGAATTTTTTTTACTAATATTCCACATGCTTCTAAATGGATCTTTTCTCGCTATATACCTAAACTCAGAACTACTTATTGTCTTAGAATTATAATACTCTAAAACTTTTGTTAGCGGAATTGAGTCCTGAGAAACAAAACCACCATCAGCATTTCTTATTGTTTGCGACACTATCCAAATAGACCTAGCTAAAGAAGCAGCGCCTTCACAGGAGGCGTGGTCAAGAGAATGTATTCTAGACTTATGTTTGCTAAAAAGCCTTTCTGCCAACTTTATACTTAGCTTTAGGCTTTTAAGAACGTGGGGCTTGTAATAATTATTATAGCACTCAATCTTTAATCTTTCTATTTCTTTTTCCGTCTCGTCAGCCTTCTGGTCATCTTCTGGCGACCACATATCATTATCAAACAATATTTCTTTTAATTCATCCTTTATTGGAACCCCGCCAAAATACGCATCTTCATAAGCTTTATTGTATACCTCAAAAGACTCTTCTAATACTTCGTTAGAAGGCTCATATAGATATAAAACAGAATCACTAAACGGCAGCCGCAAGCGCCCCCGTATTATTCTATATAATATACTTTCGTAGTAAATTTTGTCCATCTAATTTCCCTAAAACCGTAGGCCGCAAATGATTGCGACCCACGGATATTAATTACACTTTAAAGAGGAGCTTCTGGAGTATCTAGCGCATCATCAGTTCATGATGAGTATGAACCACCGTCAACCAATAGCGAATTGAAATTACTATAACTGAAAGTCATAGTGGCATTTCCACCCCCCGTATCTCCACCGGTATAACCAACGCTCGTAAGCTTGTTCTTGCTTCCAAGATTAATGATAGTACCAGCATCATCTTGAAGTACTATCTGTCGGTTCTGGAGATTTTGAGCATTACCAGAAACGTTAACTAAGTCGCCCTTAGTTGCCGAAACCTCGAATTCACACGTAACCTCGATTGGGAACGTAGCATAACGAGTAAAAGGCCCAAATCTACCGAGTTCTTGAATGCTTTCGTTTCCAAAGTCAGCGCTAACGCTTACACTCTGAATATGATAAGCTCCACCATTACCAACTGCGTCGTCGCCAGCATTGCTAATAACTTCCGCCGGAATTACTGAAGATGACCCAGTTAGATTTAGATTAGCCCTTCTAACAACCCCAGAAGGAGCCTCGTCCGCGCCGTCGAACAAGCTATTAGCTAGATCGTCTGGAAAACTTACGCTAGGATCTGCAACAACGTTAGATACAGCGTTCCAGAACCTATCATTTCCAACCAAGCTTATACTCTCCGTAGCGCTTCCATCAACACTATAATTATAGCTAATCGAGCTAATAAACATCCCAGAATTCATGCAAACTTGCTTTGGAACACCAGTAGCGTTGTCTTGACCATCATCAAAAATAGCAACATAAACATCGCTTCTCGTTTTTGCCGCCGAAGTCAAGCTAGTCTTACAAGCGCCATCGCTAGCCAAATCGAAAAGAAGACGTTGACCATCAATAACCTTTTCAATATTAACTTCCACGTCGGCAACCTCTTCGACGTTTTCATAAATTTCCAGCTGACCAAGTTCAAAAACCTGATCTAACGTAAATGTGCTCGTCATACCAACGCTCTGAGCGCCTCTAACAACGTGATTGGCGCCAACAGTCGTTGTACCACGAGGACAAATAGCGACCGCCTGACAAGCATAAAATATTCTATTATTTGTAGCCATTAAAATTCTCCTGTTAAATCTCTGGTAAAGATCATGGTTATATACACAAAAAACTAAATTATATGGCTTTTACCTGTGTAGAACAGCGAACAGCCCCAATATAAAGATCTGGAGATAACTGAGTAATATCCTGAGATCTAGAATTGTTTATCCAACATCTTCTCCAATAAAAATTTTCCACCAAATTAGGATAAAGACCACTAGGTATAGCATTTTCTCTTAATTCATTTCTATAATTGAAAGGTGATATGCCAGACATGCCAACCTGAGTAGGGTCAAACAAATGGATAGTTTTATCATTTTGATAAAGAACCGTATCCATGATATTAGCACATTCCCAGTGATTTTCTGTTATTACATGGAAAACTATTTCATTATTTACCCACTGCCCACCGCCAAGCTGATAGCCCTCTAGGCTTCTTGGCGGGATAACCTCAACCGCTAAAGCTGGAAGTTGCACTCTTGTCTGCCCAAGATTAGCCCAGCCACCAGACCCAGAAACCTGAAAATCAGACTCATTTCTGAAAGACCTTTGCTGTATCTGCCGAAACCAAGATATTCCCTCGGCAGGAATAACATTTAGCCACTTATGACTAAACTCTACTTGAACTTCGCTTGAGGTACTAATAGCGGAATCGAACACGACTCTGCCGTTTTTGTAGTCAATATAATATGGCTTAGAAACATTATCAGTAGAATAGAAATCGCCATCTATAAATACCCCCGAAATTGAAATTGGTTGTTGCGTCGTACCCGTTATTCCCGATTCCCAAACCCAATTCTGTCGATAGCCCTCCCAAACCTGACCATCCGTATAATTTGGACCACCCGCTAATCTAAGCTTATGCCTATCACCGCCATAAATACCAGACTGAGGAATAGATATATTATAAAAAGATCCCCTATCGAGAAACCCCCAATCGTAAAAATTGATAAAATTATCAAGCAGAATATTAGATATCGTGGCGTCTTGTGCATTTGATATACTGTTTAAAGTTGTGTGCGATCCTCCGGCCATTACGAAAGCTCCCTTTTAATCATTGAAGACATCTCTTTCATTCTTGGCAGAATTGCCCTAGTAATAAAATTATTATCAATCGTACCAGAATATTGGGGATCAACCCTAAATGGCGCAAAATCACTAGACATTTTAGCGCCACCACTCCTACCAGCGCCAGACTTATATTCAACACCAAAATCAGCTATAATCACGCTATCGCCAGCTGTAAGAAGCCAACTTAACCAAGGTAGGGAACCGCCAATTATTTCTTGCTGCGCAACAGACAGAGAAAGAAGGTTTGAAAAACTCGACGGCTGAATCTGAATAGTTACACCGCCGCTAAATTTTTTCGCAGTGGAAGTGATCTTTTTTACACTAACACGTATTGAACCAATTATAGCATTTATTATTTCATCCGAAGGATCTTGAGTCAACCCAAAGTCGTATTTCAAAGTACCGCCAGAAAGAGACATTAATTCTGGAGAGGTTGCCAATGAAGACGCAACAATATTTCTAACCCGACGCTCTATTCTCCTAGAAGCATTTCTCAGAACTTTATCGCCCTCTTTTGCCAAAGCCTTGTTGATTAAGGCTCTAATTTTTGCGTTACTTTGAACTATTTTCATTTTCCAGCCCTAGTCCAAAACGTAACAATATACTTTGTATCATTTTGTTTGAATCCCTGCGGAAATGATGGTCCCGACTTTTCAAATCTAGATTCGTCATACTTCTCAATACCATCGTATAATGGTATTAAGTATTTTGCTCTATTTATTTTTTCTAAATCTGTCATGTATGATATTGTTTGTATTCCACCATCGGGAATATCAATTTTAAAATCAGTACTGACCCAAAATTTTCTATCCCAATATATTCTCAACGTAATATCGTCGGTAGCTTCAATAGCTTTGTATCCCTTGCCGCCACAATAGGGGCAGGGCATACCTCGCTCAAATGGATACGGACCTCCAGATTTATATAAACTAATAGACCTATTGCTAGTGCCAAATGTATCCAAATAGCAATTTGGACATTCTTCCTTCTTCTCTGGATAAACAAGACGGCCAGTTCTGGTAAACAAAAGAACCGCCTCATTATAAGTCGAAAAAACTGAACTCGGAATGTTAATAGCCATTTAATAACCTATGCTACGTCGTCACCTTGGTAATATCTAGGATCATCGTATCTTGAATCTAAACTAGCATCAATATCTGCTATAGACTGATCCACGTTGCTTGGACCCACCTGTGGATCAAGCGTGTGATTTGCATCAACCACATCAGCAGCAGCCAGCCCTCTAGCCCCGCCAACGCCGACAATTGCTCTGCCGCCCTTTGGTTGATCGTCTCCACTTTTGATTTTTTGCGAAACCGCCATTTTTTATTCTCCGTTAATAGAAATGATAACCACGATCATCGTAAGTATTTGCATTAAGGCCGATGCTTGCCGGACTGTAAGGACCAAGAATAGCAGCACCAGCAGGACCACCATCGCCGCCGCCCGAAGCATACAAATATGCATTAAGCATATCATCATATTTTTTGCAAAGATCGTTGTATAGTGAGGAAAGACTCGCGCTCACACCACGAAGATCAATTGCGGATGGGCCGTCTTTAATAGAGATAGCATTTGCCGATTCTGTCTTTACCTCACTGCCAAGCAAAATACAGGCAGACTTATATAGAGTAAGAACCGTAAAATCTGTATCTTTTTGTGTTACTGGGTCTGGGCTAATTGTAACAGCGCCAACGTCAGCAACATAATTATTAGCAAAATCAGCATCGTTGATTACATTATAAGCACCAACGACGATAACCTGCCTGAGTCTTTCGTCTGTAAACTTGGCTCTATCCAAGTCTCCAATTAAAGATCTGAGCATTAAAACTATATCAGTTTTCCACATATTAGTACCTAGTAAATGTTTTCGTGAACTCTAAAATTGCCGACGTTCGTATTCCAGCTTCCGTCTGGCATAACCACCTTAGCTTGAAGCTCCCAGTTGCCAGCCGTACTCAAGTCCCCATCAACAGTCGCGTACTCAATTTTTCCGTCTGAGCCATCGCTAGTAAACACCGCAGCCCTACTGAAAGTAGTGCCACTAGGCGCTCTAAAATATAGTGTTTTTGCTGTTGCCGTACTGATATCGGCAGCGCTAGTCGTTCCGGTTGAACTGGTATCAAACACAGTAACCCTGAAGACAGTACCGATATCGTTTACGTGAGCCTGTTCTGTAAATGCCATAATAATTTTTCTCCTTATATTACATACACAATTAACGGCCCTTTTTAGCCAAAACACAAAAATATAAATTTATTAGATTATTTTAATGTATTACTATTTCTTAAACACCTCTACAAAATATGGCACTAATATCTTAGACATCCTCCAACCCAAAAGGTGATGAAATATACAATCGTGGGCGCAAAGCTTTTGCATCGACCATGTTGGCAGATTGTGAAAATCTGGGTCTGAAGGATAAAGCGAGTCGCCTATGTTATAGGTTGATGAGCATATTTTATTGTTTGGATACTTACCCATATAATTGCATGGCGGTTCTACAATGTACTTTTCGTAATTTTTATCTTTCTGCATAAAGAATGTTAGGAGATGTTCGTCATTTATTATTCTTCTGTCCTTGCCGTGGAATATATCAAGGGACTGGCAGTGCAGTTGACCGCTTTTTGTTCTAATGTCTAAATCTCTAGAGTTTAAATATTGAATCATATTTTCACAGAACTCTCTAGTGTAGACTGCGAATCCTGTGTCGGTATTGATGAACTGACCTTCGTCTTCTCCGAAATACCCTTTCATTATATCTGTCTTGATCTTCAACCACGGCCTGTCTTGATGCTCCCCAAAATCAATCATGCGCCAATGCATAAAATTTTTTTCTGTGGATAATAATTCCTTTATATCTTTTTCTAATTTTAGAACCACAGTATCTAAGTCGATAAATATTCCAACATCTGCGCCAGAGTTTAAAAAAGAGTAAACCCTCAAGAATTTACGAAGAAAGGGGTGGTGGTCTATATTGTGGTCAAGCATTTGTCTAACGTAATAATCATCTTTGGTCATCACTTTAAGGGTAATCCCATGCTTTGTAAAATATCTATTTAGACTAGTCAGTGATGTCCTGTGCCAATCTTCAAACTCGTCATAGGTATTTAAAACATATGCTTCTACTTTCATTTCTCTACCTTGTTTAGATGAGGCAGAGGTATTGTTGGCAATTGACATTTAGCGCAAATTTCAGGCCATAATTCATCAAGTCTATTATAGTCAAACAACTCAACACCAAGATCCTCGCCATCTAGACCTTTAGTGTAATGGTCTGTGTCTTGTTCTGTCATAAGATCCCAGTACCACTGTTTGTCTTCAGACATTAAGACTCTTCTCCAGCCCTCCGCGCAGATATCCAATTCGTGAACTTTTCTTTCTATATCTCTTTTTACTAGTCTTTTTATGCTATTTAACCTATCTTCTTCTGGTCTAACTATAGCAAATTTAAATATATCATCCCATTCTGTTATAAATTTTTTCAACCTACTGGCGGTACTGTGTCTGGCGACATGCGACCAATGTTCCACGCTATGAGCGCCAGTGCCAATAAATATATCATAATTATTTCCAGCACATGCAGACGCTATCGCGTTTGTAATTGAATTACCTGCGGTTCTAGGTATGTGAATAAATACTGCACGTTTTGGCAAATAAATCATAGCAACCTCTCGTCTGGACATATAACCAGCTTGCCGCTTTTTTGTCTAATTTTTACAGCTTCTGGTACTTCACTTTCTACAAAAAACTTAGCATCAGATTCAGAAAATATCTTAGCTTTAAAAGTCGAGACTTCTTCTGCGTGATTTCTATTTCTTTCTTCTTCCCTTTCTGTGGGAAACATTTTCAAGAATCCATAGCTTATACCATTATCCTCTAGCCATTTCTCTGTTATATCTCTGTATTTTTCAAGTCTACCAGTGGCGATTCCCATACAGTGAGTTTTTGGTATTCTATGAGGAAATGGTTTTACATTTTTTATAAATTCAATATACTTAGGCTCATCCTCACAAACTGGTATTGGAACATTAGGAGAAAATATACCATCAAAATCTAATATTGCTTGCTCTATGTATGTACAATTAAACAAGTTCCACTCAAGCAAATGAGGAGATGGAAGTTCTCTCGCAAAGAAATCTGGTCTACTCTCAGCTTCTGGTCTGAGATAAATTGTCGCAAAAAGAATATCATCAGGTAATCTTTCTTTGATGAGACTCATAGCTCTGCCCGCGTAAATGGTATCATCTACTACGAGAAGTTTGCCATCTATGGATTTATGATCTCTCATTCTAACGCCACCAAATTCTGTTGCGCCGGTTAGAATTTTTAAGTTGTTTTCTTCATCTAGATAGTACAATGGTAGATTTAACCACATAGCAAGCATACTGGCGGGAAGCATACCAGATCTCGGAACACCAAGAATACCCTTGAGATTCAAGCCATAAACCTGTGGGAGCAATAGATTTTTACAATCTTCTATCATACGCGCTGTAGTTACATATTCGCCAGCAAGATATGATTGCCTTCTTTCATGTTTTTTTTGACAGTCCATCTTATATTTTATCCTTTGATCTTCTGTGGCACTTTGACACCACTGCCAATTTGGAGGATTAAAAGTCATTTCCTGTTTGTAATACTCACAATATCCGTGATTTTTACAAATACACTCTTTCATAAAAGCTCCGAAAACATAACAAATGGGGCAGTAAGTCTGACAACTTTATGGGGCGCAATCTGAGGAGAACCAGAAGAACCGCCACCGGAATACAAATCTGCCGGAGAGTCGTCACCAAGTCCTGCCGTATCATATTCATATTTTAAAGTTAATTGGTAAGATAAATAATTAGTAGCGGTTACTATGTATGTATATGTTGAGAGAATTGTACTTCCAGCACCCGCTCCGGCATCTCTTTTTTCTACAATTACTTTATCGCCTATCTTTGCTGCCGAAGGATCTGAAAAATAGGTCACATTATAACTAGGGCCAGACCCGCTAACGGAACTGACTGAAATTGAAGAAATTACTACATAGTATGACTGATTCATTATAAATTATATCCTACTACAAATCCATCGTAATTATTTGCAGACGTACAAATAAATCCAAAAACATCAGTTTTGTTTGCTGTAGTTGTTAGTGTTGGAGTAACTCCTCCGGGCCACTTGATTGTGCTAAACCAAGTTACTGTACGACTACCCGTACCGTCTTGAACAAGTCTGATAATAAACTTTTGACCAACATCTGCGTTTGACAGCGCTAGTGTTCTATTGCCACCAAGCGTTACGGTGTGAGTATTTGATACATCTAAATCAAATGTGACAGTCGCTCCATCAGTATTAGATTCAATAGGGCTTTTTATACCACGGTACGAAACTATATTTTGAGCATATTCTCCAAGTTTCAGTTCTCCGTCTGCGTTATACTCTAACGCAGGAAGTCCAGTTATGTCTGCAACACTAAATATGGTGCCGCTAGATAGGTTGTCAGTAACGCCAAACAGCAAGCCCTCCTCGCCCTCAAACAAGATAGCAGTTCCAGAGCCGGTGGCGCTTTGATAGCTAGACATAACATTCAATTCCAAAGCACTATCAATAGCACCGCTACCACGGAAAAGAATTTGAGGTTCGCCACTTCCGGGCGTTATTAGAATATCTTGTGCCATTTTTCTCTCCGTTTATACGTTGTATCCTAAGTCTATAGCGGTTTGTTCATCTATTTGTTTATCTGCCCACGAAGCAGGAATAAAATCTACTAAATTAATTTCTTGTCCAGCATAAGCTGAAATCGCCCCTACAATATTATCAACTTCTTGTTGTGTTAGCGCACCTTCTTCTACGGTAATTGCCAACGCATCCCCCAGCGGGGTTCCATCAGCACCAAGGGCAATTGGTACAACATCACTCTTTCTAAATTCCATGACACTGTACTCTGCTTCACCACTGGGATGGTGGTAAACTCTAGCATACATACCATCCTGCCCCGGATTTACAACAGAATATAGCGCCCGCGAAAGAGGTTCTGCCACAGACTGATCCGCAAAAATAAAGAAGGTTTCATCCTGCTTTAAACCTCTGCCCCAAGAATATACACTATTTACACCATCGTCAACATCTTTTGTTAATAAATCATTAAATGCCGCCTGTGGACCAATCTCTGCTTCCATATTAGGAATAATATTTAGTCTATTACCGTCATTATATATTATATTTTGACTACTAGTGGATAATACTTGATTTGGAAGTAACTCTCCCTCTAACATAACACCACTAACACCCGCAATAAAGAAATATTGTTTTGTTTCTGGTTTTGATAATTGTTGCATTATGCTGATCCTCCGTCTACAAATGTCCAGTTGTTATCATCAATTAAGTCTGCTCTAGCATCACTAGCGTCATCACCACTGTAGGTTGACGACCCCATATTTACATACATGCCATTTGGCATATCGCTTTCCTGATCGTCCCATCTTATTAATAATCTATTATAATTGGTTGTTGAGAAATTAGCACCGTTGCCGAAATCGGTTAATCCGTTGGTAGCGTTTATGCCCGTAAAGTCCCAATTGCTAAGATCCTGATTGAAAGAACTAGCATTATAAAACATACGGTAGAAGCTTGTTACGTTGCTGGTATCCCACGAACCGATGTCTTGATTAAAAGAAGTAGCATTATAAAACATACTAATCATAGTCGTCACACTACCCGTATCCCACGAACCGATATCTTGATTGAAAGAAGCAGCGGCAATAAACATACTACTCATAGTCGTCACACTACCCGTATCCCACGAACCGATATCTTGATTGAAAGAATCAGCATAATAAAACATACTTGAGAAGCTTGTTACGTTGCTTGTATCCCACGAACCGATGTCTTGATTGAAAGAACGAGCATATCGAAACATAGAAAACATATCCGTCACGCCGCTCGTATCCCACGAACTGATATCTTGATTGAATGATTGAGCGCCATTAAACATATTCCGCATATCAGTCACATTACTTGTATTCCACGAACTAATATCTTGATTAAAATCTATACAGCCCATAAATATACCCTGCATATTTGTGGCAGCACTCACATCCCAACTAGAAATGTCAGAATTAAAAGGTGTTGTGTAACGAAATGCTATGCTTGGGGAGATGTGTTTGGCAAACATCCATTGGAAACTTTGCACAGTGCTTACATCCCAGTCACCAATGTTAGATGGATAATCACTACTACTAGTGAAGTTTGCGCTAAAAAATAGTCTAAACAAAGACGTAGGCGCCCAGCTTCCAAAATTTGTTATACCGGAAACCAGACTTCTAGGTAAGGCCATTATCCCAGCATAAGTACCTGTAATCTTAATCGTTCTTGATATTGTAAGTCCATCGCTATAGGTGTGGAGTGGGTTGGTTATTGTTGTGAAATTTTCCGTAGTTCCATCGCCCCAGTCTATCGTATAATCAACGGTGGGAGCGGCGCCTTGGTAATAGTTAGCAATCGTAAAGGAAGAAGTAGGTCTAGTCGTGTACTCAAACGCCGTAACAACAACGTCTTCTTCTCCGGTTCCCGTACCCTGTACTCTAGCAGCAACATCTTTAAATCTAGATTTAGTATTTACATAAAGATCATAAATGTCAGTTTCGGTAATTCCTTCGTCGTAAATATAGACAGCACCAATAAAACCATTGGCAAAATCAGTGGATTCTGTTCCGTGACTTCTACCAATATAGATTTGCGATCCGCCGTCTTCAATAACAACCGTACTTGCTTGAGTCGCGCCCTTGTCATCTATATTTGAGGAAACGCGCAGATTGCTGCCGTCAAATGTGGCAGAAACAAAGTGCCACTTGTTAGCGGCAAGGGCATTAGCGCACGTACTTTTAGTGAATTTATCTTCACTTTCATCATAAATAATAACTTCTGCTTTTCCGTCGCCGTTTAGATAAAGACCAAACTCACTGTCATCTTCATCGTCCCCATTTATACCTTTACTTACAACCCAGAAATTCGCACTTGTGGTTGGATATATCCATGCGCAGATGGAGAACTGGGAAAATGCCGACAATTCATCATCATCGCCAAGCGACATATAATCATCACTGCCATCCATAGAAAACGCGCCGCGCCCTTTGGATTTGTCGTGACCAGAACCGCCATTGATATTACATTTACGTCTTCTTTTTCTGTTACGACCTCTGGCGCTATCTTCTACCTCATTGGTAGCACTATTAAATGCTCGCGGAGACGCGCCATCCATAGAGAAGATAAGCGATGCCTTGCTGATATTTGGACCTGCTTTAATACCCATTATTTGTATCTCCCTCTGGTTGCGAGGTAATTCTGGAGAACTTCGTCGGCGGTGAGTGCGCGGTTATAATGTATCATAGAGGAAATTTTACCATTAATTAATTGGGTTCCAGATGTCCACTGTCCGATCACCATATTGTTCCAGTCTACAAATCCAATGGCGGAAGTTGAAACACTTTCAACCAGAACGCCATTAACATAACTTTTAAGTAACGCGTCATCGTAAGTTATCGTAAAGTGGTTCCATGTATTTAAAGTCATTAAAGACTGACTAGTTCCATAGTTGGTAACATTATTTAAATTGTAGTATCCGTACAAACTTGAGCTTTGATTTTGAATACCTATCAAATACCTACCGGTTCCAGAAACGTTTCCGAGAAATGCGCTAGTTGAAGGAATGGAAGACGCATTGAAATAAACACATAAGCTAAAAACAGAATTTGTTCCAACTACTTCAAGCGGATCAAAGTTTGTGGATAAGTAATCATTAGTACCGTCAAATAAAATGCTACCTTTATTAGCGGCATTGAAAGTGGCACCGTTTTGAAATGTGGCACTCTTGGTGCCAACTAGATCACTCCAAGTCGTCCCCGACTTGGGGTAACTACGTTGGTTCGCCGCATCTAGACACAACACCAATCCATCAGTAACAATCTGGGGAGAATGTGATAAACTCATTGATATCTCTCCTTGGTCGATAGGTAATTTCGTCTGACTTCATCAGCCGTGAGCGCGCGGTTGTAAATTAAAACATTTGAAATTTTTCCACTACTGTAATTGTTGTTATAACCAGTTAGATCCCTAGCGCCAACTCTTGCAGATGTTGCATTGTCGATATTGGTAAATCCAGTGGCAGAGGAAGATGACGAAAAAAGAAAGTATAAAGACTGTTTAACACCATCCATAAAAATAGAACATCCAGTACTACCAACCGTACATACTATATTGTGCCATTTACTGTCTTGATAAAAAGTGTGACCTTTCCTAACAACCGCAAGGTATTTTTTACCACCGTCAAAATCCGCACCGTTTATCAGTCCAAAGTAACAGCTTTCATCGTTTACCGAGTTAGTAGCCTGTCCAATTACAATAGCTAAACTTTTGTATATGTCACTAGGAATACCATAATAAAACAAATGGTTAGTTGTTTTAGAGGTATCTAGATTAAACCAAATAGAAATAGAACCAAATTCAAATCCTGCTATATCTTGAATTGAAACATCTATATCTTCATCGGTCCCATCGAAAGTCAAACTTCCACCATTATCATCACTAAAGTTAGAAGCATCCATATTCGTTAATGTGCCATCGTTCGCCCCAACCGTATCAGTCCACGTAGTCCCCGTTCCGGGATAACTTCTTTTGCTACCAGCATCTAAACACAACACAAGGCCGTCTTCGACAACATCAGGACCAGAACTGCATCCCATTATTCGTACCTCCCTTTTGTTGCCTCGAAGTTCTGACGAACTTCTTCGCTAGTTAGCGCGCGGTTGTAGATGGATATGTTTGCAAAGTCTGCGTTGACACATGTGTTGACTCCGCTGTAAGGTCTTTTGCCGAATACTAAATCGTCCATTCCGATTGTAGATGTCGAATTATTGAGTCTGGTCGCGCTGCTTTCTTTTACTCCATTTAAGAATAGCGTTATCTCCGAACTTGAAACTACGAGACACATATTGCACCAAACGCCAAAATCAACCGACGACACCATCAAATTGGTTCCGAAAGAGATCCTTCTAATGCCGCCTTCAAAACTTAATGTTTCAAAAGCTGTTGTGCTTGCAGATCCCATGTCGAGATTGAAGCCTGAGTCATAATCTTGTCCGGTATAACCTACAGCACCAAGAAAACCTCTGAAGCTGCCGGGATTTGAATTGACTCTTACAGTAAACTGAACAGACATGTTGTTTAGAGTCTCTAGGTCGCCAACTAACACATATTCATCGGCCCCATCAAAACTCAAACTTCCACCATTATCGCTACTAAAGTTCGACGCATCCATATTTGTCAAAGTCCCATCATACCCGCTCGCAGAGCGGTCGGTCCACGTAGTCCCCGTACCCGGATAACTTCTAGCGTTAGCCGCATCTAAACACAGAACTAAACCGTCTGTAACAATACGAGGACTGTGACCCAAACCCATTACGGCATTTCCTCCATTGGCTCCCACCAGACCTGATCTTCCGCATTAAGAATCGCCAGAATTTCCGCATGGGAATATTCTTGACTCTTGCTGGGGCAAGCCGTTACACTTGAAGGCATGTCGCCCTCATACTTTACAAAGGTCAAGGTGCCGTCTACACTAAACCTCAAGGTGTCGGCAGACGTTTCCAAGACCTGACTAAAATCAATTAGCGGTACGTCGTCCGCTGAAATTACCACGTAATGCCTGTGGTCAAATGCGCTGTGAGCCATATCTTTCTCCTATATTCCGAATCTGTGCCTAGTGGCGTTAAAATTTTGTAAAACTTCTGCGGCGGATAGTGCCTTGTATGTATAAAGATGAAGCGGTCCAATATCTCCGTCTAAACTTCCTGCATTATCCGCTCCGGGGTTCGCTTGACCTAAAAATAAATGAGATGGACCAGCACTAAAAGTAATGCTTGTTTGAGATCCAACAAGAGATCCATTAACATAAAAAAACTGACCTCTCTCAGAGTCTGTCGCTGAATAGTTCCAAACCAAACTTACATAATACCAAGTGTTATTAGTATATCCAGAAGTCGTGTGCCTAGTGTTTGGCCAAAATTTTCCAGTAATATTACCACCGCCAACATGTATTGGTGGCATATTCCAACCACCTTGAGGATTAGAACTTGAAGCAGAGATAACATTACCATTACCTCTAGGTCTAACCCATATACAATAAGAATGAGAGATACTATTACTAGCTATATTAGACACATTTAATATTCTTATATAGTCATCTGTACCATCTAAAGTAAAACATCCACCATTGTCTTTTATGAATGAAGCTTGGTTTTCTAGAGTAGCATTATTATTACCCCTTAAATCCCGCCACGTAGTTCCAGTGTCATAAGAGTCTTTTACTGCGGGGTCTAAATTCAAAACCAGCCCGTCTTGAACGATACCTTTAGTTGCTTGATGAAGCGTCGTAGTTCCGTATGCGATACCCATTATGCGTACCTCTCCTTCGTCGCTAAGTAATTCTGGCGGATTTCCTCAACAGATAATTCTTTGTTGTATAACATAAAATTATAAAAAGAACCTTCAAATCTGTAACCAATACTATTATCCCAACCAATACGGAGGTTAGACATAGAGATAGAAGATTGTGCAGAAACCGAAGTAACCAAATTTAAGTTCTGATATAATTTCCACTGGCCGCCGCTTTTGGTGGTGATACATAAAGAGTGTGGAGTAGACCTGTCTACAGAACTTGGAGTAATTGGCCCAATACGAGCATTTCTAAATGTATCTAGATAAATTTTCCCATCATTCCAAGTATAGTGACTATTACTACTGCTCCCAAAACCAAAAATACCACTTTTAGTGCCACTATTAGCTCCAGAAGTATAAGTTTTAAGAAAGCAAAAAAGACTAGCATCACCGGAGAACAAGGATGTGTCTAGACTAGATAGTTCTATACTATCATCAGTGCCATCAAACTCAATACCTCCAACATTATCACCGCTAAACGTAGGACCATTTGTTAGCGTGCCGTTATTGCCACCCTTCATATCAATCCACAAACTAACAATATCGTGTGGCGCAATCTCTGGCGAACCAGAAGAACCACCGCCAGAAGGAAGGTCGGCAGGAGAATCATCCCCAAGACTTGCCGTATCAGACTCATAGGTTAGTGTCAACTGATTCAACGAACGATCAAGACCGGTAATTTCATAAGTATATGTAGACAGGACAGTACTGCTAGTTCCAGCGCCCGCCTCTCTTTTCTCTACATTTACCTTGTCGCCAACGCGAGCGGCAGAAACATTAGTTGTATAAACCACATTGTACGAAGGGCCAGAACCAGTAACAGAACTAACTACTGCTGATTCAATTGCTGTTGTTGGGGCGCTTCTTGGGTTAGCAGCGTCCAAACAAAGAACTAGACCGTCTGTGACAATCCTTGGATTATATCCTACTCCCATTACCACTCAACCTCCAGTTTAGCAACATCCTTACGTTCGCCGTATACTACATAATCGTAATACCCGCAAACGCCACCTACAATAATTTCACGGTTGCTCTTAGATTCCACAAATAGCGGCTGGAATGATCCTACTGGAGTTAAAGTTACCGTAATAGAACTATTATGTACAAGATCGCACCAGTAATTCGGCAGGGTAATAAAGGTTTCCTTGGTGGTTCCTCTAACATAAACACCGTTTTCTGGACCCTCCAAAGAGGCATACTGAAGTTTCATGCCCGGCTTAGATGGGTGGTCAATAAGGAAGCTCTTGGTTGTGGCATTTAGAGAGCCAGTAATGGTGAGGGAGTTTGTTGTTTTATTCCAAACCAAATCTGCATCACCACCAAAACTTCCACCGTCATTAAACTGAATTTGAGTATCGGAACCAGCAGCGCTACCACCGCCCCCAACAGCAGAACCATTAAATTTAAGGGTTCCGCCATCATTATATAGAGTGTTAGTCGTACTGGCAGGAACCGAGTTTTCAAGGTTTATACCATCGCCAACAATGATTCCGCCACCAAAATCAGAAGTAGTCATCTTTGCACCTATTTGCTAACTTGAACTGTACCGTCTTCGTTATAAACAATATTTCCGACGTATGAAAGTCCTTGAGTTACGGATTCTGGATTGATACCAGCAAGAAAAGCGCCAAGCTGCGCATGGAGTTCAAACACCTCTTTAGCGTCTGCTCCGAGAACATCAGCGATTTCTTGAGGGGTTGCCCCGTCATTGTTATCCCAAAACTGCTGCGAACCCTGATTGAAGGCGTGCGCCATCATCTCAAAAGTTTGCTTGGTAACTCGAAGTAGATCGTTTGCGGTTCGCTGTGCTGCTGGCGGCCTACTGTCCTGAAAGTCTCTATCTAATACACTCATTTTAATCTCCTAATAATTAAAAATCTCATAAAACCATGAATAGTTTTGTTTAATCCAATTCGACGTATTTACACCAAGAATCTCACGATAGTCTGGATTTTTTGATGTTACTTTATTTTGTATTTTGTGATCTCCGAATACTCCATATACTTCATCATCTTCTTTTGTAGTTTGTTCTACCTTATCAAAGTCATGTTCACATTCATCAATCTCTAAGTAATTATACACACGCTGAAGCTCCTTTGCGGGATTTTTAGTCAAATTTTCATATTTAACAAACAACATGCGTTTATCTTTTTTCTCTTTCACAATTTGGCGCAATCTTTCAAAGGCAAGACCAACAGGTTGACTGTTAACCCATGTGTCAATTCTTTGTTCTGTTGTGATATTTGCCATGTCTGCATCGGAAACCATATTTGCTTTGTCAGGGTTTTTTCTAAAGTTCTTTTCCATAGATGAAAATATTGATCTTGGATCTCGGATCATACAAACAATCTTGGGGTCTGGGCAAAAGAAATCTAGGAAATCTCTGTAGTATCCCCATCCTCTACTTTTGTCCATAACATATGGTCTATCAGTTAAACTATTGTAAAACCCAAAAACTCCATCTCTGCAAAAAGACTTAAATGCCAGTCTCATTTCCTCTGCGTCCTGTGCCTTAAACTCCGGCGAATTTGTGTAGTTCGCACGCGCCCCAAAAACCAACTCTAAAACGCCCGAAGTTGGGGTGACGTAAAACTTTTGATTTTGCGCCATAATGTTTTGTAATAGAGTACTGCCCGATCTGGGAAGCGAACTATTAAAAAATATCTTTTCTACCATCCTTTAAATTCCTTGTTGTTTTATAGAACTAATAATAGTGTCTACATCGAAAATCTCTGACTCATCCTTATATGGACATTCATGTGTAACGCCATCAAAACTATATTCAAACAAATAACTATCTGGAAGTTTAAATCCTTCTATCTGGTTGGCAACAATATTATCATGAATATCATAACCAAATACTTTAGGGTTTGTTCCAATCCACGCTACCGTTGAGGGCAAATCCAGTGCGGCTGCCGCATGTTGCATCATAGAATCTATGAAAATGCGCCTTTCGCTTCGTAGCAAAAGTGTCGCAAGCTCCATAACACTATGGGGCGAGCTAACATCTACAACCCCTTGTCCAATTGGAGCGCCCGGTCTTGTAACTTGGAAAATATTATAACTCTTACTAAACTCTTCAACAATTGCGTTCATCGCACCAATAGGCATGTCGCGCGTCCACTTGTAGGCATAAGCACCATCTTGCTGGTAAAGTCCGCCACTGGTTTGCATAACCATGATAGGTTTGTCGCTAATCCAGAGCGTATTCGCCAGTTGTTTTTCTCGCAAATTAAATACAAGTTCGGGTTTTTCCCCATTGTATTCTAGCCCATATAACTCACACCAATTTTCAATTAATGATTTATTGCCATGAATATGATCTGTTGTAAAGTATGGTTCATGTTTAAATAATAATGAATCCTTGCCCAAAACATAATCTTGATAAAAATATGGAGTCATGCCCTCTTTGTAAACACGATCCACAAAATCAAGATTGATAAATGGAGAGGGCCAAGCGCAAACTACGATCAGCTCTCTGTCTGGATAATTATTTTTGATACATTTCGCCACGGCAGTCGCCGCAATATGCTTTCCAATTCCGCCCTGTATATTAAAAATAGTATATTTCTTCATGCTTGTTCCTTTCCTTAAAAGATCTTTCTTTTATATTATAGTCTTATTTCTATGGAGTTCCCCAACTTACTTGTGAAATATCTACAACGGCAACCCAGCGAATATTCTTGCTGGCAACGCCCGTTACTCTGATTTCAAGTGCTTCGTTGGTATCATCAGCAACAACACTCGCGGTCGCACTACTAATATTACTATCTTTTGAATATTCTTCAAACACTGTACCAATTAAACTTGTATTGTTTGAGGCATCTCTGCGAATACCACCACGGAAGAACCACCAACCACCGTCATTGTCTGTATCATTATGTGCTGCTAATTTAACTGTAAACATCCATGTGGTTTCTGCTGGGATTGTTAGTCTCTGACTACTTCCATCTAGGAATAATACTTGGTTCGCGGTTGCGTCTGTGGTGCTATCTCTTGCGACGAGAACTGTGTGTTGAGCATCACCGACAGCGGCAAATCGTCCAGCAGCGTGAGCAACTTCTCCGTATTTGGTTGCTTTTGCTCTCTGTCCACCAACAATGCTGGAAACAGTACCAGTAGCACAGTTCTGCATACCGCCACCAATGGCAGAGCAACCACCTGTTGCGCCACTGTCCTCACCACCAGCTACAGTAGATCTAGAGCCAGAAGAAGTGTTTGAGTATCCACCGCCAACAACAGAGGCGTTACCAGAAGATGCGTTAAAAGCGCCGCCAGAAACGACAGAGTAAGTAGAAGAGGATGTGTTAGCCTTACCCGCAGCAATAATTGAGCACAAACCAGAAGCGGTATTACCACAACCGCCACCGACAACAGACATGCTATTAGATGCCGTATTGTCATAACCACCGCTAACAGTAGATTGATATCCAGAAGCGGTGTTGTAACTACCACCAGCAACGACGGTGTTAGTACTAGAAGCAGCATTATTTCTACCACCACCAATAGTGGATTGACTAGAAGAAGCGGTATTAGAAAGACCACCACTAACGGTAGACATTGCACCAGAAGCGGTATTACTACTACCACCGCCAATACTAGAACACGCTCCAGTGCCTATATTTCTCACACCACCCGCGATGGTCGAAAACACACCAGCGTTACAGCAAGTAATCGTCCCCGTCAAATCACCCGTCGTCGCATTTAGCGTGCCACCACTTGAGTTGTGACCGACGCCGCCAGAAATAGTCGCTCCGCGAGAGCAGCACTCATTCGTCGGAGACTGGATGATATTGCGGTGTCCACCTGCTACGATGGAATGACGAGCATTGGTTATGTTGCAGCAACCGCCCGCGACAGAGGAGTTTATGGCAGAAGCGGTATTACTACGACCGCCACCAACGGTAGAATTAGAAGCAGAAGCAGTATTACAACAACCACCACCAATAGTGGAATAAATAGCAGAAGCAGTATTACAGTATCCACCACTAACAGTAGAATTGGGGCCAGAAGCGGTATTATTTTTACCACCACTAGCAGTAGACAAAACACCAGAAGCAGTATTACCCCACCCACCTCCAACAGTAGAAGTTGCACCAGTGGCGCTACCGAGATATCCACCACTAACAGTAGACGCCAAAGCGCTCGCAGTATTATTCAGGCCACCACCTATAACAGAACACCCACCACTAGCAACGTTACCTCTACCACCAACAGTAGAATAAGAACCAGAAGCAGTATTACCTCTACCACCACTAACAGTAGAACCCCCAGAAGAAGCAGTATTACCACAACCACCACCAATACTAGAACACGCCCCAGTAGCAATGTTCCTCAACCCGCCCGCAATTGTGGAGAAAGCGCCAGCATTACAGCAAGTAATCGTTCCCGTCAGGTCGCCCGTTGTGGCGTTTAGCGTACCGCCACTTGAGTTGTGGCCTACACCACCACCGATAGTCGCCCCGCGAGAGCAACATTCGTTGGTTGGGGACTGGATTATGTTACGATTTCCGCCTGCGATAATGGAGTAACGGGCATTGGTTGTATTACAGTAACCACCTGCTACAGAGGAGTAAAAAGCAGAAGCGGTATTATAATAACCACCACTAACAGTAGAAGCATAACCAGAAGCGATATTACCCCGACCACCACCAATAGTAGAATAATAACTAGAAGCGGTATTATTACCACCACCACCAACAGCAGAAGATTGGCCAGAAGCGGTATTATTATAACCACCACTAACAGTAGATTGAATACCAGAAGCAGTGTTTCCCAAACTACTAAGGCTACCACCACCACCACCAACAGTAGAATAATAACCAGAAGCGGTATTATTATAACCACCACCAACAGCAGAAGCTCCACCAGAAGCGGTATTGCCACAACCACCACTAACAGTAGAGGTGCCTCCAGAAGCGGTATTAGAAGTACCACCACCAATACTAGAACACGCCCCAGTAGCACAGTTTCTCAAACCACCCGCGATGGTAGAATACACGCCCGCATCGCAACAGGTAATGGTTCCCGTCAGGTCGCCCGTTGTAGCATCCAGCGTACCGCCACTTGAGTTGTGACCTACACCGCCAGAAATAGTCGCACCGCGAGAGCAGCACTCATTCGTCGGAGACTGGATGATATTGCGGTGTCCGCCTGCTACGATGGAGTGGCGAGCGTTGGTTATGTTGCAACAACCGCCCGCGACAGTAGAATTATCACCAGAAGCAGTATTACTTCTACCACCACCAGCAGTAGAACAATAACCAGAAGCGGTATTATTAATACCACCAGCAATAGTGGATAAAGGGCCAGAAGCGGTATTTAACACACCACCACCAATAGTAGAATTACCACCAGAAGCGGTATTATAACCACCGCCACCAATAGTAGAACATGAACCTGAAGCGGTATTTAAAGTACCACCACTGACGGTAGACCGAAGAGCAGAAGCGGTATTACTACCACCACCACCGACAGTAGACTGAAGATTAGAAGCGGTATTACACGCGCCACCACCAACAGTAGAACACGCCCCAGTAGCAATATTCCTCATCCCACCCGCGATGGTCGAATACACGCCTGCGTCACAACAAGTAATAGTACCCGTCAGGTCGCCCGTTGTGGTACTCAGCGTACCTCCGCTAGAGTTGTGGCCTACACCACCGCCTATCGTAACCCCGCGAGAGCAACATTCGTTTGTGGGAGACTGGATTATGTTGCGGTGTCCACCTGCGATAATAGAATGACGAGCATTGGTTATGTTACAGCGACCGCCTGTGACAGAAGAGAAATAAGCAGAAGCGGTGTTAGAATTGCCACCAGCAACAGTAGAACTCCAACCAGAAGCGGTGTTACCATAGCCACCATTAACAGTAGACAAACAACCAGAAGCGGTGTTAGAAGAACCACCGCCAACAGTAGAACGAGAAGCAGAAGCGGTATTACTATAACCACCACTAACGGTAGAGTAATTATTAGAAGCGGTATTATAATAACCACCACTAACAGTAGAAACAAAACCAGAAGCAGTATTGCTATAACCACCACTAACAGTAGAAATACTACCAGAAGCGTTATTAGAAGCCCCACCACCAACGGTAGAAGAACCACAAGCGGTATTAGAAGACCCGCCACCAACAGTAGAATAAGAAGCAGAAGCGGTATTTCCATAACCACCGCTAACAGTGGAAAAGCCATAGCTACCAGAAGCAGTATTATTCGCGCCACCACCTATAACAGAACACCCACCACTAGCAACCTGCGTAGCAGCACTTCTATGTGTTTGCAGATCTACAGAACCTTCACCGCGAGTGTTTCCTGCTGTCGCACCTTCGCTTGTGGGCTGAATATCATAAGTGCCGTCTGTACCCTGAACCGTACCGCCACCACCGCCAGCATTGTTATCTACATAATCCTTAACAGCAGCAGAAGTAGGAATTGTTGTATCATTATCATTTGAAGAAATACCTTCTGTTTCAGTAACAAGTGTGGAGGCAGCAATTTCTGTGGTTGTAAGTCCACCAACAACAAAATCAACATCATTAGTACTATCTTGATATGTAACAGTAATACCTGTTTTTGTGCCGCCAGTGGCAATCAAATTACCAGCAAAATCTTCAACTTCTTCTTGTGATAATTGAGTATTTGTATCTGTATCTGTCCAAGGAACATTAACCACAAGTTCATCACTAGCATTTACTTGAACTGCATAAGTTCTACTGCTTGTGGCGCTAACTGTGTTGGCAGCAACAGTTTGAGTTGTAGCATTAACATTTACGTTAAATGTAGTGCTTGATAACGTCATACCAGTGCCAGCAGAATATGTTGTATCTGTTACTGTTTCTGTGGCAGTAGCAAGACCCGTAACATGACCATTGCTATCAAGAATAACATCCTGAATATATGTACGGCCACTATTATCGCTACTTGAAGCAGCGGAGATTGTTGGGTGAGCAGTTAAATATCCAGCACTTCCATGATCGCCCCAGCCGTATGCGGTATCCCACTGACCAACCTTAGCATCAGTTATGACGTAGGTTCCCATGTCGATAGTATTACCGTTGGCATCAAGCGTGCCACCCAACTGAGGGGTGGTATCCTCAACAACATTCGCAAGTTTTGTGGCAAGACTATTTGTGACAGTCGTGCTAAAGTTAGCATCATCACCAAGAGCGGCAGCTAGTTCATTAAGAGTATCTAGCGTTGCTGGGGCGCTATCTACGAGATTAGCAACAGCAGTTGAGACAAAGGCGGTTGTAGCAATTTGTGTGGTGTTTGTACCAGCGCTTGCCGTAGGTGCCGCTGGGGTTCCTGTAAAGGTAGGACTTGCTATGTTTGCTTTTAGGGCGATATTGGTTTCGTTTGTATCTACGCGAGATTCAAAATACCCACTTGGGTTTGTTATATTTTCCCAAGTAGAATTAGAACTATTATAGGCAATCAAATCACCACTAGCCAGTCCAACATCAACATTTACATCGTGTAGTTCATGTAGTCCGGGTTGTTGCTCCCACATTCTAACAAATATTCTACCGTTACTAGCATTACTACTTGTTACAATGGCAACGCTCATTTGTAGGTTTGGCGAAGAGGGTTGCGTTGAAGTTAATTCACCGTCATTATTTGGGTCCAACCACAAAACAGTACCAACTGTATAACTGCCAGTATTAAGACCTTTTATTGGTCCAACTAAAGTGACATAACCCTCTGTAGAGTTTGTTATGTCTTCAGAAGCTACACCAAGCATGTATCTAGCTTCTATACTTCCATCTGCCGTGGCCGGGGCGACTTGAATCCTATCTCCAACGGCACCGGTCGCCATAACAGCAGTACCTTTAAGAATATCGCTACCGGTGTCATTTTTTACCAGTTCACGAAGCTCCGTTGCATAGTTATCAATCCACGCAAGCTCATTAGAAGCATCACTAACTTTATATAATATTTGACTTTCAAGACCGCCATTCGGTAATTCAACTAACGGATTCCCATCCCAGTACAAATCTCCAGCATTATTGTATAATTTATTTGTTGTGCTTGCAGGAACACCACCAGATAAAAGAACTGCCTGATGTAATGTTATATCATCTGCAAACTCACCAATTTGTACATGACCTGAAGCGTCAATCTCAAGCATTGGCAAACCAGTAATGTCAGAAACACTAAAGATCGTGCCGCTTGAGAGATTATCTGTAATAGAGAATAATTGACCTTGAGTTCCTTGGAACAAAAGAGCGGAACCAGAACCAGTGGCGCTCTCAAAACTAGAGGCGACTTCCAAGTTGATTGGAGTATCGGTAACACCAGAGCCAGTAAATTCTATTTTTGGTATAACATTATTTGAAGTGTTTACTTCTAAATATTGAAAATTACCACTACCACCATATACATTAAATTCTGTTCCGTCTAGTATTAGCCCGCTGCCAGCGGTATAAGTGCTACCAGTAGAAACTGTAGCAAATGATAGAGACCCATTACCATCTGTTTGTAAAACCTGATTGGCACTACCATCTGTGGTTGGGAATGTGAACCCATCTCCATCTGGATTAACCGTGATGGCACCATTTGCACCGATCAAAACCACCGCTGCACTATTATATGCCAGTGCCAAAGGCGTTGTACCTACAGAACCAAATGCTGAACGGGTTGCCTGACCCTCAATAAAACAAGCAGCGCCGTCTGTTCTATCTAAAACCAATAGTGCATTAGCGCCGGTATTTTCTATTTCTACTTGGTATGCTGGACTTGTTGTTCCAATGCCGACTCTGTTATTTGCTGCATCAATATAGAGTGTGTTTGTATCAACTGTAAGAGTTTCGCTTTCTATATTTTGTACGTAAAGATTTCTAAAGTTTAAATCAGAGCTACCTAAGTCGTAACTATTATTAGCTATAGGGACTAAGTGACCATTATCTGTAACCTTAATCCTGCCAACCGCTGACGACGAATCGGCAGCGGCTGTGGCAAAAACTATAGCGGCAGGATTGGAACTAGACTGGAAGCTGCCTTCCGCTTGAACATATATACTACCAGCAATTAAAATCGCCGCACTCCCATCGGCTTCAGCTGAAGCGGCATAATTTAACCGCCCCAGAATATCACCCGAAGTTATAACGGTATCGCTAGTTTGTAATGTTATACTTTGCATAGTCTAGTTCCTGTCCCCATTTTAACTATAGTTAGATAATATACCAGTCAGTACCATCGCTAGCAAGAGTCATAGACTCATACTGATGGTAGAGAGCTTTAGTTGTGGCGCCATCAATAGTGGCGCTTCCACCTCTTTGGATGGTAACAACGCCAGCTGCGCTATCCTTCTTCTTGATAGTGATAACCTTACCAGAAGCAACAGCTGGAAGAGTAACAGTAATGCCACTAACACCACCTGAGCAAAGGTTGATATCGTTAGAAAGAGTAACGCTCGTTGTTGGCGAAGAAACGCTACGAGTTCTTTTGGCCTCAGTAATAGCGCCAGCAGAAACGTGAGCGGTATCAATCGAGCCATCAACATAATGCTCGCTATCAATCGAATCGTCAGCAATCTTCGTTCCATCTACCGCATCAGCGGCGAGCTGTAGGGTGTCAACACCACCATTGGCAATGGCGATGGTGCCAGTGCTTGTGATAGTGCCTCCCGAAAGCCCTGTGCCAGCAGTGATGGAAGTAACAGTACCAGTCGTAGTCGAGTAACCATAGCTTAGGATTCTGTCGTCAATCGCGGCAGAAGTCATAAGTGTGGTGTCGTCATCTGAGAACGACTCGGCAGACGTGATAACAGCAGAACCGGCCAACTGAGAGACAGTGATGTTACCAAGGGTGCCACCAAGAGTGAGGTTTCCAGCAGAGGTTACTGTTCCGGTAAGAGTAATACCGTTTACACTACCAGTACCACCAACCGAAGTAACAGTACCAGCGGTTGTTGAGTAGCCATAGCTCAAGATTCTATCGTCAATGGCAGCAGCTGTCATCAGCTGACTATCGCTGTCACTGAAGGCTTCAGCAGATGTCAAGTAGCCAGCACCCGCCAATTTAGCGAACGTAACACCGCCATCTTTGATGGCAACTTCAGTAGAGCCATTGATTTCAAGAGTGGAATCATCTACCTTTACGGCAATATCATCAGTATTTACGGTAATACCGTCACCAGCACCAACGTTAAACTGTCTGCTCGATGAAATATCGCCACCGCCGGTCAAACCGTTGCCAGCGCTAAGAACAACCGAAGTGTGGTCGATATGCTCATTAGCAACAAAGTTTAACAACGCATCGTGGTTGATTTCACTATCAACACTATTAACAGTAATGGTGTTAGTAGCACTAACGACAAATTCTGCACCAGTACCATCGGCAAATGTAACGGTTTCACCATCATCAACCTGCTGAGTAGTAGTACCATCAGAAATGGTAAAGTTGCTCATAGCACCAAGACCGCTAACAAAATTACTTCTGTTAACTTTCTTTAGCGCGGTAGCAGACGCATCATAAATCATAATGAAGTCATTGGTCGCGTCTGGGGCGCCACCAAGATCAGTTAGACCGGTAATCGCAGCAGCGGTTAGACTAGCATTAAGAGTAACATCAGCGCTACCATCAATGCTAACATTACCACTTAATTCATCACCAAGAGTAATGGTTCTAGATGTCGCCCAAGCGCTTGCCGTATCAGCATTGCCAGTGACATCACCTTCCAAGTCGGCAACAATTGTACCAGCAGTACCAGAGAACACCTCTGAAGTGTTAGTTGCGTCTGGAATAAAGGTAAATTTACCAGTGCTATCATCAAAACCAAAGAAACCTACCTTTGCGGTAGATCCGTTGTGCCAGTTGAATTCAATACCGCGATCTTTATTATCATCGCTTGCTGGAGCGGTATCTCCACCAAGAGTAAAAATCGGGTCATCAATTGTTACAGTTGTTGAATTAACAGTAGTTGTAGTACCGTTAACAGTCAAGTCACCAGCGATACTGATATCTTGAGAAAATGTAACATCGCCATTAGAAGCAATGGTTATCGCGTCTGCATCGCTGGCACTACCAATAGTACCACCGTCACTAACTGCAAGATTGGTAGCAACAAGAGTTGTACCATCTATTGTGAAATTACTATTCGACTCGAATAGCTGATCGCCCGCGCCAGTACCGAAAAACACGATACCGCTTGGGTTTCTATCGTAAGGTTGAAAAGACATCTACTTTCTCCGAAAAATGTGGAATTGGTTAACCTTTATGTATACACATTAAACAATATACCAGTTAAAATTATCTGAAATCAAAGACACGCTCTGATTTTTATGAAATAACGGGTATACCGAATTTCCATCTATTGTCTCAGATCCATTTCCTATCAGAACTCCAGAGTTAGAACCATCTTTAAATTTAAACAATAATTCTCGACCCCCTTTTCCTACGGCTGTTGGCAAGCTAACACTAACAACGTCAGAGCTAGTATCAATAAACACCACGTCAGAACTATCTGTCATAGTGAAGTCAGCCGTTATATTATTATATGTTCGTTGTTTTGTTTGAAATGTTGCGCCAGCCCATCCAGATACAGCTACAGAGCTATGGTCTTGAGAGTCAACGTAGCTCTCGGCCCATCCGCTAACCGAAGATATTTGTGTTTCGTTTTCTATTGCCTGCCCACTGCTATATACGGCAATACCAGACACATAATTAAGTTGTTCAGTGGTTACATCACCACCGCCAAGACTAAATTCAGACCAATTACCTGAAGCATTTGGCAAAAAGCCCGTATTGGCATCTCTTGATTCGCCAGCGAGTATAGAATATTTATAGTATGTATTATCTACAACATCTGCATGGTAGCCGCTAGCAACATAGGCAAGCATACCATCCTGAAGCATACCAGAAGGAATATTGACAAGAGTATCACTCTCTAAACCAGTGACTAACCGCAGGCCGCCACGCATTTCTACGTCGAGAACGATTGGATGAGTACCATTAGTACTCCATGTTCCCGGCCAAGCGTTTCTTGTTAGTCCATCGTAATTAGCCATCTATATCCTCCTAAGATATACTTACGTATGTGTTTCCGGGCTGTAGAGTGATACCATAAAGCTTATACTCTTCAGCGTTATATCCGACAGGTGACGTGTCTGGCTCTAGGTCTAAAGTTTCTACCGTTGGCGTTACGTCAGAAAGCAAAGAAGAACTAGCGCCCGTCTTAAATGTGGTTGGCTGAGAAGCAGATGATCTAACAGCAAACCAGAAACATCTAGGCAAGGAATCGCTATTATTTATTGTTTGAGAAAGTGTTTTGACCTGATTTCCAAGCTCGGTAACTACAGAAGAATCAAAATCGTCTGTATCTACAATGTCCGCCCTTGTTGGCGGGCTAGATGTGCTTGATGTAAATATATAAAAACTAGGATAAGTAAATGAAGCAGAGATACTGCTATCGCTAACTACTCGCTGTGTAGTGTATTCTGTTCCAGTAACGGTTGCCGGTCTGGTAAAATCTGTTGTGGCAGTGATAGTTCTGCCACTATTATTATCTTTGTGTATTGCGGTAGTAAATGTCATTGTTCCATCATCGCTAGAATTACTCAGAGTACCCTGACTCGTAGTAATTGTAGTTGAAGCGTTTGAAGAATTAGACAAACCACTAATTGTTAGATTATAACCAACAGAAGAATATGACTGTAGGAAATTATTTCCACTAAGATTATTAAAGGATATAGAACTTGATGCGCTCTGCCAACTAAATGAAATCGAAGCGGTTTGTGAAATAGTGCTACCGTCTTTATCTAAGAAGCTAACAGTGGCGCTAGCAGAGCCGCCAGACAGGTCAGAAGTAGAAGAATAGATTGGAGAGTCGCCATCAGTAGTAAATGTTTGACTCCAATCAACCCCTCCTCCGGGTGTCGCTGAAGGACCGGTGGTGGTATATAAAGAAACATCCGATGTTACAGAACCAACAACGGAAGTCAAGGTAGATTTAACACTATTTACATAATTAGTTGTAAAGTCTGACGGATTGTCAACACTAACTGTCCACTGAGAAACCGGCTGATCCCAATATCTAGACTGACCATTTGCAGAGACAGATGGGCTGAATTGCGCTACTTCTAGCTGGAACAATCCATCACCATTTATCGAGGCGGTTCTGACTGTCTGCTCAGTGCCGTCTGCGTCAATAAATATTGTGTTAATTCTATATTGATTATCACCACCACTAACTATAAACTGCATACCAGATGGATCTGGTGTGGAATTTACAGCTATTCCAGAAACTGTAACTATGTCCAGCGCATTCTCTATGGCTTGACCGCTTGCATATGCGGCAACACCCGAAACATATGTATCATCATCAGCAGTTAAGAATGTAGCCTCGGCCCAACCACTAACAGACGCAGCGCTATGATCTTGTGAATCTATATAAGATAGCGCCCATCCGCTAACAGCAACATCTCCAGCGTCCGCATAAACACCAGCCCAGCCACTTACAGAAGCCGCACTATGGTCTTGAGAATCTATATACGATTCCGCCCACCCAGAGACAGCAACCGCGCTGTGATCCTGTGCGTCAACATACGACTGCGCCCAACCAGAAACAGAAGATATTTGAGATTCGTTTTCAACAGACTGGCCGCTCGCATATGCGGCAACACCAGAAACATAAGAATCATCATCCGCAGTTAAAAATGTTGCACCAGCCCAGCCGGAAACAGCTACCGCGCCATGATCTTGAGAATCAACATATGATTGCGCCCAGCCGGAAACAGAAGATATCTGTAACTCGTTTTCGATAGACTGACCAGAAGCATAGGTAGAAACGCCAGAAACATAAGTATCGTCATATGATCCAGCCTCTCCGCTTGCATATATAGCAATTCCCGATACATAGTTTAGCTGTTCTTCTGTGACATCACCAGTTCCGACATTACCTGACGCATAAACAGCAACACCAGAAACATAGTCTAAATCTGTAGTAAATACCGCCTTAGAAGCGGGAAGCGTAACAGAAACAACTCCACTACCAGTGAGGCTTATCTTAGAGCCACTATTAGAACTGCTTAATACAGTATCTCTCTCTAGATTGTTGGAACCATAGGTACCAATTCCAACCTCCCACTGACTATTCTCTTCTATAACGTAGAATGTTGAATCGCCGCTGGTAAAAACACTATCAAAAGTCTGGAATCCGGTAAAGGCGCCAATCAGAGAAATACCGCCAACTCCTGTAGAGGCAGTATACTCTTTTACTCTATCATAGACCCTTGGAGCCATCTTTACCTCTCTACAGAGAAATCTATTTGTTTATTTATATCTAATGAGTGATCCTGTTGGCTATTTATATTTAAATCAAAGTCTGCCTGCTGATTTAATTGCATGACAAACGTTAAGAATGATTTGTTAAAATGTATCGCCACTTCACTGCCCGGAATTACCCCAGTGTTTAGATCTGGAATTTCAGCGAAGGAAAGCTCTGAAAATGATGAGCCTCCAAACATTATATCTCCTTATGTTAAATCTAACACTAGATTATACACAATTTAAAGAAAAAGCCGCCCCAAAAGGAACGGCTTTGCCTATTTTTTATTTTTCTAGAATAAAATACTAGAAGGAGCCTGCAAGAACTCTACGGTTGTCTAGGACACCAAAGCCCATTTCTGCAAATCCGTAGTAGCCTTGTCGCTGATGACGATGAAGAGTTTCGTCTTCAAAGATTTCAACTTCACGCTTGACTGGCATAACGAAACTATCGCTAGCACCTTGGTCAAGACCGATAACGAGTTCAACGTCGCTACTTTGAAGCGATCCACCAAGATCGGTCGTGAAGTACGACTGATATTCTTGATTGTCACCAAACTCGAACAAGTCATGCAAGTTAACACCAAAGATTCTGGTGATTGCAGGACCGTCGTCGCCAGCAACGTAGATTTCTCTACGGCTAACTTCGTCAAGCTGATCGACACCCCAGTTGCGGATGTCTTCGATAGCTTCTGGCGAGCAGTAAAGATCGGTCAAACGTCCGGGAGCGGTAACGCTGTTACCACCGCCATTACGACGCATAACGGTCTTCATAAGGCTTACAAGACGCTTGGTGAACTGACCAGCAGCTGCATCAGCATCGTAAACCAAGATGTTACGATCAACAGCGGCAGCCAAAAGGGTGTGCCATCCGTCGTCGTTGATCTTCTTAACGAAAGAAGACTCAAGAACTTGCATCGCGCGAGCGACTACGTTCCAGTTTGCCTCACGAGCATATTTTAGCAAGAAGTCAATCGAGCTAGAAATGCCGTAGGTGTTAACCATGACGTAATCACCTTCAACGTGACGCTCAGGAATACGTCCGTTTCCGGGATTAGTGTAAGCGATGTGATCTACTTCGCTTCCGGGTGAAAGCAAGTCCAAAGGAAACTCTGGAGAAGCGCCCGGCTCAAGAGGCATAGTCTCGAAAATCGAGGTAACAACATCACCAAACAGAACACCCTTTCTCAAAGGAAGCTCAAGAGCCTTGGCGATTTCGCGCTGTGCTTCGATAGCGACAGCTTTATCAGAAGCGCCAGAGCGCTTTAGCAGTTCAATGAATTCTGCTGATGGTCTTTCTTTAATCGACATGTTAAGTATCTCCTTTTATAATTTAATTATACGTTTGTGTTAGGAAGGTCGATGTAAACTTTAGCATAACCGTCCTGATCTACACCAGAAAGGAATCTACCAACAAGTCTGGTCGAACCGTCATCATCAGTATCGTCACTCGAAAGATCGCTGGTGGCCAAGTTTCCGCTGTGAGCAACGTAAGCAGGATCGCCAGCGCTTGGACTGGTACCTTCTAGATTGCTAGTCACAACATAACCCTTGCGAAGAAGAGTAACCTTGCCACCTTTCTGAACTTCATCTTTGTGTTGGTTAAGATGCTGACGAGTAAGGTCAATATTGACCATATCGTTCAACAAGAGTCCAACAGGAACAGCACCGGATGGTAGCGCAGCGTAAGTAACCAAAGCCTCGCCTTGATCCATAGCCGCTCCAGAGCCTCCAGTGCTAACAGAAGCGATACCGCCTCTGGTAGCTGCTTCGTTCATGAAGAACGAAATGTCAGTATCTAGAACACTTCTATCTGATTTAAGAGCCATTATTTATCTCCTTTAGAAAAAATTAATTATTTTTTTGGTGTTGATTGCAAGAAAGAACCAATCCATTCGCTTGCAACACTGCGGAGCGACTCTGCTGGATCAACTTCTGGTTCTACTTCAGAAATAGCCACTTCTTCCGATGCTTCCGCCTCTTCAAGAACTTCTTCGCTAGCTTCTGCCGCGTCAAGCTCTTCTTCGATTTCCGCCTTGGCGTCTTTTTCTTCTTTTTCTTTTTTGTCGTCATGCTCTTTGGCATACTTTTTCTTCATCATAGCAACGACAGCCTCGAAAGCTTCATCGTTTACGCCATCAAAAGACTCGACAGTAGCAGAAGCTTCTTCGGCGTCAAGACCAGCTTCTTCTAGCTGCGCCCTACGCTTCATCATGGCCTCTTTCTTTTTCATCTCGCGAAGCTCATCCATTTTCTTTTTCATGTCTTCTTCGCCATTCTTGATTGCTTCAGCCTGCTCCGCAATCGTTGCATCTTTTGCCTCGATTGTGCCAGCTTGCTCCGCAATAGTAGCTTCTAAAGCTTGGATCTTGGCTTCAAACTCAGACTGCTGCTCTGCAACAACCTGCTCTTTTAGTGCTTCGTTAGCAGCTTTTGCTTCTGCCAACTCTGCTCGCAAATCTTCGATCTGCTTATCGTGATCTGACATTTTCATCTCCTTGATTGAAGAAATAGTTAACGTTTGTGATTTTGATTCGTCAAAATATTCACCCTTGTCCAAAATAATACTACGCGGATTAGCAGGTTTTGAAACAAGACCTTTACCAGAGAATGCTAAGTTTCGTAATAATCTGCCAATTCTATAGTTTTCGTAAGTACCTTCCCCACCGTAAGCCCTCAAGTGCTTCGTTAGGAAAGCAGAGGCTTCATTTCTTTCTATGATTTTTGTTTGACCTTCTGTCGTTTGCAAGGCATAATCAAAGGCCGGAAAAAGACACTCCATCGAAACGAACCATTTGCCCTCTTCGATTTCTGCGATGATCTTGTTCATACGCTCGCGCTTTTCTTCTCCAGACCAGCTAGTATAAAGAACCGCCTGAGTAATAATATCAAACTGCTCAGGTTTTTCTTCTTGCGAAAGGTGATTACCCTCGTGGTCAACGACATAACTGCCAGTTATATGTCCAATGATGTCATCTTCATTGTGCATAAAATTGAATTGTTTGTCTTCTGGGGTATTTCTAGCAGCCCAAGTTTCTTGAGGATCAAAAACGTCATCATTTTTGTTCCAGCCGGTAGAAACTAATACGGACTCAAGATAATATAAATCCATTTGGTCTTTGTTTTGAGCAATTACCTTCTCAAGCACATCGACATCGGATATGATAACCTTAGCGGCCTCAATATTACCCTTATGAAGATTAGCTTGAGCGCAATATGCGACACTGTTATTTTGTAGAAGGTCGGATAATCCGGCCTCTATTTCTGATTTATATATTTCCATATTAAATACCTCCAGTATTCATAATACACAAATTTTTGATTTGTTGGTTTTTTATGGTTAAAAATCGCTTAATTCAGCAAAGACAGTTGAGTAAATCAATTTCATCTCATTACTACTTGGCTGTCTATTGTTAGTATTAACAAACTGTTCAACCTTTTCAGACGCGAAAGAAACGAATTCTTTTGGTGGGTTTTTCTGACTTTCTAATAGGTTTTTAATTATTGTCTCATCTATTTCCATGAATGGTTGCAGACCAGTAAGTATACATAATTTTAAATGCTCTAACTGATCTACTTCCGACTTAGTTAAACTTCTAATATTTTTCTTATCAAAGTGAGCAAGTGCAATAGGGGATAGAACTTCTGATATTTTAGCCTGTGCATCCATTGCCCACAACATGGCTACAGTCGTGTCGGAGCTTTTTGGTAGTACTCTTTTTTGTTTTCTTTTCATCGTATCTCTGGAAAACATTGGACGACCGGCCTCTTGGATTGGCTCGTTTTTTTCCTGCCTTGGCGCATTCTGTGTCGGGGTTCCTGCTGGCTCTTGAGTAGCACTAAAAGGAATATTATATTTTTCAAAATATTCTTGATTATCCACAATATCTTTGGTTATGCCAATTTTAGCGACATCGTGCGCGTGTTGAGGATTATGGTATGGGCTAGCTTTCTGCGGCGAAAGAGGATCAGTATCCCTATCTCTGACCTCTCTTTTAACTCTAACTTTCTCAATAGAAGGAATCTCTCTAAATCTTTCAAGCAGTGTTTCTTGAGAAATTATATCTCTATCTGCAAGATCCATAAGGAGTTTTTTCTGGGCCGCTTCATCTGAAAGTACAATAGAATCAAAATGTATCTCAGCTGGATACCTAAAGCCCATAGCTTTTTGAACTATTGCTATTTCTTTTCTCCAGAAGCTAGATAGTATCTCTCTACCGTATTCCAGTCTCTCAACGAGGGTTTTTAGCGAAACATAGTTATTGGTATAACCACCACCGCCAGCGGCACCGGTAAGGGTAGGAGGTATTCCCAAACCGGCATAGATACTCGTAAGAACCGGCTGATATTTTTCAGACCCTAAAAATCTATATACTTGAGATTGACTTTCAGTAAATTTCAGCTCCGGTCCCCAAACCATATCCATCGTTCCACCGCCGACGTTGCTGGCTAGTATATCTCTTAATTTATTGATAACAGCCTTAGTCGGTATAATTTTGTGATCTAAATCACCAACAGTCCAAAGTCTAACATTAGAAATAGCGCCGTCCAAAGCCGCCATATCTGCTAGTTTCATTTTTTCTAACATGATAATATCATCAAGAATAGAGCTAATCATTGGATCAGACCAAACCATCCAATCATCTTTTTTATAAAAGAAAAAATCAACTTTATTTGGATCTAGGGGTATGGTTCTTTCACCATTTTTTAATCTATTGTACAAATCTTGAGGTAGTGTTTTTTTATTATTTGAGGACATTAAAGCCTGATGGGAATTATGTGATAGTTTCATCACATACTCCGGCTTTCCTAGCTGAACACCGCCAACAGCATCAACACTTAAAGGATTTAGAAAATCATATCCCCAAGGTATTTCTCTGCTTTTAAAGTTTATATCTTCTATTTTTGTGTCAGCGGCGATTGCGCTTTTCAAAGCTCTTTCTTGCTTCGTGTTTATTTTTGCGGTGCTTCTTCGGGTTATTACATTGCCGGTTCTATAAAGGTAGTTCAAGAACCTTTCAGAGCGATCTGTGCCACCAACCTCTTGAAACCATTTTCTATAAAATTTTTCGATAGTCTTGTTGGGATGCACAAGAACAAGCCCCTGACTTGCAAAATCACTCATCAGATCAATAACATTTCTGATTATACCAACACGACTGTATGCCTGCATACATTGAGCAATAAGCCTTTTCTGTTTGGTGGCAACCGCCTCGCCGGGACGAAAGGCGTTGTAGTCACTTCTATTAAAGCTGGTTCTGACGGAGCGATTAGGCTCTATATCAATATAGCTGGTTCTTCTGCCGTATGAATGGGCAGAAGCCTTTTGTATACCCTCGTAGGCGTCGATGTTGTTAGCCGTAGACTTGTATGCTTCTTGCTTTTGAGACTCGTTATCCCATGTTAGATAAAGATCATCAGACATTTAATTTTCCCAATGGTATTGTTAATAGAAATGGTAATACTATTATTACACAATTTAATAGATATCTTGGATTTTATCTGAGAACCAAGCAGGCCCATTGTATAGTTTGCCAGAATTTCCAAATCTAGAAGAATTAGATTCAGCAAATCCGCCAACTTCTAATTCTGTTATTTTCTCAACGGTTGTAAAATGTCTAGCCGACATGTTAGCCATTATAAGAGAAGAGTACCTATCTTTTCTCAGTCTGGTCTTTTTACCAGCGCCAAGCTTTACTTCTGGCGTATCCCATCTTTCTCTGCCGCTTGATGTCTGAGTCATAACTATCATGGAAAGCTCATCTTTAAGCTCTTCTATCTCCATCACGCAATCCTCAAGCGTATCATACTGTCTACCAGAAACCTTATCTTGCTCGATAGATAGACCTATGCTAGCCGTATCGAAAAATGGAAGTAAAACACACTTATCCTCAAAGTCTTTTCTTAAACCATGATTAGCCTCTGCCAACCAATCAGCCTTAGCGAATTGACATAATTTAAGAATATGTAGACCAGAGTGATAGTCTGTATCTTTTTCTTTGTCCTCTATCGTGGGCCATATTTGAACTTCGCCCTCGCCAATCTTATCTCTGTCTTGCAGAGCTTCTACAACTGCTATACCGCCGCCTTGAGCGTCAATAGCGATCTCAACACAAGGAAAAGCTTTCATTAACTGTCTTATTTTTTTAGCGCAGTATGAATAGAAATCGTCTTCCGTTACTAATTTCGATTTCAACTTTTCCTTATGTTGCTTTCTAGTCGTCGTCCAACAATGGACTATTCTTCTATGATCGCTATTTAGCTCTAAAACCACTATACTAAAATTATCAACCTCGGAAGCAGGATCGACACCAAAAATATATTTTTTATTTGGATCGCCTTTTAGCATAGCTTCAAAACACACATCTCCAGAAGGCAGTGTTATTGGCTTCATCTGAGACGCTGTGCATGATTCTATTAAACTTCTCTTGAAAAACCCCTGACTGTCCGTAGTAAACACGGCGCCATATTCCATCTGATAAATACCTGAGTGAACAGTGGCCTTTGCTCTAGCTATTTGACCGCTATCCATAAATCCGTCTGGAAGCCTATCTACGGGCATCCTAATAACTGAATACTCTCTCCAGTCGAAGTCTGCCGGAACAGCGCCGCCAAAAACTTCTTGTAGCTTAAACTCTTCCCCTCCACTAGATACTATAGCATGATATCTCTTCCAATACTCAGCAAAATGATTAAAATCATAATATGCCGTTCCAGATAAAATAATTTGGTTCGATTTAGAAGCGCCCGTGTCTTTGTCTTCTGGAGCGCTAATCGGTATCCCAAGTTCTTTAGCCTTCTTTTCTCTAGCCTTTTGTTTAACCTTTTCTATTGGAGAAGCGGCAACAGCAGCAAAACCAGCAACAACGTTTTCAAAAATATCTCTAGGAATAGAGGCAAATTCATCAGCAATGATATCATTAGCACGCTGACCTCTGATCTTGCTACCGTCACCGAGCGGGAGACAAGTAATAGTACTTTGGCCGATGTGCATAACACACCTATCCACATCTCTTCTAGGTCCACTATTGCTTGAACACAAATCCCTCAATATGGGCGCGTTCTTCCAGATGGTGTCCATATATTCAAAAAGAACTTTAGACTGTCTAAATGCAGCACCAACAACAATGATTTTTCTTCTTGGCATAAATAGGGCGCGTAGTAATGGGTAAACAGAAAGGATAAAAGATTTACCCATACCACGACTGCCGATAAGCATTGGGAACTTCCTGTTCCACATTTCATAAAGTAGTAATGATTGGAAAGGAGATAGTTCAATATTTAATATATATTTACATGCAAATGAAAAATACTCTGGACGCATCATTAACCAAGCTATTCTTTCTAATAGTTTTTCGTTGTCAGAGTCCTGCATGACAAAATCCATAGGATTAAACAAGGTTGACTCATCTACGTCAATACCAAGCCAAGCGTCTTCTAGTTGTTTTGAATGATCTTTCATTTATATATTCCGTCCACAAAGCCATAGTATATAGCCTCTTCGCAGTCCATATACCAATCTCCGTTATGTAGTTTCCTTTTTATGTATGATTTTGTTTTTGATAACGAGTATTCTGAACTCTTAAAGAACTCGCCAGTAGAATGACATCTATCTGCATATATTGATAACATAGTTTCGCAGTTTCTTTTGTCTACCGCCGCATAGTTTTGTGAGCTTAAATAGTCACCAGACAAATCAGTGCTTCCAAAATGACACATAAATATAGAGTTTTCAGTCATCAGCCTTTTTGCTGCCGACTGTATAATCACAGTACCCATAGAGCACAACTGGCCATAACCAACAAAAACCGTTTTACACTTACAGCTCTTGATCGCGTCATATATACCCATCCCGGCATACCAGCAACCTCCAACCGTTTGCATGTGGATAGTAATTGGATCTTTGCTGATGTTTTTTAAAATGTTTATATTTTTTATAAAATTCTGCAACATACGATGATCCACGCCAGCAGATTCACCCGAATCATCGAACTCATTTATATATATTTCCCTATTTTTTACGTCTATCCCATATCCATGAATTTCGCCAACCATATCTCTATTGAGCGTCATTGTCTTTTCCATTAAAAAGTTCATTTAGTCTCTTGAAGACGCTGTTGCAAATTATAAAAGCATTATACTTATTATCGCAAAAAATAACATTTATATCTCGCCTTATAGATATTTCCATTAGAGACTTTATAAGGTATTTACCGCTAAGTTTTGTCTGGTCAACAATATCAAATCTCTTTCCTGTTGGTTTTTTAATCTGGCCGCTCTTGTAAAGTTCATATTTGCGCTTATCTTCTTCGTCAAGCAAACTCATTGGGTAGTTTATCACATCCGAAGCAGAAAACTCAAGCAGCAAGTAGCGAAAATGAAAATCTTTCATGCGCTCCATTTCATTAAAAAACGCCTCTTTTTTCCTTCCTAAATTCATGCCTATTTCGGAGACAGATGCTTTTCTCTCTATACAAACAACATCTTCATATCCCTTTAGAGTATAGTCTCCCGTGTGAAGCGTTCCAATTTCCATACCTTGACACCTATCATAAGAACTAAAGAACCAGCCATCCTGCTCCCTTGTGTCTTTTATAACGGTGTATTTCGGTATACTTTTAGCCATGTATATTCACCGCATTATTGGAATACGAAGCAGTGTACCCAAGAGAAATCAAGACCTCTCTGACTTGCGGCCAAATGGCTATGCGGCACTTGATACAAGACTCGGTTTTGGCTCTATCGCATATCTCTCTGATCTCTTGTTCCTGTGCTGCTAGAATTTCTTCTGGAGTAGGCCCTTCTTTAAGACTATTAGAAGTACCGCCCCAGAAGCTTTTAGGATTTTTAGTGTCCGCACGAAGATTTTCGTCGTTTTGTACTTCTCTTGTGGGGTCTTCTTGGGAATCCTCGGATACATTTTCAGATTTGATTTCTTCTTTCTTAATATCTTTTCTCGTGTACAAACTGCCACTCTTATAAGATCTGCTGGAATTATGAATATAATCACTCATTTTTATTTCTCCTGACTATCTCGTTAAAATATGAAACATAATGCGACTCTTTGCCGGTTACGGACTTATGACACCCCCTACAGAGGCTAATCCCGTTATCCGCATCGTGACGCAGAGAGCTAGCTGAACTCCACTTTATTATATGATGAACATTCAGATAAGCATTTCTCCCCTTCTTATTACACATTTGACAGGTATAATTGTCTCGTTTTAGTACATCAAGACGAAACTGTTTATAAACCGGGTCTCCGTAATCTCGCCTTTTCGACATCGCTATCCACCATTCTTTCTGCTAACTTACTAAAACTAACATTTCTCTGCCAGCCCAACACATCTTCAGCCTTCTTTGGTATTCCAAGAAGGTAGTCTACCTCCGCAGGACGGTAAAACTCCGGGTCCACAACAACGTAATTATTCCAGCCATCAATACCAATCCTGCGAAACGCAGCATCTAAAAACTCTCGGACACTATGCGTTTCGCCCGTACCGATAACGTAATCGTCTGGATTTTCCTGCTGTAGCATGAGCCACATGGCGTTTACATAATCCTCCGCATGTCCCCAGTCTCTTTTTGCATCTAAATTGCCAAGCCTTAACTTTGGAAATGAAATTTTTTCATCAGTGTCTTGGTTATATATATAGAGTTCTTCGTCTGCAAAAACGATCTCGTCGCCGCGCCAGTTTTCAAATTCCCCAATCCACTTGGTAATCTTTCTGGTTACAAACTTTTCTCCGCGTCTTTCGCTTTCATGGTTAAATAAGATGCCACTACACGCAAAAATGCCATAACTGTCACGATAATTACGCACAAGATGGTGAGCCGCCAGTTTAGCAATAGCGTAAGGGCTTTGCGGCATAAATGGCGTATCTTCGTCCTGATATCTATGTAAATCGCACATTGAGTCAGAATACTTGTCTTCCACCGTAATGGTGCCAAGAACATTATCAAGCGCCACTGTAGGAACCCTTTTCTCGGTATAATTTTTACCAAACATTTCGCTGCTACTAGCCTGATAGAACTTTATATCATTTTTTCTTCCAGAGTATCTAATTGCCTCCAAGATATTCAAAACGCCGCCAGCAGTAATGTCCCATGTTAAATTTGGCTGCTTGAAACTTGTACCAACGTGAGACTGTGCTGCCAAGTTATAAATTTCATCTGGACTATGGTCTTCAATTATTTTACTGACGTTGAAACCGTCAGTTACATCGCCCTCTATGAGTACGATATTTTGCAAAATGTGGTTGATATTGATCGTGTTTGGCGTACTCGACCTTCTAGTGACCCCAACTACTTCATAGCCCTTACTCAGTAAGAGTTCTGCTAGATAGCTACCGTCTTGTCCTGTGATACCAAAAATAACAGCCTTCATTATGAATCCTTATCTATTAGTGTTTCGGGTGTCAAGAATGGCTGGTCGATATTTCCGTCCTCATATTGAGTATATTCTGAAAGCCGTTCTTTCTCTCTTTCGGTTGCCAAGCGCATCTTTTCCATCTCTATTCCTATTTTCGACCTAAACTCTGAACTGGTCGCGATTTGTTTCACCAGTGATGCAAACGTCTGTTTTGAGTCCTCAATGGCCTTGATACGCTGCTCTCTTGTGCCTTTGAGGTCTTTTAACATCGTCGCTTTTCGAGCCTGAAGATCTTTGTAGTCTTTACTAAGTGTCTCCTGTGAAGCCCTGAGAATAGCTATCTGGCGTTCCAAATTCATTATATAGTCTATATCTCGCTGATCTTTGTCTCGCGCTTTTTCATTTTGAACAAGGCGCTCGTTAAGTAATATTTCTTCCTGATTTTCATGTTGAGACCTTAGAATCCTATTCATTAGGATTTCTAACTTGATCGTATCTATTATCTGCATTTCTTCAGTGTGAAACACATCATCTTTGAACTGGCTCCACATTTTTTTGAAATGAAATTGAAACATTTCCAATTCTTCTTGTGAAAATTGGTGAGATAGCTCTTTGTAGTATGGTTTTGTTTTTAGTTCATTAGCTACAGCCGCCTCTTTCTTTTGAGATGAAGAAAATCCGACCTTTTCGGCAATCCAGCCACGAACAGACTCAGGATCACGCTCTAGAGTCTTGGCTATTGCTTCTGGAGAAAGAACCTCGCAGTTCTGCTCGATAAATTGCATTTCCTCATTGGAGAATCTACCCTTCTTCATTGTCAATTTCTCCGTTTATTATTTCCTGTAGTCTTTTTATTATTTTAATTTTACGACTTTTTGTGAGTTTGCCTTTATTTTTTAGCTTGAGATAGTCCGAGCGCATGTTTGCGGGGAGTTTTTCATCAATTAATTCATAGATCTCGGATAGGTGGGCGTCGTCTACTATGGTGGAGCCTGTTGCAATGTGATATAATTCATGTATATCTATGGGTTCGAGTATGCTTTTCTTGATGTCTTGCATTTTTTGAGCGTCACCAACCTCATAACGGTAATAATTATCACGTTTGAAGTTTTTTAACCTATTGCTTAGGTGTATATATAGGAAATTTTCAAGTGGGCGCGAACTGTCATAGTCATCAAGTCCCTTGTATGCTATCAAAAACGCCTCTTGGCGTATATCTTCACACTCAAACGACGTAAATACATATTTGTGGGCGATTTTATCTACAACAAAATTAAAAGCCACCATGAATTTTTCCTCTGTGACCCCTTCAGGTAGCTTCATCTTCACCTTCTTCTTCAAAAAGTGACGCCAGCGACTTGTCTTCTTGCTCCAAGTCGGATTTAACGGACTCATCAAGCTCTGCCGTCGAGCGCATTTGTAGTTCGATCTCTATTTCTTTGGGTTTCTCGCTCATTTTTTTCTCCTTTGGGGGGTTTACAACTAGTTATATACACAGGGCAAATAAATTTACCCATAATTTGTGCATTTTTTGCATGATAAGGTTATAGTATGGTGGCATTATGCCGGAGCATTTAGATTTAGAACAATTTCTTTAACGCTGTCACATTAAAAATCTGTCCTGTCTGTGGCGCTTGGACGGTGGCACCCTCCCAAGGTGGGGTTTCCAGATTGAAATTTTTCTTTTGAATGTTAGGAGTTGGAATCAGGTACTAACCATGCCTGACACATTTGGCAGTTGAATGGTCTCAGTAATGAGATGTGTCGAAACAATTTATCGAACGCAGTGAGTTGGTCAGCTCTCACCCAAAACCTTCCCAACAAGAACAACTGATTGGTGGCTCACTAATAAATGTTTCATATCCTGCGCGACAAGGGGCTTGTTGGTAGGATAAAAGCTGGGGTTGTATACTTATAGTAAAATTAAGGTAAATCAAATGAAATCGCCCTGTATAGGAAAGTGCAAATTAGAAAACGCCCAATGTGTTGGATGCTACAGGACCGTTGATGAAATACGAAACTGGAGGAGTATGAATGAGCAAGAAAAAAGAGAAGTTTGTTTCAAGGTATGTCTACGGGCCTCCCGTGTGCAAGCAGTGCGGGACGAAAGTATTCAAGATGATATCCAAGACTAAATACGAATGTGTGATGTGCAAAAATGTTAGCAAGGAGTAAGACATGCAAAATCTGTGGGGTGGAGAAGAGTGTGGCGGCCTTCTCTGCGCATAAGATGTACAAGGACCGTCTTGATTCGCGCTGTAAGGAATGTGTGAGCGAGCAGGCGAAGATTAGACGTGAATTGAAGAAGGTGGCTCCTGACATGCCTGAGAGGTGCGAATGCTGTGGTAATAAATCGCACAAGACTCTAGTTTTGGACCATTGTCACGAAACGAATCAATTTAGGGGCTGGATCTGTGAGGCTTGTAACACCGGCATCGGCAAGCTGGGCGATGATTTTACCGGGGTATGGCTGGCGGCGATGTATTTATCTCGATTTGAAGAAGGAACACTAAATAATGCATATAACGGAAATAAGTAGCGAGCATATAGAGGAATTGAAAAAGCACGTAGAGATAAACGAGCAGGGACACATAATAACAAAAAAACTACACGACAAAAAGGGACCATACGGATCTAGTGTTGGCTCCAAGGCAAAAGTAGGAAGCAGAAGAGGGTCAAAAACTAAATACGGTCAAAATTTCACTTATAATTTTCTTGGAGAATTCGGAAAACTGGTTTGTAGGGCCAGAGACATTGTGTGGATACTCGCCAATGGGCCGCTTGATCCTAATATGACTGTCTATCCGATAGACGGAGACGTTTTTAATGATAGAATTGAAAATTTAGCACTTAAAAAAAGAAATAACGGCAGAAGACCCGGATCAAAAGATGTGAACAAAAGAACCGTCAACAGACTTGGCCTCACAAGAAAAGAGGTAGCAACCGCTCTGCAAATGAAAAAATCAGGGGCGACTTGGCGAGAAATATCTGAGACTATGGGCTATAGTGTTGACTGTATTAAAAAATGGGTTAAAAAAGACGAAAAATACAAACCGGCTTTAAACTGGTCACACCTGACGAACACAAAAGAATATGATATTGAAAATATCGAAGATGAATCTGGAATATATTGTATCGCTATGTGTCCAAATGAAACTGGATGCTCAAAATTCTATATAGGATCAACCGTAAGCACAAGAACCAGAATAGAACAGCATATTCGCGAGCTAAAAACTAACTGTCATTATAATAGCGACTTCCAAGAGCTTTATAATAGCGGCATGAAAATCCGGGCGTTTTTACTAGAAGCTTGTAGCGAAAGCGAATTATTAGAAAAGGAAGAAAGAATAAGGAGTCAGTACTGCGAAGGGTCTTTAATCAATAAAAACAGGGCCGTTCTTCTTGATGAAATCCGACCTTGGCTGGAAAAAGCGCGTCATAGATTTACAAAAAATAAATATACAATAGATAAAGAAACTGACTGCTGGGAGTGGAATGTTCTTGACGCAAGCAAAGGATATGGAAACCAGATAAGTGTCAGTATAAAACTTGTTCAAAAGTCTATTTTGCCGCATAGACTATCTTACTACATTCACAAGGGCGAGTATCCTCCCTTGCTTCGCCACAAGTGCGACAATAAAAGCTGTGTAAACCCGGATCATCTTGAGTCTGGCAGTCACAGGCAAAACGGACTAGATAAAAGTAGAGATTTTAGAAAAGATTTTGAATACTGGTGGCTTGAGTATAGTCGAGACATTAAAAAACTGACTGAGCATTTTGGCTGGAGTAGTACTGGGGCGGCTCTTGAATGGGAGCGTAAACTTGGACTTAGAGAAAAATATCCAGAAATATACTGGGAAAACTCCAAGTATATGTCACCAGAAGAAAAACAAAAACAATCCGCACTGGCGAAAGAAAAGAAAAGAAAAAGAAAACAGCAGCAAGAGCGCCAGAAGCAACGAATGGAACGCCTAGACGCAATTAAACACGATATTATAAATATCAAAAAAAGATATAGTGGCGCTTCACAGGAGGCTATAGCGGCTTATTTCAATATAAAAAAATCAGATGTCGCAAAAATAACAAAGGGCATGACTTCTTCCTTTGAAGATTTGTGGAACAGAAAAGAGATGGTGGATGTGTTGGAATACTTTAATAGTATAGATGCGTTTATTAGGAGCGCTAGCAAAGCTCAGTTAGAAGGGGCGATTAATAGATTCCCACATCTTGAGAAACAAATTAAAAACTATGTTCCTGATGTTTTCTACAGGCGCGATCACGAGCAATTTACAACATTCTTTTCGGAATTTATTGAAAATAAGAAGAAACAGAAAGCATCAATCTGAAAGGTTTAGATACGTCATATTTTTTTTGATGTTGTTACTTAATATTCACACCACCCCGGCTTTACGGGGAAAATATGCGCCCTTGTCAATGGAACAAATAATTATGACTTTTTTCTAAATTAGGTGTAGGTGGCTATTGACAAATGCCGATAAGTATGTATAATGGGAGACATACAAGAGACAACAACAATCAAACAAGTAATAAAAAACTTTCAGAATTACTAAAGATTGCTCTTGACAAATCCGATAACTATAGTATAATTAAGACATAACAAGTAAACAACACTAAAGGAAAACAACATGACTTTCACTAACGAAAACGAACTATTCAACGCAGTAGACAACGACGAAAACGTGATCGGTGCAAACTACACCGGCGAAGTAGAATACGGCGTTGTACTCGACGAAAACGGTTGGGGATTCACAGTAGAAAACGGAATCATCACCGGCTACGCTCAAAAATAATTCGGGAATAATTCAGGAATCAGTCAAGATTCCGTTTGACATAGACGATACTATACTATAGAATTAAGACATACAACAAACAACACTTACTAAGGTAAACTAAAATGAATTTTGACTTCAACACAATCGACGCTCTTTACGATGCAATCTTCGGCTGCGAATACAATCCCGTAGGATGCACAATCGACCCCGCTATTGTACCTGCTTCCGGCACAATCGAGATTATCTCGGATGATATGGAAGTAGCAAAAATCTACTGCGACATAGACGGACATTGCATCGACTTCGATTATTATTCTGCTTAAAATCGAAAATTGGTAAAGATTGCGTTTGACATAGACGATAACTATGTTAGAATTACAGTATAACAAACAACAACACTTACTAAGGTAAACAACATGACTCAACAACAAATCATCGACAAAGCTCGCAAAGCAGGCGTTTCAAATCATATCCTTCACGTTGCTATCTGGGCAGATGAGTTAATCATCAACGGTAATAAGGTTACCTGCCTATACAACAACCCGAACGAATGTGATGTTTCTTTTGAGATTCCTACCAAGTAGTGACCTAACTTGTCACACCTATAGACGATAATAATAACATAACAAACAACAACACTTTTAAGGTTTTACAATGAGCATTAAATTCATCAACCTAAACACCGGCATCACCAAAGTTATCACTCTCGCAAGCGACAACTACTACTCACCCGAATGGATCGAGATAGTAGCCCGTGAAGCAAACGCAGCGGACGGATGGCGGTTCGCAGACGATCAAGACGAATGGGAAGAAGTAGAGGGTGGAGATAAACATCGTCACCTTTTCTTCTAGGATCGACACACACACACACACACACACACACACACACACACACACAAAGGTTTTAATATGTTTATTTGCTCAGTATGCGAACACGGATACGACGACCGTAACAACAACATCATCGTACCAACGTGCGACCTATGCGCGGAAGTAATGCTCGAAGATCAATACGATGACTATGACCACGTAAGCGAAGAAGCAATGGCAGACGCGCTACACTGGGAGCGCGCGGAGGTACGCGATTGGACACACAACCACGGCGAATGGAATAGCTAATTTCACAATCGACGTAAACCCTTACCACATAAGGACTTAGGGCAGGCGGGGCAGGCCGGATCGACGTAAACCCTTACTATATAACGACTTACGACGATTAAAATTATTTCCTACAAAATTCCAGAATTAGGCTATAGACCTATTGACTTTTCTGCCGATATATGTATAATAGAGGCACAACAGTAAACAACACCTATAAGGAATTAAAAATGAAAATTGTAGATACAAACAAAACCGGCGACTATCTTCTGGTTCAACCAAAAAAATTCAACCCGTCTTTACGAATCACAACCAAAGCGGGATCAATCCTATGCGAAGGCAAACGAGACTACGTTCTTGCAAAATGGAAAACTTTTAAGAATACCTAAAAAAGTGACCTAACTTGTCACAGGGGTATGGTATAATACAGCATAACAAAAAACAAACTTCATAACACTTTTAAGGAATTTCAACTATGAAATATGGACTAATGAATAAAAAAACTGGTAAGGTTGTCAAAACTTGGTTTTCAATGCGTGAATTTTGGATTGAATACCCAAACGATCTACCAAAAGAAATAAAAAAAGAATTTAAGATTATCGCCCGTTTTTGACCTAACGTGTCACACCCCTATACGATAATACTTATATGACAAACAACAACACCACAAAGGTAAACACTATGAAAAGTTATGACATCACCTATATCGACCCTTGGACTAACCGCGAAGTTCGCCACCTAGATGTACCACAATGCCAACTGAAAGATATTGACGGTGAGACTTGGTTCACCGGCTACAATAAGCCCATCGAAGTTATCACCGCGACTCTAGTATCTATCGAGCGCGATGAAGCAAAACACGCCTACTTCAACACCTACGGAACCGCATCGGAGTAATCATTATGGAAACTGAACAACTAGAATCAATCAATCTAATGACCTACAAACAATTAAAAAACACTCTTTACACTTTACGCAATAGATTAGCAGAAGCACAAAAAGCACCTGACGAATATGCTCAATGCTATATCAACGAACTAAAGCAAGCAATCATCAGCCTTGAAGCAGTAAAAAAATATTTCTAGGAAAATTTATGAAAAATCTATTGACAATAATTTATGAAGAATTGGGATTATTTATGTTATTATTCTCAATTATGATGGTGCCGTTTTTAGTTATAACCGGCGCATGTACCCTAGCCTATGCAGCTTTACATTGGTGGCCGTGGTGATAATTTTATTCTTATTTGTGCTAATTTGCCTAATGTACCCAGACTTCGCGCGCGGAGTATGGCAAGGATTCTGGGGCGAAGATTGACGTAAACCCTTACGCAGCAACGACTTAGGTGCGGCGGGGCAGCCGCGACTGACGTAAGTCCTTATATACCAACAACTTACAACTATTCTGTCTTTTCTAAAGTTTTTGGAGTAGATGTGACCAAAGGTGTCAAAGGGATGGCGATAATATATAGTAGAAAGGAAAACATTATGTTAGAAATTATGATGATCGTTTGCACAACTTTATCAATTATTTTTTCAATTTTGATTGTAGTTGACGCTGGCCTATAGCCGATAAATAATAGTAAGGAGATTTTGATATGAAAAAAGAAGAAAGAAATGCGGTTTTGGTTTTGGTTGTGGCTTTCTTTTTGGGGCTACTTTGTACCGGCTGTTCTGCTCAACGAAATGAGGCGAACCGGATAAGCTACCAACTACAAACCCGCTGCCCTAATATTTGGGACGAAACACCCTCCCAAGAAATTTCCATCAAAATGGATTTTAGACGGTGATGCCCTATTGACAAATGCGGCAAAGTATGGTATAATGTCAGCATGTTAAAAGGATATAAGATTATGAAAAAAGCATTTGTATTTGATTTTGATGACACTCTCGCGACTACTGATTGCGGGGTTATCGTTCGTCGCCCAAGCGGTAGCGGTACTCGTGGTTTACCTGTTCGCAAATTAACTCCGGCTGAGTTCAATACTGACGTTCTCGCAGACGGTGAAGAATATGATTTTTCAGAGTTTCGATCTGATAAGTTCATCCGCTCCGCTAACCCTACTTTCCTGATCCACCTAGCAAAAGAAGTTCACGATTCCGGTTTTGCGGTTTATGTCTTGACTGCTCGTGCTGACAACGTATCGAAAGCGATTGCCGAGTGGCTTTGCGGTTTTGGTGTGAAGCCGGTTAAGGTTCACGCTGTGGGTTCTGACGATTCAAAAGTAAATATCGCAGAAGAAAAGCAAAAAGTATTACAGACCATCAAAGAGCTTTTTGATGTGGTTTATTTTTACGACGACGATCAGCATAATATTGACCTAGCACGAGAAACCGGCGTAAAAGTTTATTTGGTATAAAATCCAAAATACCCCCATTAGCGGGGTTGACAAACAGACAAAAGTATGTATAATGTAGGCATACAACACACAACACTTCTTAAAGGAAATAACTATGAGTTACGAATCTAAAATGTCCAATCCTGCTACTGGTCGCATGTTTGACAAGTTGGCAGAACTTATCCGCGATTCTATCGAAATCCCCAATGCTATACTTCCAGAGCGATTCCGCGATGGTCGCGTGGTTTATGGTGGACGCTCGCTCCAAGAGATTGAAGATATGATTTTCGAGGAAGAAAACAACGAGAGCGAATACCGTAAGCTCAAGCGAATCAAGGCAGAAAACGCCGCTAATTACAGAAAACAAGTTGAAGAAAACGGGGAGTTCATTTACAATGGACACACCGACGAACTAGAACAATACAAAAAGGAAATGCGATTTGTTGCCGCTGGCTTACAAAGTGGCATGATTGAGGAATTTGATGAACTATCTTAATGTGACCTTGCTTTATTGGTCGATGATTATTATACTAGGTGCTTACCACTTTTTCAAACCACGGAGAAAACATGATGGACAGCCAAGAATGGGCAGAACAGTTCCCAACCGTATCCGTTAAGATTGCGAAAAATATTCTCAAGTCACACGGTTTTGATGATGTGGCAGAGGGTTTTGATAACGATTTAGGCTGTAGCTTTGACGAAGAAGGTTACGAGATGATTTGTGAGATTGATGAGAATTACGAAGTCGATTCACAACAACTTATAAACTGGTTAGGATATTAGAATGAATGACAATAGATGGAAAGTTAAAATGGTTCGCCGGTTGACCAACAAAGTTTCGCCGGATGTTATTTGTGAATCCACTTTCACCTATGAATTGCCCGCTGATTATGGTGATATGCTGAACGGCATTGACCATATTGACGAGGAACTACACCAATCAGTATTTGAATCCATCCAGCAACATTTATTCAAAAAATTTGGAGATTCTTTATTTTTTGGGCTTGACTTGGTTCCGCCATACGAAGATCACAAAGATTGACGTAAGTCCTTGCCCTATAACGACTTAGGGCGGGCGCGGCTGCCCCGGCCAACGTAAGTCCTTTGGTAGTAACGACTTACGACGATCAAAAAAACTTTCTAAATAATATCTAAAATAAGGTGTAGAGGGCTTGACAAATTTGCCGATAGTAGTATAATAAGGGAGTAAGAAACAAACAACACTCAGGAGAAAACGATGAACAGCTACGACGAAATCCAATGCGAAGAACTCAACGAAATCGACGCATACGACCAGATGATGTGGGTCGAAGCGATGGAATCTCGCGACGATCTTGACCACATGTGGGATGAGATCAACGATTCTATCTCCGGCGAGTGGAATCGAATCGTGTGGTCAACTCAGGAAATGCCTTGGTAGAATTAAGAACATAAGGAGGACTTGATCCAATGGACAACTAGAGAGGCAGGGGTAAACCCCGATAAAGAAACCTAAGATCCTCGGCTTGATGGACAATCAACACTTAACAAAATATTTTTAACCAACCACAACTTTAGAGAATTTACTATGCAAAAATTGAATGCAAAACCTGCTCGCGTCGTTCGTGTTATCCTCAACACCCCTAACCGTGACCGCCACCAATGGGCGAAAATCATGGAAGGGCGCAAAGTCCTCCACACCGGCCAGCCGCGCTATATCAAGCGCGTAGCCAAGGCCAAGTTCAACCTTGATCTTGAAATCTAACTTGTGTTGTTGTTGCCCTAAGTCCTTTCCCCGCAAGGGGTTAGGACGGCGGGGGCAGGCCCGGCGAACGTAAACCCTTTGATGCCAACGACTTACGAAAAATAAATAAAATACTAAAGATCCCGCTTGACAATTCCGATGATAATGGTATAATGATAGAGTAAGGCAACGCAAACCAATGCGGCCTCTGCCCCTCGTAACTAGGTTGCAACTGGAGATCTCTGTCGGGCAGGGGTGTCTTACCTTATCAAGCAAGATTGACTGAGATGACTACAGCCAGCCAGTTAGCAGAAAAAACAAAATAATAAATTAAAGACTTGACAACCGGCAGACCGATAGTATAATATAGGAAAGGAGACAACGATGAAGTTAAGAATGATTATTGACAAGAAAACAAGATTTGTTATAATGGAAGGAATGAAGATCAAAAAGATTTTTTGGAGTTTATCAGATGCGAGGGACTACCTTGACCACCAAGAGAATTGCAATGCCCAAACTACGGGCGAGTAAGTTTCAAGACCGGCGGACGAAGCGTAAACGTACACGGTCACAACAATCACAACAATGGAGAAAAGAAAATGACTGTTAAAGAAGATAACATGGCTCAAGTAATGTGCAGATTTGTAAGAGATAAGGAAACTAAAAACATGGTGCGCTATAGCTGTGACGGTGGAGCTATTAGGGGTTCTATCTATATTCTGAAAGAAGCAGATGCAGCACAAGGAAATGAAATTTCTGTAGAAATTAATCAAGTTTCCGCTTGACAACGACGATAAGTATAGTATAATACAAGAGTTCACTTCACACCACTTTTAGGAGCGTTTGATATGAAGATCAAACAAAGAGTCGAGATGGTTTACCACCACGTTTACATTTCTTACAACGGTATGGAATTGACCGACGCAGAAGGTAACGAGGTTTTCATCAAGATGACTGATGACAATGTTCTTCACCTGCACGAACAAGCAGAGTATAAGGTAAAGCGTATCAACAAGGAACGGCAAGAAGCTGCCGAGGAACTTCTTTCACAAACACAGGAGAGCGAAGATGAGTAGCACACAAACGCCAATCGTAAAAATTGGCACAAAATTGTCTCAGGGGGTTGTAACCCGTATCCTGAATGGTAAAATTGAGGTATTAGGTGAGGCTGGCGTTCAGTCTCTTTCATTCACAACCGTTGAAAACGAGGTATTGTAATGGTTGATCTATCGAAAAAGCGCAACGGGCGCAAAATCAATGTTCTCTATCCTGCTGGTGGGAACAAGAACGTCCTTCGCTCCGTGAACGGCATCAAGCTGAAAAGCGGAACGGGACGAAACGGGAAGTATATCACCGTTCAGGAAACGAACGGGCAGATTCGCTCCCTAACTCTATCTAAGGTTGTCTCGTCCTTGAGTTAGGTTTGTTGTTGTGTTGTGGGGAAGTCGCGGGGGTTCGCCCCCGCTTCTTTCTTTTTCCCTAAGTCCTTTGGTGGCAACAACTTAGGACCGGCGGGGCAGCCGCGTGCGACGTAAGTCCTTACCACACAACGACTTACGACAATTTATGTTTTTATTGTATTTTCTAAAGTATGGGGATTGACAAAGCCGATCATATTAGTAGAATGAGGGCATAACACAAGGAGAAACAATGAAGCCAAGAGTAAAGACGAGCCGCGAAGTTGTCGCGCATATCGACCCCGCGCGCCCGGTTTTTGTATATCGTAATTTGCATAAAAAATGTTTGAGCGTACAGCAAGACGGCATTGTTCGTTGTCACGTTGATAACATTGTATTAGAGGATGCAGAGTTTAGAGTTTCCAAGGCAGGACAAAAGCGAGTTAGGGATGAGAAAAAGAAGAACGTACACGCGAAAGTTAAGGGCGTGGTGGTTTCGCACCCAAGCGATATTTTGGAGTTAGAATGGGACATTGTATACTATAATCCCTATAGAACCGACGAGTTCACCGAGCAAGCAACCAAAAGACACGTTAAAGGGGCAAAGTTTGTAGATATTGAGGCAAGCGGTAGTATTTTGTCATTGTTTACAGAATTTATAAATTAACACTTGACAAGCTGCCGATATAAGTTAAGATAGAGTAGAGTTTCAACCACTTTTTAGGATTGTTTTATGAGTACCGTAGCATTTTCAAAAGCAAATGCCAAACTAGAAGCATTGTACGGCGTTCCAGAGCTGGAACAGTGGCTAACCAATCGCCGTAAGGTTTACAGTTTCGACCTACTATCCGGCTGGTCGTGTCCACAGGCGAGCGAGTGTCTATCTAAGGTTGTCCAGATAGGCGAATCCCGCAAGATCAAAGACGGCAAAGATTGTAAGTTCCGCTGCTTTTCCGCATCGCAAGAAGCAACATTCCCAAGTGCTTACGATAAACGCAAACGCAACTTCGACGGCTTGCGTCATCTCAAATCGTGCTACGATATGGCACACGCTATTGCCGACGCTATGCCCGCTAACCTTGGCATCTGTCGAATCCATGTTGCTGGCGATTTTTTCAATCAACTATATTTTCGTGCGTGGCATCTTGTCGCAGAATGGCATCCCGACCGCTTATTCTACGCTTACACGAAGTCGCTCAACTGGTGGTTACAAGATCGCAACGACCTACCCGAAAACCTAGTGTTGACCGCTTCGCGTGGTGGTCGTCTGGATCATCTAATCGACCAGTACAATCTGCGAGAGTCTAAGGTTGTATTCTCCGAAGCCGAAGCCGACGCTCTAGGGTATGAGATTGACCACACCGACGAACACGCAGCGATTCCCGCGATTCGTAACGAGTCGTTCGCTCTGCTGATTCACGGCGTACAGCCCAAAGGTTCTGACGCTGCCCAAGCTGTCAAGACCCTAAAACAGAAAAAAGTTAAATTTTCTTATGGCAAGAAGCGTACCCCTGCTAAGGGGGTGTAGTGTGATATATTTCATGATTTTTTTCTCTTCGCTGCTAATTTGTGCAGTATGCTATAGTGAATAGCAATCACAATCGCCCTAAGTCCTTTGCCCGTAAGGGTTTAGGACCGGCGGGGCGGCCCCGGCCAACGTAAGTCCTTACGCCATAAGGGTTTACGTCAATTAAAAAATAATTACAAAAACATATCAAGAAGGGGTTGACAAATAGACGATAACTATTATAATGAGGGAAGGAAAGGATGGTTGTCCTCTCTGGGAGTCACCTTCAGGTGGTTAGGCTAGTGACAAGCCGCGACACTCGAAGCCCAAAGATTCTGGTTCGATCCCAGTTTTTCCTGCCTTTTTTACTTGACAAACACAACCCATTTATTAAAATAGAGACATGGAAACCACAACTGTCGTCAAAAATTGCTCTTGCTGTGCTGCCCAAGTTGAAATTCATGATGTGCCGCTTGACGGTTATCATGCTTGGAAGCAAGGCGAGTTAATTCAAAATGCCCTGCCAGAACTATCGGCAGAGGATCGCGAGCTACTAATCTCTGGAACCTGCGATGTTTGTTGGAACATGCTTTTTCCAGAAGATGATGAAGAATAGGGCTTGACAACGCCCGTTCGTATGTTATATTTTAAGAGTTAAGTTTTTTCACACCCTTTTTTGGAGATAGTCTTATGACTACTGTTTCACCCGTTTCTGCTTCCGAGCAAGTTCGCAACGCTTTCGATTTCACCGTGGACAAGTTCCCACTGTCCGCACCTGATGGAATGGCAACGCCTTGGTACGGTTTGTTCCGTTCCGATTCTGGCGAGGTTGTGGGCGAGGGCAGCGTAACCTCTCGCTACGTTGCTCACCAGACCGAGGACGTTATCGCCTTGGTCGATGCTTGCGAGTCCGTTTTTGACGAGGCTGCAAGTGTCAAGACCCATTTCCGCAATGGTCATTATGTGACTGTCGCACCGTCCGACGATTATCGAAAGTCGATTTTCGGTAGTGCGGACAATATTTTCCCGCGACTGATTATTCGTGGCGGTTACGACCGCAGCGCGTTCAACGTCACGTTGGGCATCTATCGCGATGCGTGTATGAATCTGGCGATGCTTCGTAGTGTCTCCGAGACATACCAATCAATCCGCCACACTAGCGGGTTGCGTTTCGCGATGGACGAACTGATTGCTCAGTTCCAAACCCTCAAGCATGGATGGAATACTATCCAATCGCTGTGTGAAGGTATGCAACAGGCAGACGTTCGTATGGTTGACTTCTTGCGAGAAGTTTATCCAGAACCCGATGCTGACGCTGGACAGCGTGCGGTGACGATCCACCAGAATCGCACCGAGGCAATCTTCAAGCGATTGCAGCGTGAACGAGTCAAGACTGGCAGACCTGCCATGACTGGCGAGTTTGTTGTCTCCGCTTGGGAAGCGTACAACGCGATTCAGGGCTACCACCAGTGGGACGCTCCACGGCGCGAAGGCTTCAGAGGTGAGTTTGATCGCATCCTCAAGGCTTCGCAGTCGCCCGCAGTACGCAAGGCGGAAACGCTCGCCCTTGCCGCTGCTGCCTAATCATATCTTTATGGGTGTGACCGTGACCCCCGCAAGGGGGTTGCGGTTTTTTATGGAATATTTTTTAATTTTTTTCCTAGCCCTAGCGCTATGCTCTCTTGCCTATAGAGAATAAATCGACGTAAGTCCTTTACCCACAAGGGTTTAGGACGGGCGGGGCGGCCTCGATCTCCCTAAGTCGTTGATATATATAGACTTACAACAATTATGCTTTTTATTAATTTGACTTATGTTATGTGTCGATGTATAATTATGTATGACGTGGATGATTCTTTCCCGCGCGCCCATCGCACCCATCTGCCCCCATGCCCCAGATAGTGTCCTATCTTATCCTTACGGATTTCGCGCTGACCCCCAGCCCCCCACCACCACTACAAAATTCACAAAAGTCATACCTAATATATTAAGATTTCGCCCAATGGCATAGCCCCTGAAGACTCTACTATTTGTCTTATCTGATCTTAACAGATTTGCCCAGCGTCATCAGCCCCTTGACATCTCTACATTTGTCTTATCTAAATAAATAAGATTTGCCCAGCGCACTCAGCCCCTTGATGCCTCTTGATATTTGTCGCTCCTAATAAATACAGATTTCCCCACGGCCATAGACCCCTGACAGTCAGCCAAAATTTAGATAGAACTCTCCCACATTACACAAGTTCACAATTACAATTAACAATTAAAGTATAAAGCGCACTAACTTTGTCCGTTACACTTAATTTACTTATATGTTAGCAGAGAGTGTTGGATGTATGTTTGTTTTTACAATTACTTATACTCAACTCTTTCTTGCAAATATAAATGTGATTACGTCTAGCGCTTTGCACTATAACGTAAGATAACATACAACTGTTAAAACGTCAAGCCTATTCACTTGAAACACGCACACAAGCAAGAACAAACTGTGAACGCAGTGTAATAGTCTAAAAATGGAAATTTTGCACTCATATTATTGTGATTATCTATATTTAGTTATTATTATTGATGTGTCTACTATATGTAGTATAATGAAGTAAAGTGCCGCGCTTTGATGCTAATGCCGCAATTCGCCCCATAGCTGATTTTGCTCCATTTTGTATCTACCCCGCTCTGAGAGATACCCAAAAACGAACAGATGCTACTTTTTCTTATAAAGAATAATAAAATACATTAAAATTCATCATAACACAAAAATATACAAATAATGTAAGAAATCGCCCCCATAAGCACCAAATCGCACCATTTCGCCCCTATTTTAGTCCAGACATGCCCCACAATCACAAAACAATAACACATAAATCAACACATAAACACAACAATACACACAATACACACCAACAAATCGCCCAAAATCGCCGCTGCACAATACAATAAAATGCTATAAAACATCGTAAATTACGGGCTTTTTTACTTATCGCGGCAGGACGAGGTTCAAATAATTTGTATTTAGTTTGTTTATATCTTTATTACCTCTATTATTATTATGTTTAATGTATTTGTTTTATTATAGAAATAATGGGTATTTTGCCCTTTACTACTCTAACATATACTGTATAATTTAACTTATTTCACCAGCGCAACCAGCCCAGTCTTTGTCCCTGCTAATCCTTTCTCTTTTTATTTACAGAGAAAAAAGCATAAAAAAACAGAAAAAAAAATAGAAAAATATGTGGAGATCAATAATGAAGAAATTTACAACTGTAAAGTGCGAAGAGTGTAAGAATGATACCACTAATTACTATCCTGTTTTTACAAACAAGGGGCGAGCTTACAAGTGTGCAGAGTGCTATGAAAATGCAATCAGGCGCAGTTCGAGGATTTTTCAAATAACAACAGTGAACAACAAAAAGAATTAAAATGGGAATCACAACCCTTGTAATCGCCACAATATGTTATATCATTACTGCGGGCGACAATCTTAGACAGAGGGACTATCCTCACGCATTTATCTGGTTTGCCTATGCTATGGCTAATTGTGGCTTTTTGTGGTATGAATTTACAAAAGTAAAAAATAACTAAAGGCAGGTGCTTGACATGGACGATAGATTTAATATACTTGACGTAGTGTTTGTGGTTGAAACATTGTGCGTAGGATATTTACTTTACCTTTTGTGGGGTACAATATGAAAGTCATGTCTTTTAAAGATTGGCAAAATTCTAAGACTTACACTTCGTTAGATAATTATTCTAGCGAAGATAATGTTTCTGGTTATCTATATGCCAAATCTGCCTATATCGAGGATGCCCACACTTGGTGCGATCTACCACCTCAAAAAGAACTTTTGCTTAGGAGTATAATTCCTAGATGGTATCTACTGCTAGATAAAGATGAGTACCAGTCGGACGACCTTGAAGAATTAGAGAAAAAACTCTATGACTGGTTAGTAGACGAAGAACTAATTAAACCAAGTATGAGTTATCTTGACGGTGATGAGTGGTTGACAAAGCAAGAAGTAATTGACGAAATCATGGATCGAGTTCAAAATCAATTATGGAGAAGTAAAGATGATTCTATTGTGGAGTTCGCTACAACTGTGGGTGTTAATATTGTTGCCATTACTAATGGTTTATTTTGGAAAAAGATTGATGAGAAGGATTGACAAGTCCGATATAGAAA
>Ga0208898_1000127_pt1 | contig 65975 bp, 80 predicted proteins | sample VirMetDEL_Mar_4_FD_184513 | JGI IMG/M metagenome (GOLD analysis project Ga0208898, IMG submission 184513) | Aqueous microbial communities from the Delaware River and Bay under freshwater to marine salinity gradient to study organic matter... | ecosystem: Environmental > Aquatic > Marine >... | reverse complement strand
ATTCAAAAGTCTTAGCAGCCTCTTTACGGTCATCTTTTGTTGCCTTTTCTTTTTCTAATGTAAAATCTTTTACGTTATCAAATAAAGTATCGATGGTTAACTTATTAATATCTCTTAGTTCTTGAGGTAATCTACCTTTGAATCTATGGAACTTTTGTAAGTCTTCAGTCGTTTTATATAAATCTTCAAAGAATTGTGTTTGTAATGAATTTAAAGCCCCCTTAAATGCTGGTGTGCCATACTCAGCATCTTCCTCAGCCTTTTGGTTCAAACCCATATATTGTTTAATCAACCACTGAGTATAAGGACCCACTTTTTTAACTATATTGAAATCTCCATCAAAACTATCAGGGTTACTTATTCTTGACATAGGGTCAGCTTTGACCAAATCAAACAATTCCTTTTTTGACAATTTTGGCTTCTTACCTTGTGGGGCTATGGTAAACTTCTTTGTTAAGAAATCCATTCTCGCATCTTCGAGAATAATCTTTTTTAAAATATCATTAAACTTCATTACCTTATTCTTTTTCATATAAATATACAGAAATCATAAAAGATGTACCGTTTTACAAAGGTAGGGACATTTTTGGAAATTACAAATTATAGTTCATAATTAACAACTCTTCCCCCTTTGTTTGTGTCTTACCCTTCTTAGCCGCAGCCGCTTTAACAAATTCTTTTTTCTCCCACACATACTCATCTTCAGGGAACCAATCGTGTAGTAATTCAAAGTCGTAGTACGACAATGAGAATTTACCCTCAACATTATGAAGAACATTAGCTAACCTTTCGTGGTCATCACGGTCAAAGTCGTGATTAGAATAATAGTTTTCAGTCTTCCAGTAAGGTGGGTCCAAATAGATGTATGTATTGGGTGAATCGTATTTCTTAATCACATCTTCAAAATCCATGTTCTCAACATGTGTAACACTCAAGAACTTCTTAACCCACTTTTCATTCTTCAACTTATCACGGAAAGTAAGATACTTAGATTTGTACTTACCTTTTAAGTCGATGAAGTTAGACGATTCAGGCTTACTACCACTAAACACCTGAGTTAGAATGTATGCGTATTTTGCTGCGACTTTATAGTCAGGACCATTCACCGTAAATCCTTCAGCAAACAACTCTTTTTGGAACTGTTCAAACTGTAGACGATAGATTGCAGGTGTTGGGAATTCGTCTTTTTGTTGGCAGGAAATTGCCTCGACCTCTTTAAGTAATTCTTCAGGATTTTGAATACATTGAAATAGGTTATAATTCAATGGATTGAAATCGTTGTACACAACTCTCTTAAGGTTTGGATACTTTTCCAAATCCATATTATAGAAACACCAAAACATTCCGCCGAATGTTTCTACATACGTCTCCATGTCTTGTGGATAATAGTCCACAATCCATTTACCTATTTTACTTTTTCCTCCAATATAACTTAACATAAAAAATGATTTTGTTTAAGTATAAGAAAAAAAAATGTAAAAGGCAAATACTTTTCAATAAAAGTTAAAACTTATATTTGAACCTAACAGATATATCTTGACCTGTTCTAAAGTCATTTGTTACCACACTACCAATATCACTCATTTGTGTTAATTCATATTTTGTATTGAACAAATTATTCACCCTAAAAGACAAACCATACTTAGGTTTTTCTATGTTGTATATTAAATTAAAAAAATGTTGAGGTGATTGGTAAATGTCACCTAAACCAAAAACCCCAACAGAGTTTAACTTTTTTCCAACATAGTTGTATGTTAACCCAATATTTGTATGTCTGTTCATTTTATAGAAGACATCAAAGTTAGACAACACTGGCGAGGAACCTTGTAATGGTCTGTTTAAGTTCGTAACAACAACAGATGATGAACCACTATCTGATGTGACTATGTTTGACCATAAAAGTGATAGGTTGTAATCTATTGTAAATCTGTCTATTTGTTTTTTCAATTCAATTTCACCTCCAATCACATTTGAACTCTCACTGTTTTGGTATGTCTCTAGTCGTCCACTAGCTGTCGCAACATTAACCTTTTCAATAGGGTTTTTAATTATTTTTGAGTAGAATGTAAATGCAATCATCTCACTTCTACTTGGATAGTATTCTCCACTCCAATCTGTATTATAGACCACAGAATTACTAAGGTTTGGATTACCCTGTATCTTTGAACCAGCAAACACCTCAGTGTAAATAAATGGTGTCATCTCACGGAATCTAGGTCTTATTGTGGTTATAGAGTTACTAGTTTTAAACTGTAGTTTATCACTAACTTTATACTTTCCATTCACAAAAGGTAATAACTCGAAGTTATCTAAAACACTATACCTAACAAACACAGGTGATAACTGGTCTCTATACCTAACCCATTGGAATACATCTTCAAATCGTGAACCAAAACTTAGGTCCATCTTATTTGTTGTGACTTCACCTTTATAGTATCCACCATGTATTGTTGTTCTTCCATTCACCGCAGAAGCAGGATTGCTCACCCATAGTGATTGACTATTATTGTCATTGATATAATCATATGGATTGTTAGGGTCCATAGTAGTGTTCTCATAGTTAACCCCGCTCAAATCATAATACTGTTGTTGATAGTCAAACGCATTATCACTTAACATGAACGAATAACCAAATTCGTTTACCATGTTTTTTCCGTTATGTCTCCCAAACAAATTAAAGTTGGTTCTGATTTCCTCATTCTGATTCCAAAATCTATGGTTGTCCAATCGGTCCACATTATTAAATTGGAAGTTTCCATCATACAGGTACACAAACTGTTGTCTTTCATTCTCACCACTGTTAACTAATGAAACACTTCCAATACCTTCAACATCCCACTTACCAAGATGAAGTTCTGTTTTAATTTGTTCAGTAATTAATCTATGGTTTGTTGGTGTGATTCTTGTCGTGTGAAGGTCTTTAGTATAATCAAAGTGAGTCCCTTGAGTATACCTGTTTAGGTTTGAATTTTGATTTATAAATAGCGTAATATTTTTTACGTTAAAATTCTTCTTACCATAACTTAATACCAAAATTGATGATGGTGTGAGTTGTGATAACCTATCTTTAAAGTTATAATCCAATACAGAATTACCCTGTTTATTTACTAACCTAATAACTCCTTGAGTATTCTGATTGTCATGGATTAAGTTTAAATTGAAGAAGACACCAAAGTTTTTAATCTTATTATAACCAAAGTTAATATTCAAATTACTATTTGGTATTGGTGTCATTGTATTCATAGATGTTCTGTAACCAACAGAAAAATCTTTTTTGATGTCTGGTGTTAACACATTAATCTGAGCCCCACCAACATTACTCCATTGTTCTGAAGAATAACTTTTCTTTACTTTCATGTTATCCATAACACCCAACGGTAATAATGAAAGGTCAATATTCTTCTTATCGGCATTGTTGGACGGTAAAGGAATTCCATTAAGGGTTACCTGATTGTACCTATCATCCAATCCTCTGATGTTTAATCTACTGTTTGAAAATGTTATACCAGTTACTTTCTTAAGACCATCTTCAGCATTTGAGATTCCTTTCTTTTTCATCTCTTGAGAACCAATCGATGTTTCAACCCCCGTTAATTTTTTCTTTTCTAAAAGTAATACCGTCTCACTGGTATTGTTTTTTCTGACTATGATATCAACATCACCAATTATAACACTTTCAGGTAACATTTTAATGTTTAATACCCCACCTGAGGTTGTTACTTTCTCTTGTTTGTAACCCATGAAATTAAAAGTTACAACTGATTGTGTGTTAGAAAGGTTTAGGGTGTACTCACCATCAACATTAGTATATGTTGATGAATCTTCGTTTTTAACAACAACAGAAGGTAGTGGTTGATTTGTTTCATCCACTACCTTACCTGTTAATGTTTGGGCTAATGTGGTATGTGTAAAAAATACACACACCACTAAATATAAAAGTCTTTTCATTATCTTGTCCAACCGTTCATCCATTGAGTTCCTGAACCGATTGTTGAATCGGGAATAAACCAAGTATCATTTAACGTTTTTGTCAATCCATCAAATGAAGAACAGTCCTTAAAATCTGTACCGTTACCTGTAATTGTTGAGTTAGCAACAAATAGGTCACCATTAACCACATGGTCCAATGATGTTTGTTCTGATACACGAACACCGTACTTTGGGAAACCTGTAACATATGCGTTATAGATTTGACCTTTGGTACCTTCTCTTAATCTCATACCAGTGTTTGAACCATCCCCATCGTCAACACCATTTAATGTGATGTTAGATAAAGTTGGGTTTGAATATGGTTCCAAAGTATTATCGTCTGAATTGTTATCCGCTTCGATACCTCTGTCACCACCGTCAACACCTTGTTGAACATACCAGTATTGTCCTTTACCTCTCCATCCGTGAGTCCAATCAAATGCATCGTCCTGATTGTGTGTTGAAACCGCATATCTTACATTTACAGTCCCACCAAAGAATTCAATACCATCATCAGCACCTTTATAAGCTTGGATGTATTCAACAACAGTACCTGAACCTACACCGTTGAAAGAGAAACCATTCAACTCATTATCAGTTCCCAATACTTTACCCGCATATTCCACACGAATGTATCTTAGAACCCCTGAGTTGTCTTCATCGTTGTCACCACCGTAAATACCAGTACCACCTTCACCTTCAGCAGTGAATCCTGTATTCAACTTAGCCTTACCATTGATGATAAGTCCACCCCAATCACCATACGTTGGGTCTGACTTCAAAGGTGTGAAAACAATAGGATTTGAACTTGACCCCTCAGCCATAATCTTACCACCTTGTTTGATAGATAAGAAACTTGTTAAGTTAGGGTCAGCATAAATTGTTTGACCACCAGGGATAGTAAGTGTTGAACCATTCTCAACAAATACACCACCCGATATCATCCAATTTTTTCCACCATCAAACATGAAGTTTTCATTTATAACACCCTCAACTTTGTTGTAAGTAACTCCGTCCAAAGTCACTTCCGTTACAAGAAAAGTTTTATCATCAGTGTTTATTGGTTCTTTTTTACAAGACGATGTCAACATAAGAACTAATGCCGACATTAAAACAAGAATTGTTTTTTTCATAATCTATGATTTTTACAAATATGTAGTCATTTATTTTTATAAGTTAAGTGGAAAACATATCCTTAACATAATGATAATATATGGTGGTCACACACCAAAATTTAACACACTAAAACCCACTTTTAGATTTTTAATGTTATATTTATGTTAAGAGGGAATTTACATTTCCGAAACATAAACTAACAAAAATATTTTAATATGAAAAGAACTTTATTAATTATGTTTATGTTAATCAGTAACTACCTGTTCTCACAGACCACAGTCTACACAGATAATGATGGGGACGGTGTAATTGAATATACCCTACTAAGACCAAATGGTTCAGTAGAAGAAGAAGGATTTTACCTCAACGGTAAAATGGTAAAGACTTGGATTTCCTATTTTGAAGACGGGAAAGTCAGTATCAAAGCTAACTTTAAAAATGGATTAAGACATGGAAGTTGGTTGATATATGACGAGAATGGAAATATCAAATACGAAATTCTATACTCCGAGGGTATAAGAAAAAAAGTTATTGAACATCATTACAACTAATCCTTATAACAATTCTTGTAAGGACGACACGAAGCTTTCTGAGAAAACCCCATATCTTTACATGGGGTTTTTTCACAATAAGATTTACTCATCTTACGTGGTTTCTTATATTTCTTTTGTTCCTCATCAACATATTGATATAGAACATTACGAATTAAATTTTTATCCATACTTATAAATATGTCAGAAAAAGAATGTAACAGCTGTAAAAATAAAGGATATTCAAAAATGCAGATTTTTACACTTTGTGTTGGTGTTTATATCCTAATCAGTTCTATATATGGAACAGTAAAACTATTTGAATTATTGTTCTGATACTATCTTTTGTATCTCACTGATTTGACTCTCAGTAAGTCCTGTTTCTGCAGTTACAGATATTTTCAAATACATATCCCCAAACCCTTGATTGGTTAAATAACCTTTTCCCCTTAGCCTTAATGGTTTATCTGTATTAAATGTCGGTGGAATGTTGATACTAATATCTCCTGATGGATGTGGTATGATAATTTTATTTTTAAGTATAACATCGATAGGTGTAACTCTTGAATGGTATATTAAATCATTACCCATCTTTTCAAAGTCATCAGTTCTTTCAACTTGAACCTTAACTATTAAATCACCAAAACCTGAATTCATATAATACGCACCTTTACCCCTAACTCTTAAGAAATCTCCGTTGTCGACATTTCGTGGTATCTGAACATCAATAGATTCCATCTTATCAACAACTGCTTGACCTTTACAACTATAACAAGGATTAGTTACCTGATATCCACTACCACCACAACCAGGACATACATCTTCAACTACCGTATTAAAAAGACCTGTACCCATTTGTCGTCTCACAACACCAGCACCATTACACACATCACAAACTTTTTTATCACCACCACTACCATCACAAACATTACAAGGTACCTTTACTCGGTAAGTGATATTCTTTTTTACTCCATTGAAAGATTCGATAGGTGAGACAGAAACATTGATGATAGTATCAGGTGATTTTGGTCTTCTCTGTTGTCTTTGTTGTTGAGAAAACATATTAAATAAATCATCTAAACTACCACCCCCAAATGGATTTGGGTTGTCGTACTGTCTTTTCTTCTCCTCATTACCCAATATGTCATACGCCTCTGCAATGTCTTTAAACATTTCGGCACCATCTGGGTTTACATCGGGATGGTATTTTTTACTTTTACTACGATAAGCCTTTTTTATTTCCTCAGGAGATGCATCACGCTTAACACCTAATATGTTATAATAATCTTTCATGGATAACTACGTCATTATATTATTTAAGAATAAGAAAAAGAAAAAATTAATCAAAGGTTACAAAACAGAAAGTAACGCAAAAAGTAAATTCAAAACTATTCTTAAAGAAAACAAAGTAAAATTTCCTGTATATTATGAAAATGCAGAACCATGTAATTTTGAATTGGGACTGTTAACGAATCAAAGTGCTTATCAAAAATCTTTATTTACCACAGATGATTTGGGTAGAAATAATATGGTAAAGATTGAAGGTGAATCTGATTATATATTTTTAGATATTAAAAGTTATGATATAGAAGAAAGGATATATGATTGGCAGACGGACGATAGGATTACCTATGACGAAATGATTAGTACGTATTGTAAAAAGAATACTCTCAAGAATATTTCAACCCTTAATAACAAACTAATAATACAAATAGATGAAGTATTCTATTTGTTTAGTTTAAAAAATAGTGAGGATAGTGTTAGACTCTTACAGACAATGGAAAACGACTTTATGTTATCAGGAAGAAGAGATGCTTTCTTTGTAAGAGATATGTCTACAGTCCACAGAAAATGGATGTATAACCTGTTGGAAAATTATGGTTTTGATAGAAAGAAATTATACAGACAAAATACTACTTACTCAAAACGAAGTTAAAATCAACATCAGATATTGATATTGTAAATTTAGGTTGACCTCTATCAACCTCACGAAAATGGCTTATAGTATCTTTATATTCTTGTTCAGGTAACTCAACAACCACACTAACTTTACCTTTGGATAAAAAAGATTCTTCAACGGTGTTTGTTATTTCTGCGAGTTTACCTAGTTCGTCCATAAAACTCTTTTTATCCTCTGCCATAGCGTGTATGATTTCTTTTCATTAACGGTATTACGGACTTGTTCTGGTTCAGTATTAATTATTGATTCAATCAGGTCTGCTTTGGTTTTTTTTAACTCCTGATTATCTTTCAATTTCTCCTTCTTGAACCACAACATCATGTCCTCCATCTCCTTCGGACTTATTTTGTTGCTCATTTTCTATTATCTCTTCTTTGGTTGATAAAGTAGTATTATTGTTTACTTCAAAATACAATCTTTTAAGTTCGTCAACATTTTTATTTTCAAACACAGATTTTAATTCGTCTATCTTTTCCTTGAAAAGTTTTTCCTTTTCTTCCCTTTCTTGATTATATGAAATTATATTATCAATAGCAGTTTCTAATTTATCCACTAATCCTTTCTCGTTTTTAACAACAAAACAATAAAGGGTAGTATTAGGTCTATCTGATTTTTCTTGAGAAATAACTTCAATACCATCAACGTGTTTTTTGGGTATAACCCAAGAAGTTTTTAAGTACAAATCAAAAGAAATAAAATCCTTTATGTACCTTACTGACTTGATGTATTGTTTTGTTTTTTCTGTAAAATCTGAAAATATCATTAAAATATAAAAATTAAATATGTTATGAGGTAACTTAAAAGTAGACCATAAATTGTGAGTGCTCCCTCACTTAATTCCAACTTTTTAGGTGGATTAGATATGAGAGCACTAACAAAATTTATGATTAGTCTAATCACTGATACCAGTGAAAACACAGCTAAAAAGGTAAATAGATATGTTGTAAATGTTTCCAACATTTTTTATTTTTTAGATTCTGCTAAGATTTCACCTCTCAAATCTTGTAGCAAACTTTTTAGTTCTTGTGCTGATTTTCTAGCTCTTGTACCTGCAGATTTATTACCACCATAAAATTTAGTAGTGTCAACAGACAAAGTCTCAACTAATGTTTTAATTTGTTCTAGTGTTTCCATTTTTTTAAATTAAATTTATTGTTTTATTTTTCTATATATTAAGTTTTTATCCTTTAATGTAAAGCCAAGATGGTTTTTTTTAAATCTTTAGTGAACGTTCTAATGTTTTATACACATCAGTAAACATCTCTAAATCACTTTTAGACACCATTCTACGACTATTAAATAACTCTTTGAAGAACTTAACCATTTCCTTCCTTATTTCTTCATCAGGTTGTTCGTAGAACACCTCAAAGAAAAACGCTTCGAAGTATTCGTAGTCCTCACTTTTAAAAATAAATTCTATAGATTCTTTTTTGAAATTTTCAAGAGTTTTTTCCCAACACCACTTGAAGTGTCTTTGTTTCTCTTCCGTAGTCATCCCTATTTTGGTTTCATTGAAGTCTCCATGACTGTTACCCAAATAGGTAGACTGAACCAAACCAACCAAGGACAAAGAAAAGTCCCTGAATAGTTCAGTAAGTTCTGGTATTATATTATTTGCCTTATACCAAATATCTACATCTTCACTTGACATAGGCTTAGCTAACCAATTAAAAAATTGGTCCATATCATATCTCTTCATAAAAGAAATATAGTATGGACCAACTAAAGGTGAATAATTTTTATTATTGAGTTTTTTTGTTGTAGTCAATAAGATTTTTCATCTTATCTAAATCCTCATTGATTTTGTCTTTCTTCTTCTCATCGATAGAAGCCACTTGTAAGAACTTCATTTCGTCACTGTGCTTTTCATTTCCCGCAACATCATAAACAGGTTGGTCAGCTTTTTGGTAAGACATTTTCTTCAACTTAGCAAGTACATTAAGTTTTCTTCTTTTGTTAACATCTTTGTTAACATCAGTCTTAACAGCATTTGCATATTCATCTGAGTTACCAGTTTCAGAACTACCCATGATGTATTTTTCCATTCTATCTTCGTCAGGTTTGATTTGGTCATAGTCTAAGTTTTCCATACCACCTGCTCTTGCAACTTGGTCGATGTACTCATCAACAGCATCTGAAGCCTGATACATTTGTTTTTTATCACTGTTCTTAACTTTACCGTCTTTGTCAGTAATATCCATCATAGTATTTCCACGTGGGAACTCATCTGACTCACCATCGTAACTAATACCCATATTCTTCATATAGTCTTTCATTTTTTTAGTTACGTCTTTGATATAGTCATCATTAGACTTTTTACTTTCTTTACTATTTTTCTTCTCTAAAGATTCAACTGCAGACTTTTCTTGTATAACAATTCTTTCAATCAATTCAATCATTTCATCTTCAGTGAGTTGTAGTGAAGTTTTCTTTGACTCTGTTTTTATGTCAGTTTTGATTGTTACCTTGTGCATTTCACCACTACCTTCAGGGAATTCAAATTCGTCTTTACCAGCATCTTTAGCAGCGTCCGCCGCCAATACAAAAGCATTACTTTCTTCAACTTCTTCTTCACCTAATTGAGGGTCTAAACCATCCTCAGTTGAATTATCAGAATAAACACCTATTAAATTATTTTTACCTTTTCGTGATGCCATACGTGCTTCTTTACGTTCTTTAGCTATTTCATAATACTCTTCCATCTCATCGATTTCTTGAGTTTCAGCTTCATTAATTTTTGTTTTGACATTATTGATTTTGTTACCCAATTCCTCTGAAAGAACCTTGTTTACAATCTCGTCAATTTTTTCTTGAATATTCATTGTTATACTATTTTACTATAAATATATTCATTTATGAAAATCACCCTCTTAAATGACCATATGGGTTTATTCTTATTGTTCTTAGTCTTAGACCTGTATATTTTAACACATCATTTAGACCATCTAATCCTGTTAAAACTGCACTTTCAACTGGGTCACCTCTATAAGAATCTTCTTCATCCTCAGGTGGTAAATAACGAGAAATCATATCATAAAAACCAATAGGTACTTTTTGACCTTTGTAATTTAAATCATCTAATTCTACGTGTATTTCAACCTCACCATATTGATTAAATTTGTAACCATCGGCAGATGATAAGAATCCAACATTACCTACAGGACCTATACCTGTAATTGTTCCTTTACCACTTAAATCACGTCCGTTGAAATCGAATTTATAGTTATCAAATTTTTTCAGTAGTAACTGTGCCTTTTTGTCTGGAACCTCATCAATAAATTCTTTTCTATGCTCCTCAGCACTTTTTGGTTTGTAATCATCAGGAAATTCAAAAGTCACTGTTTCAAAATTATCATCCTGTTCTTTGATTAATTTTTCTTCCAATTCATGTAGTACTATACTCTTAACGGCTATCATTGGTAAATCAAGTCTTAAGGATATATTTTCGATAGCCTCTTTAACCATATCTTTTTCAAATAATTCAAGTGCATTAATATCACCCTGATTACAATATGGGAACTTTTTACACTTATCTTTAATTCTTACATACTTACCACCCGGTCCTCCAAATTTTGGGAAGTTTTTATCTCTAACAGAACGTAACTCTCTGTCAACTGTTTTAGGGTTAGATAATTTTAATGGGTCTTTCTTAGGTCCACCGAATGGTGCATCATAAGCACCTACCGATGCAGATGTTGTAGCTTCTTTAGTTTCTTCTTTTCTTGGTAGTTCACTATCCTCATCTTTAATAGATTGAACTATTTTTGAAAATATTTTTTGTAATACTTCAGGAGTTAATCCATCTGTTTCACCTTTAGGGTTTTCATCTGATTTCAAAAATTTTGAATATCCTTTATTCTCATCAACAATACCACCTTTAGGTTTAGTATCAGATTTTCTTTCTTTTTTCATTGGACCAAACAAAGGACCTACATACGCACCTGCCGATGCAGCACCCGTAGCCTCTTTTGATTCTTCTTTGTGCGATTCAATCTTTTCTAATTTATCATAATACTTTGGGTCTTCGGAAAGATGGTCCATCGCAATTTCCATCGCAAGATTAACTTCATTAGTATGTTCTTTTTCAACCTCAATACCCTTTATTAACTGATTTATAATATTCTCAACCTTTGTCTTATGTTTTTTTGCCAGTTTTTCTATTGTTAAATCGTCCGCATTACCACCATCTAATTCGTCTTCTTCAGTTACAGATTTAATCAGACTATTTAAACTCTTACTCTTTTCAACTTGGTCATAATCCATACTACCACCAGGTCCTGCCACATCACCACCCATCCTACTAAATGCAGTTTTTAAAGATTTACCCACCATATCATTGTATTCCTTTTCCATTATCTTACGTTCTTTAATTGAGGTTCCCAAAAACTTCTCTTAGTCCACATAATCATATAGAACTCTTTCATGATTTTAGTTACTATTTCGTTAATATCACCTTTGATTTTACCTCTTTGAATTTCTGTTTTAATTAGGTCGATGATTTTATTTTCAAATTGTTTAAGCGTATTAGAATCAAGAAAATCTTTTATTTCCTTTCTAACGATTACTTCAATTTCTTTTTTATCTGTAGCTGAAAGTGCCATTATTTACCTATTTTCCAATACATTCTACCCCCAATAACAGGGACAAAATCTTGATTTATACCTAAAGACAAACCATAAGCTGATTTGCTTTTAGTTCTATACATTAAATCCGCACCTAAGAAATTTAACCCACTGTTATTACCCTGTACTCCAAAACCATAATAAAATTCTCTATTGTTGATGTATTCTTTTATTACAATTTCTTTTGTAATTGTTGGAATTACAACACTAACTTTTGGTTTACGTGCTACTATCGTATTTTGAGTGATAGTATCATGAATTACCATATTACCAATAGTATCAATTTGAATTGTATCTGTGTAGTAATACTTAGAGTAGTAATCTTTTAGGATTGACATTGTATCAACATCCATCGGTATTGTATCATATTCTGTAACAACCTTTGTCTTCCATTTTGGAACGTAAGTTATTTCAGGAATTTTAATTGTATCCCACTTAATTGTTTCTGTATAAACAGTATCTATTTGGTTATCCTTTGGTTTGGATTCACCGTCACAAGCCCTCATCAATAATATAATAATAACCAAAACAACAATCAGTAATGACTGAATGTTGTTAAAGATACTTTTTAATATTTCTAAGAATTGATTTTTCATTCTTCTGATTCAACACTTTTAGTTTTCTTTCTTTGAGCAAGAATCTTAGCCCACTTAGCTTTGAATTGGTCATAGAAAGTACTTAACTTATTTATTGTCTCAACAAATTCAGGGTCAACCTTAATCATATCACCATTGATATATACACCATTACTTTCTCCGATTGAATACATAAAGTCAATATCTTTATCAATGATTTTACCTGACCATTCAACATTATTTGGATAAAGATTTAATGTACCAAAGTCAGCCATATCTGAAACTTGGTCAACAAAATCGTCCATAGTTTCTTGGAAACCTGTTTTTTCTTCTGTTGATAATTCTAAATCTTGTTTGTTCTTTCCGTTTAATTTAATTAACCCACCAGATACTCTATATGTTTTTGATTTATCAGCCTCCGGCTCTGATTCAAAGTCAACTTCGGCCTCAATATCGGCATCGATATTAGTTGGTGCATCAACCTGCTCAGAAATCATTCTTGACCTTCTAAGCAATTCTTTTATTTCATCATATTGGTTCATATTTCTAATATTTTTTTCAATTCATCAAAGTCGAAAGCTGGACTTAAGTCAGTATAAGTTGAGTCATAGTTACTCTTTGTTACTATACCTTCAAATTTTTCAACTCCATCCACCTTTACATTATGACCGATTAAGGTCTTTGGAATATTAAATTGATTACAGAGTTCTTCAATTAATGACCCCAAACTATCTAACTGTTTTTCAGTGTATGGTTGCCAAAAAAAGTGTCCTCTCCACTTTCTCTCGTATATTCCTTCATTATAAATATTACCAATCCAATTAACATACCCCCCATACAATGGGTTTTTTCTAAGCCACCCTAAATTTTCCAAACAAATTGTTATAACATTCTTGTCGGATGGTCCCATGTCTAAGTATTTTGAGTAAGTTTCAGGTGGAATTATATTAATAATATTACCTTCTCTATCTATGATGTAGTTAGGTAGGTATTCGTTATTACCATTATATCTGGTCTTAAGTGAAACAATATAGTCCCTCACATTTCTTGAAGAGTGTGAAAGGACTATCTGTTTTTTCCTTTTATTTTTACCTGTGTATTTAAATCCTGTCAAATTTTGCGTTTCTACCATCACGCTTCTGATATATTAATTGTCGTCTTATTGGTTGAGGTGTAGATGGTTGTGTTTCTGTATTTTCTTCGGGTGTTTCAGTTTGAATTTCTTCTTCTATTTCTTGTTCTTCTGTTGAGTCTTCACCTTCCTCTTCAGTTAATTTAACTTCATTTTCAGAATTTTCAATATCTAACATTTCATTTTTTAATTTAGTTATCTTATCTAACTCTCTTTGAAGTCTTTCTAAATCCGTCTCAGTTGGATTGTATTTTGTTTTTTCTAACTCTTGTTTTACCATTTCATCTTGAATCCTTTTACTCTCTTCCATCTTCTTAAGATATTTTTCGAGTGTATCTAATTCTTCAGGTGAAGGTGTGATTTTTTCTTCATCTTCTTCTTCTAAGTCATCCAATCCGTCTTGGAGTGTTTCATCCCAAACTGATAAATCATCATCATCTTGGTTTACCTCTTCTTCATCGTCTTTCTTTTTTAATCGTGCAAATGCAAAGTTTGCCGCGATTACTAATGAGACTGCCAATGGGTCAAATACAAATATGATTACCAACATTAATATGTTCACAACCTTTGCCATCGGTGTTCCTGTTAGTTCACTTATGTATTTAAGTGGTCCTAATTCAGAAGCAACATCTGAGTTATTTTCAACATCTAACATTTTAATCTCCAATGATGTTATTGAATCTGTCACTGTTTCAAGTTTCTTTGATATACCATCTCTACTTGAAATTGCCTGCTCCAATTCTTTTTGTAATGCAATTCTTGTTGATGAAGATGTGGTGGTTAATATCTGACCAGTCTCTCGGTCTCTATATTGTATTACGTTATTTGAAAGTCCCTGACGTAATTCTGAAATACTTTCATCCAATGACTTTTTTTCTGATAGGTAGTAAGTTCTACTCTCATCAAAACGATTCTTTTTAACCTCAAGTAATTCTATTTGTTTATCTATTACACCAGCACGACTTGCAGTTTCCTGATACGCAGCAGATAAAAATCCATAGATACCTGCAGATGTAATCATCACAAGTACCGCAGCTGCGATGGTAAGATATATTTTAAGTAGTCTATTAAGTTCAGTCCAATACTGATACAATAAAGATGCAATAACAAGTTTAGCAATTTCTAAAGAACCTGCCATAACCAACACCTCAAATGATGCACCAGCAAAAAGTTTACTTAACCCCGTCACAGAATAAAATGCCGCAGATGCCGATACCGACAACGCTGACAATGCTATGATTGTAGGAAAAGTAAACTTTTGAAAAAATTCGATTATTTTTTTCATAATAATATTATTTACAGTACTCTATAAATATCTGTAAATAATATATTACATATAATCAAATAAAGAAGAGCTCTCGTTACGTAGTTTTCTCAACGCCTTTTCTTTGATTTGACGGACTCTTTCTTTGGTTAGACCAAAGTCTCCACCAATATCCTCCAAAGTCCTTGGCGTCCCCGTGAGACCGTAGTAGTCCTCAACAATAGACCTTTCTCTCTCGTCAAGTCCACCCATGATGTCTAACAACTTTTCTTTTAGGATTCCATCAGTTGCAAAACTCTCATCAGGTTGAACCGCATTGGTGTTCTCAATCATATCAACCAATGTGTCACCATCTTCATTGATGTGGTTGTCTAATGCAATGGTCTTTGGAAGTGTCATAAACTTATCATCTAAGTCTTTATTGGTCTTCTGAGCTTCTTTCTTTGCCTTATGTAAATCCTGAACAACATTAACAGGAAGACGGATGGTTCGTGAGTTCTCATTAAGAGATTGAAGAATAGATTGTTTAATCCACCACACAGCATAACTGATAAAACGTAGTTTCTTTGACCAGTCAAAGTTTTTAATAGCCTTCATCAAACCTAAGTTACCTTCAGCGATAAGGTCAGATAAATCCAATCCTTGATTCTGGTATTGTTTGGCAACCGTAATTACGAATCGAAGGTTACCTTCAAGTAGTTCCTTATAGATTACTTCTTTCTGTTGTTCTGTACAATTTTCAGAACAAATCATTTTGGATAACTCCCTCTCACGTTCAGGAGTCATTACTTTAATCTTACGGATGTCTTTAAGATACTTTTGTATCTCGTCTTGGTTCAACGGATTGGTTGAGTTGGTGAAGTCGTTATTTTCCATTTGCATATTTTTCAAGTTGTTGTTTCTCTTTTTTTGACAATGATTTAATTCCCTTTTCAGTAATCTTGTCCAATAATTGGTCCAAAGTTAATACATTTTCCTTAGAAGACCTCATTTTAATCATTTCAATTTCATTATCGTCTTCATCATCTTCGTCATTAAAGTCAATAGTGAAGTTTGAATTTTCATCTTCATTTGCGAAATTGTCCATGAAGTACTTGATAACCTTATCCAATTCTTCTTCTCGTTCTGTATTATTGTCAATAGGTTGTGGTCTTTGGATTTCTGTGTCTAAATCCATAAGGTAAGATATAGACTCATCAGGACCATAAGCCGTTGTATTCTCAGTTGACTCCATCAAAAAATATTGTTCAACCATACCACCTAATTGTAATTCAACAAAGTCTGAAACTTGTTCAAATGGTATGTCACTTTGAAAGTGAATTACTGCTCCATTGTCACCCCATATAAATTTTAGATAGTCATTACTGATGATTGGAGTGAATTCACCTGTAATAGCTTCAATTAGTTTTCCACCTCCTCGGTAGTTACCGAAAAGGAATAATAGATACTTTGTGTGTTTAGTTTGCATACAATTTTTTTCGAATATACTTATATTTATTAGTAAAATCAAATTTCAATGAAAAAATTTACTATCACCGAATCTGAATTGACAAATATAATACAAAAATCTGTATTAAAGAAACTTCAGGAACAAGATATTTCAACAAAGCCAGAGGTACCTATGACCAAAAGAGAAAAGGAACTTGAGAACTTATTTGGTTCATACGGAGGAGAAATACCAGCAGATGTATTAAGATACATGAGAAAGAACCCAAAGTTAATCATGCAGAGATTGTTTGATATCTATGGGGAAAAATTAATGGATTATATACCATACCCTCAGGATGAGATTGAAGATGCTGAGATGGGTGATATGCCAGGATTTGAAGGTACCAAAGACGCTTTATCATCTTTATCTATTAGAGAACAAGAAGAAGAAATGGAAGATGACTCACACAAGTACCCTGTTGATGATGTAATGTTCGAACTAGACGATTCAGATGTTGATGAAATTATGTCAGAGTCGGGACCAAAGAGAAGATTCAGAGGTTCAATTTATGTTGATGGTTTAGTACCTGAGACTGATGATAGAGAATACGATAGAAAATTAGCAATCAAAATTTTAGAGAACTACGCAAAGAAATTACCAACAGCAGAAAGTTATGTGGGTGGTGCAGGATTTAAACAAAAGAGTTTAATAGACCCTTACGACAATATGGATTTTTAAACAAAGAGACTTTAAATGAAGAACCCACCAATCGGTGGGTTTTTTTATTTACATTGAATAACGTAGTGAACTTGGCGACGGAATCCATTATACTGTTCATTACCGTTACCATATAAAACACCATCAACTAACGCCAACGCATGTCCGTTAACAATAATAAAATAACGACCTACTGGATGTTGTTCCATGAAAGACTTAACCGTGTAACCAGTTTCTTTATTGTATTTAGGGTTTAACAATTTCTTACGGTCACCGAACGCTCTTGACGGGTGATAACCCATTAAAGTCATCTTGTAACCATTCTTCTGATGACCTAAAATGTTTTGCATATACATCTGAGTATAAGTACCTTTACGGTTTACTCTTTTAAAATTATCAGAAACAAACTTGTGAGCCTTATCGTAAGAAAGGTCCAAAGTCATCATAAATGCACGAACAACACAGTCATTGGTTTCTTTTTTTGCCAAATCACTTTGAGATTCAGATATCTCAGCTGAGTTCTTGAAGAACTCATCCTTAATTTTCTTACGAGTAATAGTACGTCCGTAGAAGTTAGTGTGAGTGGTAGTTTCAATGATGTCGTGTTTTTTTGCCATATATCTCTTCCTTTGTTATACAAATATAAAACAAAAAAGTCAAACGACAAAATCTATATTTTAAACTCTTTTAGAATATCCAACTACTTGATAGAAATCTTTCTTACCATCACAGTAGTCCAACACCAGTTGAAGAAGTGTTTTAAACATGAAGGCACCTGTAGTTTGTTTTTCACATCGAGTGAATAGTTCGATAAAGGTTGTTAACGTATCCATATTATAGTAACCGTGACCATTTAATTCATTATAAACCTTATCCAGTTCTGTATGTGATTGTAGTTCGTAGTTATCTCTTTCGTCCACAGACTTAAATGGGTCCATCTGGTCGTACTTATCCAACATATTGTATACAAACCCTCGAACCAATCCTTTGTTGTACTCACACTTCACCAGAAGGTCTACAATCCAATGTGTGTGTGAAGGTGTACGTAATCGTTTACCTGGTTCACGATACTTCACAATGAAATCAAGGTCAGGATTCTCACCACGAAATCCTTGATAAATTGCAATAACCGTATTATCACTCATCGTATAGTGATTAAGTGGTTCGTAATAGTTATCCGTACCTTTTTGCTTATACGTTAATTCTTTAATTGTCATTCTAATATAGGTTTTATTTGTGTTTCAAAATGGTTAATTAATTTTGTTGGGTCTGTTTTATCTCTCCAAAAGAATAAGTTCTCATCATTACCGTCAAACCATAAAGTAATTTCCCTAACTCTACATGGGTCTCGTGTAATGTTACCTCTGAGTACAATCCAAAATGGTAGTTTATCATTACTAATATTTCCTTTCTCACGAAGTTGTTTCATAAGACCAGGTGTGAAATATTTACACATCCTCTCGTGAGCATTTCCTCTACCGTCCTTTCGTTCACCACCTTCAACCCAACCGTCCTGACGTTTGTTATCTCCAAAGATAGTTTTACCTGTTTTAAGATTGTCTATTGCAAAGTCAGGTGATATTCCGTGTTTATTAATTGGTTTCTCGGGTGTATAAATCTCACTAATAGTAGTTTCATCTAAATGTTGGTCCACATAAATGTTTGAGAACTCATTTGGTTTTTTTCTAATACGGTAGTCAGTTCCTTTGAAATATTTTTCAAATACTTCATAGAAGTCTTCTTCGAATTTATTAGCAGACTTCATAGTTTCAGTCTGCCAGTTATCTCTATTTCTTAAACCAACACTACCCATTATAATATTATCCCACCATTATTTCAGTTATCACATCTGCAATCCAAACATTGTCTTTACCATATTTCTCAGCCAATTTACTTTCACAATCAATAGCTTCTGAAAAGTTGTTTGTGTTAAGTTTGTTGATGATTTGAATCCCGTTATAAAATCTTACTGTGTATCTCATATTGTTATACAAATATACAACAAAAAATGGACTCTCACAAATTTCATTAATAAAATTCTAAAAACTAATCCTTTAATCGTTCACCCGTCTCCTTAATTATAAACTGTGACATCCCATTGGTACCACTACCACCTTTTTTACCATTAACAAATTTATATATACCGTTATTGTAAAGTTTGTTAGGTGTGTCAAATACCTCACCATTAAAATGTAAAAGACCCTTTCGGTCTAATTTAACTTCATACTCAATACCTTTATACTTACGAATGAGAATTAACTCTTTATCAATTTCATTCACTAAATCAACTAAACGAGTATCAGGTTCATTAGTTAAAATCTCTTCTTTAGCCTCCTCAATATTATAAACTTCAGCACCGTAAGCAATCATAAAATTTATGAACTCACCAGTTAAAGTGTCTTCATCATCTTTAAACCACTCACCATAAACCCTACGACTATCTAAGATTGAATGTAACATCTTTTCAACCTTATTCATGTTATCAACTTTATAAACAGCAATAATACGATACCCAACAGGTGATTTGGTTCGATTTAATTGGTTCTCTCGATTGAGTGGGTTAATAGATAAACCAATCTTTTTATCTGAGTTATTTAGAGAACGACCCAAAACATCATATAACTCACCTAAATAAATGTAACCTTTCACTTCTTAAAATTTTCCCAAATGTTCGTTAAATTCATTCATCTCTTGCTCCTCGTATTTCTTGTATTGCTCTTGACGACGCAAGACTGTCATAAAGTCGAAAATGTATTTCTTAACCTCGTTTAAGTGTTGGTTAACATCCATTCCACGGTCCAACATCTCTTGAGTGTCAGATAAGTTGGATGCCACTCTCATCAACACATCAGTGGTTTTCAACATTTCAGCCGGTAGGTATTCTCCGTACTTCTCACAAAATTCAACTTTAGTCATATCCTTATTATTTTATTAGATTACGAATATATAACAAAAAAGGGACTCTCACAAGTCCCCTTCATAAAAAATCACCTCAACACCACTTTCTTCAAACATTTGTCGACTCCTCATCGCATGTTCGTCCCAATGTTGTCGATTTCGTGTGGTATCTTCCGTCTTACAATAGATACGTTTGATACCTGAAGATATAATACCACGAGCACAATCACTACATGGAATACCACAGGTTAAATACATTGTTGTATCTCTTAGACTGACACCAATCCTTGCAGCATTATAGATTGCATTTCTTTCGGCGTGTTCAAACCAGTAATACTTTTCTGGTCTTACCTGACGGTCTTCAACATCATCGTTGATACCACGAGGAAATGAGTTATACCCTGTAGATACAATCTCATTATCTTTCCCCACGATTACCGCACCAATCTTAGTTCGTTTGTCTTTTGATTTTTCCTTAACTGTTTCAGCAATGTTCAAGAAATACTCAGTCCACTTCATCATACCCATACATTTCTTCTTGATATTTTTCTTCAACGTACTTTTCCAACTCCACAAGTTTGTCGTGAGCTTCTTTCCAAAGACGAACAACCTTTTCATCTTCATGGTCAATGTTTGGACCATAATAATGTTTCAAGGCATAACCTTCACCTTCGTTTTTTAATCTGTATCTTAAATCTTCGTATGTTATATCACTCATCTTAATTGTTTTTTTAACCAATTTCTTAAATCGATATAATCTAACTTACCAAAATATTCATTATACTTTGAATTATTCAATGCGTATCGCCTGTCATGACCTAATCGGTCCTCAACATACTTGTAATCAACTTCTTTACCAACAACTTCAGAAATTAGATTAACTAATTCATTATTTGTTAATCTATATCCGCTACCAATATTAAAAGATTGATTAACTTTTTCTGAAGTCATTATGTTTATAATTGCTGTTGCATTATCATCCGCATGTATCCATTCTCTAACTTGATTTCCATCACCATACACGGGAACTTCATTACCTTCTTCAAGACATTTAATTATTTTAGGAATCATTTTTTCACGATGTTGGTTTTCCCCAAAATTATTACACGTTCTTGTTATTATATAAGGTAACCCAAAAGTTCTATGCGCTGATGTTACAATCATTTCGGACGCAGCCTTTGTTGCAGAATAGTATGAACTCGGATTTAATATATCACCTTCATTTGATGATTTGTTCTCTTCGATATCACCGTAAACCTCATCAGTTGAAATATGAATGAATTTTTTTAGTCCTTTCATTTTTCTCGCCAACTCAACCATATTGAAAGTACCTTCAACATTTGTTCTCACAAAGGGTCTACCATCTTTGATAGAATTATCAACATGTGATTCCGCAGCAAAATGAACAATATAATCATAATCATTTAACTCTGTAACATTACAAATATCATTATTAATAAACTTAACTTGAGTTTTAAGGTTATTAGGATTGGAAGCGTAGGTTAATTTATCTATTACTGTTATATCACAGTTAGGATAGATTTCTCTTAATTTATTTATGAAATGAGAACCTATAAAACCCATTCCACCTGTTACTAAAATATTCATTATAATTCTTCTATTCTTTTTGCTTTATCATCAATAACCAAATCAAAATGTGGTTTTGAATGTGGTGTTGTTCCAGTAACCAAGTCATGAAACTTACATCCCCACCCTTTCAGTTGTTCACGGGTATATTCAGTGTAATCTTTCTTTGAAACGGAACCTCGACCAGTCCAATAGACAATCTTCCATCCCTCATCATAAAGTTTATTAATCTTTGCAATATTCTCTTCGATTGGAATAGACAAATCATATCTTCTATTGTTCTCATCTTCATAGTAACATATGGTCTCGTCAATATCCACGAAAGCCACCTTTTGTTTACCTTCTTCTGTTAATCTTTTTGCTGAATGAAATTCCATTATTGTACTACCTTACTTACGTTATCCGTTTTTTCAATTTTTATTACACCATCTGACCATTGACTCAACATAGGGTTGTGAGTGATAATCAAAATCTTATCAAAGTATGATTTAATCTTCACGAAGAACTCATACACCATTTCCAAATTCTCATTTGAAATCTTACCGAAAACCTCGTCAAATACGATGACGTTTGGTTTTGGTAATGAACAAACCTTACTCAAGACCGCTCGAAGAGCCAAAGATGAAATGGTTCTTTCATAACCCGAACCCGATGATATCAACTTTTCAATCTGTGTCTCATTATCAATCTGTATGAACTCCACTTCGTTCTTGTCATTGATTCTTACCTCAAGTTTGAACTTGGCCGAATCTGACAATAGTCGTTGTAGTTCTGAATTAATCACCGGCATCATTGTTTTCATAATCATCTTACTAATACCGTTCTTACCAAAGATGTCTTGATATAACTTATATACCTTTTCTTTCTCAAACTCTTCGGCAATCTGAGTAATTTTTTCATTGTTGGATTCGATTTTCTCCTCACTCTTTTCAATCTGATTCTTCAGATTTTGAATGTTCAACATGTAACCTTCCTTCTCACGTTTGAGCTCTTCTAATCTCATGTCAGCCTTCAAAAGAGTTTCGTCAATCTTTTTGTTCTCCTCCAATAAAGTTTGTGCTTCTTTGTACCTACGAAGTTTTTCAACCAACTCTTTCTTCTTCAGTTCCAAAGACTCTTTTTGAATTTCATACTTCTCCTTAATCAACTTATTTCTTTCATATTGCTCGAAATCTTTCTTTAGTTGGACGTATGTCTTTTCATCTTTGTCATACGCTTCCATCATGATTGTCTCTTGACTCAACTCTATATTGAGGTCATTAAACAATGATTTCTTCTTGTCAGTATATTCAGATTCTGCTAATACAATTCCACAATACTGACATTGGACACCATCGTCAAACCCTTCCAACTCTTCTTTGATATCTGAAATCTTTGATTGCAATGAACCTACCTTTACTTTCGTGTCTGAAAGTTTTTCCTTAACCTCGTCATGTTTATCTTCATGATAATATTCTTTTGGTTCTTCAACTTTGATTTCTTTTAAGTTGGATTCCGTTTGAACGATTTTCACATCGTATTCGTTGATGTCCACCTCAAGTGTTTGAGGTTTCAATGAAATAAGTTCTTGGTCCAAACCAGTATGTTTCTTTTGAATCAACTCGTCTCGATAACTTTGCCCCTTCTCGATTCTTGCTTCAACATCAACCAAACTACCTTCATGAGTTTTGATGTTTCCCTTATAGGTTTTTATATTCTCCTTCTGTTCTTCAATGTCTTGTTTTAATGTCTCAACATTATATATGTTGGACAACATTCCTTTTGAGAATGTAGAATACAACTCTTTCCCTGTCTCCTCCTTTAATTTAAGAGAATCTAAACCTAAGAACCTTGAAAGGACCTGACCTCTTGCCGTTGGTTTGGCATCAATCAGCTCTTCGAGATTTGTCGCGGTAGTTAGAATCGTCATCAAGAAGTCTTCCATCGTACCTATGGAACTCTTAATGAATGCTTCGGTCTCTCTGCGTTGTTCACCAGTGAAGTTCTGTAACGAACCATCGGCAAGTTTTTTGAAGAAGTCCAACTTTGTAGATACGGTATATTCTTCACCGTTTCTCTTTAGTTTTCTGTCTACATTTCTAACCAACACATAGTCTTCACCATCGATACTAATCTCACCCTTTACACTCACCGTATTCTTGTCTCTAAATCTATTAAAGATTTCTTCTGCCTTACTTGATTTGGTTGTGGTGTTAAAGAATAAGAACAACAACAGGTCGACCGTCAATACTGTCTTACCCCCAAAGTTAGGTGGGTTAGACTCAACAGTACTGATTCCTTTTACCTTGTCAAAATCCAACACTTGGTTGTCCCCAAAGGACAAGAAGTTTGAAAATTCAATCTTTTTAATATACCACTTCTTAAATGGTGTAATTTCTGTTTTATCCGCAGCAATCTTACCTTCAACCACTTTGTCCAACTCAACGATTTGGTCTTTCATGGATTCCAACTCTCGGGTCTCCAAATACTTACCAATGAGCTCACGCTGGTAGTTCTCATCCAAAATGTTAACAGAGACATCAACAGACTGCAACTCCTCACCTTCAGTCTTAACTTTGGTAATAACATTTACATTCTTTGACTTATACTTGTTTTCAAAGTAACTCTTAACTCGTTTGATTCTCTCCGTTGTGAAGTTCTCAGGAACATCTTCCCATACCACTTGAATGTACGGGTTTTCTAATTGTTCCACATTTAAGTTGTGTGACATATGTGTATAATTCAGTTCTATTGGCGGATTAAACAAATCCATTACTCCATTATTGGAGTGGTATTATCAGAAGCGTTTTCACCTTCTTCTTGTTTTGGTAACTCCGCACGGAGTCTTTCAATTTCCTTCATCATTTCCTCATTCCATATGTTGGAAATTCTTTTTTGTTCAGCTTGAAGTGTTTGTTTTCTTCTCTGAACTCGTTTGTTGTGGGCTTTCTGTCCCCCTCTTTTTTTAGATTTCGGCATAATTATTATTATAGTTTAATTGTACTTATGAGAAATATAATAACAAAATTCATGAATAACAAGCTCGTTAAGTTATTATTTTCGATTTCGATAATCGTTGCGACCATCCCATCTATTATACAAGATTTCGAACAACCTGTCAATGGATGGACACACTATGGTTTATTATTTGTAGGTCTATCCTACTTTTTAGAATCAACACTATGGGTTTTAGACATATGGAAGAAATAACAGAATTTAAGAAACAAATCTCATTGATTGAAAAGTATATCGATGAAGATAATTTTCCTTTTAGTGCTTTGGAAATCCATAAGTTCAAATCTTCAATGCTTAAGTACAAACTCGACAACCCCGAAGACACACAAATTAATACCTTAATTCAAATGATGGAGTCGTTAGACAATGTCCACGAGAAAAAACAAAATGAAAAGATTAACCATCGATTGAACCTTCTTACAATTTGGTCAACAATCTTCTTACCTCTTTCTTTCTTTACAGGTATGTGGGGTATGAACTTTGATGATGTTCCTTTGATTAGTGACGATAAAGGTTTTTGGGTATTTTCTTTCTTATGTGTCACCACAATTATCGCAATGTGGTTTTACTTTAAAAAAAACAAGTGGTTCTAATTGCCGATATAGTACTTAATTATATCGCCAAGGCCGCCTTCAGAAAATCCACCCATCATCATAACATAGACGAGGTAAATCCAACCGAAGAAGAAGTGTAATAGTCCCCATAAGACTGAACCGTTATAGTACCAGCTCACAAACACAGCAAATATTCTAAACAACAATCTGTAATCTGTCGGAAACAGATGATACTTTAACGCTTGATAGTCCTTTTCCTCTTCCATTATTTTTTCTCAAACCATTCAATGATTGCGTTGATTGCCCAAACCCCACCTGAAGCTAACATACCATCAAAGAATACACCCAAAGCTGGATGAACATCCATGAAGTTAACCCACGGTGAGTAGATAAAACTCATAAAGAATCCCACCCACGTTGATGTACACATCATACACGAGATAAGTCCTGAGAAGAACTTACCAATCGAACTAAAATACATCATTGGGTTATTACCCCATTTATGGATAGACTCTCTAAATCCTTCAAATATACTTCCGTATACGATTATTTGGCTCATTCCGTAAGCCGCGATTAACCATGCTAATAGTGTTGTCATTACTTATATAAATTATCTCCTAAATTTGATGATGTTGATATCTTCCCTTTCTTTGGACCAACCATCGACTTTAATTCTACAATATTATTTTCTAATAGTAAAATGTTTTCTTTCTTTTCCCTGAGTTCACTCTGAAGTTTTTGTATGGTTTCCTGTAACATTTTTACTTTATCCATGTCTTTGGTTACAGTTTTTTCTATAACCTTTTCAACTTCTTTGATTACCTCAACGGGCACTTCTTTTATTACTTCAACTTCCTTAATAACCTCTTTAGGTTTTTTCTCCAAAAGAACTTCCAACTCAAAAATCCTCCCCTCCAATTCACTCTTTTCATTCTCCTTATCGTCTATTTTACGTATCATTGCGGATATTTGCGTATCACTATCCTCTTCCAACTGTTGTATTTTTAACAACAGTTCATCTTTTTCTTCTTGGAAAATATTTTCCATTTCAGTGATTTTATTGGAAAATTTTTGACCTTCTTTTACTAAATCTTTAATCTTAGTAGAAAGTTTTTTCTTTTCCTCATCCAACTTGGTGATTTTCCCGCCAAGTTCAGTAACCTGTTCGTCATCGGTAATGTATACTTCCTTTTCTACTATCACCTCGACTGGTACTTCTACCTCAACCTTTTTAGTTACGGTCTTTGGTTTCTTCTTAAGGTCCTTTTCTAACTGTGTTATTTTTTTAGATAGTTCACCTATCTTATCAGTGTTTTCTACCTCAACAACTTTTTCTACTTCTTTAACTACCTCTTTAATAACTTCCTTTTCAACAATCTTTTCAACCTCAACAGCAACTTCCTTGATGATTTCAACGGGTACCTCAACCTCTTTGGTTATGGTTTTTGGTTTTTTTTGTAAGTCTTTTTTCAGTTGTTGTATTTTTAACAACAACTCATCAATTTTTTCTGTGTTTTCAACCTCAACAACTTTTTCGACTATTTTTTCAACTTCAACAGGGACCTCAACCTTAACCTCTTTGATAATTTCTTTTTCTATTATCTCAGGTTCTGAACTGTTTAACAATCCATTCTTTTCTATTGAATATCCTTTTATAAAACAATCATGAAAAAACTTTTCAGTATCTTCAATCTCATTCAATTTACAAAACTCGTCAATGTCTTTCCAAAGTTTTGTGTCTAAATCAATTATTTGTGAGTTTTTCGACGCCATGTTCTAAGTCTGTAATGTCGGTGATTTTAAACTTCAAGAATGGTCTATAGTTGTGTAAATCTACCGTTTCGTATTTATCATCTTCTACATTATAAATACCAAAACCATGTCTATTTATACTTTCACCAAAGTTTTGTTGAATCGTTGAACCAATCATGTAAGCCTTTTTACCACCAGGAATATCAAATGTCTGTCTTTTGTGAATGTCACCACAAAGTACTAAATCACACCCTTTAAATTTATCTGTATCATATCCTTCATCAAACTTATATCCAATGTCGGTACTTAACCCCTGAACTGGTCCATGAAACAACCCTATCTTTAGATTGTCTGACTTTTCAATCTCAGGTGGTAAGTTGTGATTTGTCAATGAGTAAACCACCCAATCAATGTTCTCATCAGTGTAAACACCTGAGTCTTTGTAATAAACGATGTTTGGGTTTTCCAATGAATTAATGATTGGTGATAAGGCATCCACACGATTTAGGTTGTTCTCCAAAAAGTCGTGGTTACCAATAATCAAAACCGTTTTTGTAATGTTGGCACACTCTGTAAGTATCCAAGCGACAAACTCAATCAGTTCAGGTGTCATCTGATTTTTACTGTGAACCAAATCACCAGTAAAAACTATTCGGTCTGGTTTAATCTCACGAAATTGAGACAACATATCCATGAGGATATCTCTGTAAAGGTCATGGTCCTTAAATAATCGGACGTGTAAATCTGAAAAATGTACTAATTTTTTTATCATCGTATTGATTTAAATTTACCGTGTAGGTAATAGTTTAATTGTTCCCACCAGTTTAGTTTTTTACCCCACAACACTCGGTCACTCATATCGATACACCAATTATCCCATTTCTTAAATAGGTAAAGAATATCAATAGTAAGTTCACCAGCATGAGTAACCGTTGGGAATGCCCATGTAATTTCAAATAGTGAACCCTCCCAATGAATACCATTGTGAATATTCATTATTTGGAAACCAAACTTATCACGGTCACCACCCAAATAGATGTTGAACAGACCAAACTTAAGATTCCATCGGTGTGTCTTCCACGCTATCTTCTGTAATATTTTTCTCATCTTCATTGTTTTTTTCATAATACGTTGGGTTGGGTAACCCTGAATAATAATCCCATTGTTCATCAGGTAATAAGCTGACGTTATTAACGGTTGTGTCAGCTTTAGTGTCACCTGATGTGTTCCACATTTCATCCCAAAAGATGAAGTCATCATGTTTACTCATCCTTGAAAGGGTTAAAATCATCATTAACGTGAGAACAACTCTCACATGCATAAGTCTCTAAAGGTACAATCTCATCCTGAGCTGAACCTGTAAGTAACTTACTCACTCTTTTCATAACTGTAACCTTTTTAAAGAATTTGTTGTCACATTTCTCACAAACCACAGTAGGTTGTTCAGCAAAGTTAATATTAAAATTTGGTTCTTTCATCTTATCTTAAATGTTTTTTTATATCCATATCAAATATTTTTTGGATTACTTGTTTTGGAACCCTGAACTCTTCAAAGTCCGAATTATCTTTTAGAAGAACAATAACACAACCCATTAATTTAAGGTTTTCGTATTTTGTACCTTCTAACATCTTTAATAATAATCTACCATATAAAGGTAGTTGTAAATAATAATGACCCAAAGCATTGTTTGGATATTCACCAAAAGGTTCATACATCGGTTGAGTGAAGTCATTCGTTTTGAAATTCTTTTCTTTGTTTGTTTTCCAATCCGTAATTACCAAACCAAAACCTGTCTTTTCTTTGTTCATTATTAACCATGTTTTGTCAGGTTGACCAGTATACCCCAATTCAGGATGACCTAAAACCATTTCCGTATCCAATAAAACCGCACCTCGTTCTTTCATCAACTTCAAGAACTTCTCACCTGCTTTAATCATACTGTTACTCTTAATCTCCTGCTCTAAATCACACTCAAAGAGTGGTTCCCTAACCTCTTTATAATCACCATTCATCTCAATGGTTTTCTTCTCCAACAAAAAGTGGGTTCGTGACCCCATATTTGTTGCATAGGTTCCCGCAGCCGCCCATTCATCTAACAGACGTTGCATCTCAATACGGTCACCCTTAGCCTTCTTATAGGCAATATCCTCAGCCGGGAAAGGTTCGTAAAACTTTTTAATAACTTTAGACACCGATGGAAAGTTACTCTTAACTCTACCATCTAAATCCCTCATATAATATATGTGGTCCTCTTCGATAAATCGAAGATTAAGTTCTTTTTTCTTTTCTTCAACCGCTTCCCTAATTTCGTTTGCAATCTCGTTTAAATTCATTGTTTCTCTAATTCTACATAATATTCTGGTTTGATTTCCCCTCGTAAATCTCCCAAGTCTTTATCTTTCGGTAGTTTAATGATATCTATCTTACCATACAATCTACCCCCACTTAATTTTTCATATACCCTTATAGCATCCAACCAAGCATCACCATCCAAACATATCTTTATTCTTCCTTCGCTCTTATCATATAATGTCTCCCATAATAAATCTGAAACAAACTTACCCAATAAAGGAATTGAGTTAGGAACAAAGAATCCATCAAACACCCCCTCAACCAAAAAGATATCTTCTTTCCAATCAATTCTACTTTCATTGAAGATTAATAGTTCTTTAGGTGCTTGTGGGTTTTTATATTTGAACTTCTCACGTGGGTACCAACTTCTTGCAACAAAGTAATTGAGTTCACCTTCAAGGTCATAAGAAGGTACGATTATTCTACCTGCATATTCACCTTTTTCAGCAAATCCAATGTCATACTTTTCAATAATCTCATCAGTTATTCCACGTCTTTTAAGATAGTTATACGCCTCTCTTCTTTTGATATGTACAGGATGAACATCACTAAACCTTTGATACTCTTCAGGTAACTTTAGTTTCTTATATTCTTTCTCTGCACGTTCATAATCATCAGGACGAACCAACTCATAGTACTCTCGGTCTTTCTTACCCCCAAATCTGTCGATGAGATACCCTAAGTGTCCTTTGGTATTGTGAGTCTCAGCACAAGCCCAGCATTTAAATACGTGTTGGTCGTAGTTAACCTCTAAGTTACCTTTACCATCACCCTTATCTAAACCTTTGATTTCATGAGAACACACAGGGCAGTCAAAAGAGATTTGACCCCGACCATGATTATGATTTCGGGGTTCACCAAAAATGTTTTCCAATATGTCCACTATCAGTGACTCATCTTCCATATTGAAAAGATAGTAAAATAGATTAATTAATCAAATAAGTGACTGTCTTATTTGTTTATCATTTGGAAAAACTTATCTTGTCTTTCCTTACTTGGTTGTTCAAATAAAGTTTCCATCTCATATTCGCCAATAGTCTTAGGTATCTTCAAACCATTATATTGAATATAATCTTCACTATATTTTTTATCTATTACCCCATTAATCACACCTCTCGTTGTACTAAGTGAAAATCTGTTATAGTTTTTGTCAAATCCTGTGTTTACCAACCATACCTTAACATTTGGATTTTCATTTAGTTTGTTTTTAAACATATTAGAGTAGTCTTTAATTTTTCTTGGTAAGAATGGACCACCAAAACATGCTGAGAATGTTGTTGTAGGTTCATCGATACCTACTTCTGTACCAGCAACTTTAGATGTGTAACCCAATTCAAAGTATTTAACTGCTTGTTCTGAATCTAATAAAGATATCTGAGGTAGGACACCAAAAGCATCAAACGATAAAAAGAATATATTGGTTACCTCGTTACCCCTACCGACATTTTCTACCTTAACCTCATCACTAATCTGACTTAAAGGATATGATGCGCGAATATTTTCTGTAATTGTTTTATCGGTATAATCCACTTCACCATCTTTACTTACAATAACATTTTCAAGTAATGATGTATTAATCAAAACATCTTTATTGTGAATAGCTCTCCATATAATAGGTTCTTTTTCTTCTTTTAAATCTATTAACTTAGCATAACAACCACCTTCAAAATTAAATACATTTTGACCGTCCCAACCGTGTTCGTCATCACCAATGAAAAACTTTAAAAGGTCAGAAGATAATGTGGTTTTACCAGTACCCGATAATCCAAAAAATAAATTTACCCCAAATCCATTTTTGTTGTTTGCATTTGCAGAACAATGCATAGGTAATACGTTTCTATCTATTAGAAGTGTATTCATCACAGTGAAAATACTTTTCTTTATCTCACCAGTATAACTAGTTCCTGCAATTAATATCGTTCTTTCTTCAAAATCAATTAGAACGAAATTCTCACTTCTTAAATCTTTAGGTTTTACATCAATAATAAAGTTTGGTACATGTAAAACATTCCACTCTGTAAATGATTCTATATTACCTTCTTCAACTGTGTTTGGGTTTATCAACATATTATTAAAAAATATAATACCCCACTCTTCAGTTGTTGTAATATTAAAAGTCGCCATATGGTCATTACTAAACCCAACAACTCTACTAGTTTTTAAAGTACTATTTTCTTTAATGTAGGACTGAATTTCATTTTTTAGTAGAATGAAAGTATTTCTACTAATCTTCTGATTGATTTCTCTATTAAAATCTATAACTGAATTTGTATATTCACCTTCAACGAAGTATCGGTCTTTAGGAGACCTACCAGTAAACTTACCTGTGTTGAAGTATAATAGACCGTCTTTGGTTCTGTTTAATTTGTTATCTAAAGCCGTTTCTATTAACTTATTTGTTGTGTCTAAATGTATCATAATAAAGTCTTTTTAAGTAATCACCAAAGACCTTCTTGCCTCATATAACCCATCACACAAGTGTAAGAATCTGCTTGGTCATAACATTCTTTCTTTAAAGTGTTGTTACGAGTATATAACCACGTAATTTGTGGTTCTGATTCTGCCACTTTTTTCCAAATGATTTCCTTCTTATCGATATCCTTTGGAAGTCCTCCAAATAATACTTTTTTACCTTTACCGTTTTCTTGAACTAACTCGGGCCAAGCAAATTTTCTTGAATTATACGTTGAAATAAAATTTGGTATAACTCCTAAAATATCGTAAATAGATTTAGTAATCATCGAATTATAACGAAGTAGTGTTCCAACAGTCCAAACATTATTAGAATTAAGAAGAGGTTCTTCAATAATAACTTTGGTAATACCTAAATTTTTATACCCTGCTAATTTCTCTTCAAATAAGTCAACCTTAGCGAGAAGTTCTTCAATCTTGTCTTCAGGTTGTGGTTTGATAACCGGTGAAAAGTGAGTTAATTCTAAAAGTTTTTGAGTTTGAATATCAAACAAAGACCATCCGATGGTTTTTGTAGAAATGTCTAACCCCAATACCTTTGGGGAATTTTTCAAATCCGTTCTTGCTGACATATATTTTAAAAATCTAATTTAATCGGGTACTGTTGGACACCTAATCTTTTTTCAGGTGATTGTACTTTAGATATAATCATAAGATTTTTGTTGGAATCGTAAAGTCCTATTTCTGTAATATAAGGTGCGTTTCCTGTCCATGTTGGATTAGATGAATCTAAGAACTGTGTTTGACCTAAGTTACATTTATAGTTCATTACATATATTGTGGCTTGAATATCAGTTATGATATTACCATTGAAGAAGTAATCATCTCCAAAATTATACGTAATACCCGTTTGATTTAGTGTAGGTATATCAATATAATCACTTAGGTCATACAATGATGAGCTAGCACCATCATATAGATTTTTAGTGATTTGAATTGTATTACCCGTTAATGTTGAAGGTACTACAAAACCGTTAACTGTAGATGCTGAAATTTGTGATTCCACGTTTATCTCTCTCCAAAGTGTTGGGTCAGGTCTTGTTGAACCTGTTGTCTTCTGAGCTAATACAATCAACTCATTAGCCGAGAAACCTGTTAGACTTTCCTCACCACTTAAGAATGGAAACTCAGAACCAAATCTTAAAGTAATATCTTGAGATGTGTCTGTACAACCTGAAGACGGACCAGCTATCTTAGAATAATAGTTACAATGTAATGACTCTGTAAATGCACTTGAATTAAATCGATAAGTAATCCACATGTATTCCGTATCCGCACTTAATACTCCTTCACCTGTTGTACCTAAACTATTAAATGAGTTTGGAGTGATTAAACCTAACTGTGGTGCGGGTAATGTCCAATTTCTGTTTGACTTACCATTTAAAACCGCAACTAATTCGTCATCATCAATAGTAATAATTTTTAAATCAGGCCATACTTTACCAACTCTGTTTGGTATTCCATTAGTGTTCTCGTTTGTATCCCAAAGATGGAAATATCTAATACCAGGATTATTCATATCAATATTTCTACTTGATTGAATATAGTGTACTTGGAATAAGTTTTGGTCAGTAAACCCTGTTGGGTCAATGAAGAATTCTTCACCAATAGTTGCATCTGAATTTTTGTGCCACATCAACCATGGAATAGATAATTTAAAGTTTGCACCTTGACCTGTAGCAAATGGGTCTGTATTATCATAACTTTCAGTTGCGAATTTTTCACCGTAGAAATTATCAATAGATTGATTAGTGTAGTGGATTATTGAAATGGCTTTTTGATTTGACGGTGAAAGATTAACTTTATTACCTAAAGAATTATAATAATATGTTGAATCTGAATCTGTTTGTCCACTATCTGAATTATAACCTAAGTACTCTTTAGTTCCTGTATACCCTGTTGAACCAAAATAATTATAATCTTGATGTGTTGCTTCGTTTAAACCTGCAGGTGATTCAGTCCATGGACTATTCATATTCCAAACTTTAACATCTGATTCAGATATATCACAGTTACTTTCAAAATCAAAGGCATCTTGACTCCAATTATAAGATGGTGTATAAACATCATAGATTTCAGTCATACCTGAAGGATAAAAAATACATCTACCGTTACCGGTTTGTCCTGTAAAGATTGGTGTTGCTCTATCTACCTCAACGTAAACTGTTCCGGTATTTCCTGAAGTATCACCTGTAATATTAACAACCCTATATGAAAGTACTACTGAAGTTGCAGATATTGGTTGAACATCTGTTCCAAAATATATAGTTAAGAAATCACCAACTTCAGTTTGACCTGAATTTGTTGAATCTATAACATCGTCTGTAAGAGTAATAATAGTACCACCATTAAGAGTACTCACATCAACAATAAAGTTTGGATTTACTGTATATGCTGATGAAGTAAATGCACTATACGTTGCATTGTAGCCAGTAGTTCCTGTAAATAAACCTCTTGGTGCTGCCGAATTAAAGATATCATCAACATAAGATTCTTTAACAGGTATTCCATATGTACTACCTGAAGTTGAATCAACATACAAAGGATACTTAATATTCATCTTATTCTTTTGTGGAATTGGTGTACCATTTTGAGCATTGTCTTGAGCTTGTAATACAAACAATGAATTGTAATTTGTATTATCCAAACAATCATAACAAACCTCACTATCACCAACCTGAAAGTAAGAAATATCAAATGTTCCTTCTGACATTTTTTTTCTACCCAAGTCCGTTAACTTAGTTGTTATTAATGCTGCAGTATCTTTAATTATGTATCCCATTGGTTATAAATATCTTTGTCTTTATTTTTACTATGTTGATTGTACACCATACACATTATTACTTACAAGGTTTTCTGTGTTTTTTAAACCGCTAGGTAAAGTGTCACAATCATTATTTTCAACATTAAAATTATTGCAATACATACTTAACCCATGATAACCACGTAAAGTACATTCACTATTAACTGACGGTGTAGTTATATCACTACTAATCACACCTGATATATACCCACCACCAGTTACCGTAACTCTCCAAACTTGAGTTAATGTTGAAGTAGTTATAAAAGCTCCAGTTCCACATCCAGTACGAATATTGGGAATATTTTTATAAGTATTTGTTGGTCCTGATATTGACACATTACCAACAGTATTAATAGTAACACCAGTTACAATAGTTGGTTTAATAAAATTCCACGATTGAGTTTCGAATTCGCTCTCGAGAACAAAATCGTATGTTAATACTTTTGGTGAAGATATTGAAGGAGTAATCTCATTCTTGAAACCCCATTCAAATTTTTGCCTATAATTTTGAGTATAAATTGTTGGTATATAATAACTACCAGTAAAAGCTAAACTATTTTGATAGGTGACAGGTGTGTAAAGATAACTTAATGTGTAAGACTTTGTCTGTATTGTTCCATTACTATCTTTAACATAAACAGTTCCTGAACCCGCATCTTGATTACTAAAAGTAGAACTATTTTGATAGGTGTTCCCATCTAATGAGTAAGTATAACCAGGTACTCCACCACTTGCAGTTATTAGTATTTGACCATCCTTATCTTTACTACAACTTGGATTACTTAACTGTAACTGAATACTGATAGGTGTTGTTGTACATATACCTGAAGTGGCGGTCCATGTAATATCACTTCCTAATTGTAACCACGCACCTGTTGGTGGTGGAGAAGATTTTGTATTTGTCTGTAAAATTCCATTAGTCCATCCACTCATATTCCATACAGCTTGGTTTGATAAGTAAACCATTTTATAGTTTGTACTTCCCGTTTCTTCCCAAACAGGGTATCCGTTATATGTGGTACTACCCGATTCAAATGTATATTGAGTAAATGGTGAAGTATCTTTGGCTAAACAAATATATTGAGGATATACAGGTGTTGGTTCAGGGTCTGGTAAACAAGCCTCACAAGTATCAAAAGGACCCCCTTTAACAGTTGCGAAACTATCTGTGTATGTCTGACCTGTCCATAATGTTGTACCACTACTTGTCCAACAACCATCTCTACCACTTAGTTCATAAATTAAACCTGAAGTAAATATACTCGGCTCTTGAGATACGTAATAAATATATGTTCCTGGATTTGAACAATTTTCAAACCAATCTAAATTGAAAGTATCATAACCTACAGTACACGTTGTTGTTGCACTGTAATCACCATAATAATCAACTACAGTTGCTGTGTAATCACCATGTTTTAAGTTTATTAGACTTTGCCCTTGACCTCCATTGGACCAAGTTACGTTATAAGGTGAACTACCGCCAGTTATTTGCAGATATATAGAACCATTAGATGTTGTTGGAGTACTTGCATTCGTACTATCACAAATCACACCCAAAGGTAAAAGGGTAATAATATCACAGGTATTTCCACTTAATTGAGCCATTAGAATGTATTACAAGTTACACAATTATTATTATCTATTATTCTTATAGTATAACTAGATAGATTTTCAAAATTTGAAGGGAGAATAAAATCATAAGGTAAGTCAGCATCATTAATCGTTGTTATGTACTGACATACATTAGATGAACAGTCCTCACACACCCATATATCATATGGTTGAGTACCACCCGTTATTGCTGATATATCTACTGTTTTAGCCATATTATGAAATATCTGGACAATCACACTGATTGTAAACTTTTATTATTGTATTTGAAGGAGGTCCACTTGTTGTTGTACTTATTACTTTAAAACATCCTTGATATGCCGTAGTTGTTGCATTTTGTAATTTAACGTATTGACCAACTGAAGGTGCTGATACCCCTGTACCTAATCCAACTGTATATGTTACACTACTTTGTCTACATTCAACATCCATTTTTGCCACGATATAATAAGTCGGAACTGGTGTCGCACATGCCGTACAGTTATCATAAATATTTGAAGGTGTTGTCGTTACAGAATTTGTATTAACTGATTGTACACCAACAGGTGGTATATAGTTAGTAAATTGACCTAAATAAGTATAACACTTTGAATCTATCTTAGTGACTGTATTCACAGACATATTACCTGGTGGTACCGTTTGGATTATTACTTTATTCTGAGTACAAGACGAGAATACATAATTAGATGTTAATGGTATTGTTTCTTGAGGTGTCACTGTAGGTGTTGGTGTTGGTGTTAATGTTGTTGTTGGAGTCGGTGTAGGTGTTGGTGTTAATGCACATGAAGCACATCCCGATGGGTAAACTTCAACTACCTCACCTAAATATGCGGTTGCCGAACCATTTATGTCTCTTTGATATGTCATACATCTAAGATTACCATTTAGATAAACTTGCATTGTGGTTCCTGTAGTTACCGTTGAACCTGTATATTCAATATTTTCAGTAACGTAATACAATATTCCAGTTTCACAATCTTTTAACTCTTTAACATCAAAACATACAAAACTACCATCATCTATTACGTAATTTACAGTACCCCCTGTATTGACAGACCTAACCAATGTTGGTGTAGGTGTTGGTGTGGCACTTGGTGTAGGTGTTGGTGTGGCATCATAAACACTTATATTCGCACCAAAGGATACACATAAACTATCGGTTGGCGTTGGTGTTGGAGTGTTAGTCGGTGTTAATGTTGGTGTAGGTGTTGGTGTCGCCGATGGTTCGGGTGTTTGACAAGGTATACCCCACATTAATTGAGTTACATATTCATATGGTGAATAATTTAATGTTATGGCACTTACAGTACCACTAAACTGTATTAAACCATTACCCTCTGTAGCACTAACTTTCTGATTTGGCAAATCATAAGTATCAATTTTATATGATGGGTCAGTAACAGCCGAACAATAAATAGTAAATGGAGTATCCGCAGATAATGTCGTATTTTTCGCAGGGTCACCTAAAGACATAATTTGTAGTATAGGATTTTCAACATATTCTGAAAATTCTATTCTATAATCACCCGCGTATTGTATACCTTGAACATTTATATTTGTAGGACCTCTATCAGGACAAACTATCCTATTTGGATTATATTGTGTTTGTGAAAGAATTAAATTTGAACTAATAGTTGTACCCGTTATTATATTTCCATAATAGTTGATAGTAAATTTAGTTACATCACTCGTATCTACAATACCCCATCTTGTTTCATAACATGGGTCGATATTTGTTTCGTTACAATAAAACTCAGCATCAAATGTTAAACCACTACATGGGTCTGGTGTCGTTGAACCAGTACAACTTCCACTATATACAACCGTATTATCAAAGTCAGGACATTCATCATCACAGAAAGGAGATATCGGTCCTGAGGCTATACAAGTACCAGTATATGAATCACTTAAACACCAACCTGTAGAAGATGTTGTACCCGTCTTGTAAAATATATAACCAGGTATCGTTCCACCTGTCCAAGATGGTTTTCCATTGAAATGTTGATAATAACTATAAGTTCCATTATAACCACTATACGCATCAATATTAATATTAACACAATATTCACCACTACATGGACTAACAGGTGCCGGTGTTGACGATGGTGTCGGCGTTAAAGTTGATGTAGGTGTAATAGTTGGAGTAACTGATTGTGTTGGTGTTATTGTTGGCGTAATTGTAGGTGTTGCAGTAACCGAAGCTGTCGGTGTCAGAGTTGCGGTAACTGTTGTTGTCGGCGTAATAGTTGGAGTGTTGGTAACAGTCGGAGTTACACTTGCTGTTGGTGTCGGAGATGCACCAGGTGTTGCAGTAACCGAAGCTGTTGGTGTTATAGTTGCGGTTGGTGTTATAGTTGGAGTTACCGTAACTGACGCAGTTGGTGTCAGAGTTGGAGTTACACTTGCCGTTGGTGTCGGAGATGTACCAGGTGTTGCGGTAACTGTTGGTGTGTTAGTTGGAGTAATACTAGCAGTAACTGTTGGAGTTGGCGTGACTGACGCAGTTGGTGTGTTAGTTGGAGTAATACTAGCAGTAATAGTTGGAGTTACACTTGCCGTTGGTGTCGGAGAGGTACCAGGTGTTGCAGTAACCGAAGCAGTTGGTGTGTTAGTTGGAGTAATACTAGTAGTAACTGTTGGAGTTGGCGTGACTGACGCAGTTGGTGTGTTAGTTGGAGTAATACTAGCAGTAACTGTTGGAGTTGGTGTAACCGATGCGGTTGGTGTGTTAGTTGGTGTAATACTGGCAGTAATGGTTGGAGTTACACTTGCCGTTGGTGTCGGAGATGTTCCAGGTGTTGATGTAACTGTTGGAGTTGGTGTAATCGATGTAGTTGGTGTCGGACTTGAAGTTGGTGTTACCGATGTAGTTGGTGTAACTGTATTAGTTGGAGTTACGCTAGGTGTTACAGTAAGAGTTGGAGTTACTGTAGCAGTTGGTGTTGGTGTAACTGTATTAGTTGGAGTTACGCTAGGTGTTACAGTAAGAGTTGGAGTTACTGTAGCAGTTGGTGTTGGTGTAACACTAGGACCACATGGGTCACTTGTACACACACCGTATGTGGCATAATTCATAGCTGGTATCCCACCATCATAATTCATTGTAGGTTTCCAACCATTAGGGTCGTAAGGTGGGAAATTAAATGTATCGGCACTATACAATACGTCATCTTGCCAAGCTCTAACTTCCTCAACAACACCATCATGTGTACATAAATAAAATACGGCACTGGCAATTGCTGTTGTTGCACTAAATGTAACCAAATTATTATCACAGTTATAATAATCTATCTCAATAAGATTATTTGGATTAGACGTGTTACCTGTGGCATAGAAAGGTATAATTGTATCTACCTGAATACACTTACAACCCGCAGTCGGTGTAGGAGTATTAGTTGGAGTGTGTGATGGTGTCACATCAGGTGTTGGTAATGGAGTATATGATGGAGTCGGTGTATATGTTGGTGTAACGCTAGGTGTTGGTGTATGTGTCGGAGTTATACTAGGTGTTGGAGTATTTGTTGGTGTAGGTGTTGGTGTTGGTACAATACAATCATCGTCTGTAGAACACGCGCTAGTCGTTTGAGATGATGTTGAAGTACCACCTAACTGTTTAATATCTGTTTGAAAATAGTAAGGTTGCGATATTCCCTGAGCACAAACTGTATAAGTTCCTGCACTTGTAAATACATATGTGGTACCACTACCATTTATACAATTTGCAGCATCAACCAATACTGAACCGTTAGGTGTGATAACATTTCCATTAGAATTTGCAATATCTAAAGCAGTAACAGTTATAAGTAAACAAGTACACTCACCCGGTGGTGTATTTGTGGTTTCATCACAGTTTCCTCCGTGTGACGATTGACAGTCAATACAATCTGTTGAAGTAAAATAGTCGTTAGTTGTATTATATGCGTTTGATGTAGAATCAACAGCTTCCCAACAGACATTGTTCGAATCAAAATAAACATTACCTAAAGTAAAATTTGAAAATGGCGTACCGTCAATCGTTGGGATACACGGCGTAATAATTATAGCGTTATTACTACAACACCTTAAACTAATTGTATTAGAACAATTTTGTAATGCCATTTTTAATTGTTTTTATATAAATAACCTTAACATACGTTTTTTATGATTCTTTACGTAGTTTTCCATCATAATGGTCAAATCTATCATGTTCGGTCGGAGAAAGTAATAGAATACCAGGATTTATTTCACCCTCAATAGTTCTTTGGAACATATATGACATCCATGTTTGTTCAAAAGGTCTTGCCCATTTTTCTGTTAAGAACATCTTTTTATTCCCATGTTTAGTAACCACTTGAGGCCAATTACAATAATAAATTTCACCGTGTGCAAAAGGTATACTATTGTAAGTATCTATTTTTGTAAATTTTGTTTTTGGAGCATTAGGGTCCAAACCTTTTACAGGTAAATTTGCTTTATTAGGCCAATGTTTTTTCCTAAATTCTTGCGGTACATTATACCATGACCATTGTGTTCTATTATCACCATAAAATTCGGTAAATGATAACTTAAGAAAATCAAAATCATTTTTTTTAGTAATTTGAATAGAACTTCTATATAAATTTTTTACGTACCTATTAAAACCGTTTTTACACACTTCACCTTCATGTGGATAAAAGAACATATCATCTTCAAAAAAGAAATAGAAATCAAAACCTCTTTTTTCTGCGTCTTCTGCAATCCATTGTCTTCCACCACATATACCTAAATTATCTTTTTTAATATGTTCAATGTTGTATTCCTTACATAATTTTTCATACTCAGGTGTTGTGGTTAAATCTGTAGAATTATCTAATAAAATCCATTTTGGTTTTGTAACAAAATCATTATCATACTCCTGCATTGATTTTATCAATGTTTGTACTTGATTTGGACTATTAAATGTTATTACATATAAACCAACATTATTAGTATCTAAATTACTATTTAAGTTATTATTCGTATTTTCAGATAGTGGTGGTGTAACCGCAACTTTTATTTTGTGTTTATTATTTTTAACATCTTCAAAAAATTTACCTATTAATCCATTGGATTCTATTTCAAAGTATTGGTACGTATCAGGGTATTGGTAAGTGAGTATAGTGAATAAAGACTCTTCAGTACCCATATAACCTTGTTTAAGAGTAACATCCATAAGGTCATAATACTGACCATTAAATTTCCCTATTTCTTCTTTAGGTCCACCAAAAAACCCTCCTCGACAAACTTTATCAACTTTTGCAGATGAAAGTTCACACATTTTTTTATATTCAAATCCATGAATTTCATTTTCTGCATTATAAGGAAATGCAATAAATGAAATCTTATCAATATTACTTAATTTATCAATAACCCTATCATGAGTAAAATAACCTGGATGAACAGTATTAGTAATACCCGCATCCAACCAATATAAGTGAGATGAATTAAACTTATCTAATATTTTGGCATCATGTATTAAAAACACTTTGGACATAACCAAAGGATTATACATATCAAGTCTTGCTTGAGTTGACTGACCTAACCAACCCGCTTGTTTTATCCAACTATCGGTCTTTCTTATTTTTTGAATGTATTCATAAAATTCATTCTTAAACCATTGTTGATTTCGTACAATAAATTGAGTATTTGAATCTGTTCTTTTTTTAAAAATATACTCCCTCAACTCTTCCTCACCAAAAATTATTAGATTATATGGTATGTCTAAAAATTGGTCGAATTTTTCTAGATAATGTTCAAAAGAACGTGCCCATCCTTTTGATAATTCATCTCTTTTTATGTCCCACAAACCTGTAACTATAGTAATATTATCCATCGATGTATGTTCCAAAATAATTTAGAGTTTTATTTTGATGTGTTATCCTACCATAATTTGAGAATTTCATCTTTGGATTAACTCTACCCATTTTCATTTCAGCATGTTTTGCTGAAGTACCAAAATAAACACCACAATAATAAGTGAAATAATTATTATTATTATTGGATATCTTATCCCAAAAATTTAAAAATATTTGTAACTTTTCATTATTTTTAAAAATAATTCTAGTTTCTGCAGGATTTGGTGATTTATCCAACTCATCATAGTACAAGTCGACAAATTCTCTATCAATCTTATCCTGAAAATGTTTATAATTTCTTCTTAAACCACCTAATTGTGGTCTTGGGTCATTAGGAAAAATAATGTCATAATCTTGTTTAATTAAATCTATATAACTTTCATTATCCCAACCTGTTATGTAGCAATCACAATCATGATGATATATGATATCATAACCCATATTAGATGCTAACCTTAAAGGATATCTTTTTAAATGCATATTAAATTTATTCGCAGATGTAATACTTTCATTAAAATGTTCATTGTAATTAAAAATCAAAAACCTTTCATTCTTAATTTCTGAAAAATAATCTACATTATTAGTTAATAATAAGATATCAAAATCAGTATAAGTTAAATAACTATTAATAAATTTTAATGCCTTTTCATGATATGAAAAATCATTATTATTAATGTGTATACTATTAGCAACGACTACTGTTTTCATTCAAAAATATTATAAAAATATTTTATTCCTGTATCTTCTTTTTTTCTTTGGAACCAATCATCAAAATCTTCTGTAACAAATTGATGATTATTATTAACGTACAAGCAACTCATAATTTGTTCTTCCATATATAATTGTTTTTCATTATTTAATAACATATTTAATAACTCATCAAACATATTAACATACTCTTCATACATCTTTGGTGTTCCACCAAACATACCCCCAATTACGTGTTTATCTCGATTATATTTAGTATAATATTTATCTGGTAAGGTTTGCGACCAAAAGAATTTACCTGTATTATTTTTAGCAAGAATAAGTAACTTATTATCAGTTTTATTATTAACTCTATTTAAAAATTCAGGAGTGAATAAACTAATTTTAAAAGAACCATGTGGATTATTATCTAATCTATATTTTCCAGGAAATAAACCTCCGTGTGAAAGACCAGCATCAATCCAATAAACCCTATCGTAATCATTAACATTATTAATTAGTTCATACCAAAAAAATTTGTTGTATTGAATCTCAAAACAACGGTCTATTTTTTTCATTTTTTCAAGGTCTTTGTTATTTCTAATTTGATTAAAATACTTAGACTCTTCTAAATTGAATATTCTAATATCTAATAAGTCTCTACTAATATTATTGTGATTATAAAAATAATCACATAGACTATCGTATTCTTCTTTAGATGTAAAACATACACAATGTGTTGGTTGCATGTTTAATATATTAAGAAGACTCTCTCTGTAGTGTCTTTCTCTACTTGGTCTTCCACCAAATTCAGTACCCCACAGTCTTCCATATATTGATGTAATAAATAATACTTTGTTATTCATAATTAAATTTTATCAAACATAGTACCTCTGTTAATCAAAGGTATTTCTTTATTAGGTAATTCTTTATTTAAAAAATTACAGAATGGCTCCCAACCATCTTTAAAATTATATATCAATAAATCAGAATTTGATTCTTTAACAATATCAATTACAGTGTTTTTATGTTTTTGGAATATCTCATTATAATTGTCTTCTGTTAATTTTTTTTCTCCAAACGATTCATGATAGTTTTTAAAATCAAATTTTTGTCCTGAATTAAGTTTTTCTTTATTACCATTTATATACTCATTATACATCCCTAAGTAGTTTCTATATAAATTACAATTAACCCATGAGTTATATAAATCATCGAATCCTCTTTCAATAAAAATAAACTTTGGAGTTATCCCCTCATATTTAAGGATTTCATTTATTACATTAGGATTGAATATAGGAGTATCAGAAAAAAATTCTGCCTTATTATTTTTAATGTGATTTTCATATCTTGAGTGTGGTGGGTGTATCCACCTAAGACCAATAATTTCAGCCATTTTTGAAATTGTAGATGTACCACTTCTTGGTAATGATATAACAAAATATTTTTCCATATTATAAATTACCTGTTATTCTATCACACCAACCCTTACTTTCAGAATGTGGCCATACAACCCAATAAGCTGGTTTTTTTGATGAATTAAATTGTCTCCATATTTTACAATAACCATCAGGGTCTTTCTTTAATCTCTCAACTTCATTTTTATCTGCATCTTGTCTAAACATGGTGTCATCATTATCATCGTGAAATGCCACCACCCAAAAGTCATAATCAGCTTCAGGAACCTTGTCAAAACCAACATCAATACAGTGTTTAAATATTGTCATTATACTGTCTTCCCATTCTTCTTGAGTTTCAAACTCAGGATTTGGTGGATAATTTTTATCCAATGTATATTGCTGTAGACCTCTTTTCTTAAAGCTAATACCTGCATATTTTTCGTAATCTTCTAAAGTTCTTACAGTACCAAAACCGTAAGGACCATCATGACCTTCCTGTTCTTCACCATCCATACCAAATAGTTTTCTATTTGTTAAATGTGATTTCACATTTTTTGATACCCAATCCTTATCATCATCCCATTGTTTTACTCTACCTTTACGAGTGTATTCGTGCCATATCAAAACCTTATGTGGGTGAAATAAATCATACCCATGAGTAAATGCCCTTACAGCTATTGAAATCTCTTCACCGTGAAAATAATATTCAGGATTGTGTTGTACTTCTACTGAAAACTCACCTAATGTAAACGCATAATGTGCGGAATAGAATCTAGATGGTACGGGTTGCTCCAACTCTTTCCAATCTGGAATAGTTTCAGGTAAGAAAAATATAGCACCCTCAGGAATGAATCGGTCGAAAACCATTCTCCATGGTTCATTAACTCTACCTTTTGGGTCAGTTTCAGGGTTAAATGAAGATACATAACCAGTCAATAAAGGTTTAGGGATACCCATATCTTGTAACTGTTTTACCATGTCAATCATCTCAACATCCCAATTTTCAGCAAACCTCATGTGAGAGTCTATTTGGAGGGTATACATTTCACCTTTATATAATTGTTGTACTTGATTACGTGCCCAACAAACACCATTACTATATTCACATAGTACATCTACGATTCTAAATCGTTTATCATCCCTATATTGGTCTAAATTATCAAACCCATCATTTGGGTGATATTGTCTACATATACCAAATCTTAAATGTTGTGGATTTTTAGCATTTTTAATCATGTCCTCAATAGTCGGAATCAACTGAGGGTCTCTATAAGATGCAATTTGTACAAATATTGTTGGTGATTTTCTTCTTCCCATAATTAATTTTTTATACCATAAAAATCATTTAAAAAACTCATTTGTAAAGTTATTATTTGTGATTTTAATTGTATTTATAATTAAATGAAGTTACTTAAAACAATACAAAGGATTGTTGAAGAAGCTGAAACAAACTATTATGAAGCTTCTAAAAAAGGTATTACACCTAAAGAACTTGAGCGAATTGAAAAAGGTTACGAAGAGTCTCTTAGACTTTTAGAATTATTCAAAAAATTGGATAATAAGTAATTACAATTTAAACTTAGAATCAGGTGTGGCAACTCCTTTCTTATTAACTACATTTGCACACACATCATTAGCATATTCAATAGACTCTTTTACGTTTTTCGTTTTTAAATATTTTAGAGCAAAACTCGCCACAAAAGTATCGCCAGCACCACTTACATCAATAGTGTCTTGAGGGTTATTACTTGAATGAATAGTCCCAAGATACATAGCACCTTTGGAACCTAAAGTTATAATAAACTTATCAGTTTTTTCATTAACCAATTCTTTATTATTTTCATACTCAGATTCATTTAATTTAATAAACGTAATATTTTCAATAATATCTTTAGTGAGTTTTCTTTTACTATCTAAAATTGTTATAGATGCCTGTTTTGATATTTCTTTAATAATATCATCAGACAAAAATCCTTTATCATAATCACTAATAATAACCACATCAGATTCGTTTATAGTTCTCCTCTGTTCTCTAGACAAAAACGATAAGGTATCAATGGGTTTTAATTCACCTTCATCAACCCTAATAAACATGTGGTTACTCTTTTTTTCAACAAAACGAATCTTTTCTATGTTTGTAGTTTGATGCCAATGAATCACTTCAACATCATCCATTAATGATTTAAGATTTGATACCACATTACCCGCCATTCCTTGATTTTCTGTAATTTCTACAGGATTTAACACCGGTACAGGTGCTTCAGGAGACATTCTTTTTACTAAACCATATACAAAACGGTCAATACATAATTCACCTATTACTAATACTTTCATTACTTAAAATTTTTGTCGTTGAGTAGTCACCTATTCTATCGAAATATATTACTTCTTTAGCAAATTGTGAACCAATAACCTCTTTATTTTTATAATCAGAACCAACAATTAAATAATCAGGAGTCCATTCTTTTATTAATTCACATAACTCATTATCGTTATCAAAACTAACAACACTATCGACCCCATTAATTCTACTCATAAAATACATACGGTCATCACAACTGTTAAAAGGTCTATTATTTCCCTTTAATTTTTTGACTCTACTATCCGTATCTATACCAACTCTAACAACACCATATTTTGAAGCAAATTCTAGTAACTCTAAATGTCCTCTGTGTAAAATATCAAAGGTACCATTAACCCAAACCCTTATTTCTTTAGTACATCTCCTCTCCATACTCTATACGAATCAGAATCAAAATGTTCAGTAGATACTTCAAATACCACACCATCAGTTAGTGCTTCTAACTGATGAGGTTGGCCAGGTAATTGTCTAACACTGTCACCCACTTTTAAATATTCTTCGTGAACTTCTGCAGTTTCAGTATCAATCCATCTATATATAAATTCACCTTCGTCTACATACCATGTTTCATCTTTTATTAGGTGGTAGTGCATTGAAAATTTACATCCCTTCTTAAATACTAATAACTTACCACAGTACAGTTCATTATTAACAAATATGACCTCATGTCCCCATCCTTTTGGGACATTACATCCTTCACATTCAATAGCATTAATTACTTTTGGTTTTTCCATAATTTTTTTTATTTAAAACGTTCATACATAGAAGATATTTTGATGTTTTCTGTTTTAATTTCTAAAGGTACATGGTTATCAGGTACCGTATATATCTTACTAAGTTTTTTTATTTTATTAATTTCATTTTCAAATTTTCTTTCATTCTCATTTGTCTGATGATTAAAAGTGTGGTCACCAACATAAATGTAACCATTTTCAACTTTCTCAAAATATGCACCATCCAACATATCTCTCTTTATCACATTATCAACACATTTTTGAACATCATTTTCAAAAAAAACATGAGAAATTTCAATGTTTTCAGATATTGTTGTTAAATACTCTTTGGCATCAACTAAATAATTTGAATTACAAAACCCAATACATGATATAATAATTGTATTTTTTTTATTTATATCCTCATTCAGTTTTTCAATATTAACATCAGATTGAAATTTTGTTCTATCTAAACCATTAATAGTCCATTTTCCCCAATCATCATAAACAATCACATCATCTATTATTGTTTTTATATTTTTAATTAAATTGGTTTTTCCTGAACCAGGAAGACCTATAATTAATAATATTTTAGTTTTATTTTCTGTTGATAAAATCATATTTCTCTGTATTCATACCCTAAAGCGTTAATTACTTTTGGTTTTTCCATAATTTTTTTATTTAAAATACTCTTTTATTAAGTCTAAGAAATTATTTGGGGTTTTAAAGTGATGGTCACCATCTATTAAGAATTTCTCATCTACAAACATATCAGGCTTTAAATAATTTTTATAAATTTTTAAAACATCAACGTCTATTTTTTTCATTTCTGTAATTATATTATTTTCAAAACCATATCTAATATTAAACCTGTCTTTTTCAGTTGTATTACCAAAACTAACCTCTATTTTATCTTCACTTAACCATCCATCTTTAACCGGAGGGTTTGGTAGAATATAGTATATATTACAGTTAGGGTATTTATTTTTTATAATTTTAATAACATCAACAAATCTTTTAGTTAAATTATAAATTTGTTCAACATAGGATATATTTTTTAAATCACTATTTCTTAGAATACCAACCCTTGTATCAATTTCACCAATAAATAAGCAAATATCATCACCGTCAAAAATTGGTAAGTTATTTAAAATTTTTAAATAATCTATATTAACAAATCTATTGATAGATAATAGAGGAAATGCAACAGGATTTATTATTGTACTATTTGTTTCAAAATTTTTAATATCATAGTTAATGTCATAACTAAAAAAATGATTGGTGTGTGAATCCCCAATAATCCATGTATTTTTTTTACTAAAGTCACCACCTAAACTTCTTTTTTTGATATTAATACTACTTGTTTTTAAAATTTTTTCAAAAATAATTTCATCAGTTTCTATATTAACTATTTTTAAAGTAATGTCGTTATTATAAAACGATTCAAATTTATGTGGAAAAACATCAGATACCCAATATTTATTATTTTTTTTTACATTAATTATACCACCCACAACTTGCCACCGAGTGTAAGTTGCATTTTCATATAATTTAATTTTTATATTTATATTATTCTCACCAATATAAGTAAAATCTAAACGAAAAAATTGTTTTTCTTCTAATAAAAAATTATGTTCATATTTGTTTATTTTAAACATAAATAAAAAAACTTAAATTTCTTTATAGTCATACCCAAGAGAACCCATCAAATAATGTAATTCAGTATCTTTTCTAATTAATTCTTTTATTTCATCAGGAATTTCCATTTGTTTGCTTCTATCTTGAACTCCATCATGTGAACCAAAAGAACTTCTAGTACCAAAAATACCCTTGGTACCAAAGTTATCAATTAACCCAAAATTTTTATATAGAAAATCTTCTCTTACTTCTTTATTATTTAACCAATCTTCAAATCTCAAATATGAAGTATTATTATAGAGACATGCTTTAGCCTGACTTTTCCATCTAAAAATATAATGTTCACCTACTTCTAACAAATGAACATTATCATTCCATTTCTTAAAAATCTTATTTTCATTGGCTTTTAATCTTGACGCCAATAGATTATAAAAATCTCTAATAACGATAACTCTTCCTGTGAAATCTGTATTATCTATACCATTAATTGACATAGACATAGGTCCTCTAAATGTGTTATTATCATTAAAGATAGTATAATCGCCTGGAGTGTCCTCATAGTTAAGATATAGTTTTTTTATTTTTTCTTTTTTTTCATCAACAAATTGAAAACTTAATGGTATATCGTGATTAGCTTCATTTAGATAAAACAAACCCGTAGTACCTAGTTCTGTTAGTTTATATGTCCAATCACATTGAAAACCTATAGTATTTCTAATAATCCAATTTACAACTGAATGGTGCCCTGAACGGCTTAACGCCAAAATTTCATATATTTTCATTCTTTAAATATTTTAAATAATCACTTATACCATCTTCTAAAGACCAAACAGATTTCCACCCATTCATCCACTTATTTTTATCACTACAAGTATAAAATTGGTAACCTTTTGGTATTATATCCTCCGAGTGATAAGTAAATTTATAACCCATAATATTTAACTTATCTTCAAACGTTCTAGCATTAGCACTACCAACCTCATAGTATGTTCCATTTAATTCTTTATAATTTTCAAGTGCATGGATATTAGCACTTACTATGTCTTTAACATACACAAAATCTCTTTTTGGTTTTTTTGGGAAAAGTTTAATATCTTCGTTATTTTTATTTCTAATAAACATTTGATATGCAACTGACGCCATTCTTCCCTTATGCTCCTCACCTGGTCCATATACATTAAAATATCTTAAACCAATTCCACCATTAGACGTTACATAGTCTTCCGCAACATATTTACTCCAACCATATAAGTTTGATGGATATTCATTATTTGTCCCGTAATTAGCCGCAGATGATGAGTATATCATTGGGATATTTTTTGTTGAACACAAGTCCATAATATGTTTTGTAAATTCATAATTAACTAACATCATGTAATTAACATCTGTTTCTAAAGTATCTGAACATGCACCGACATGAAACACTGTCTTTATATCCAACCAAAAATATTTTGAAACTTCTTCCTTCCATGAAACATTTTTAAATATATCTTCATTAATTTCAATAATTTCGTATTTAGATTCTAACTCTTTTTTTAAGTTAGAACCAATAAAACCTTTAGTACCTGTTATTATAATTTTTTCCATATTACCTATATGATATACAAATCCCTTTTTCTCTAAAAGTACAAAAACCTTTAGATAAAATAAAGTTATTTATTTTTTCTCTTTTATCTTCTGAAAGATTATTATATTCAAAAATTATTAAATCAATATGATTATATTGAGCATCTGAAAGTGAATATAGTAACTCATCATCTATTCCTTCAACATCTAAATGTATCCAATTAACATCAGGTGTTATAAGGTCAGAAAATTTAATTGATTTTCGTTTTGTTGATTTTATCTCTTCTTTTTCCCAGTATTCAATTACTTCTTTTATTACAGAATTTGTATAACCTTGACCTCCTTCATAAAAAATAATATCCTCACCTTCAGGTGTTACTAATTCATTTATAAATGTTAGATTATTATATGATGTATAATTTTTAATTAAATCATTATATTGTTTTTCACTCGCTTCAACTAAAGTAATGTTTGAAAGATTATTCAGTGCCACAGGAACCCATTCTCCAAATTCACCATTGTGAGTACCAACAACAACACCTTTATTTTGAATGTTTTTTGATTTATTTAATAAACAAAAATTAAAAAGTTTTTGATACAAAAAAGTACCATTTTCAAAACAATTCCATTTACGAGTGTGTATTTGATTCTTTAGATTATCAGTTATTTTTACATCAACCATTTCACTATCGGGAAATGTTGCCCAACTATTTGAGTTTAAGAATGTTGTCCATACTATTCTTGAATTAACTTGTTTAATAAAATCAAATCTTAATGGTAATTGTACCGCATTAAAAAGTGTGTCTAAATTATTAGTATCTACCCTTATTAAATTTTTTTCGTATTGTATATTAATCATACTATATTATTTACGTATTTTTTTCTTATCCACATACCATTGTCGTCTTCATCATAATACTTTTCATTATTTTGATAACAATATAATGCTTCATTAACTGATGTTGTATTATAAGTTTTTAAAAACTCTAAATCATAACAATCATAATACGACCATAAACCATTAAAGTATTCCGCAGAAACGTTTAAAAACCTCTCATTCCAATTAAAAAACAACCATACATCTATATGTTTATTAAATTCAGGAGGTTCTCCTTTTGAAAACATAATTTTATAATCATCTCTAACATCATATATATTTTTACCTATTTCTAAAAATGCAAATCCAAATTGGTTTTGAATGTCTTGCCCATCATCATAAACATTATTAGTAGGATTTTCTTTAGATAAACTTGGTAGTTTACCATATTTTTTAAAAATTTGCATTAAAGTTTCTGAAGACGCTATTCCAACACTACTACCAGCAATTTTTCTATATTCGTTCCAACGATGTGGTTCTCTCAACATCATGCATAAATATCCACAATCATCATAGCTGTTATGTTTATTTACCAAATATGTATCCCAATTATGTTCAATAAAAAAATAATCATCTTCATTAAAAATATAATAATCGTATTTAGATTTATATTTTTCAAAAATTTCAGACCAAGCAGCATAACTAATACCAAAATTTTCTCTAATATTAATTTCACAATCCGCACCCTGAATTGATTTTGGTATTAAGTCAAAAACTTCATTTAAATATTTATATTGTTCGGGTTCAATATTAAAACTAAATATAATTTTATTAAGTTTATGACTTACAGTTTGAAGTGTTTCTATTTGTTTCCTTAAAAGATATAATTTATCTTCATCATACTTTTTAACACCTCTTCTTCTTTCACCTAACCAAAAACTTAACACATAACAAGTTTTATATTCATTTCCTAACATGTTTTATATAATTTTTTTCTTTAAATTTATTTTTATCTATTTTTTGAAAATCATAATTATTAAATCTTTCATATTTTAAAATTTTTATTTTTAGCATAAATCATATTACCTTTTTTTTGTATATTAAACTCACATTTATCTAATTTTTTTATTAAATTTTGTAATAAAATATTATCAGATGTGTTAAATATGTGATACTCAAGACATATTTTGTTTATTTTTTTCTTTAAAAAAGTTTCACTAATATTTTCAATAATTTCATATTCACCACCTTCACAATCAATTTTAAGAAAATCAATTTTATTTAAATTTTGTTTTTTAAAATAATCTTCAATAGTTATTGATGGAACTGGAAAAGTTTTACTATTGTTATTAAACACAGTACTACTTGTAGTTGAAGCGTCATTTTCATAAAAACTAATTATACCTGTTTGTTTAGATACCGCAACATTATTTATTTTTAAATTTTTAAAAGTATCACTTAAATTATCAATAATTGCGTTATATTGTTTTTTTCCGGGTTCAAAAACGTGTACTTCTTTAGCTCTTTTATATAAAGAATAAAGTGTGAATATACCAATATTACCACCAATATCTAAAACAATATCATCTTCATTTACTTCAACATCTTTATTTTTATATTCTTCGTTTAAAAAAATTTCAAATATTGGTAAACTTACACCTCTTTCTTTGTTATCATATTTATATGATTTTAATATGTTTTGTACATCTATTTGTTTTATAGATGGGTATGTGTTTATATATATGTAAATTGAAAATAATACTTCAGTTTCATCCTCTGATAAAATCTCAAATTTTCTTTCCGCCGAGTATATTTCACCCGAAAAAAAATAAGTTATATTTGGAGATATTTTTATATTGTTTTTCCATAAATTTAACCCTGTATATCCGTCAGAAATACTTAGTACAACATTTTTATCAGTTTCAAATTTAGATTCAAATTTAATCCCTGTTTTATTTTTTATAAATTCTATAAATTCAATCATTACCAACCTTTCTTTATACAATCAACTATATATTCTCTTTGTTCTTCAGTAACCCACCAACCAACAGGTATTGAAACTATTTTACCTATTGTTTTATCTAAAGAAGGTAATGCAGTTCGGTACTCTTGAACACAAGTATGTTTATCGTTTCTTTCATGTACTTGAGAAACTGAAATTCCACATTCATCCATCCATTTATAGAAACCATCACGATTATCCACTAACATTGAATAAATCCAAAATGCTGAATTAAACCCCTCTTCTCTTTTTAATAAAGTAACTCCTGAAACATCTGAAAGTTCTCTGTCGTAAAATTTAGCGTTATCACGATGTTTACCAACAATGTCTTTAAAGTGTTTTAAATTTTCTATCCCAACAGTAGCACATACATCGTTCATATGGAATTTAAAACCCCACTCTTCAACGTCAGCCTCACATCTAAAATCTTTTCTGTCACCATCTCGGTCAATACCATACCATCTTAATAATCTAGCCCTTCTTTGTAGTTCTTTGTGTGGTGATATTAATAAACCACCATCTATTGATGTTATGTGTTTAATAGCCTGAAATGAAAACATTGTTAGATTACCATGATTACCTATTTTCTTTCCTTTATATTCTGAACCAAATGAATGAGCACCATCTTCAATAACTACAGGTTTAAATCCAAATCTGAAATACGCATCTTGTTGTATTTTTTTAATTTTATCTAAATCATTTGGATATCCACCCCAATGTACTAACATTATAGCCTTAGTTTTTGGTGTTATCTTTCTAGCCAAATCATCCAAATCCATATTCAAAGTTGTCGGGTCAATGTCCACCCATTTTATTTTTAACCCATTTGCCAAAATAGGCCAATTAGATGCTGTACATGTCATAGGTGTCGCTAATATTTCATCACCTGGTTGTAAACCTGGCCAATCTGATTCAATCGCCACAATACCTTCAAATACTTTTTGATTTTTAACAGGTTTTTTTAATAAATGCAACGCCAAATGTAAACCAGAAGTTCCTGAGTTTAACGTTGAAACATAGTCATTATTAAAAAACTTTTTTAAGTCTTCTTCAAACTCTTCTACTTTGGGTCCCTGTCCGATATACCCACTATTGAGTATTTTACTTACCTCATCACCCGCCGTAGGTGACATAAAAACCTTAAAAAGGTCAATTTTACTTTTATTTATCATATCTTACAAAATTAGTTTTTTTAAACATTTCAATGTTTTCATCGTTTAATGTAATAGAATTCTTTAATTTGTCATTAATTATAACCTTAATATTTTTTATATCTTCAATATTTCCAAGAGTTCTTGTTGACCATTCAAATTTCTTTAACTGTTCATATTTGATAATTTCATTATCATTAATAATAATCACAATATCACATGGTTTATCAGACGCTTCATTCCATACAACAAAATCAATACTATCTGTTTTGTGGTCGTAATATGGTACTGCCCACTGCATTTCAAACTCACCTTTATGAAAATCAATAATCCTTAAAATATTACCATTTTTAGTAATTAAATTATGGTCTTTAAATTTTACTTTATTTCCATTTTCTGAATAAAGAACTTGAGTTCTCTTTTCGGTAGTTCTTTCTTCACTTTCTTCTATTTCTTTTAAAATTTCATCTCTATTAAAATTAAAAGCTCTGTTTGGGAGACTATCTATTTTAACAGAATGGAAATTACCTATACCGAATTGTAAATTTATTTCAAATAATTCATCTTTTTTGGTATAAAGCACTGCATCATATTCGTCTAATATTTTTGAATTATCATAAAATTCAGTATAATCCTCAAAATAAGCATCATATTCGATAAAATGAGTCTTTTTATAATTAAAACCCTTAGCATGAATATATCCCGTAATAAGTTGTCTATGTAATGTTAAGTAAGTATTACCGGCACCAAAAAATATTGATTGTATGTGTTTACCCTCATGTGGTGAAAACCACGGTTGGTTTTGGTGTTCCCATTTTTTTAATAATTCGTTCTCCCTATCAAATATTACCCAATCAACGTTTTCCTGAACATCAAATGTTAATGGAGTGTGACTTATGACCATTAAATCAAAATCTTTTCTTATTGGTTGTAAACTTAAAACTAAGTCCAAGAGTATTTTTCTTTTTTCCGTTGTTGGACAATGTGCGGTTATACAAATTAAATCTTTCATTGTTTTACTTTTTTAATAACTATTTTTATATTATCATGTGATTTGTAATGGTCACCAACCAATTCCCAATCAGTGTTACCATTTACAACTTCGTTGTAAATGTTAGAACCCTTACCTATAATTGGGTAATCTATTATTCTTGTTATTTTTCTATCAGGTAGAACCCACTGTAAATTTGTATTTTTAATCCAATTATCATCAATTATTACTATAGAACCTACTGGCATTATTTTTTCTACTATCTGAAACTCTTTCCATGTATGTAATGCGGATGGAAAAGGATTCATAAGGTCAAAGTCGTAACTGTCTAAATGTACTACGTTGGGTATAAATGATAAGTTTTTTAAAAAAACAAGTGAGTCTAAACAAACAGCCCTGTAGTCTAATTTAGTATATAATTCACCGAAAATATTTCTACTATTTCTACATGATTCATAATCTAAATCAACTGAATACATTTTTCCGTTTGTTTGCTCAACTATACCCCCCAACAGTAACCCAGATAATCCATAATCTATATTACCACTAACACCTGTTTCTACTAAATTGATAGTATCAAAATCAAAACCATAAAAAATATTTTTTATTTGTTCAATTTGACGTATTCGATGTTCATAACCATACCCTACATCACCCTTTTCCTTAATAATATACTTCTTATATACATCAATGGTGTTGTTAAAAATACTATCTACCTTGTTCTTTTCCATCATTTTTTAGTAATAATATAATCTTCTGTTACTATCATGTCAATTATCCCTTCATTTAGATGTCTTAATACTTGAAAGGGATAATTATTAATCGGTTCTCCATGAGCATTGAAGGAAGTATTTAACACTATTGGTATATTTGAGTTTTTATAATATTCATTGATAATATTATAATAAATTTTATTAACGTTTTTTCTCACTATTTGAGGTCTCCCACTTCTATCTAATTCTTGAGTAACTGCAGGTATTTTATCAATCCACTCCTGTTTTACATTATAACATAAAGTCATAAACTCTGCACCATACTTAGATTTTTTTTCTTCATAAACATCATCAAAATAATCTTCCATTATTGATGGTGCAAAAGGCATTATTTCAGTTCTTTTTAATCTTTCATTTAATTTTTTGTGAGTATCTCTTTCTGTTGGTTTACATATTATACTTCTATTACCTAAAGCTCTAGGACCGTATTCTGTCCTACCTAAAAATAAACCTATGATTTTACCATCATTTAAATGTTTTCCTATTTTTTCTATATTAAGTGATTCAATATTATAATCAGTTAACACTTCATCCCACTCTTCTTTAGAAAAATCTTCACCTAAATAAACATTTTCAAATTTTATCGGTTTTTTTATATCACCTATTTCATATGCCTTTACTAGTGCAGCACCTAATGCCAAACCTGAATCACCCATAGCAGGATGTATGAAGATTTCATCAAATAAATCTGTATTATTAATCATTTGGTTTAATTTTACATTTGCAAATAATCCACCTGATAAACATAATTTTTTATAGTCAGGATACATTGTTTTTACATCAAATAAGAATTCTTTAAATATTTCTTCAGTTACATATTCTAACGTATATGCAAAATCAGACCTAAACTCTTCATCATTTATTAACTTGTCCATATAATGTTGAAACGTATACAGAAACTTTGATTCCCAACCACTTGGTTTGAAGTCAAAAGAACCACTTTCATAAAAAATACAGTCTTTAATTTGATTATATATTTTTTCATCTAATTTTCCATGGGCAGCCAAACCAACAACTTTACCTTCATCTTTTAGTATTTTCCAACCTAATAAGAATGTTGATAAACCCCAAATACCAGCAATAGATGCTGTCTTAGCAATTTTTTGGTTATGTATTTCATTACACTTACCATTCTCACACAAATATATTTTACCTCTACTTGTCTCCCCTTTTCCATCGTGGGATATTGATATAACTTTACCATCAAAACCAGAAGTATAGTACGAACCTAACGCATGTGATTTATGATGTGAAATAAACTCAATTTTACTTTTTGGGAATTTGTTTAAATTCGTATTTATAACAGGTTTTGGATATACAATAAAGTCAATATCGTTAATATTAACTTTTGCTTTTTCTGTTAAGAACTTTAAACATTTTTCAGGGAAGACCCATTGATTAAAACAGCTCTTTATCCCTGTAAATTTTTCTTCTTCCAATGCATATTTTATAACACCATCTTCGATGTAAGAAATACCAGAATCGTGTGGTCCATGATTTATTCCTAAAATTTTCATAAATCTAATATATTTTTAATAATCATTTCTGAACTCATGTTTATGTCACTTATTCTATTTTTCTTACCTTGATAATAGTTACCCCCATTTGCATTAAAAATGTTCATTTCACTAGGATAAAATGTAATATCAGGTAACGATTCATAATGATTGTATTTATTTGATATTCCTATATCATATGAGGCATCAAATATATTTTGATAATTTTTAGGTATAGTATCAACTATTTTTATATTTTTGTCAGGTGAGAACAATTTTTCACTATCGTTACTAACAACAAAAAAACTACATTTATATTTTTTAATCATTTTAACTAAATAACTTAACCATGTTTTTTGTTCCTTTATTGAGTCTGATTTGAAAATAAGTAATATTTTTTTATTAAAGTGATTATATGTGTATTGTTGTAAATGTTTTACTCTATCATCTTTCCAACCATATATGTTTATTCTCCAATTAACAGCATATTGTTTTGGTGAAAAATGAAGATAGTGATACTTTTGTATACCATGATAACCTTTTATTTGTAACCAATCTTCACTGTAATCATCTTTTTCTAAAAATTCTATCAAATAAGTTTCACTGTAGTCATCCAAAATATCTACAATACACCCATCGTGAAATGTTATTCTACTATTAATCAAACTAAAATCTTGTGACATAAACTATTTCTATTATTGATATAATAGGTAATATAGTTATTATTTTAATAAGAATAAATAAATACATTACATGAGTACTCCAAAAATTTACGCACACGGTTCCTATATTGGAACAACGGGTTATAATAATCACACCAGAGATTTTTTTAGAGAGTTATCTAATCATTTTCAAATTAAGTTCAGAAACTTTACTGTCGGTAAATCTTGGGACGGTTATAATATGACCCCTCACGATAATGAACCATATTTAAATGATACGGATAAAAAATTATTATATAAACAAGTTTTATGGACAGGTGATGGTAATCGTGATGATTTTGATATCTATTCATCAGAAGAAAAAAACTTTTCTCCTGACCTAAATATTGTTTTAAACGAAACAAACCACCACCTATTCTTTGAAAATTATGGTGGTCCCAAAATAGCATATAATGTTTGGGAATCTACATTGCAACCTGAAGGGTTTTTCAATAAACTTTTAGAATTTGACGAAATATGGGTACCAAGTAAATGGCAACAAGAATGTACCATAAAACAAGGAGCACCTGAAAGTATGGTTAAAGTAGTTCCTGAAGGTGTTGATGTTCACACATTTTTTCCTGAAGAAGTTGATAAGTTAGATGAATATAACGATGGTAGATTTAAGTTTTTACTATTTGGTAGATGGGACTATAGAAAATCAACCAAAGAAATTATCCAAACTTTTTTAAATACGTTTGGACCTGAAGAACCTATTGATTTGGTTGTCTCGATTGACAATATGTGGGGAGAACAAATGGATGGTATGAAATCAACTCAAGAACGTTTGGAACATTATGGTCTAAATGATGAAAGAATTAAAATTATCTCCTTCCCCTCTCGTGAAGATTATATTAAATATATAAAAACAGGCCATGTTTTTGTTTCTTGTGCAAGGTCAGAAGGATGGAACTTACCTTTAATTGAAGCAATGGCTTGTGGTACCCCTTCAATATATTCAAACTGTTCTGCACAGTTAGAATTCGCAGAAGGTAAAGGTTTTCCTGTAAATATTGTAGGTGAAAGACCAGCAAACTCAAATGATTATGGTAGATACACCATGAGTGATTTACCAGGTAATTATTATGAACCTGATTTTAATCATTTATCTCAAGTTATGAGATATATTTATGAAAACTATGAAGAATGTAAAAATAAATCTTTAACAGAATCTGAAAATTTAAGAAATACTTTTAGTTGGGAAAATGTCGCACTTATTGGTAAAGATGTTATAAATGATTTTGTTGATAGAAAACCTTGGTTGAATAAACCAAAGAAACAAAATAGAATCAACGTAAATTATATTGATGGTCCAAAAGTAGAAATTTTGGGTGATGATGAAGAAGAATATTTTATTGAATTTATTGATGGTTCAACTAACAAAGTTGTACACTCAGATAATATAACCACAGGTATGTGGACATCTTGTAGTAGAAAATACTACACACCTTGGATTATAAAAGTTAACGGTGAAATAGTTGATGAATTCAAATTAGAAGGTGAAACTGTTTTAATATCTTTAGAATCTGGTTCTTTGGGTGATACTTTAGCTTGGTCACCATATGCTGTTGAACTACAAAAGAAACACAACTGTAATGTGGTATTATCAACACACCATAATCACTTTTTTAAAGGATTAAAAGAATATGAGAATATTAAATTTATTACACCAGGTGAATCTGTCGGTTGTAAAGTTGTTTATAGAATCGGTTGGTTTAAAGATGAAAACGGTACATGGGAAAAATTTGATATGTATCCAAATAGAGTTAATACCATACCCCTCCAACAAACCGCAACGGATATCTTAGGTTTAGAATATAAAGAAGTTAATCATGGTGTTAATTTCTCAAAAGGTGAAAAACCTATGGAAAAAGAATATGTAGTTTTTGGACCAAACGCAACTGCTGGTTGTAAAGAATGGACATACGAGAACTGGGTCTCACTATCTAAACTCATAAAAGAATTAGGTTATGAAGTCGTAACACTAACACAAAAACCTTTTAATATTGAAGGTGTAACTAATGTGTGGGGAGAACCTTTTACAGTTGTTGCTAATTACCTACACCACGCAAAAGCATTCATTGGTTTAGGTTCAGGACTTTCTTGGTTTAATTGGTCTCTAAATAAACACACATATATGATTAATGGTTTTGCAAGAGATGGTCACGAATTTTCAAATAATATCACAAGAATTTACAACCCTGATACTTGTATCTATTGTTGGAATGATGAGGTATTTACCTTTGACACTGGTGATTGGGATTGGTGTCCTGTTTATAAAGGAACTAAAAAACAACATATTTGTCAAAAATCAATTACACCATTACAAGTTTTTAATTATTTGAGTATATGAGAAAAGTATTAGTTTATATTGAATCGTTTTCTATCGGTGATACTGTTGCTGGTATTCCATACGTTGATAGATTTAGAGAGGTAAATCCTAATGATGAAATTTACATTGGAGTAAGCGATTGGTTAATCCCGTATTTTGAATCTGTTTATCCTAAATTAAAATTTGTAGGTAGAAATAAAATAAAAAATTATACCTATACCGATGATGTTTCAATTATGGAGAAAAAGGTATTTGGTGATAATGGTAAATTTGATAAAGTTTTAACTTTATTTTATAACTTTAATAAACCTATTCAACAAGGATATGCCGAACAATTAGGATTTATTAATGCAGAATATATTCGTCCAAAAATATTAATTCCTGAACTAAAAAGACCCATTAAAAACAAATATATTACCATAGGTGTACATTCCACATCTCAATTAAAATATTGGAACCACCCTATAGGTAAACGAGTTCAACCTGAACAACCAAATTGGAATGAATTATGTGGGATGATTAGAAAATCAGGATATACTCCTGTAATTGTTGAGCAGGATGAAATGTTTGGTTGGTTACCATATAGAAATGGTTTACCAAAAAAAGCCAATAAAAAGTTTGGTCAATCATTTTTAGAATCAATGAATCTAATTTACCACTCCGAATTTTATATCGGATTATCTTCAGGTATGTCTTGGGTGGCACATTCAATGGGTAAACCCGTTGCAATGATTTCAAACTTTACTGAAGATTGGAATGAGTTTGATTTGTCTTTACCCGATTACATTAGAATTACGAATAAAAGCGTTTGTCACGGTTGTTGGAATAAATGTAAAATAAAATATGACTTTGACATAACTGATTGGTATTGGTGTCCCGAACATAAGGATACACCTCGTCAGTTTGAATGTCACACATCAATAACACCTGAAATGGTTTATAAAGAAATAGAAAAATGGATAGTATAGAATATAATTTCAATAATATTCCTCATTTATACAGTATTAACGATTGTGATAATAAGTGGAAAGTAGAGCTAAATGAAAAAATAACAAATTTTGTGAATGAAGACGAACTACCTTTTAATGTTATATTTTTTAACCCAATAACAAATAACAAAATATGGGAATGTGAATTACACCCAAATGGATGGGTTAGTTTTGATAAAATTAAAACAAATGTATCAGTTTTTAATAGAAAAAATGAATTTATTTTTGGTGAAAATTATATGCCTAATAAACATTATGACTTAATTGAACAGTGTTTGTTATTAAATTTAAAAAAATTAAACTTAAAAAGAGGTTTAGTAGTTGGAGCCGGTAATGGTGAATACGGAGAATGGTCTTCTATTGTTAAGAATAATTTATGTGATGTAGTTTTAATTGAGCCAGACCCATTGTCTTACACAAAGTTAAAAGATAACTTTAAAAGTTATAAAAACACATCGTTCATTAATGGTGGTGTGGCCCTTGAAGATGGTGAGTCTGTTTTTTGGGTAGCTCCTGAGGGTAATGTTAGTTCTTTAATAAAAGACGTGTGTCTGTCTTACGGTTTTTCAGAAGAAAATTTAACTAAAATTGAAATTAAAACTTATTCAATGAATAATTTAATTTCTAATAACAATATTGATTGGGTAAGATTAGATACTGAAGGAATGGATTGTAAATTAATAAATTCAATCACTGTTGAAAATTTAAAAAAATTAAAATACGTTCAATATGAACACATAAATGTAAGTGAAATTGATAAAATCTCTACCAATTTATTTTTAGAAAAAAATGGTTTCAATGTCTTTATGGTTGGTATTGATATGGTTGGAATTAAAAAATAAAAAAAATGAATGTATTAAGTTTAGATAATTTTGATTGGGGTTGGATGGATAAACCCTTAAAAGTAGGTTCAAATAAATTTGTATATCAAATATTAAGTGATGGTACAAAAAAACATATGAGTCACTATCACCGTGATTCAATTATAAAAGAAATATTTGAAGAAAAATTATATGAAAAATTTTTTGAGGTTGAAAATAGTGATTTAGTTGTTGATGTTGGTGCGTCTTTAGGGCCTTTTACATATTCAATATTACATAAAAATCCAAAACATGTTTATTGTTTTGAGCCAAGTATTAAAGAATTTAAAACACTAAATAAAAATGTCAGAGGTTATCAAGTAACAACAATCAATAAAGGTATCTCAGATATAAATTCAATAGTTGATTCAAATATGTTATTTGGTGGAGAATCTGAAATGGAAACAATTACATTTAAAACTTTTATTGAAAACTATTCAATAGATAAAATTGATTTTTTAAAAACCGATTGTGAGGGAGGTGAATATGATATATTCAACAAAGAGAATATAGATTTTATTTTAAAAAATATTAAAAAGATTGTTGGCGAATGGCATTTAAACACTAAAGAACTTAAAGAAAAATTTAGATTTTTTAGAGATTTTTACTTAAATAAATTTGACAAATATGAAATTTATTCATTAGATGGTGTAAACATTAAATGGGATTTATGGAATGAACATTTTATTGAGTATTATACTGAAGTAATTATTAGTATAGATAATCGTTAATTAATTTTTTATTTTAAATTGTAGTTCTGAGTTTACGGAAGAAAAATCTTATAATCCTTATTAAACTTAGAAGTTTTTGTTTTTGTATATAAAGGTACCTGACAGGTACCTTTTTCTTTGCCTCCCTCATAAAATACTTTTTCATATTGTACGGGGAATCTTTCAACATTATAATCACTGTATTGTTTATGAAAGTTTTCCCAATGAAAGTATGTAAACTTACCATCTTCTCTAAGTATATTGTCCACTAACTCAAAGAATTGTTCAGGTTTGTCTAAATAGGTATCAAAAAGAATACAGTCAAATTTACCTATAGAGTTAATCACATTTTGCCAAAAATCAGGTATAAGTTTTATTTTATCTCGATGTTCATAGGTTGTCATAAAGTAATTTATTACTTGTGGGTGACACTCTATTATAGTATGAGATTTTGGTTGACCTTCTTGAATCATATTGGCAGATATCCCCATACCAAAACCTATTTCAAGAACATCTTTATCTTTTACATTAAGAAGTTCAACGTGTTTTTTAATTATAGGTTCTTCCCATCGTTCCATTACCATAGCACTACTTTTTCTAGTCCTATTCTTGTACTTTTTAATAACCAAATAGTCGTCTAAGTATTCTAACTCTTGACGACTAAATTTAATATTATCTATGTGAACGGGTAGTCTACTCATTAAGCCGCAGTAATACTCAACTTATTAAGTAACCAATTCTTAACATAAGAATTGTCTTGACCCCAATTTTGGTAATCTGTACCGTCTAAAATCTCAACTCCTCTTGCAATAGTCTTTTTATCTGTACTATTAATTAATGCGTAGTTTACAGCACATTTATCAGATAATAGGTTAAAACCACCAACTTCAATTAAAATTTTATCAGCAGTCCCTAAAGGTCCGCAATTTGTTGATTGTATGTCGTATGTATTCATAATTTTTTTTATTTTTAAATATATGTTTATAAATTAAGTAAAATAAATTTCCACGTCAAATCCACTTCCTGAATTTGTTGGTGTTGAGTTAAACATAGTATAATCCAATGCATTTGAACCGTTTAATCCACCAACGTTGTACTGTTGGGTACTATTAACATAAACCTCAATATTATAAGCTGCAAATCCTAAACATGCGAAACCACCATCTACATAAAAGTATTCAACGTTAAATGTAAAAGATTGACTAACATCTGTAGGTCCAAATGTACCTCCATTTTGAGCAGCTTGACCCGCTATTGGACATATACTATTTGAAGTTAGAGAATTATCATATAACCCCAAATCAACGTCACAGTCATTTGGTGGGTCTCCTCTACCTGCCGGTGGTAATATATTATCAATATATAAATCAATCACATAAGTACTTTGGTCCATATATGAATATGAATTTTTAAAATAACTAAACTTATAATTTGAACTTATTTGACTTCCCCCCGCAGAATTCATTGGATTGTATAATGGGTCAGATGCCCCTGTCTTTAATCCATAAGCCCAATAAGAATTTGTATTACTACCGGGCACTGGCCCGTCAGCCCAATCTTGAATAACCATGTTGGAGAATTTAACGTCAGAGCCACTTCCACCATTATTCAACTCAGAGTAAATCCCCCCATTTGCTCCGTCATCATCTAAATGTATGTTTGTCGTACCTATGGGCATTATCTTTTATTTTTAAGTTTGTTTATTTCTTCGTTTAATTCTTGAATTGATTTAATCAAAATTGGAATTAATCTTTCATATCTAATAGTTTTATATTTCTCATCTTTTTCACCAAACATTAATTCTTTTTCACTTACTAATGACGGTAAAATATCTTCAACTTCCTGTGCGATAAGACCATAGTCAAAACTGTTTTCTTCTCTATGTTTCCAATCGTAACTTACAGGTCTTAACTTCATAACATCTTCAAGACCTTTATTAATATCTTCAACATTAGTTTTAAGTCTAATATCAGAAGGTGTTGTTGAGAATGCTATAATGTCACCCGTTGCGTGGAAGTCACCATCAGCACCATTAAGTACCCATCTAAATTCTTCTTGACCTCCAAGTGCAAGACCTACAGTATCTGTAGTAACTCTGAAGATACCAGTATCAGGGTCATTTCCAAACGAATAATCAGGTTGACCTGCGTTAGTTGTACCATTATTAAGTAATTGAGTACCATCAAATTTAAGTTTTGATTCACCATTAATGGTCGCACTACCTGTTGCAGTTAATACGTAATTATTTGTATTATTAGTAATTGTAGCAGCACCTGATGTTCCACTTGAACCTGAGCTTCCTGATGTTCCACTTGAACCTGATGTTCCTGATGAACCGCTTGTTCCTGAACTTCCTGATGTTCCTGATGAACCTGAAGAACCACTAACTCCTGAAGAGCCTGAACTTCCTGATGTTCCACTTGAACCTGATGTTCCTGATGAACCTGAAGAACCACTAACTCCTGAAGAACCTGAACTTCCTGATGTTCCACTTGAACCTGATGTTCCTGATGAACCTGAAGAACCACTAACTCCTGAAGAACCTGAACTTCCTGATGTTCCACTTGAACCTGATGTTCCTGATGAACCTGAAGAAC
>Ga0208898_1000126_pt1 | contig 66727 bp, 65 predicted proteins | sample VirMetDEL_Mar_4_FD_184513 | JGI IMG/M metagenome (GOLD analysis project Ga0208898, IMG submission 184513) | Aqueous microbial communities from the Delaware River and Bay under freshwater to marine salinity gradient to study organic matter... | ecosystem: Environmental > Aquatic > Marine >... | reverse complement strand
GAAGCAGGGCTTAGCGAAATGCTACAACGCTTCGAAACAGGTCGTCTGCAAATCTTTTCAAGTTGTGTTGAAACTTTGGAAGAAATGCGCCTCTACCATCGCAAAAATGGTAAGGTGGTTGCGATCAAAGACGATCTGATTTCAGCGATGCGCTACGCTGTTCTCTCTGTAGAACGCTTCGGCGAAAAGTTGAAAAACAAGACTCATTACCGCAAGTACGGTTTTGAACAGGAAATCAAATACTCTAGCTCAGGGATAGTGTAATGGACAAAACTGCAAAATACTTTGCTAAAAATAATGGAAAAATCAATAGAGAAGAAGCTAAAAGACTTCAAAGAATGAATGAAGTTTTTGAAAAAACATTGCAAGAAGAAAACGATAATATGAAAACTGGATATTTTTCTGGTCCGGCTAGACAAGTTATAAATGATTTTGTTAGGCAGTTTGCAGATGAGGATACCGCGCGCGCTATGCGACACGCCCGAAAAGCTGGGAGGATGATGCGTTCTCGGCGAATGCCTCTTGACCAGTTTGGAAGGTTCAAGTAGTGCCAATCCGCAAAGTCAAAGGTGGCTACAAGTGGGGCAGTAAGGGCAAGGTCTACAAGACCAAAGCTGGAGCAGCTAGGCAAGCACAAGCAGCTTACGCAAGCGGGTATAAGGAGAAGAAACGTGGCTAAACAAGGACTCTATGCGAACATCAATGCTCGCAAAAAGAAGGGCATCTCGCGTCCTAAGAGCAAGAGCACCGTCTCCGACAAAGCTTACGCAGCGATGAAAGCCGGGTTTCCCAAGAAGAAGAAGAAATCCTGATGGCTCATAATATGACAGACGACGAAATCATTGGTCTCGTAGAAAGCGAGATCAACGGGTCCAGTGACTACATGGACTCTGAGATCAGCCAGCAGCGCGAGAAGGCCATCGAGTATTTCTACGGCGAACCCTTCGGCAACGAAGAGGATGGCCGCAGTCAGGTCGTAGTCACTGATGTCCAAGATACCCTGATGTGGATGATGCCCAGCTTGATGCGCATCTTCACAGCTGGAGATCGTGTTGTCAAATTTGTCCCCGAAGGTCCGGAAGACGAGGACATCGCAGAACAGGCGACCAAGTACGTGAATCACGTGTTCTACAAGCAGAATAACGGATTCATGGTGCTGTATAATCTCTTCCTCGATGCCCTGATGCAGAAGGTCGGCGTCGTAAAACACTACTGGGAAGAGATCGAAAAGACCACGACTGAGACCTACGAAAACCTGACGGAGCAGGAATTTTCGATTCTGATGCAGGATGACGAGCTAGAGCTTGTCTCCAACGAAGAGATCACCGAGATCACTGAGCAGCCGGACCCGTTCACCGGAGATATGATTCAGATCGAAGAGGTTTACCACAACGCGACCTTCGCCAGAACGACGATGAGCGGCAAGGTCACGATTGAAAACGTGCCGCCGGAAGAGTTTCTGATCAATCGTGGTGCCAAGACTCTAGAGGACGCTCGGTTCATCTGCCATCGCTCGCACAAGAGCAAGAGCGACCTGATCAAGATGGGCTACGATCCGGAGATTGTCGATAGCCTTCCGGGTTACGTAGGTGGAGCGGACGACATCACCACGAGCCAAGAGTATATGGCTCGCCACGCTTACGACTCGACAGATGTCTATCCTAATCAGGCAGCTGCCGACTCAGAGATGGTGGTCCAAGTCTACGAGTCCTACCTGAAGTTTGATATGGACGGCAGTGGAATTAGTGTACTGCACAAAGTCCTCCACGCTGGTTCAGAATTGCTCGACGTAGAGCCTATTGATTATATTCCGTTCAGCACCGTCTGTCCTATTCCGATTCCGCACAAGTTCTATGGATTGAGCGTAGCAGAGACTATTCAGGATGTTCAGCTGATTCGTTCGACGCTGACTCGAAACCTCCTTGACAATATGTACCTCTCGAACAACGGTAGGTTCCAAGTTGTTGAAGGTCAGGTGAACATCGATGACCTTCTGACGAATCGTCCCGGTGGCATCGTCAGAACCAGAAGCCCGAATGCTCTACAGCCTATTCAGACTCCTGCTCTCCAGAGCTACAGTTTTGAGATGCTAAAATACTGGGAGGAGTTGAAGACAGGTCGCACAGGTGTCAACCCGCAGACGCAGGGTCTTTCGGCTGACGTACTGAAGACCCATGTAACTAGCGGAGCTATTACAGCTGCTCTTACAAATGCCCAAGGACGCCTTGAACTGATCGCTCGTGTCTTTGCTGACACTGGTGTCCGGAATATGTTCAAGCAGATATACAACCTGATTCAGCGTTACGAGGATCGCAAACGGATCGTCCGACTGAATAACACCTACTTTCAGATTGATCCCAGCAGCTGGCGAGAAGACCTTGATGTTGACATCGAAGTCGGCATCGGTTACGGGGATCAGGATATTCGACTTCAGAACCTCAGCAATTACGCAGCCCTCGTTGAGAAGGTTGGGCAACAGACTCAGGGGATCATTCAGCCTGATAACATCTATAATCTTATGCGCGAGATTGCAGACGAAATGGGCATCAAGAATGTAGACAAGTTCATCTCAACGCCTCCTACCGAGCCTCCGCCGCCGAGTGCTCAGGAGCAGCTGGCGCAGGCTCAGGCGCAAGCGATGATGACGCAAGCTCAGGCTACGCAGCTTGAAGCACAGGTCAAAGCGAAAGAACTTGAAATCAAGGCCGCTAAGCTCGAACTTGAGCGAGTCGAAATTGAACACGATATGGCAGTAAAACGGGAAGAGCTAAAGCTCAAAGGCATCGAGCTAGGCTTCGAAATGAACTCTGACAAAAACATAAAGGCATAATCATGGCTCACCAGAACAGCATCGCTTCGCGCATTATCAGCAGCGAAAACATCACCAGCACAGGCACCAGCGCCCAGAGTGGACGTGCTCCCTTTGGCTGCACCATTGCTCGCATCGCAACCACTGCGAACGTCAACATCGCTATTGGCGCTAATCCCACGGCCACCGCTGCGAGCACTTTGGTAGAGCCCGCTGCTCCCGGCTACTTTGTTATCATGGGTGACACGAGCAGCGGAGCGACGGACGGCGAAAAGATCGCGAGCATCGGCACGGCCACAGTCAACATCACGTGGCTGGAGGGCTAAATGGCCCGCCAGAACGTCTACGCCTATCGTATCAATTCTAACGAACAGATCACTTCTTCTGGAACCTCTGTTGCATCTGGTCCTACTCCGTTTGGCTGCAACGTGGCAAGAATCGCGTGTCACGGAGCTTCCGGGTCTCCGCTGACTTTCTTTGAAGTTGGTACAAATCCGACTGCTCTAACAGACGGAACGTCCACGTTTATTCACGATGGCGACGAAAATTATATCACAGTCAGGCCGTCAACGACTCCCGGAGGAACTGACGGTGACAAAATAGCGGTAATTGTTACAAACGGAAGCGCAAACGTATTTATTAGCTGGTTGGAGGGTTAAGTGGCTACTAACAAGAAAATCACAGAACTGACAGAACTGGCAGAGGTTGATCTGTCGGATGATGACGTTCTTCCAATCGTAGACGTAAGCGCCGGGACAACGAACAAGGTTCGTAAATCCACTTTGGCCTCTGCGCTCGCTGGTGTCGCCAGCCTAGCCGGAACGTCTCCGATCAGCGTAGACACTCCCACCGGAGCAGTCACCGTCAGCTTGGACACAGTGCCTATCAACAAAGGCGGTACTGGTGAAACCACTGCCAACGCTGCTCTAGCGGCTCTGGGCGGTATCTCCGATCCGACCAGCGTTCGCGGCGACTTGATCGTGCGCGGCGCTTCTGCTCTAGGCAAACTGGGCATTGGCGCATCGACCTATGTTCTCAAGTCTGACGGCACCGATCCGGCGTGGGGGCAGGTGGCTGCTTCGGAGATCACCGGCACTCTTCCGCTGGCCAACGGCGGCACCAATGCCACCAACGCCGCAGACGCTCGAACCAGTCTTGGCGCAGCGGCCAGCGGTGCTAACACCGATATCACTTCGCTCGGCGGGCTGACGACCGATATCGCTGTAGCAGATGGCGGCACGGGTGCCAGTGATGCAGCAACTGCTCGCACGAACCTCGGCGTGGCTATCGGCTCTGACGTTCAGGCATACGACGCTGACAACGCTGTCACCGATGCGGCGCAGACGTTCACTGTTTCCCAGCGTGGTACGATTACCACAGACAATGATCTTAGTTTTGACCTGAACGCCACGAACAACTTCAAGTGTACCCCCACCGGCTCCGGCACGCTGACGTTCACGAACCACACGGCGGGTCAATCCGGTAACATCCTCCTGATTAACACCGGCGGTCACGCCATCTCGCTCGCTGCGACGACGAAGGGCGATGCTAACCTCGCGACGACGATCAGCACCGCTGGCACCTATTGGCTCTCGTACTACGACGACGGCACCAATGCTTATGTAGTCACCTCAACGGCTTTTGCATAAATGAGCATCATCCAAGGCACATCTAAGGCAGCGGGCGGTTATGCCATCGACCAGTCGATTCGGTTTAACGACAATGATTCGCCATATCTGTATCGCACACCGGCCAGTGCTGGTAATCGCACTACAATGACTTGGAGTTTTTGGGTAAAACCAGCAGTCGCTAATACCGCTAGTTCAAGCGTTTTATTTTCAGCGGCAGGTGGAACTTACGGACACACTATTTTCTTTAACCAAACAGGAGATTATAATTTTATTTTTGGAGATGGAACACAAAACTTTTATCAGTCTGATCAAGTTTTTCGTGATCCTTCAGCATGGTACCATTGTGTTTTTGTAATTGATACAGATAATGCTACGGAAGCCAATAGAATTATTTTGTATGTAAATGGTGAAAGAGCAGCAGAAAGGGCAGGATATACTATATCTTCTGGTGCTACATATAATTTTAATAATACTGTAGAACACAGAATAGGAAGTTGGTACCCTAGTGGTGGTGCTACTGGAAGGCACTTAGATGGTTATATATCCGAGCTTAATTTCATCGACGGCACCGCACTAGATGCCACCAGCTTTGGCGAAGTCAACAGCGATACTGGACAATGGGTGCCGATTGCCTACACCGGCAGCTATGGCACCAACGGCTTCTACATCACCGGCGCAGACAGCGCCGATCTAGGTGCAGACTACAGCGGCAATTCCAATGATTTCACCAGCAGCGGCTTGACCAGTGCGGATCAGATGCTGGATACGCCTACTGATAATTTCTGCACGTTTTCCCCTATAAATACTCAACCGTCTAACGTCACATTATCAGATGGCAACCTTGTTCTTTCTTACTCAGGCACGGCGGATACTCCATATACCCCCGGTACTATCAGCGTTTCTTCCGGCAAATGGTACTGGGAAATCAACAGCTATCAGGGTGCTGGCGCAGGACCAGCCGTTAGTTACGTCTATACCGAAAATGACACATCTTATTCCAATAATACCTTTGGTTATCATTATACTGGAAACTTTTATGACAATGGATCATCTTCTGCTTATGGAGATAGCTTTATAAATACCGATACAATCGGCGTTGCTTTGGATATGGACAATGGAGCGATATGGTTCAGCAAAAATGGAACATGGCAGAATAGCGCAACTGCCGCAGAGATAGCCGCTGGAACGACAACGAATGCAGCGAAGACCGGGATTAGCGGGGATTATGTACCAATTGTACAAAGAAACAATGGAACAACTTCAGTAACCGCTAACTTTGGTCAGACTGGCGGCTTCACCTATACACCACCCACCGGCTTCAACGCACTATCCACCGCCAACCTACCCGACCCGACCATCGCGCTGCCTAGCGATTATTTCCAGACTGTGCTGGACACTGGCGCAAACATCAAGACAACGGCAGAGGCGCTATATACTGATCAGTTCGAATGGATCAAGGATCGCGACAACAGCAACAACCACCAGCTAATCGACAGTGTGCGAGGCACTTCTGCCGTACTTCAGTCGAATAGCACAGGAGCGGAGACTACCTATTCTGCGCCAAGCGGTAATAGCGTAGCGTGGGTTTGGAAAGCCAACGGCACCGGCAGCACCAACACCGATGGAAGCGTAACGTCAAATGTGTCTGAAAATCAGGCGGCCGGTTTTAGCATCGCTACGTTCCAAAAACCACCGGCAGATACAAACGAAACTGTCGGTCACGGATTAGGCACGACCCCCGCAATGACCATTCTTCGATGGAGGTCTGGAACTGGTGGACCACCTTCATGGTATGTTTGGCACCAATCATTTAGCAGCGTTGGCTTTTTAAGGCTACAGGGTACTGATGCTTTTACAGCAGACACAACAGTGTTTAGTTCTGCTCCAAGTTCAACTGTTGTCAACACAGGCACTGCGGTTGACTCAGACACTAATACTACAGAGTTCGTAATGTATAATTTTGCAGAAGTAGAAGGCTTCAGCAAATTCGGCAGCTACACGGGTAATGGCTCGTCTGATGGTCCTTTTGTCTACTGCGGTTTCCGGCCTGCAATGATTATTTGCAAAAAAAGTTCAGCAGCAGGAAATGACTGGGTGATTTTTGATAATCAGAGAGATACTTACAACGTAGGTAATCACCAACTCAAACCTAATACTTCTGACGCAGAATTTAGCGGCGGAACTGCTCATCAGTGGGATTTTGTATCAAACGGTTTCAAATTTAAAAGTACCGGTAGCGATATCAATACCTCTGGCGCGACGTATGTATTCATGGCCTTTGCCCAATCCCCGTTCAAAACTGCTAACGCCCGATAGGAGGCACACATGACGACCATCTACAAATGCTGCCACGGGCGCACCATTCGACCGGGCAAATCGTGGACCGACGAGAACGGCGTCACGCACCCTGCGTCGTGGCACACCTACAGCGCCGCGCAGAAAGCCGCGCTCGGCATCACCGAGATCGTGCAGCAGCCGCATCCAGACAGCCGGTTGTACACTTGGTCTTACAACGAGGACGGCAGCGTCAGCAGCACGGCGAAGCCGTTGAACGACACGCCGATGGTGGACGAGGCTGGCATCCCGGTCATCGACCCGATCACGCTGAAGCAGCTTTCGACGCCGGGCGTCAAGTCAACGTTGATCGCGGAGGTCAAGGCACAGCAGGGGGCGCTTCTCGCGCAGAGCGACTGGGCAATCGTGCGGAAGGCCGACACCGGGACAGATGTTCCCGCAAACATCTCTACGTGGCGTGCAGCGATCCGCACAAAGGCCACCGAAATGGAAACTGCTATCTCCGATGCAGCTGACACCAATGCCATCGCTGCTCTCTTTGTCCGCTATACGCAGGATGACGTTGGGTCTATCATCAAGTCTGGTATCCTGTATGACTGGCCTGAGCTAGATGAATAAGCTCCTGACAGCTCTGTTGTTATTAGTTCCGACTAGCGCATTAGGAGCTAATATCACATGCTATGATATAGATGTGGTCAAAGAAACACTCACAGAGAAGATAGGTGCTAAGGTTCAAGGCTACGGTATAGATATCAACGGTGGATTGGTAACATTATTCAAAGCACCGAATGGAACTTTTATGATAGCCGTAACTCCAATGGAGTATTCTGACAAAATCTGTCCTATCATCGAAGGCACCAACTGGACTAACGTATTGACAACCCTGTTTAATAATGCTACAATAGGCAAAAGGAACTAAGAGATGACTGTTGAATCCGCAACATATATTAGCCAGCTGAACTCAGCGCAGCCGACTGCGAGCGACAACATCTCAGAAGGCGATGATCATCTCCGACTGATCAAGAGTGTTCTCAAGGCGCAGTTTCCCAATCTGGCGACCACAGCTGTAAATCCCACCTCTGCACAGCTGAACAAACTTGGATTTGAAACGGGCGCTGTTATGATGTATGCGTCTAATACGATTCCAACGACGCAGACGATCAGCGGCATCAACGACTGGCTCCTTTGTGACGGCTCTGATTATTCCACAGTTACCTACTCTGCTCTCTATAACATCATCGGAACCACCTTTGGAACATCCGGTTCTAACTTCAAGGTTCCGGATTATCGCACCTACTTTCCTGTAGGTGTCGGTTCAGGGTTTGTTCTAGGCACAGCTGGCACAGCGAGTGCAGCCACTGGCACCGATGTCCTGAAGTATCAGCCCATTAACTTTATCATAAAGACATGACGATAAACTATAGAGGCGAGCGGTTCTCAGGGTATAACAAACCGAAGAGGACCCCCGGTAAATCTAAGAAGTTTGCAGTTCTAGCGAAACAGGGTGACAAAGTACGTCTTATTAGGTTTGGCGATCCTAATATGTCTATTAAAAAAGACCAGCCGAGTCGTCGCAAGAGCTTTCGAGCAAGGCACAAATGCGACACCAATCCCCCCGGAAAACTAACAGCAAGATATTGGTCTTGCAAAAAATGGTAAGGAGATAACGATGGTTGCTAAATACAGCGGCAAGATGTCGGGCAAGATGGGTAATCGCAAGGTTCCCGGTCCCGGCGGAAACAAGATGCACAAAAAGGGTGCTGGTAATCGTTTCGGTAAGAAATGAACCATAAAGAAAAAGCAAATCAAGCAGCGATAATCTTAGAGAACCCAGTTTTCAAAGAAACGCTTGAACGAATCAGCAATGACTTGATCTCTCAATGGGGCATAGCTGAGACTACAGAAGAGAGAGAACTTTGTTGGATGAAACTTAACGCCCTGCGTTCCATTAAGGAAGACCTAGAGGCAACCATCCATAACGCTAAAATAGAAGGGTAAACCAATGAGTGAGGCACCGACCAATCCCGAAGGGGAAGTCACTGAGCCGAAGCTTTCAATGTTCGATGTCATGTTTGGAAGTGAGGAGACCACTAATCCAGAACAAGCAGTCGAAGAACCTGTCAATTCCGACGAGGAATATGAAGCCCAAGATTATGACGAGGCGGAAGAGGCAGAAGAAGTAGAGGTATACGACGACGAAGTTGAGACAGAAACCTCTCCGGCCTACACTGTCAAAGTTGACGGTGAAGAGTTTGAGGTTACTCTTGATGAACTGAGGAGCGGATACCAGCGGCAAGCAGACTATACTCGTAAGTCGCAGTCACTAGCGGAGCAGAGGAAAGCCTACGAGGCTAACCTTCAAGCTGTTCAGCAGGAGCGTAATCAGTACGCTCAGCTTCTTGAGAATATGTCGATGAACCAGAACGCTGAACTCCAGCGTTTTGAAAAAATCGACTGGAAAGAACTCAAAGACACTGATCCTATGGAATACATGGAGAAGCGTCTTGAGTATCAGGAAGCGAAGGAGAAAGTAACTGAGTTGCAGAACGAGCGTTGGCGAGTTCAGCAGCAGAACGAAGCAGAAATGGCCAGTGTGCTACAGGAGAAAATCCAGAAAGAAGCGGAACTCCTCGCACAGAATTTGCCTGAGTATGCTGACCCCGGTTCAAACTTGAAAACTCGTTTGCGGGATTATAGTTTGAGTCTAGGGTTTTCTCCTCAAGACATTGACGGGATAACCGATCACCGTGTCGTAATGGTTCTGTACAAAGCTATGATGCAGGATCAGGGCACCACGGCTCCTGTCAAGAAAGCTAAACCAGCTGCTCCTAAAGTTGTGAAGGCCGGAACGCCAGCTTCTAAAGCACAACGCTCGAAGCGAGACGCTCAGGCTAAGCGTGAAAGACTTGCAAAAACGGGTAACCCTCGTGACGCCGCAAGTGTTTTTCTGGACTTAATCTCTTAAAATAGGAGCTAAACATGGCACAGCCTACTGGTGTGTATGTCACGTACTCCGCTGCTGGTCTTCGCGAAGACCTTGAGAACGTGATCTACGACATTTCCCCGACTGATACGCCGTTCATGTCTATGGGCGGTCGTATGGACGCGATTGCGGTAAACCACGAGTGGCAGACGGATGCCCTCGCTGCCGCTGTCGGTACGAACTACAACGAAGAAGGCGCGACGCTCACGGCGGCTGAACCGGCTGCTACGACTCGCGAAGGCAACATCTGCCAGATCAGCCTCAAGACGACTCTCGTTTCCGGCACGCTTGACGCGGTGTCGAAGGCGGGCCGTCGCGAAGAACTGGCCTATCAGATGTCCAAGCGTGCGAAGGAACTGAAGCGCGACATGGAGACGACGCTGGTTGGTACGAACCAGACGAAGACTCCGATGTCAGCGGATAGCACCGTTCGTAAGCTTGGCTCGCTTCCGGCGTGGGTCGAGACCAACATCTCGGAAGGCGGGAGTGCGTCTACGCCTGGTAATGGTACGGCTCGTACCGATGGTACTCAGCGTACCTTCACCGAGACCCTTCTCAAAGCCTCGATTCTGTCGGCTTATGATTCGGGCGCTGACATCAAATACCTGATGATGGCTCCGTCGAAGAAGCAGACGTTCTCCAGCTTTGTTGGTGTCGGTGGCTCGGCGGGTGTGTCGAACTTCAACGATGTATCCGACCAGCGCATCATTGGCGGCATGGATGTGTACGTCAGTGACTTTGGTGAGATGGCCGTTGTCCCGAACCGCTTCCAGCGTGCTCGTGACGTTTGGCTGCTCGATCCGGAGTACTATGGTATCGCGTACCTGCGTCCCTTCTTCCAGAAGGAAGTGGCGTCCACGTCTGACGGTGAGCAGCGTGCGATCATCACCGAGTACACCCTTGTCGTTAAAAACGAGAAGGCGCTCGGTGCGGTCTACGACCTTACCTAAGCCTAAAGGGGAGGGGCCTAGTGCCTCTCCCCACCACTTTGTAAGAGATAGTTATGAGTGATCCAGTCAAGACAAAATTTAATTACGACCACGAGACAGATAACGTCATTCTCCACAGTACCCAAGATGTTCAGCCGCTGCTCGAACTGAATAAAAAAGAACTTAATAATGACTCGATGTACGGTGGCGTGGCTACTTCAGGGATGCGCAAGGTTGCCAGCATTCCGTTGATCGTCATTGAAAAGTGGAAACGTGAACTCGGAATTGATATCTATAATAAAAACGACTGGCCCAAGATCAAGCAGCTGTTGAATGACCCCGAGAACAGGTTTCTCAGAACACATGAGAGCAAACTCTAATGAGCCTTTCAACGTACTCAGAACTGAAGACCAGCGTAGCAAACTACCTGAACAGGAGTGACCTCACTGATGTCATTCCTGATTTCATTACGCTAACTGAAAACCGTCTGAACCGTGAGCTTCGCGTCAGGGCGAACATGGTCCGGGCGACGACGACAACGACTTCTGGTACGGCTTTTTATGATCTTCCCAGCGATCTGATTGAGCTACGGAACATCACCTACGACACTTCGTCTTCCAGCTATGCTCTTACTTATCTGTCTCCTGAGTCGTCAAGTCGAGAGTATGGCTCTACGAGCAACGGATTTCCGAGGGCGTATACAAATCTTGGAAAGAACATAAAGCTCGCTCCGACTCCGGATGGAGCCTATACGATCAGTATCAATTACTTTCAGAAGCTGAACTCGTTGTCGGACAGTGTTACGTCCAACGATGTTCTCACTGAGTTTCCCGACCTGTACCTCTTTGGCTCCTGCATGGAAGGAGCTATCTACCTGAACGATACAGAGCAGACTCAAAGGTTTGCCTCTATCTTTCAAGCTACGCTCGACGAGGTCAAGCGGTCGGAAGAAGCTGCGCGATACAGCGGTACGGTTATGACGATGACTGTTCAAGGTGATCCCGGTTCTCTGGTTCGTAGGGGTGCCTGATGCCTACCAATTGGGTACAAGACGAGTTTGATCTGATACAGGAAAGTGGCGGGAATATCCTGTACGAAGATGCAGACTATATAGCTCTTCAAGAGTGGAACTCAACTGTCTGGACAGAGGACACGACGACGGGCAATGGCTAAGCAACTCTTCGATGTCGCATCTTCAGCGCAGGGCAGGTTCTCTCTGAACAGAGACCTGTCGCCTTATGACATGCCGCCATCTTTGTTCAATGATGTCCAGAATGTCAGGTTCATCGATGGCAAGGCTGGTAAGATACTTGGGCATACGTCGGTCCTAGGTACTCCTACAGCTGCCCCCTACTGGGCTATCAGCTGGCTACAGGGTAGCACGAACCTCTGGATTTACGGTGGTCTTACTGATCTTTATAAGATCGATGGGACAACGCATAGCTCTGTGACGCGATCCTCTGGGTCTTATACGACTCTGAGCGGTACGACGAACAACTGGCAGGGTGGTGTTCTAGGTGGCGTGCTGGTCTGCACCAATGGCCTCGATGTTCCCCAGAGCTTTACCCAAGCTGGCTCACAGTTCACCGACTTGTCCGATTGGCCAGCTACGCTGAAGTGCAAGACGATTGTTCCGTTCAGAAACCATCTGGTCGCTCTGAACCTGACGGACAGTGGTACGGCTAAGCCGTTTACGATCCGCTGGAGTGACGCTATTCCTGCTGGCGCATCTACCAATGGTGCCGACACTTGGAACACTGCGAGCACAGCGTCCGAATCAGCAGAGACCTCGCTCACTGGTACTAAGGGTCATGTGCTCAATGCGCTTCAGCTTGGTAATGAACTTGTCGTCTATAAAGAAGATAGTGTCTACGCACTGAACTATGTTGGCGGCGCGTTCACCTTCAATGTCCGAGAGAAGTTCAAGGATACTGGTCTATTTGCCAGAGACGCTGTGATCGATCTCGGTGACGGCCGTCATGTGATGATGTCTACCAACGATGTTGTGATCCACAATGGCAACACTCTGAAGAGCATCATCGATGATAAGGTCAAGACATTCCTGTTCTCTGAGATCGACTCGACGTACTACTATAAGACCTTCTTGGCTCATAACAAGATTCGAAACGAGGTCTGGATTTGCTTCCCCTCGACGGGTGCTACCAACGGGTTTCCGGACACAGCACTGATCTGGAACTATCGAGATGAAACGTGGTCTTCTCGTGACCTTCCGAATATCAACTTTGCTGCTAAAGGTCTCGTGAACCCTGCACTGACTAACACTTGGACCGCAGCGACCGGACAGTGGCAGACCAATGCTCTGGTCTGGGGTCAGCAGGAGTATAACCCGGCGATTGATTCACTTCTGATGTGCGGCACCAATGATACCAAGATGTACCTAGCTGACTCCGGTACGACCTTTGACGGCACGTCGTTCAATACAATTCTGGAGCGAGTTGGTCTGCACGCTGGTCGAACGGATGCGGTCAAATCGATTACCCGTGTCTATCCGAGGATCGAGGGAACCGGAACAGTCAACATCAGCATCGGCGCTGAGCTAGAGCCGTATGCCGGTGTCTCTTATAATGATCCCGTTGCTTTTACCATCGGCACCGACTCGAAGGTAGACTGTCGAGTTCGTGGTCGTTATATGGCGATCAAGATCGAGAGCGCGTCGGATACACAATTCAGGCTCTCCGGGTACTCTGTTGAATCAGAGGTTGTGTCTGATCGATGAGCCGGGAGTTTCTCAGATTTGATCCATCGTTGTGTCCTACGACCATCGAGGATATCCCTAGGTTCGTAGACCAGATGTTCCTAGAGATCAGAACAGTTCTGGACTTGGTGCGCGACGGACACTTGGATGTTGTCTACGCTGCGCCGGACAAGCCACAGCAAGGAGATATACGGTATGCCGATGGCTCTAGTTGGGACCCCGGATCGGGAGAGGGAATATATTTTTACAACTCCGGTGGAAGCTGGGTTAAGCTATAAGCTCGTCAGCCTCAATGATCCGCTGCTTCGCAACAAGGTGGCTCAGTGCTATCCGTTCTTCGAGAAGTCGATACTAAGGAGTAAGTCCGAAGACATCTATAACGCTGCTGATCTGTACCACCGTGTTCTCTCTGGAACCAGCGACCTCTGGGTATCAACGGATGAGAACAATGTGATTCAAGGTTGCTTTGTCATTGGCTTCGGAGAGTACCCGCAAAGCCGTGGCATCTGCGCAGAGGCCATCAGCGGCGTGTTCGACTTTACAGTAGTGACTCCGGTTGTGGAAGAATACTATAAGAAACTAGGGTATGAGTTTTTCGAGATGACTGGTCGCAAGGGCTGGGAAAAGGTGATGGAGCCGATGGGCTACGAGTTCAAAAACATAACGATACGAAAGAGGCTATAAAATGGGTAGTATCTTTAAGTCCCCTCCTCCGGTGGTTGTCCAAGCTCCGCAGCAGATGACATCTTCCGGATCAACTGAGATCAAGCCGTATGCTCCTGTGGTTCCGTATATCGGGAATGTTCTGCCGCAGATCGAGCAAGTCTTCGGTGAGGCTCCTGCGCTCTATACTGGCTCACTGGTGCCACAGGAGTCGGCGCAGACGCTGGCAGCTAGAGACATCTATGGTCAGGTAGGGCAGACGGCAGCTGGTCTAGCACCGACCTACCAAAATTTGTTCGCAGCTGATCTAGCACGGGCCACAGCTGATCCTACGATGGACCCGATCTATCAGGCGCAGCTGGGGACGATTGCTCAGCGTGCTCGCGAGATGACCGAAGCGGACAAGGCGACGGCGCAGCAACAGGCGATTCAAGCTGGTCAGTTTGGTCTTGGGTCTACTGCTCTCGGCGAGCTACAGTTGATGCAGCAACAGAAGCGGGAAGAGCTTGCGCAGCGTCAGATGTCAGCTGCCCTACAGGAAGCAGAGGCTCGCAGGATCGCTGCGCAGGGCCGTACTCCTCAGTTGGCTCAGGCCATGCTACAGGCACAGATGACCCCTGCGTCTCTCCAAGAGGCAATCGGCCAGCAGGTCGAAGCTCGACAGGCGGCTGAATTTACTGATGCTGCTCGCTTGGCACAGCAGGAGCAGGAAGCTCGCAGGGCGCAGCTTATTACGATGGCGAACCTCTATGGTGGCCTTGCTGGTCTCGGCAGCAGCACTCAGATGCAGCAGACGAGCCAAGGCTATACCAGTGCTGTTACTCCCGGTGGGCCAAGTCCGTTCAGTCAGCTGGTCAGCGCCGCTGCCACTGGTGCTAAGATATACGCGATGTCTGATAAGAGGCTCAAGACCAAGATCAAGTTTGTCCGGCAGAGTGACAATGGTATTCGCTGGTACACTTGGGAGTGGAAAGACAAGGATATCAAGCAGCCTAGCTACGGCGTGATTGCCCAAGAAGTCCAGAAGATCAAACCAGAAGCAGTCATCACTGGACCTGATGGATTCCTGATGGTCAATTATGGAGAACTGTGATGGCGTCGAGTTTTCTGGACAACCTACTAGGCGGCACAATGGGGGACTGGTACGAGGGAAAGGGGTCTCTATCAAATTATCGGTCTGAGCTTGATCCAAGTACCGGAAAAATACGTATCTTTGAAACAGCGGATGACGAGAGCGACGTTAAAGAAATCGAGCCGGGGACAGACCTTTACAATACACTCAGAAATAAATTTACAGCTGAGGACGATTTTGACGAAGGTGGAACCTCTACTGGGTTAGATTTTGATAAACTCGGTTCTGTTCTTGGGAATCTAGCCGGGTCCGGAGATGGGGAAGCATTTAAGCCTATTCAGGGAAGAATGCAGAGTATCCCTAGGGTCCAATCTGGTAACGTCAGCTATAGGCCAACTCCTCCATCTGATCTTTACAAAACTCCAAGCTATCTGGCGAGTTCTCAAATGTACTACGACCAGCTTGGAAAAATGTTGGGCGGTTTGCTGTCTAGCAATATCCGTCGAAACCCAATTAAACTTCTGGTGTGAGATAAGATATGGCTGATTACAACGAACGCTCTGCCATCGCACGGGCAAGGATGGCTGATATACGAGATAAACTGTCTCAGGCGCAGAAGACAGGGGGCCTTCTTCAAGTCATTGGAGAGGCTGGAGAGGGCGCATATGAACTCGGTAGGGGTCTTCTGGCAGAGGGCAAGAACATTTTAGGAAATGTCCTCTTTGGGGAAAAGTATACGCCAGTTCCTCCCCCGACTGCTGAGAACAGTGAGATAGCTCGTAGAATTATGAGTGACTGGGGTATAGAAAGTTTTCCGACTAGGTTTGTTAAGGGCAATAGAGTAGGGGCCAGTAGTGTGTCTATTCCCTTGGATCGTCCCTACTCTCCTCCCCCACCATTTGATCCTAGGTCTGTTAAGCAGAGGGTAGCGGATGCTGACAGGGCTAGGAGAGACCTGACTACCGACTATGCAAATCCTATGTCCCCTATTCCAGTCAGCCGTAATACTCTTGGGGAAACTGGTGCGCAAGAATATATGCGAGAAGCCAGAAAGGCTGTGGAAGTAGAGCAAGCACGTCAAAATTCTAGGAGCAGAGACCCAAGCATTGTTACGAACCAAGCTCTTAAAACCGGCGCAGAGCAGTCGGAATATACCTCAGAGCGTTCAATGCTGGACAGAATGTATCAGTCCGGTCTGCTTGACACGCTCATAGGAATGTCTCGGGCAGAACGTAAATATGGTGTAGGACCTGTTGCAGCATTTTCAGAGGCGTTCCAAGATGTCCAGACCACTCGGGCAGCTACCGAAGCTGCGCAAGCTAAGGCAAAGCTTGAATTGCAGAAGGAACAGATTAAAAAGTCTGGTCCCCAAGAGTTCAAAGCTCCGCTTATTAAAAGTATTAACACAGCTAGCAGCCTAAAATCAAGCCTAGATAGCATAAATGAATATATGCAGGTGCTTTCCAATGCACGGATTGGCGGTTTAGCAGGAAAAACAGAAGAGGCTTACAAAGCTATTGGGGCGCTTTTCGGTTACGGGGGCGAGAGTGCCGCTGGCAAAGCTAGGTCTCTCAGGGCTTCTATTATGAATACTTTCGAGTCGGCTTATACTAAGGGGCAGATAACTAAACAAAACTATGAAAACTTGAGTAAGATTCTGCAAGAAGGCGGCTGGTTCGTTTCCAATCCAGAAGTCATGGGCCAGCTTGAACGTCTCAAATCTAAACTATCCGAACAACTAATAGTGAACTCTAAAATACTACGAGCTCAGGGGGTAGATCCGGGACAGTTCTCACCATATAATTCTGGCCTAGTTTCTGCAAGACGCCCAGCGCAATAAAGGAATACAACATTGGCAGAACGTGAAATTTATACGCTCTACAACGGTATGGAAGTCCAGCTTCCTGCTGGATTGTCTGATGCCGAAGCAGAAAATCTGATTGCCAAGGCTCTCCCGTCCGTAGCATTTGGCAAGGGCGTAGCCTATGATGTTTCAGAAGAATACGACATGAAATCAAGCGTAGACCATGCCGGTCTTCGTTTTGATCTTGCTTTGGCCAAGGGTAACCCAAAAGAGGCCAAGGCTGTTCTGGACGCTCGTCTGGGCAAAGACGGCTGGGGGCTGAGCGACTTTGGCGAGTTCTACGCCAATCCTATTGGTCTTCGTCGGCTTGGTATAGAACCCAAAGACAATCGAAAAGTGCTCATAGACGGTATAGAAAATAACGTCTATGACATTGTAGACATTGTGCCAGAGATTGCCACAGGCGTTGGCGCATTAGCCGCCGAACTACTTGTCCCTCTTCCCGGAACAGGTGCAGCTGGTGCCGCCGCAGTTGGGGGCTTCTTGGCCAGTCTTGGAACTCGGCAGCTAGTAGCACGATCTCTGGCGGCGGGTGCTGGGGATGTGACAGCTAACCTCGGACTAGAGGCCATTCAAACGTACCGTGGAAACCAGTACGAGGACCTAGGAGAGATACTGAGCAGTGCTGGAACGCAGGGAGCAGTTGTTGCAGCAGCTACGCTTGGACTTGGCCTTCCCCTTGCTGCCATCGGGCCGCTCGCTGGCAAAATGAAAAATGTTGCAAAAGAGAATATAGACAACGTAACGGCTAACCAAGGAATAGCGGTTACCGCTGAGTCTGCAAAACAAGCAAGGCGGGATGCCGTTGCTTTCCTCAGAGCGCAAGGCGTTCCCGAAAAAGAAATAGAAGAAATTGTCCCACTGATCACATTGAAACACCAGCTTGGCGACTCTGGCAACCTGTTTGCCAAGTTTGCTATTGTTTCTGAAGGCGCTGGTGCAAAAAACCTAGCTGATAGTCTTCCAGCAAAGGGTCTGGAGTTTCTGGACAAAATGGATAGTTTCTTTAGGCAAGGGCAGGCTGCTGGTAGAAACCCTGCTGACATCGCACGGCAGCTTAGGGAAACTCTGACCAAAGCAGAACTAGAAACTGCTCAGAAAATACAGAATCAGATTGACACTGCGTATAAGCAGATGTCTAGAACATCCGTTCAGAGGGATAGGGCGGAAATAGGAGATTTGATAGAGCTTCAGGCCAACAACCAGTTGCGCTATATGATGAAGAATTTTGACGAGTCGGCAGAACTCTACGCCAGCCCCGACCTTAACATTGATGGATTATACCAGACAATAGTGGATAATGATCTGGTAGCGGACTTGATTAACAAATTGTCCGGGGAGTATTCTAGGAGTGCTGAGGACGTAATAGCTATTCTCAATAAGACCTCTAATGGTTTAGGAAATCGTCTTCAGAAAGTTATAGACATCGAGGACGGATTTGCCGTTGCGAAAAAGGCAGACGAAGCTATTAGTGAACTGGACGACCTGATAACAGAGATTGGTCTGGGGAAAGGTTTTGCAGCCGATCTAGCGGCCTATACTAATAGGTCCTCTAAGGAAGCCAAAGAAGAGATCGCGTCTGTGACTGCCAGAGACCTATACGAGCTTGATCGAGCTATCCGGCAGAATATCTACAAAGGTAGGCTGGACCGTAACGGTATGAGAGAGGGCGTCATAGCTTCCAAAGAAATCTTGGACACTATGGACGGAATAGTCAGCCCCAACTTCTCTACTAAATTCCGGGAAGTCAACGCTGAATACAAAAAGGCGATCACGCCGTTTGCCAAGGGTCTAGGAAAGTTTGAAAATAGCACCGCTCAGACTATTCCAGACTATGTCAGAGACCTTGTCACCGGGCGGAAGACCGAGGTTTTCGCGGAACTCGTTGAAACTCTCGATGATATGCTCACCGGCATCCAGAAGGCTGGCGGTAAGGCTGCGAATGTTATGAACGCAGACGAGGTCCTTGGAGAGATCGCCACCCAATATATGCGTTATCACAGAGACCAGTTTAACCTCACTAGAACAGCATTGGATACTGGCGATATTCCAACTCTGCGTCAAAATGCCAGAGAGGCATTGGCTCAGATTGACAATCTGAAAAACAGGGAGACAACTGCACGGGCCAGAAAGGCGTTCGACAGGCTGTTTAACAATTCGGCATTCGAGCAGTATAGAAAGGCGCTGCAAGATTTGTCGAAGGGTAATGTCAGGGCTGTCGAGAAACTGAAGATGCAGCTTAGCTACGAAGAGGCTGGGCAGTTCGTAGACAATGTTGCGAAGATTGGTCGAAACCTGCGAGATGCGGACCTAGACGCAGCTGTTCAGCAGTATAGGGCCATTGGAGCAATTGAGCCGAGGGGGACAGACTTTTATAACCTGATGCTCTACTCTGAGATTTTTGATCGCGTTAAGAAGATAGCGGGACAGAACCCCCAGACGAGAAACCAAGCTCTTAAAGCATGGGCCGACGATATCGTTGCCGCTAATAACGTGTCTCCGGCTGCGCTGAAAGAGCTTCTGGGCAGCGGCAAGGAGGGGACCAAAGACCTGTACAAGCCGCTTATGCAGATGGCCAATGTGATACAGGGTGGCTTCAACCTTGATCCCACGGCTGGTGCTATCAGTGCAGCGGGACAGCCGCTGATGGGCATACGTGGTCTGTTAAACTTCTCGGCTGGAGCAGCATTGAAACCAGTTGTGTTCATGGGGATGCTCAAGTCGTATGCGCCCGGTGGACCATCTTGGAGGGCTGTTAATGCTGCGATCAATGGTGGAGAGAGCATAGAGCAGGTGGCTAAAAACTCTAAGCTGAATAAGAATGCTCAAATTGCCTTGAAAGCTGCGAACCAAGGTGCGGCCAAGATATTGGCGGGGAGAGATGGTCTATTCGCAGCGTCAGTAGCGGCGTATATGAACGAAGCTGACGAAAGGCTACCGAACGAGAACACTCCGATGGTCCCTGTCAGGCAGCGAACTGGAGCAGAGGCTGAGGCAGAAAGACAGGCTGAACAACAGAAGCAGCAAGCGGCCTTGTCTCCAGACACCGGAATCGCTGCAATACAGCAGATCGCCAGTATGCTTCAGCCACAATCGATACAGGGAGTTGGTACGTCTGCCCTTGAAGAAGGTGCAGCCATAGCTAGGAGTGCAGCCTGATGGCGGACTATTTCAAACAGATGAGTCAAGCGGCAGAGCGTGCTGGTGCTGGGCCAGCACTGGATTACGCCAAGGAACAGGCGATGAAAGGGGCCGCTGGCTTGGCTGGCGCAGGGATAGCTGAGTCACTTGGCTACTCTCCTGAAGTCGCTATGGAGCGGATTAGGCAGGAGAGCAGGGCAATCGATGAGGGCTATATCGAGCCTGTGAAGGAAGCAATTGCTCCTTATTTGCCACCCGGCGTCTCCGTTGACATGGACCCAAGATTGAACCTCAGTGAATCAACGGTGACCCCTCGCTTTGATTTGTCGGTCCTAGACCCCAATCTACAGGGACAAGCGTATGGACAATTTGGACAAGGTGGTCTCCAAGATTACGGTGTCAACGCCTCCTACCAAGTTGCTCCGGGTCTTCTGGCCCAAGGAAGCTATCAGGCAGGAGGGGTGCCGAGGGTAGGGATGTCTTATGAGCAGCCGATGCTGGGTGGTCTACTTCAGGCTAATGTTGGCACTGAGCTTACTAACGATGTCCGGGATACTATCCGTGGCATCCAAGCCAGTCTCCGATTTACCGGGAGGTTCTAAGATGCCGGGGCTTTTAGACCAGAGTTATATCCAACAGGAATTACTGCCGCAGCTTAGACAAGAGATAGCCGCCCGCAAGGGCCTTCTGGATGTCCCGTATCCGAAAGAGAAGCCTCCTGTTCCCTCAGATGTTCCTACTCCGTCCAAAAATATAGTGATGGACTATTTTAATACATATGTTGGACCAGAAGAACTAAGCGCCAAAGATAGGCTTAAATATTACGACAGCCGCAGAGATGCCTATAAGGTCTACAAACTTAAAGGAGAGTCTAGACCTACAGTCGGTATGGGTGTTTTTCTAAACAACGATGCTCTTAAAACTCTTGGCCTCAAGAAAGTTCCAAAAGTTGGAGAGTACTTGCCAGCAAGGGATGTTGATAGTATTTCTCAAAGCAGGTGGGTTGATGCTTACCAGCGAGCTACAAAGGAGTTAGCAGGAACAAAAGGGGGATCGTCTATTGGTCCCTTGGCTGAGATGATATTTCAGATGGGAGCAGGGGTGGTAAATCCTAAGGATAAGAAGTATTTTAAGAATACTTTAAGCCTCCTTAAACAAGGCAAGGTCCGAGAAGCGCAAAAAGAAGCTAAAATATCGAAAGGGTGGTATCAGGTCCCTGCGTTAAAACGTAGGGCCTCGGGTGTAATAAGCAGATTTGGCCGGGGTCAGTTATAATGGACACCAAAACCCCCCTCGATGTCACAGCTGGGTTCATAGCTGTCGGCACGGTTGTCGAACTCCTACCGGCGATAGCTAGTGTCTTGACGATTATCTGGATGGTGATCCGCATCATCGAAACTGATACGGTTCAGAAACTGTTGGGACGAAAGAAGTGAAACTGAATATCCAATCTGTTCTAACAGCATTGGCCCCGATCTTGTTTGCCGCAGTCGGTTATTTGATCACAGCGTTGAACGAGACAGAGAGCCGACTTCAAAAAGCAGAAGGGTATTTAATGTTGCTTGTGACGCCTCAAGGCGAGATCATCGCTAGTCCCACCAACAGTATAGCGAGACAGAAGATGCGAGAGGAGTTTATGCACATTATACACGATCTACAAGTTCGCATTAAGCTATTAGAGGCGGATAAAAAATGATGGGCATACCTCTAGAACTCGTAACGATGCTAGGCTCTGGTCTCCTCTCCGGAGTGATGACACTATGGGGGCAAAGCCAGAAAGCGAAGCAGGATGCTTTTAATCGAGCAATCGAGGGGCTGGCGGCGCAGTCTCAGGCAACCGACCTAGCTCGCCGGTATGAGAACAAAGGCTTTCAGATAACTCGCAGGATCATCGCCTTGGCCGCTGTCGGTGCTGTGATCGTATGGCCCAAGGTGATCGCTGTGTTCTGGCCCGAGATACCGGTGACAGTCGGGTACACAGAATGGAAACCCGGCTTCCTATTCCTGACGGAAGGTGTCGAGCAGGTAAAATGGCAAGCTCTGAAGGGGCTGGTCCTGACACCATTGGATACACATTTGCTCAGTGCAATCGTTGGTCTGTACTTCGGTGCGTCAATGGTGAAAAACGCGAGGTAGTTATGGCGACTGTAGCACAGATGATCTCTCCGCAATACGGTCTTTTGAATCAGCAGCCTATGATAGACCCAAGGGTCCTCTATGGTCTCTTGGCTGAGCAGCAGCCTGAGCAAGTTCAGATGGCGCAGCAGCCTGTAACAGCTATTAACATGGGGCAGACAGAGGTAGACCCATTTTATACGACGATGCAGGAGGCAATGACACCACTGTTTAGGCAGAGCCCACTTATGCAACTGCTAGATTTAGCTTTCAGGAGTGATCCAAACTACACAAAAGCCATTCCTATAGATAGGACGCAGCCGATTCCGGATTTTGTACCGGAAGGTTACCGACGCAATGTTATGCAAGCGTACCAGAAGTACGAAAAAGAGGGGGCTTAATTGCCCCCTCAGTTTTGTCTAGCTAAGTTCAATCTGCTTAGCTTTCTTTTCTTCCGGAATATCCCGCCTGAGCCGAATGCTTAAAATGCCGTCTTCGAGCTTTGCTTCGACAACATTAACATGCTCGCCCAGAAGAAACATTTTCTTGAACGGGCGAAACGCTATGCCAGCGTAGATCACATTGGCAATATTGTCGTCCTTTTTAACACCGTTAGAGACGACAGACAGAACGTCCTCCTTCACCTCAACGGCGATGTCCTCTTTGCCAAACCCAGCGACAGCCATCTTAATTTCGAAGCTGTCTTCCCCCAGCTTGATCAAACTATGCGGAGGAAAGTTCTGGTTGGCAGACATCACTTCTGCCACTTTTTGCATATTGTCAAAAAGGCGCTCGAATCCAAGGGCGGAATCGGACAGAGTAGGAAACATCGAAAGAGTCATGGTTCTCCCCTTTGGGCAAGAAGTTATGAGGCCCGACATGGCACCTCAAAATAAGTTTACCACATAACTACGCTACTGTCTAGCGGAAAGGAGGACCGACTGCCCAACCGGTGAGGCTATACCGGGTCCCGCTAGTAACCTCCGTAACTCGGTGGTAGTAGTACGAAGGAAACACAATGAAGCAACCGGGTGTCTCGAAGGCAGTTTCCTTGATCACCCGCTTGCGATAAGGGGCCGAGGGGCTGCCCCAACTAAACTGAAACTCCCCTCCTTCGAAGTCCTGATTCAGAACCAGATTGAACGTCAGCTTGCGCATCGGATCACCGGGCAGCATATCTATATGCCATCCGTACTTCTGACCGGGACCATACTTCGACAGCTGTAGGTTCTCGATCCCAGAGATGTCGAAGTTCCAGTCCTTGTTCGCTACCCGCATCATATAGAGAACGGCCTCTTTGAACTCAGGGTCATCCACAGCGAAGACAGCGTTGTTGCGGATACTGTGGTCCTCCCCTCCGAGGACCTTCCCCTGTTGTTCGTCCAAGTTGTCGCACAATGAGATTATCGCTGTGCAAAACTCAGGGACAAAGTGTTGCCCCTCTGACGACCTCCAGACGTTACCGTACATTACGCCAGACCTGTGTAAACAAAATAACCTCCTAGCGATTGTCGCCGCTACCGTTCACCGCGTTGCGGCCGCTGCGGTCTTGCAGCTTTTTCAGATTTGCTTCTGCAACAGTATCGAGACCCACTCCAAGATCAGTACAAAGAGCAGCGCAATACCAAAGAACATCGCCGATTTCAGCGCAGACTTCTTTGACGGCATCTTCATCTATAACCCCATCTCGGTCTCTATAGATTTTCTTCACCTTGTTAGCAACTTCGCCCGCTTCGCCAGCTAGGCCCATGGTCGGGTAGATCACCTTGTACCTTTCAGGGTACACGGCTGTCTCCGTTGCCTGCTTCTGATAGTCTTCGAAGTTCATATCAAACTCCGCAGCTGCCGCCGTGACCGGTGATGTCGCAGATGTCATGGGTCTCTACGCCCTCCTCGAACTCTTCACCCAGCTTGTCTACAGCCTCTTTGTAAGGCACACTGCTAAGAGGCTGTCCCCCTCTGCATCCGTCAGGGTACACGGTGAAACCTCGCAGCCTATGAGCATAGCTGGCAAGAGCATCGGCAAAGTCTTCAACCGTATCCTCGTTGTTAAGCTTGCTACCCCATTCCGGAATGTTGATCGTGCTGCTGATAGACATATCCACATAGTCTTGGACATCCGCTTGGAATTTCATCCGCCTCTTATAATCTTCCGCTAGGTCCAAGGCCGACTCGATCTTGTCGGGGTTTATGCCGTATAGATCGATGATCTCTTGGGCCGCACTGTCAACCACGTACTGATAATGCCAGCGGTTCTGGCCCTTCAGATACCGGCGCTTGTAGGCCACAGCGAATATAGGCTCAACGCCAGTAGAAGTACCAGCAAGAATACCAATGCTACCAGTAGGGGCGATAGCCCGATTAGCCACAGGCCGACTGATCCCAAAGCTATCAGCACTCTTCCTACTAGCTTCATCACTGACACCTTTGTAAACTGCCAGCCATTTATGAAGCTCTTCGGTAACTTCATACTTGTATCCTTTCTTGATCAGCCACTCGTGCATCCCCATCAGGCCAAGGCCGAGTCTACGGTTCTTCTCGCGCGTCTCATAGACACGATCATACGGCAGCTTTGCCTTCATCGTGCCGCAAATCAGAAACTTGGTAGCCAACTCTACGATCTTGGAGAACTCTTTAAGGTCATCGATCCGACCAAGGTTAATAGACCCGAGATTACACACGTCGCTATCATCAGCTGAGGTAACTTCGGTACATGCGTTGCGCAGCGTCTCGTTCTCTTTGTCGAAAAAGTTAAAGCTGAACCCCGGCTCAGCTGTCTTCAAAGCTTGGCGCACATTGGTCCGAAAGACATTTCCAACATCTCCGGTCTTCCAGTAATCCAGAAGCCACTTTGTATCATAATTGACACTGATGTTCGTCATATCCAGCGGCGCAGCAAAGTTGAAGTCCTGCTCCTTCACCTGACCAATCGAGAATCCAGTTGAGCCAACGGGCATATCATACCAGTTCTTGCTCGTTAGGAATGTCTCTACGTCTCGATGCTGCCAGTTCAGGCTCGCGTAGATAGCCGACCTGCGACTGCCGCCCTGCATCACTCGGCGACCGATCTCGTTGATCATCTGCATCTTCGGAATAGGACCGCTCGCCAGACCACCTGTCTTACTGAGACCAGACCCTTCCGGACGGTAGACAGAATAGTCGATACCGATGCCGCCGCCCGTCATCAGACAGGACTCCGACTTCCAGCTGAGGTTCGCCCAATCCTCCCTACTGTCCTCTTCTGCTCTCAGAAGGTAGCAGTTGTTAAAGAACTTGTTAGGACGACCAGCATAATACAGGTACCGACCACCGGGAATAAACTTCAGTTCCCGAATAGCCTCTGTAAGTTCTCCGATCTCGTCGTCTTTCAGCAGTTTATCGCAGACATCTTCGACCAAAGTCTTGGCTAGGTCTGACCAAGTATAGCACCCTTGGTGCGCATATTTATGCTTGAAGATGTCTTCGCTGAACTTCGAGCGAAACATCGGGTTCTCGTTGCTTTTAAAAGTCATTGCAGTCCACCGGCCTCAGATTGAATTTATGGATATTTTCTTCCAGCTTATCACGAAGAAGGTCGAGAAGCTCAAGCGCGTCTAGCTCAAGAATCTCGACCAGTTCTTCTATTGTATACGCCTCAGCTAGGTCTGTCAACTGTTCATCAGAAAGTTGGGGCATCTTCTTCTCCAACGAAAAAGATCGGACGACCGGAGCGGAACTTGGTATGAATCCCCTCCGAGGCCCAGCAGGTCATCTTGTGAGAACAGTAAGAACAGTTGACCCCCAGCTTCTCCTTACCGGTGGTGCGGTCCTTCTCAGTTTCAAAGTGGCGCTTCGGTGGCTCAGGAAGTTCGACATCCTTCTTGATCTGCGCGATCTTCATCTCGGTGTTCTCAAGCTGAGAGTGGGTATACGTAGCCAACTCTCCACTGGACTTGTCGAAGGCGAGAAAGGTCCCTCGGCTCTTGCCAAAGGCATTGCCATAGCCACTGATCTGGCTGATATACCCGAAGGGATCATCGTCAGGCAGCGTACCATTCTTGAACTTGCGCATACTATACGACGATGCGGACTTGATATCGACCAACTCGTCGTCTATAAAGCAGTCGATATGCCCCTTGATCCCATCGACCTCGATCTCTGCTTGCTGGTTCGAGACATGATGGCCAGCTTCCTTGGCAAGATAGATCAACAGTGCTTCAACGATGTCTCCGATCATAAACTTCAGGCGCGTCTGAGGGCTGAAGGTCTCGGCTTGCTCGTCGCCATTAATATCGTACCAGAGAGACCGAGAGCACGGCTTGCCGATGTTAGACATCCGAAGACGGGGTGCGCTCTCCGACGTTCCCATCCACAGCTGCCGACGCACAGCGTCCATCACTGTGCTCCCGAGAGAGAACAACGCCTCTTGGTCTGGCTTCTTGGTCCCTTGGTCTACTAGCTGATAGATGTCTTCTACTAACGTGTCAATTGTCTTGGTCATATTCCACCTTTATGATGTTCTTGTGCCGCTTCATCTTTCCATTGGATACTTTGCAGAGAGCAGATTGATCGTAGCCGTGTACCTCAGCGAACTCCCTAAGAGACAAGTCATCGATTCTGTGCTGGACCTTGTTCTGATAGGTGACTGTGAAAGTTCCACGGTACTTGTGATTGTTGACCCCTCTGATCTTGTCTCTGAACTCTTCTCCGTAGCTTCTGACCGGACGAAAGAACCTCCTGCCCCCGATGTTCAAGTTGTAGAACATATCGCTTTCCAGAACATTCAGGTCAACCTGTAATCGCATCTCGTTATAATACAGGTCTCGCTTATTCTGGCAAAGCATCAGGATGACAAAGGTGAATGCTTTCTTGCCCAGTTCTTGGATATGTGGTTTCAACTCCTTTGAACTAGAACAGTAAGTTTTCCAATCACTTTCTGTCGTGCGCTTTGTCTTTTTATACCGGAACAGATGCTTGCATCCGATATAACTTTTCCCGGACTCGATATGGGTAATCTGGTAGACGAATCCAAAATGGTCTCCCGGATTGAACTCGCCTACCAGACCCGTGTCCCAATGCCCGTACTTAGAACGGGACGTCATCGTTCAGAGCATCGAAGGCTTTCTCAGATTTAGCGCCTTCAGGTACGTACTCGATGGGGTCAGTGATCTTGACCGCATTCATATACGTGGTAATACCCTTCCCGAACTTGTTATCGTAAGGCTTCTGAGAGATGCGAACCTGCGCCCTCGATCCGTTCTGTAGCATCGTGGGACCATCGTACTCTTTGCCATCCGCACCGAAGAGCGTCGGTTTGTAGTTGCTCTTCAGCTGGACATACGGCATTCCGTCCATCTTGTCGTCGTCCTGCTTTACCGCCAGTCCGAGGTTCTTTGCGTGCTTGACCTGATCACCTTCAAGCCCCAGCGCAACCGAGTACCGGTCGAACTTGTCGGTAGCTTCGAAGATAAAGGGGAAAAACATAACGCCTTCGATGTATGAGTTGTTAGCCATTAGTGTATCTCGCTCCAATTGTTTCCAACTTGCACGCCGCAGTCTAATTCGCACCTGAGATTGTAGGCTTTGTTGACCTGACGTATAGATAGTATAACACAGTCTTTCGCATGATCAACATCTTTCTCAGAACTTTCTAAAACTAATTCATCGTGGACCATCGCTACTATGCTGGCATCTAGCTTCCTCCTTCTCAGATGATGATCAACATACATAAACCACTTCTTCATCAGGACAGCCGAGGACCCTTGGATCAGAGTATTCAGGCTGGCGTGGGCAGAACGGACTCGAAGAATCCGGCCGTCCAGTGCCTTGAGTTTCCCCACTGACTCTCCTTTGCGGATCACCGCCTCGCTCAGCCGTTTGTAGGCTGGCATATTCGCCATGAACCTAGCTCTCAGCTGCGCCCCGTCTGATGCAGAACCGTTTACCACCGCACCAATCTTCGCATCCCCTGCGCCATAGAGGAGCGCATAGATGAAAGTCTTAGCTTGGTCTCTAGTTTCCAGACCAGCCATCTGCTGATTAGCAGTATGTACGTCACCTTCAAGTATCTCACGTGTGAACCTCTCGTCATCCATATAATGTGCCAGTACCCGTAGCTCTAGGCCAGCTGCGTCGGTGTCTAACAGAAGCTTCCCCGGCTCAGCGCCCCAGACCTCACGGCATTCCTTTCCGTACTCTACGCGAACCGCCGGAATCTGTTGTAGGTTAGGCTCGACGCAACTCATGCGGTTAGTGATAGCACCAAGAGTACGGTAACGACAATGAACCCTAGAGTCCGAAGAGCACAACTTGAGCCAAGACTTGATCTGACTCGTTCGCTTCTGGAGAAGAAAGTACTTAGCCAGCTTCTTAGCCACGTCGAGGTCGCATTCGCCCAGCGTTCTTTCATCTACCTTCGCCTGTCCTGTTTCTGTGAATACCCTAGGCTCCCACCCAAGCTCCATCAATCTCTCAGCTATCTGTTGGCGACTCGACGGATTGAACTCTGTGACCTTATCCTTGAGCCGCTTTCCGGTCTTCTCCGAGTACCTCTCCTCAATCTTCGGCGGAAACAACGAGGCGCACTCGACGGCGATCTGGTCTTGTTCCTGCATCAATCGGTTATAGAGTGCCGTTGTCTTCTCTCGGTCCAATCGGAACCCGGTGCGGCTAACCCGATCAGCTACGATCTTCATCCTGTGCTCGTCTCTGATCGACTGTTCGCTGAAGTCCTGCATCGCATCGACCAGATGCGTATACAGCTTCGCTGCTACGCGAACATCTTGGACACAGTAGGCGATCATCTCGTCACTCAGCTGGTCGAAGCCTCCTTCGTATTCAGTTTTGTGCAAGGCCAGACGCTGACCCCATGCCTTCAGGCTATGCCCCTTGTCTATCGCAGGGTTAAACAGCATCGACATCACATAGGTATCAACGATCTGGTCGAAGTTAAGGTGCAACCCCCATATCCTAGCGAGCACAGGGAAGTCGAACCCGATGCCATTGTGAGCTACCACTGTGTCGAACTTCTTGATATAATCCACGGCCGCACTGTCGAAGAAAGTCTTCTCCTCTCCGGTGTCGAGGTCCAAGCTGCACAGGCAGTGGATCAAAGTTGCATCGATGGCGTCGGTCTCGATGTCGATGACGACAGTGGTCACAGGTATCTCCAGCTGATTGGAAACTCTTCGTTGCAACGGTCTGCGATCTGCTTGGCTATCACTCGGGTCTCGAACTGTGCATCCTCAGCGAGCCGAAGCTTACAGACCCGACTGAAGGCATACAGGGAGCCGGTCCAGTACCATTCAGTATATGCGGACAACGGCAGGACAGCCCTCGCTTGCTCCGGACAAACGCCCAGATCGATCATCCTCTTGTATGCGTCAAGGGCATGGCGCGTGGCGTCTCGATACATATGAGATACCACGCCATTGCTCTTGACCTCGGTCATCTTCGAGCCTTGCTTCTTGTCTTCCGCCGCCTCTCTCCACGAATCCGGGTCCCATATGTCAGGGTCTTCGCTCACATACCTGCGGCTCACTTCGTTCCAGACCAGCCCCACCTGATGCTTCGCCAGCTGTCGGGCTACGAAAATCGGCGCCCTGATATGAAACTGTAGACTGGTGTGGGCAAAGGGGGACCAGTGTTGGTGCTCCGCTAGGTACTTGATCAGCTTCTCGTCGTTCTCCTCGAAATAGATATGAACCTTGCTGAAGCTCACGCGAGCAGCGTTGACCACAGTCAAGTCGGAACCCATGCTATCGATCAGTGCAACTGACATCAGCCTTGTCCTCTGTTTTTCTTTTTCATCCCGGCAAACGGCGAGCGTTTCGATATGCTCTTCGCATGATTAAATGGTCTCGGCTTTCGACGGCGCTTGGCCTTTGTCCTTGGCTCGAATACCTGTTCCTTCTTGCGTGCCATTAAAACTCCTCCTCCAGTACACTCAGTCGTCCAGTTGACTTATCGTAGAACAGCCGATCAGCGATGCCAACGTCTCCGGTATAGCGACACTTGAGAACCCGGAGCGTCGTTGTATTGCACTCAATCGGATCGTCGCTCTGCGTGTTCCGCTCCATGCTGACCACGGTGTCGCTGATCTGGGCGATACCATGTGATCCACGAAGATGCCCGAGGTTGACCTCGACGCCCTCCTCGTGAGAACGGTCGCTACCAAGGCGTCGCAGATGAGTGACAAGATGGATAGCACAGCCGGTCTCTTCAGTTAATTGTCGCAGCAGTGTCATCGTCCTGTCAATAGCTTTTCGCTCGTCGCTGACATCCAGACCACTAACCAGAATACTCAGGTGATCTATGAAGATCGTGCTGCACTCCAGACCAAGGACCATATACCGCACTCGATCCAGTAGGTCGTCCATCTCAAGGCTACCAAAATGGTCATAGATATAGACCCGTCCGGTGGCCAGAGTATTGTCAAAGTATTCCTGAATCTGTTCTTTCGAATACTTACTGAATACTTCGTTAAGATGCAGTCGATCATTTGCCTCGACAGCTAGGATACCGCGACGAGTCCTATCGACAGACTCTTCGAGGGCAATGATCCCGATGTTCTGGTCCGTTGTCTTCAGGTAATAATGCTGCAACTCTCTGAGAAGGCTAGACTTTCCGACGCCAGTGCCAGCTGCCCACGTTACGATCTCCCGGCTGCGAGTGCCGAGTGTCTTGGACTGAAGGCCAGCGAACGGGAAGTCCATGCTCGCGAGGTTCTGCTCGGACCAGAGACCCTCGAAGTCAGAGGCTGCGTTCTTGATCCCCGATGGAGTATAGCACGTTGCGTTCTTTAAGCACGCCCGGAACATACTATCACGGCGAGCCGCTGTGTACTCGCACGCATCCTTCAGGTCCAGACTGACGATGAACGCCTTGCCGGGCTTCAGTAGCTTGGCGCAGCGCACAGCTGAGTCTTGTGCCTGTGGCTCGTTGTCGAAGCAGATATAAATCTTGTCGAATGTCTCCAGCAATTCGAGATTGTTCTTGAAGTCCCGCTCTGCGCTCGCCTGTCCGCTCTTGATCGACAGAGCGTAGACCACAGGGGCAGGACGATTAGCGATGCTCTCGGCCTCGTGAGAGATTGCGTTCGCCATCTGAAACGCAGCGAGCGCGTCCGCTTCCCCCTCAGTTACGATCAGAGTCGAGGACTTCTCCCCGATTGTCTTGCTCAGTGTATGCGTCCCAAATAGCGTACAATTTTTGAAGTCTCCGTTGGTGCTGAATACCTTACCGGCTGAACGAACCTTGGCAGCTTGCCGCAGACCGTCGCTGTCGTAGTACGGAAAGCTGACAGCGGAGTCGCTGACGATAACGTCATAGAACCTAGTGACCGCCTTGCTGATCCCCCGGTCAGACCAATCCTTATCGTCTGGTCGGTAGTTGTCGATATGTTCCACGGTGTTTTCCATATTGTATGCGTGACAACTAAAGCAGTAGGTATGTCCGTCGTCGTACTCACTCAGAGCATCGCTGGACCCGCAATCGGGACAGGGCTGGTGTATTCTGATTGGTTCGCTCAATGTATCGGTGCCTCCTCTTCATCTTCCAACTCGACCAGAAAGCTGGGGTCCTGATCCAGCCCGATGCGAAACTCCTGCATCGCAGCGATTAAAAAGTAGGTGAAGGTGCGTTGATTGATCTTGGCCATCTCCCTGAACCATGCGATGGTATCCTCTCCGACACCCTCCTCTATGAGACACTCGACGTATGCGTCTTCGATCCACTGTTCCATCATTGTCTCCAAATGTTAATGACAAGGAGCAGTGCCATCGCACCATACGACAGCACTGCGATCTCCTCCCAGCTACCTAGGCCGGTCATTCTGAGACATCTCTGCCGCTAGGGCAGCGTAGCCACAGATGTCAACGTAGCTATCATCCTTGTGCTCGTGCATAACTCTCGCGATCTTGAGCATCATCATCATAACAGCCACGTCGGTCGGGGTCAATTCCCGGATCGCGAACCCGGACAGGTACGTATTCCAGAAGTCTGCGATCCGTTGATGGTTTAAGTAGGCGTCTCCGTAGTCGCTCTTGCGATCTCCGTTGATTAACTGCTGCGCCTGTTCTAAGCATTGGTCTCTATTCACCTTTCTGTTCCTCCCTAGCATTCTCGGCCCTGATCTCGTCTGCAAGAGCATCGCCATAGACCCGAGCGGTGCCAGAGACCCGGCCAGAGACCCGAGCATTGCCAGAGACCTGAGCATTGCCACAGACTAGAGCATTGTCAGAGACCCTAGCATTGTCAAAGACCCTAGCATTGTCAAAGACCCAAGCCTCGCCAGAGACCCGAGCATTGTCAAAGACCCGAGCCTTATCAGAGACCAGAGAATTGCCAAAGACCCAAGCATTGTCATAGACCTGAGCTTTGCCAGAGACTTCAGCTTTGCCATAGACCTGAGCATTGTCATAGACCAGAGCATTGCCAAGGACCCGAGAATCAGGGCCAACATAAGCTGTATCTGCTACCTTAGCAGTATCAGCAACCCAGCCACCACCGTTAGAGTGCTTGTGGGCAGGGACAGGCCCGTAACCAAAATCAAAAGTAGTCATAGTGTCCTCCGGCGGCAGCTGTTACGGCCGCTACGACTGCTATGGTCTTAATCACCCCTTTTCTCCTATCTCGTTGAGTAAATTGTGAAGGCGGTTTGCTGCTTCGGAGAGCTTCGAGAAGTCAGACATAAACATATCGCCCTCCATCTCCCACAGATTATTGACTGGTCCCTTGATCATGGGTGTTATGCGTCTGATAAACTCCTCTAAAGTTACGTTCTCTTGGTAGTCCCATCGGTAGGTATTCATGCTGCTTCCCTTTCCTCAGCTGCGAGGCCAATCTTGTACCAAAGTGGTGCATCGGTGTTCTTCCATCGTGCCATATACGATTTCTCCCTGATGTAGTAGTTCCTATAGCCTACCACAGCGTCGTCTGCTTTGCAATGGTCAGGCATACATTGCGGAGGGTCTGTGAACCCGTTTACTGGTATGTTTTGCGGATAAAACCGCAGTTTCCACCAGAGACCACTAGACTGGACCTTGTGTACTTTCTTGTAGCGGGACTGGTAGTGATCCAGCAGGTGTTCCAGAATTTTGTGCAGCTTCACGTAGTGCGCCCAAGACTCTCGGACCCAGACAGCGCTGGGATGATTCTTGTGGGTGGCCTTGTAAAAGCCTTGGCTGTCAGCGTTCTGGTCGCCATCTAGGACACGGTGAGCAGTGCTTAGCAGCTGCGCATACTCCAAGATCATCTTGACCACGTGTTTGTCGCAGTGCATCTCGGCGCATCGCTTGGGGTCTCTGTCGAGGTAGAAGATGTTCATTTCCTGCCTTTCAGTTGCTGCTCTATCAGTATAGCACGGCCGAGGAATAATGCCAGCAATTGTGCGAATATGCTCATATTTTCTCCAGTTCTTCGATGGTCACAATGTCCTCCGGGTCATAATTAGAAAAGACCCGGCGGACCTCTTGGCGACAGACACCGCAGAGGTCTTCACTCAGCGGCTGCGTAGGTGGCAATAGTGCGTCGCAAATGGCACAGTGCATCAATCTTCCTTCACGTAGACCGGGCGGTCGCCCAGTTGGTTAAGACGGGCAATCATGTTCGAGTGGTCGATCAGTAGGTGCCTCAATTGTTCTCGTCTGATCTGAACCTGCTTCCCTCTGCCCTTATCTGCGAACAGGTGGGCATCGTGGAACTCGTCGTCAGTTGTGTACAATTTGAATGTTCCGGGCTTCAATATTGTCCTCCCTTAGTTTACCCTTAGGTAACCCTTAGTCCTACATAGAGTATATATCCTCTATTGAGGGACTAAGGGTTACCCTTAGGATACAAAGTGTATCCTCTATAGTATATATATGGTGATGAATTTTCAGATTTCAAGGGGTCTCCAGATATTTTTTTTCGTATTCCTCGGCGCACCGTTGGGCCATGGTCTGAATAATCCGCTGGCGCTTGTAGTTTGCCAGCAGGTTCTCAGGCGAGCCAATGGGGTGCAGTTGTAGTTGTTTCTTGATGTGCAACAGGGCGCACGTTAGCTGATGGTCTGTCATTCGTCTAGCTCCTTCGGTATGCATCCCCAGCCGTCGCACAATTGGCACGTCCGGATTGATTGTCTAGGGCCATATGGGGTCTGTTTGTCATAGTCTACTACCCCGTCGCCTTGGCATTCGGGGCATTCGTGCCAAGCGATATTCTCTGATTTGTATTTTTGCATGGGTCTAGTGCTTCGGATAGCTGACAAACGGAACCGCCGGATTCCAACATGCGCGACAATCGCCGCAATTGTTGCCCTGCGATCTGGCAGGACAGGCGTAGCCCTTAGGTGCGGCCGTGTACACTTGCGAGCCATTGATCCCTTGGGGCTTGTCGCCGTCGAGCTTGGACGCTGATACGCGAACATTAAGATTGTCCGGCAACGTGTTGCCCATGGCGAGCCAATCGGCGACCATTCGGCGTTCTTGTGTCGGCAACCAATATCTGATTTTCGGCGTCAATCGTGCGACTTCAGCGATAGCGTCGAGCATTTCGATTGATTGCAAGTCGCCGCTATCGAACCAACGGTGATATCCGTCGACGTTATATCGCTCAATCTGGAATACCATGCTGGCAACCCATTGATCGCGCGGCGTGGCATTCCAGCGCGATAGATTGTCTTTCCAGCCTTGATCTACACTCGGCCGAAGCTTTTGAAGCTTGCGAGCGTAACAGCTGGCACATGGCGTTCCGGCAATCTTGGCCAATTTGGAACCGGTTATGCAAGCGAATGCGTCGATTGCGAAAGTAGTTCCCGGCATTTTCGTGTTGCCAGTCGAGACTTTGCCAGCTAGCTTTGCTTCTTTGACTTTCATGATAGGATCCATTCTTTGAATGTTTTCGGGAATTGTTTATCTGCTACGCATTGTACATAGATTGTGTACTCTTGCCAAGCCTTGGGCGGAGCGTCAGGGTGCGCATGCTTTTGCAGCGCGATAAACCGCCGAATTGACGCAGTGGTTTTGAACATTGTCTTTCCTTTCAGGTTAACACGCTGGAACGGGCGACCATTGCTGGCCGCCCGCTCGGACGTGTTAACCCGCAAAATTCCACAACATTTTTGCGGGCGATTTCCGTTCGATATAAACCGAACGCAACCCGGCGTGTACCGCGAAGAATGTCTTTCCGGTTTTCATCCCGTATCGTTTCTTCGCGGCCCGTTTCCGGATTAGTCCCCACGAAAAGCGGTAACCGGTGGTTCCGTCAGTTAGCTTTGTACGTTTAAACATGGCATTCCTTTCCTATTGCCGTTGAAACACTCCCATTATACCCGGAATTGTGGCAACATTGTGACAATGTGCATCCAATTTTGCATATCTGCTATGCGCTTGTGTCTATTGACACGGCAAATCTGCATAGCTCAGGGGTCCAGCTATGCGCTCAGTACATGGCCTAGGGTCGCCCGTGAGTGCCCTTGTCGCATGTCCCGGCTAGGTACATACCTGAAAACATAGATCGCGCTCTATGGCGCTCTATGGCCGTTTTAGAGGCATATGCGCTTTTTGCATGGCTACGTTGGCTACTCAATAGTTGGCAACAAAATAGTTACGAAACCGGAACAATTGCATGGACCAATTGTTTACATATCAACAATTTGATATCTAACTAACGCACTCACACGCACTTTAGAATTTTTCTAAACTGTCACACCATTGCCACGATCGAATACGTCAGCAACATTGACCCAATATTGGCGTTCCCAGGGCAACATTGGGACAACATTGCTGACCTATTGGCCCAACATTGGGACAACATTGCTGACCTTGTTGGATGTTCGCGCTTTGTTCCAACTTTGTTCTCGTCTGGAATAAAACAGGAACAAAAGAGGTACAGACCCCCCACGGTGTTATCATCATTATCATGTTCTCTGTGTCCATTCTGGGGGTAATTTTGAAAATCACCATTGACACACCATTGTTTTTCCTATATACTAGCTGTAAGAATAACCCTAGGAGGGGACTCTATGAAAACTAAGAAGTATGCGTCTTACGAAGAGCCAAAGACGTTAGACAAAGGGCTAACTGACAAGGAACACGAGTTCATCGTGAACCTCGTGGACAACCACCTTGAACCAGAAGAGGCGTTCTTCAAAGCTGGGTACACGGCTGAGCGGTCGAACTCCAAGAATCGAGCAAAGCGTCTCCAGCGCCACCTTTGGCTCCACATTGAAAAGCGGATCAAAGAGCGAGTCGGAGAGACAGCTACTCTGGCTCTGACGGTCCTAGAGCGACTGATGCGCGAAGCGGAATCCGAGAACGTCCGATTGAACGCTGCGCGAGACATCTTGAGCCGTGCGGGTTACGATGCAACGCACAAGCAGGAGACTGTGATTCGAGAAGTCTCCGAGTTGTCTGACAAGGAGCTTGACGAACAGATCGAGCGGTTGTCTAAAAACGTGGTAAAGCTACGTGGATAAAGTTGAGGTACTGAAGCTTCTACAGGAAAAACAGCGCAGAATAGAAACAACCCGGATTCTGCAATACGAGCCTTATGGCTACCAGACGAAGTTTCACACCGAGGGTCAAGATTGCGCACAGCGCATCCTGATGGCCGCTAACCGAGTAGGAAAAACCTATTGTGGTGCAGCTGAAACAGCGTACCACCTGACAGGCGACTACCCGGAATGGTGGAAGGGAAGAAGGTTTAATCGCCCGGTCAGAGTCTGGGCAGCTGGCGAGTCTAACGATACGACCAGAGACATCATCCAAAAAGAACTCTTTGGCAACCCACAGGACCCAACGCGCAGAGGCACCGGAGCAGTACCGCTAAAGAACATCATCGAGACCATTCGTAAACCCGGTGTCCCCAATGCCTACTCAGCTGCGCTCGTAAAGCACAAAGCTGGAGGAAACTCCCAGATCAGCTTCAAGGCATACGAGCAGGGATTCGAGAAGTTCATGGGTGAGTCAGTAGATGTCATCTGGCTCGACGAGGAACCGAAGCAGGAGATTTTCTCTCAGTGCATCACGAGAACCGCAGATACAGGTGGAATAGTCTATATGACTTTTACGCCGGAGCGTGGCATGACCTCTGTGGTCTCGGCGTTTATGAACGAACTGAAACCCGGACAAAGCCTGACGACAGCCACTTGGGACGACGTAGATCACCTAGACGAGAAGACGAAGGAACAGCTGTTAGCCGTATATAGCCCAGCTGAGCGCGATATGCGCTCTCGTGGTATTCCGGTATTCGGCTCTGGTCTGGTGTTTCCGGTAACAGAGGAGGACATCACCTGCGAGGATTTCGATCTTCCAGAGCACTTTCCCAGACTTGCTGCTGTGGACTTTGGCTACGACCACCCTACGGCAATCAGCTGGGTAGCATTTGATCCGGACGACGATGTCATCTACGTCTACGACGAGTATCGCAGAAGCAAAGAAACACCATTGACACACGCAGCTGTGATCAATGCCAGAACACCCGGTATCCCTGTAGCATTCCCCCATGATGGACTACAGCATGATAAGGGATCAGGCATTCAGCTGGCCCAACAGTATCGAGACCTAGGCGTCTATATGCTTCCTGAGCATTTTAGCAATCCACCAGCGGAAGGCAAATTGAATGGTAATAACTCGATTGAAGCAGGGCTTAGCGAAATGCTACAACGCTTCGAAACAGGTCGTCTGCAAATCTTTTCAAGTTGTGTTGAAACTTTGGAAGAAATGCGTCTCTACCATCGCAAAAATGGTAAGGTGGTTGCGATCAAAGACGATCTGATTTCAGCGATGCGCTACGCTGTTCTCTCTGTAGAACGCTTCGGCGAAAAGCTGAAAAACAAGACTCATTACCGCAAGTACGGTTTTGAACAGGAAATCAAATACTCTAGCTCAGGGATAGTCTGATGCCAATCCGCAAAGTCAAAGGTGGCTACAAGTGGGGCAGTAAGGGCAAGGTCTACAAGACCAAAGCTGGAGCAGCTAGGCAAGCACAGGCAGCTTACGCAAGCGGGTATAAGGAGAAGAAACGTGGCTAAACAAGGACTCTATGCGAACATCAATGCTCGCAAAAAGAAGGGCATCTCGCGTCCTAAGAGCAAGAGCACCGTCTCCGACAAAGCTTACGCAGCGATGAAAGCCGGGTTTCCCAAGAAGAAGAAGAAATCCTGATGGCTCATAATATGACAGACGACGAAATCATTGGTCTCGTAGAAAGCGAGATCAACGGGTCCAGTGACTACATGGACTCTGAGATCAGCCAGCAGCGCGAGAAGGCCATCGAGTATTTCTACGGCGAACCCTTCGGCAACGAAGAGGATGGCCGCAGTCAGGTCGTAGTCACTGATGTCCAAGATACCCTGATGTGGATGATGCCCAGCTTGATGCGCATCTTCACAGCTGGAGATCGTGTTGTCAAATTTGTCCCCGAAGGTCCGGAAGACGAGGACATCGCAGAACAGGCGACCAAGTACGTGAATCACGTGTTCTACAAGCAGAATAACGGATTCATGGTGCTGTATAATCTCTTCCTCGATGCCCTGATGCAGAAGGTCGGCGTCGTAAAACACTACTGGGAAGAGATCGAAAAGACCACGACTGAGACCTACGAAAACCTGACGGAGCAGGAATTTTCGATTCTGATGCAGGATGACGAGCTAGAGCTTGTCTCCAACGAAGAGATCACCGAGATCACTGAGCAGCCGGACCCGTTCACCGGAGATATGATTCAGATCGAAGAGGTTTACCACAACGCGACCTTCGCCAGAACGACGATGAGCGGCAAGGTCACGATTGAAAACGTGCCGCCGGAAGAGTTTCTGATCAATCGTGGTGCCAAGACTCTAGAGGACGCTCGGTTCATCTGCCATCGCTCGCACAAGAGCAAGAGCGACCTGATCAAGATGGGCTACGATCCGGAGATTGTCGATAGCCTTCCGGGTTACGTAGGTGGAGCGGACGACATCACCACGAGCCAAGAGTATATGGCTCGCCACGCTTACGACTCGACAGATGTCTATCCTAATCAGGCAGCTGCCGACTCAGAGATGGTGGTCCAAGTCTACGAGTCCTACCTGAAGTTTGATATGGACGGCAGTGGAATTAGTGTACTGCACAAAGTCCTCCACGCTGGTTCAGAATTGCTCGACGTAGAGCCTATTGATTATATTCCGTTCAGCACCGTCTGTCCTATTCCGATTCCGCACAAGTTCTATGGATTGAGCGTAGCAGAGACTATTCAGGATGTTCAGCTGATTCGTTCGACGCTGACTCGAAACCTCCTTGACAATATGTACCTCTCGAACAACGGTAGGTTCCAAGTTGTTGAAGGTCAGGTGAACATCGATGACCTTCTGACGAATCGTCCCGGTGGCATCGTCAGAACCAGAAGCCCGAATGCTCTACAGCCTATTCAGACTCCTGCTCTCCAGAGCTACAGTTTTGAGATGCTAAAATACTGGGAGGAGTTGAAGACAGGTCGCACAGGTGTCAACCCGCAGACGCAGGGTCTTTCGGCTGACGTACTGAAGACCCATGTAACTAGCGGAGCTATTACAGCTGCTCTTACAAATGCCCAAGGACGCCTTGAACTGATCGCTCGTGTCTTTGCTGACACTGGTGTCCGGAATATGTTCAAGCAGATATACAACCTGATTCAGCGTTACGAGGATCGCAAACGGATCGTCCGACTGAATAACACCTACTTTCAGATTGATCCCAGCAGCTGGCGAGAAGACCTTGATGTTGACATCGAAGTCGGCATCGGTTACGGGGATCAGGATATTCGACTTCAGAACCTCAGCAATTACGCAGCCCTCGTTGAGAAGGTTGGGCAACAGACTCAGGGGATCATTCAGCCTGATAACATCTATAATCTTATGCGCGAGATTGCAGACGAAATGGGCATCAAGAATGTAGACAAGTTCATCTCAACGCCTCCTACCGAGCCTCCGCCGCCGAGTGCTCAGGAGCAGCTGGCGCAGGCTCAGGCGCAAGCGATGATGACGCAAGCTCAGGCTACGCAGCTTGAAGCACAGGTCAAAGCGAAAGAACTTGAAATCAAGGCCGCTAAGCTCGAACTTGAGCGAGTCGAAATTGAACACGATATGGCAGTAAAACGGGAAGAGCTAAAGCTCAAAGGCATCGAGCTAGGCTTCGAAATGAACTCTGACAAAAACATAAAGGCATAATCATGGCTCACCAGAACAGCATCGCTTCGCGCATTATCAGCAGCGAAAACATCACCAGCACAGGCACCAGCGCCCAGAGTGGACGTGCTCCCTTTGGCTGCACCATTGCTCGCATCGCAACCACTGCGAACGTCAACATCGCTATTGGCGCTAATCCCACGGCCACCGCTGCGAGCACTTTGGTAGAGCCCGCTGCTCCCGGCTACTTTGTTATCATGGGTGACACGAGCAGCGGAGCGACGGACGGCGAAAAGATCGCGAGCATCGGCACGGCCACAGTCAACATCACGTGGCTGGAGGGCTAAATGGCCCGCCAGAACGTCTACGCCTATCGTATCAATTCTAACGAACAGATCACTTCTTCTGGAACCTCTGTTGCATCTGGTCCTACTCCGTTTGGCTGCAACGTGGCAAGAATCGCGTGTCACGGAGCTTCCGGGTCTCCGCTGACTTTCTTTGAAGTTGGTACAAATCCGACTGCTCTAACAGACGGAACGTCCACGTTTATTCACGATGGCGACGAAAATTATATCACAGTCAGGCCGTCAACGACTCCCGGAGGAACTGACGGTGACAAAATAGCGGTAATTGTTACAAACGGAAGCGCAAACGTATTTATTAGCTGGTTGGAGGGTTAAGTGGCTACTAACAAGAAAATCACAGAACTGACAGAACTGGCAGAGGTTGATCTGTCGGATGATGACGTTCTTCCAATCGTAGACGTAAGCGCCGGGACAACGAACAAGGTTCGTAAATCCACTTTGGCCTCTGCGCTCGCTGGTGTCGCCAGCCTAGCCGGAACGTCTCCGATCAGCGTAGACACTCCCACCGGAGCAGTCACCGTCAGCTTGGACACAGTGCCTATCAACAAAGGCGGTACTGGTGAAACCACTGCCAACGCTGCTCTAGCGGCTCTGGGCGGTATCTCCGATCCGACCAGCGTTCGCGGCGACTTGATCGTGCGCGGCGCTTCTGCTCTAGGCAAACTGGGCATTGGCGCATCGACCTATGTTCTCAAGTCTGACGGCACCGATCCGGCGTGGGGGCAGGTGGCTGCTTCGGAGATCACCGGCACTCTTCCGCTGGCCAACGGCGGCACCAATGCCACCAACGCCGCAGACGCTCGAACCAGTCTTGGCGCAGCGGCCAGCGGTGCTAACACCGATATCACTTCGCTCGGCGGGCTGACGACCGATATCGCTGTAGCAGATGGCGGCACGGGTGCCAGTGATGCAGCAACTGCTCGCACGAACCTCGGCGTGGCTATCGGCTCTGACGTTCAGGCATACGACGCTGACAACGCTGTCACCGATGCGGCGCAGACGTTCACTGTTTCCCAGCGTGGTACGATTACCACAGACAATGATCTTAGTTTTGACCTGAACGCCACGAACAACTTCAAGTGTACCCCCACCGGCTCCGGCACGCTGACGTTCACGAACCACACGGCGGGTCAATCCGGTAACATCCTCCTGATTAACACCGGCGGTCACGCCATCTCGCTCGCTGCGACGACGAAGGGCGATGCTAACCTCGCGACGACGATCAGCACCGCTGGCACCTATTGGCTCTCGTACTACGACGACGGCACCAATGCTTATGTAGTCACCTCAACGGCTTTTGCATAAATGAGCATCATCCAAGGCACATCTAAGGCAGCGGGCGGTTATGCCATCGACCAGTCGATTCGGTTTAACGACAATGATTCGCCATATCTGTATCGCACACCGGCCAGTGCTGGTAATCGCACTACAATGACTTGGAGTTTTTGGGTAAAACCAGCAGTCGCTAATACCGCTAGTTCAAGCGTTTTATTTTCAGCGGCAGGTGGAACTTACGGACACACTATTTTCTTTAACCAAACAGGAGATTATAATTTTATTTTTGGAGATGGAACACAAAACTTTTATCAGTCTGATCAAGTTTTTCGTGATCCTTCAGCATGGTACCATTGTGTTTTTGTAATTGATACAGATAATGCTACGGAAGCCAATAGAATTATTTTGTATGTAAATGGTGAAAGAGCAGCAGAAAGGGCAGGATATACTATATCTTCTGGTGCTACATATAATTTTAATAATACTGTAGAACACAGAATAGGAAGTTGGTACCCTAGTGGTGGTGCTACTGGAAGGCACTTAGATGGTTATATATCCGAGCTTAATTTCATCGACGGCACCGCACTAGATGCCACCAGCTTTGGCGAAGTCAACAGCGATACTGGACAATGGGTGCCGATTGCCTACACCGGCAGCTATGGCACCAACGGCTTCTACATCACCGGCGCAGACAGCGCCGATCTAGGTGCAGACTACAGCGGCAATTCCAATGATTTCACCAGCAGCGGCTTGACCAGTGCGGATCAGATGCTGGATACGCCTACTGATAATTTCTGCACGTTTTCCCCTATAAATACTCAACCGTCTAACGTCACATTATCAGATGGCAACCTTGTTCTTTCTTACTCAGGCACGGCGGATACTCCATATACCCCCGGTACTATCAGCGTTTCTTCCGGCAAATGGTACTGGGAAATCAACAGCTATCAGGGTGCTGGCGCAGGACCAGCCGTTAGTTACGTCTATACCGAAAATGACACATCTTATTCCAATAATACCTTTGGTTATCATTATACTGGAAACTTTTATGACAATGGATCATCTTCTGCTTATGGAGATAGCTTTATAAATACCGATACAATCGGCGTTGCTTTGGATATGGACAATGGAGCGATATGGTTCAGCAAAAATGGAACATGGCAGAATAGCGCAACTGCCGCAGAGATAGCCGCTGGAACGACAACGAATGCAGCGAAGACCGGGATTAGCGGGGATTATGTACCAATTGTACAAAGAAACAATGGAACAACTTCAGTAACCGCTAACTTTGGTCAGACTGGCGGCTTCACCTATACACCACCCACCGGCTTCAACGCACTATCCACCGCCAACCTACCCGACCCGACCATCGCGCTGCCTAGCGATTATTTCCAGACTGTGCTGGACACTGGCGCAAACATCAAGACAACGGCAGAGGCGCTATATACTGATCAGTTCGAATGGATCAAGGATCGCGACAACAGCAACAACCACCAGCTAATCGACAGTGTGCGAGGCACTTCTGCCGTACTTCAGTCGAATAGCACAGGAGCGGAGACTACCTATTCTGCGCCAAGCGGTAATAGCGTAGCGTGGGTTTGGAAAGCCAACGGCACCGGCAGCACCAACACCGATGGAAGCGTAACGTCAAATGTGTCTGAAAATCAGGCGGCCGGTTTTAGCATCGCTACGTTCCAAAAACCACCGGCAGATACAAACGAAACTGTCGGTCACGGATTAGGCACGACCCCCGCAATGACCATTCTTCGATGGAGGTCTGGAACTGGTGGACCACCTTCATGGTATGTTTGGCACCAATCATTTAGCAGCGTTGGCTTTTTAAGGCTACAGGGTACTGATGCTTTTACAGCAGACACAACAGTGTTTAGTTCTGCTCCAAGTTCAACTGTTGTCAACACAGGCACTGCGGTTGACTCAGACACTAATACTACAGAGTTCGTAATGTATAATTTTGCAGAAGTAGAAGGCTTCAGCAAATTCGGCAGCTACACGGGTAATGGCTCGTCTGATGGTCCTTTTGTCTACTGCGGTTTCCGGCCTGCAATGATTATTTGCAAAAAAAGTTCAGCAGCAGGAAATGACTGGGTGATTTTTGATAATCAGAGAGATACTTACAACGTAGGTAATCACCAACTCAAACCTAATACTTCTGACGCAGAATTTAGCGGCGGAACTGCTCATCAGTGGGATTTTGTATCAAACGGTTTCAAATTTAAAAGTACCGGTAGCGATATCAATACCTCTGGCGCGACGTATGTATTCATGGCCTTTGCCCAATCCCCGTTCAAAACTGCTAACGCCCGATAGGAGGCACACATGACGACCATCTACAAATGCTGCCACGGGCGCACCATTCGACCGGGCAAATCGTGGACCGACGAGAACGGCGTCACGCACCCTGCGTCGTGGCACACCTACAGCGCCGCGCAGAAAGCCGCGCTCGGCATCACCGAGATCGTGCAGCAGCCGCATCCAGACAGCCGGTTGTACACTTGGTCTTACAACGAGGACGGCAGCGTCAGCAGCACGGCGAAGCCGTTGAACGACACGCCGATGGTGGACGAGGCTGGCATCCCGGTCATCGACCCGATCACGCTGAAGCAGCTTTCGACGCCGGGCGTCAAGTCAACGTTGATCGCGGAGGTCAAGGCACAGCAGGGGGCGCTTCTCGCGCAGAGCGACTGGGCAATCGTGCGGAAGGCCGACACCGGGACAGATGTTCCCGCAAACATCTCTACGTGGCGTGCAGCGATCCGCACAAAGGCCACCGAAATGGAAACTGCTATCTCCGATGCAGCTGACACCAATGCCATCGCTGCTCTCTTTGTCCGCTATACGCAGGATGACGTTGGGTCTATCATCAAGTCTGGTATCCTGTATGACTGGCCTGAGCTAGATGAATAAGCTCCTGACAGCTCTGTTGTTATTAGTTCCGACTAGCGCATTAGGAGCTAATATCACATGCTATGATATAGATGTGGTCAAAGAAACACTCACAGAGAAGATAGGTGCTAAGGTTCAAGGCTACGGTATAGATATCAACGGTGGATTGGTAACATTATTCAAAGCACCGAATGGAACTTTTATGATAGCCGTAACTCCAATGGAGTATTCTGACAAAATCTGTCCTATCATCGAAGGCACCAACTGGACTAACGTATTGACAACCCTGTTTAATAATGCTACAATAGGCAAAAGGAACTAAGAGATGACTGTTGAATCCGCAACATATATTAGCCAGCTGAACTCAGCGCAGCCGACTGCGAGCGACAACATCTCAGAAGGCGATGATCATCTCCGACTGATCAAGAGTGTTCTCAAGGCGCAGTTTCCCAATCTGGCGACCACAGCTGTAAATCCCACCTCTGCACAGCTGAACAAACTTGGATTTGAAACGGGCGCTGTTATGATGTATGCGTCTAATACGATTCCAACGACGCAGACGATCAGCGGCATCAACGACTGGCTCCTTTGTGACGGCTCTGATTATTCCACAGTTACCTACTCTGCTCTCTATAACATCATCGGAACCACCTTTGGAACATCCGGTTCTAACTTCAAGGTTCCGGATTATCGCACCTACTTTCCTGTAGGTGTCGGTTCAGGGTTTGTTCTAGGCACAGCTGGCACAGCGAGTGCAGCCACTGGCACCGATGTCCTGAAGTATCAGCCCATTAACTTTATCATAAAGACATGACGATAAACTATAGAGGCGAGCGGTTCTCAGGGTATAACAAACCGAAGAGGACCCCCGGTAAATCTAAGAAGTTTGCAGTTCTAGCGAAACAGGGTGACAAAGTACGTCTTATTAGGTTTGGCGATCCTAATATGTCTATTAAAAAAGACCAGCCGAGTCGTCGCAAGAGCTTTCGAGCAAGGCACAAATGCGACACCAATCCCCCCGGAAAACTAACAGCAAGATATTGGTCTTGCAAAAAATGGTAAGGAGATAACGATGGTTGCTAAATACAGCGGCAAGATGTCGGGCAAGATGGGTAATCGCAAGGTTCCCGGTCCCGGCGGAAACAAGATGCACAAAAAGGGTGCTGGTAATCGTTTCGGTAAGAAATGAACCATAAAGAAAAAGCAAATCAAGCAGCGATAATCTTAGAGAACCCAGTTTTCAAAGAAACGCTTGAACGAATCAGCAATGACTTGATCTCTCAATGGGGCATAGCTGAGACTACAGAAGAGAGAGAACTTTGTTGGATGAAACTTAACGCCCTGCGTTCCATTAAGGAAGACCTAGAGGCAACCATCCATAACGCTAAAATAGAAGGGTAAACCAATGAGTGAGGCACCGACCAATCCCGAAGGGGAAGTCACTGAGCCGAAGCTTTCAATGTTCGATGTCATGTTTGGAAGTGAGGAGACCACTAATCCAGAACAAGCAGTCGAAGAACCTGTCAATTCCGACGAGGAATATGAAGCCCAAGATTATGACGAGGCGGAAGAGGCAGAAGAAGTAGAGGTATACGACGACGAAGTTGAGACAGAAACCTCTCCGGCCTACACTGTCAAAGTTGACGGTGAAGAGTTTGAGGTTACTCTTGATGAACTGAGGAGCGGATACCAGCGGCAAGCAGACTATACTCGTAAGTCGCAGTCACTAGCGGAGCAGAGGAAAGCCTACGAGGCTAACCTTCAAGCTGTTCAGCAGGAGCGTAATCAGTACGCTCAGCTTCTTGAGAATATGTCGATGAACCAGAACGCTGAACTCCAGCGTTTTGAAAAAATCGACTGGAAAGAACTCAAAGACACTGATCCTATGGAATACATGGAGAAGCGTCTTGAGTATCAGGAAGCGAAGGAGAAAGTAACTGAGTTGCAGAACGAGCGTTGGCGAGTTCAGCAGCAGAACGAAGCAGAAATGGCCAGTGTGCTACAGGAGAAAATCCAGAAAGAAGCGGAACTCCTCGCACAGAATTTGCCTGAGTATGCTGACCCCGGTTCAAACTTGAAAACTCGTTTGCGGGATTATAGTTTGAGTCTAGGGTTTTCTCCTCAAGACATTGACGGGATAACCGATCACCGTGTCGTAATGGTTCTGTACAAAGCTATGATGCAGGATCAGGGCACCACGGCTCCTGTCAAGAAAGCTAAACCAGCTGCTCCTAAAGTTGTGAAGGCCGGAACGCCAGCTTCTAAAGCACAACGCTCGAAGCGAGACGCTCAGGCTAAGCGTGAAAGACTTGCAAAAACGGGTAACCCTCGTGACGCCGCAAGTGTTTTTCTGGACTTAATCTCTTAAAATAGGAGCTAAACATGGCACAGCCTACTGGTGTGTATGTCACGTACTCCGCTGCTGGTCTTCGCGAAGACCTTGAGAACGTGATCTACGACATTTCCCCGACTGATACGCCGTTCATGTCTATGGGCGGTCGTATGGACGCGATTGCGGTAAACCACGAGTGGCAGACGGATGCCCTCGCTGCCGCTGTCGGTACGAACTACAACGAAGAAGGCGCGACGCTCACGGCGGCTGAACCGGCTGCTACGACTCGCGAAGGCAACATCTGCCAGATCAGCCTCAAGACGACTCTCGTTTCCGGCACGCTTGACGCGGTGTCGAAGGCGGGCCGTCGCGAAGAACTGGCCTATCAGATGTCCAAGCGTGCGAAGGAACTGAAGCGCGACATGGAGACGACGCTGGTTGGTACGAACCAGACGAAGACTCCGATGTCAGCGGATAGCACCGTTCGTAAGCTTGGCTCGCTTCCGGCGTGGGTCGAGACCAACATCTCGGAAGGCGGGAGTGCGTCTACGCCTGGTAATGGTACGGCTCGTACCGATGGTACTCAGCGTACCTTCACCGAGACCCTTCTCAAAGCCTCGATTCTGTCGGCTTATGATTCGGGCGCTGACATCAAATACCTGATGATGGCTCCGTCGAAGAAGCAGACGTTCTCCAGCTTTGTTGGTGTCGGTGGCTCGGCGGGTGTGTCGAACTTCAACGATGTATCCGACCAGCGCATCATTGGCGGCATGGATGTGTACGTCAGTGACTTTGGTGAGATGGCCGTTGTCCCGAACCGCTTCCAGCGTGCTCGTGACGTTTGGCTGCTCGATCCGGAGTACTATGGTATCGCGTACCTGCGTCCCTTCTTCCAGAAGGAAGTGGCGTCCACGTCTGACGGTGAGCAGCGTGCGATCATCACCGAGTACACCCTTGTCGTTAAAAACGAGAAGGCGCTCGGTGCGGTCTACGACCTTACCTAAGCCTAAAGGGGAGGGGCCTAGTGCCTCTCCCCACCACTTTGTAAGAGATAGTTATGAGTGATCCAGTCAAGACAAAATTTAATTACGACCACGAGACAGATAACGTCATTCTCCACAGTACCCAAGATGTTCAGCCGCTGCTCGAACTGAATAAAAAAGAACTTAATAATGACTCGATGTACGGTGGCGTGGCTACTTCAGGGATGCGCAAGGTTGCCAGCATTCCGTTGATCGTCATTGAAAAGTGGAAACGTGAACTCGGAATTGATATCTATAATAAAAACGACTGGCCCAAGATCAAGCAGCTGTTGAATGACCCCGAGAACAGGTTTCTCAGAACACATGAGAGCAAACTCTAATGAGCCTTTCAACGTACTCAGAACTGAAGACCAGCGTAGCAAACTACCTGAACAGGAGTGACCTCACTGATGTCATTCCTGATTTCATTACGCTAACTGAAAACCGTCTGAACCGTGAGCTTCGCGTCAGGGCGAACATGGTCCGGGCGACGACGACAACGACTTCTGGTACGGCTTTTTATGATCTTCCCAGCGATCTGATTGAGCTACGGAACATCACCTACGACACTTCGTCTTCCAGCTATGCTCTTACTTATCTGTCTCCTGAGTCGTCAAGTCGAGAGTATGGCTCTACGAGCAACGGATTTCCGAGGGCGTATACAAATCTTGGAAAGAACATAAAGCTCGCTCCGACTCCGGATGGAGCCTATACGATCAGTATCAATTACTTTCAGAAGCTGAACTCGTTGTCGGACAGTGTTACGTCCAACGATGTTCTCACTGAGTTTCCCGACCTGTACCTCTTTGGCTCCTGCATGGAAGGAGCTATCTACCTGAACGATACAGAGCAGACTCAAAGGTTTGCCTCTATCTTTCAAGCTACGCTCGACGAGGTCAAGCGGTCGGAAGAAGCTGCGCGATACAGCGGTACGGTTATGACGATGACTGTTCAAGGTGATCCCGGTTCTCTGGTTCGTAGGGGTGCCTGATGCCTACCAATTGGGTACAAGACGAGTTTGATCTGATACAGGAAAGTGGCGGGAATATCCTGTACGAAGATGCAGACTATATAGCTCTTCAAGAGTGGAACTCAACTGTCTGGACAGAGGACACGACGACGGGCAATGGCTAAGCAACTCTTCGATGTCGCATCTTCAGCGCAGGGCAGGTTCTCTCTGAACAGAGACCTGTCGCCTTATGACATGCCGCCATCTTTGTTCAATGATGTCCAGAATGTCAGGTTCATCGATGGCAAGGCTGGTAAGATACTTGGGCATACGTCGGTCCTAGGTACTCCTACAGCTGCCCCCTACTGGGCTATCAGCTGGCTACAGGGTAGCACGAACCTCTGGATTTACGGTGGTCTTACTGATCTTTATAAGATCGATGGGACAACGCATAGCTCTGTGACGCGATCCTCTGGGTCTTATACGACTCTGAGCGGTACGACGAACAACTGGCAGGGTGGTGTTCTAGGTGGCGTGCTGGTCTGCACCAATGGCCTCGATGTTCCCCAGAGCTTTACCCAAGCTGGCTCACAGTTCACCGACTTGTCCGATTGGCCAGCTACGCTGAAGTGCAAGACGATTGTTCCGTTCAGAAACCATCTGGTCGCTCTGAACCTGACGGACAGTGGTACGGCTAAGCCGTTTACGATCCGCTGGAGTGACGCTATTCCTGCTGGCGCATCTACCAATGGTGCCGACACTTGGAACACTGCGAGCACAGCGTCCGAATCAGCAGAGACCTCGCTCACTGGTACTAAGGGTCATGTGCTCAATGCGCTTCAGCTTGGTAATGAACTTGTCGTCTATAAAGAAGATAGTGTCTACGCACTGAACTATGTTGGCGGCGCGTTCACCTTCAATGTCCGAGAGAAGTTCAAGGATACTGGTCTATTTGCCAGAGACGCTGTGATCGATCTCGGTGACGGCCGTCATGTGATGATGTCTACCAACGATGTTGTGATCCACAATGGCAACACTCTGAAGAGCATCATCGATGATAAGGTCAAGACATTCCTGTTCTCTGAGATCGACTCGACGTACTACTATAAGACCTTCTTGGCTCATAACAAGATTCGAAACGAGGTCTGGATTTGCTTCCCCTCGACGGGTGCTACCAACGGGTTTCCGGACACAGCACTGATCTGGAACTATCGAGATGAAACGTGGTCTTCTCGTGACCTTCCGAATATCAACTTTGCTGCTAAAGGTCTCGTGAACCCTGCACTGACTAACACTTGGACCGCAGCGACCGGACAGTGGCAGACCAATGCTCTGGTCTGGGGTCAGCAGGAGTATAACCCGGCGATTGATTCACTTCTGATGTGCGGCACCAATGATACCAAGATGTACCTAGCTGACTCCGGTACGACCTTTGACGGCACGTCGTTCAATACAATTCTGGAGCGAGTTGGTCTGCACGCTGGTCGAACGGATGCGGTCAAATCGATTACCCGTGTCTATCCGAGGATCGAGGGAACCGGAACAGTCAACATCAGCATCGGCGCTGAGCTAGAGCCGTATGCCGGTGTCTCTTATAATGATCCCGTTGCTTTTACCATCGGCACCGACTCGAAGGTAGACTGTCGAGTTCGTGGTCGTTATATGGCGATCAAGATCGAGAGCGCGTCGGATACACAATTCAGGCTCTCCGGGTACTCTGTTGAATCAGAGGTTGTGTCTGATCGATGAGCCGGGAGTTTCTCAGATTTGATCCATCGTTGTGTCCTACGACCATCGAGGATATCCCTAGGTTCGTAGACCAGATGTTCCTAGAGATCAGAACAGTTCTGGACTTGGTGCGCGACGGACACTTGGATGTTGTCTACGCTGCGCCGGACAAGCCACAGCAAGGAGATATACGGTATGCCGATGGCTCTAGTTGGGACCCCGGATCGGGAGAGGGAATATATTTTTACAACTCCGGTGGAAGCTGGGTTAAGCTATAAGCTCGTCAGCCTCAATGATCCGCTGCTTCGCAACAAGGTGGCTCAGTGCTATCCGTTCTTCGAGAAGTCGATACTAAGGAGTAAGTCCGAAGACATCTATAACGCTGCTGATCTGTACCACCGTGTTCTCTCTGGAACCAGCGACCTCTGGGTATCAACGGATGAGAACAATGTGATTCAAGGTTGCTTTGTCATTGGCTTCGGAGAGTACCCGCAAAGCCGTGGCATCTGCGCAGAGGCCATCAGCGGCGTGTTCGACTTTACAGTAGTGACTCCGGTTGTGGAAGAATACTATAAGAAACTAGGGTATGAGTTTTTCGAGATGACTGGTCGCAAGGGCTGGGAAAAGGTGATGGAGCCGATGGGCTACGAGTTCAAAAACATAACGATACGAAAGAGGCTATAAAATGGGTAGTATCTTTAAGTCCCCTCCTCCGGTGGTTGTCCAAGCTCCGCAGCAGATGACATCTTCCGGATCAACTGAGATCAAGCCGTATGCTCCTGTGGTTCCGTATATCGGGAATGTTCTGCCGCAGATCGAGCAAGTCTTCGGTGAGGCTCCTGCGCTCTATACTGGCTCACTGGTGCCACAGGAGTCGGCGCAGACGCTGGCAGCTAGAGACATCTATGGTCAGGTAGGGCAGACGGCAGCTGGTCTAGCACCGACCTACCAAAATTTGTTCGCAGCTGATCTAGCACGGGCCACAGCTGATCCTACGATGGACCCGATCTATCAGGCGCAGCTGGGGACGATTGCTCAGCGTGCTCGCGAGATGACCGAAGCGGACAAGGCGACGGCGCAGCAACAGGCGATTCAAGCTGGTCAGTTTGGTCTTGGGTCTACTGCTCTCGGCGAGCTACAGTTGATGCAGCAACAGAAGCGGGAAGAGCTTGCGCAGCGTCAGATGTCAGCTGCCCTACAGGAAGCAGAGGCTCGCAGGATCGCTGCGCAGGGCCGTACTCCTCAGTTGGCTCAGGCCATGCTACAGGCACAGATGACCCCTGCGTCTCTCCAAGAGGCAATCGGCCAGCAGGTCGAAGCTCGACAGGCGGCTGAATTTACTGATGCTGCTCGCTTGGCACAGCAGGAGCAGGAAGCTCGCAGGGCGCAGCTTATTACGATGGCGAACCTCTATGGTGGCCTTGCTGGTCTCGGCAGCAGCACTCAGATGCAGCAGACGAGCCAAGGCTATACCAGTGCTGTTACTCCCGGTGGGCCAAGTCCGTTCAGTCAGCTGGTCAGCGCCGCTGCCACTGGTGCTAAGATATACGCGATGTCTGATAAGAGGCTCAAGACCAAGATCAAGTTTGTCCGGCAGAGTGACAATGGTATTCGCTGGTACACTTGGGAGTGGAAAGACAAGGATATCAAGCAGCCTAGCTACGGCGTGATTGCCCAAGAAGTCCAGAAGATCAAACCAGAAGCAGTCATCACTGGACCTGATGGATTCCTGATGGTCAATTATGGAGAACTGTGATGGCGTCGAGTTTTCTGGACAACCTACTAGGCGGCACAATGGGGGACTGGTACGAGGGAAAGGGGTCTCTATCAAATTATCGGTCTGAGCTTGATCCAAGTACCGGAAAAATACGTATCTTTGAAACAGCGGATGACGAGAGCGACGTTAAAGAAATCGAGCCGGGGACAGACCTTTACAATACACTCAGAAATAAATTTACAGCTGAGGACGATTTTGACGAAGGTGGAACCTCTACTGGGTTAGATTTTGATAAACTCGGTTCTGTTCTTGGGAATCTAGCCGGGTCCGGAGATGGGGAAGCATTTAAGCCTATTCAGGGAAGAATGCAGAGTATCCCTAGGGTCCAATCTGGTAACGTCAGCTATAGGCCAACTCCTCCATCTGATCTTTACAAAACTCCAAGCTATCTGGCGAGTTCTCAAATGTACTACGACCAGCTTGGAAAAATGTTGGGCGGTTTGCTGTCTAGCAATATCCGTCGAAACCCAATTAAACTTCTGGTGTGAGATAAGATATGGCTGATTACAACGAACGCTCTGCCATCGCACGGGCAAGGATGGCTGATATACGAGATAAACTGTCTCAGGCGCAGAAGACAGGGGGCCTTCTTCAAGTCATTGGAGAGGCTGGAGAGGGCGCATATGAACTCGGTAGGGGTCTTCTGGCAGAGGGCAAGAACATTTTAGGAAATGTCCTCTTTGGGGAAAAGTATACGCCAGTTCCTCCCCCGACTGCTGAGAACAGTGAGATAGCTCGTAGAATTATGAGTGACTGGGGTATAGAAAGTTTTCCGACTAGGTTTGTTAAGGGCAATAGAGTAGGGGCCAGTAGTGTGTCTATTCCCTTGGATCGTCCCTACTCTCCTCCCCCACCATTTGATCCTAGGTCTGTTAAGCAGAGGGTAGCGGATGCTGACAGGGCTAGGAGAGACCTGACTACCGACTATGCAAATCCTATGTCCCCTATTCCAGTCAGCCGTAATACTCTTGGGGAAACTGGTGCGCAAGAATATATGCGAGAAGCCAGAAAGGCTGTGGAAGTAGAGCAAGCACGTCAAAATTCTAGGAGCAGAGACCCAAGCATTGTTACGAACCAAGCTCTTAAAACCGGCGCAGAGCAGTCGGAATATACCTCAGAGCGTTCAATGCTGGACAGAATGTATCAGTCCGGTCTGCTTGACACGCTCATAGGAATGTCTCGGGCAGAACGTAAATATGGTGTAGGACCTGTTGCAGCATTTTCAGAGGCGTTCCAAGATGTCCAGACCACTCGGGCAGCTACCGAAGCTGCGCAAGCTAAGGCAAAGCTTGAATTGCAGAAGGAACAGATTAAAAAGTCTGGTCCCCAAGAGTTCAAAGCTCCGCTTATTAAAAGTATTAACACAGCTAGCAGCCTAAAATCAAGCCTAGATAGCATAAATGAATATATGCAGGTGCTTTCCAATGCACGGATTGGCGGTTTAGCAGGAAAAACAGAAGAGGCTTACAAAGCTATTGGGGCGCTTTTCGGTTACGGGGGCGAGAGTGCCGCTGGCAAAGCTAGGTCTCTCAGGGCTTCTATTATGAATACTTTCGAGTCGGCTTATACTAAGGGGCAGATAACTAAACAAAACTATGAAAACTTGAGTAAGATTCTGCAAGAAGGCGGCTGGTTCGTTTCCAATCCAGAAGTCATGGGCCAGCTTGAACGTCTCAAATCTAAACTATCCGAACAACTAATAGTGAACTCTAAAATACTACGAGCTCAGGGGGTAGATCCGGGACAGTTCTCACCATATAATTCTGGCCTAGTTTCTGCAAGACGCCCAGCGCAATAAAGGAATACAACATTGGCAGAACGTGAAATTTATACGCTCTACAACGGTATGGAAGTCCAGCTTCCTGCTGGATTGTCTGATGCCGAAGCAGAAAATCTGATTGCCAAGGCTCTCCCGTCCGTAGCATTTGGCAAGGGCGTAGCCTATGATGTTTCAGAAGAATACGACATGAAATCAAGCGTAGACCATGCCGGTCTTCGTTTTGATCTTGCTTTGGCCAAGGGTAACCCAAAAGAGGCCAAGGCTGTTCTGGACGCTCGTCTGGGCAAAGACGGCTGGGGGCTGAGCGACTTTGGCGAGTTCTACGCCAATCCTATTGGTCTTCGTCGGCTTGGTATAGAACCCAAAGACAATCGAAAAGTGCTCATAGACGGTATAGAAAATAACGTCTATGACATTGTAGACATTGTGCCAGAGATTGCCACAGGCGTTGGCGCATTAGCCGCCGAACTACTTGTCCCTCTTCCCGGAACAGGTGCAGCTGGTGCCGCCGCAGTTGGGGGCTTCTTGGCCAGTCTTGGAACTCGGCAGCTAGTAGCACGATCTCTGGCGGCGGGTGCTGGGGATGTGACAGCTAACCTCGGACTAGAGGCCATTCAAACGTACCGTGGAAACCAGTACGAGGACCTAGGAGAGATACTGAGCAGTGCTGGAACGCAGGGAGCAGTTGTTGCAGCAGCTACGCTTGGACTTGGCCTTCCCCTTGCTGCCATCGGGCCGCTCGCTGGCAAAATGAAAAATGTTGCAAAAGAGAATATAGACAACGTAACGGCTAACCAAGGAATAGCGGTTACCGCTGAGTCTGCAAAACAAGCAAGGCGGGATGCCGTTGCTTTCCTCAGAGCGCAAGGCGTTCCCGAAAAAGAAATAGAAGAAATTGTCCCACTGATCACATTGAAACACCAGCTTGGCGACTCTGGCAACCTGTTTGCCAAGTTTGCTATTGTTTCTGAAGGCGCTGGTGCAAAAAACCTAGCTGATAGTCTTCCAGCAAAGGGTCTGGAGTTTCTGGACAAAATGGATAGTTTCTTTAGGCAAGGGCAGGCTGCTGGTAGAAACCCTGCTGACATCGCACGGCAGCTTAGGGAAACTCTGACCAAAGCAGAACTAGAAACTGCTCAGAAAATACAGAATCAGATTGACACTGCGTATAAGCAGATGTCTAGAACATCCGTTCAGAGGGATAGGGCGGAAATAGGAGATTTGATAGAGCTTCAGGCCAACAACCAGTTGCGCTATATGATGAAGAATTTTGACGAGTCGGCAGAACTCTACGCCAGCCCCGACCTTAACATTGATGGATTATACCAGACAATAGTGGATAATGATCTGGTAGCGGACTTGATTAACAAATTGTCCGGGGAGTATTCTAGGAGTGCTGAGGACGTAATAGCTATTCTCAATAAGACCTCTAATGGTTTAGGAAATCGTCTTCAGAAAGTTATAGACATCGAGGACGGATTTGCCGTTGCGAAAAAGGCAGACGAAGCTATTAGTGAACTGGACGACCTGATAACAGAGATTGGTCTGGGGAAAGGTTTTGCAGCCGATCTAGCGGCCTATACTAATAGGTCCTCTAAGGAAGCCAAAGAAGAGATCGCGTCTGTGACTGCCAGAGACCTATACGAGCTTGATCGAGCTATCCGGCAGAATATCTACAAAGGTAGGCTGGACCGTAACGGTATGAGAGAGGGCGTCATAGCTTCCAAAGAAATCTTGGACACTATGGACGGAATAGTCAGCCCCAACTTCTCTACTAAATTCCGGGAAGTCAACGCTGAATACAAAAAGGCGATCACGCCGTTTGCCAAGGGTCTAGGAAAGTTTGAAAATAGCACCGCTCAGACTATTCCAGACTATGTCAGAGACCTTGTCACCGGGCGGAAGACCGAGGTTTTCGCGGAACTCGTTGAAACTCTCGATGATATGCTCACCGGCATCCAGAAGGCTGGCGGTAAGGCTGCGAATGTTATGAACGCAGACGAGGTCCTTGGAGAGATCGCCACCCAATATATGCGTTATCACAGAGACCAGTTTAACCTCACTAGAACAGCATTGGATACTGGCGATATTCCAACTCTGCGTCAAAATGCCAGAGAGGCATTGGCTCAGATTGACAATCTGAAAAACAGGGAGACAACTGCACGGGCCAGAAAGGCGTTCGACAGGCTGTTTAACAATTCGGCATTCGAGCAGTATAGAAAGGCGCTGCAAGATTTGTCGAAGGGTAATGTCAGGGCTGTCGAGAAACTGAAGATGCAGCTTAGCTACGAAGAGGCTGGGCAGTTCGTAGACAATGTTGCGAAGATTGGTCGAAACCTGCGAGATGCGGACCTAGACGCAGCTGTTCAGCAGTATAGGGCCATTGGAGCAATTGAGCCGAGGGGGACAGACTTTTATAACCTGATGCTCTACTCTGAGATTTTTGATCGCGTTAAGAAGATAGCGGGACAGAACCCCCAGACGAGAAACCAAGCTCTTAAAGCATGGGCCGACGATATCGTTGCCGCTAATAACGTGTCTCCGGCTGCGCTGAAAGAGCTTCTGGGCAGCGGCAAGGAGGGGACCAAAGACCTGTACAAGCCGCTTATGCAGATGGCCAATGTGATACAGGGTGGCTTCAACCTTGATCCCACGGCTGGTGCTATCAGTGCAGCGGGACAGCCTCTGATGGGCATACGTGGTCTGATAAACTTCTCAGCTGGAGCAGCATTGAAACCAGTTGTGTTCATGGGGATGCTCAAGTCGTATGCCCCCGGTGGTCGCTCTTGGAAGGCTGTTAATGCTGCGATCAATGGTGGAGAGAGCATAGAGCAGGTGGCCAAAAACTCAAAACTGAACAAGAATGCTCAAGTTGCCTTGAAAGCTGCAAACGCAGGCGCAGCCAAGATACTGGCAGGGAGAGATGGTCTGTTCGCAGCGTCGGTAGCAGCGTACATGAACGAGGCTGACGAAAGGCTACCAAACGAAAACACGCCGGTAGTTCCTGTCAGACAGCGGACTGGGGCAGAGGCTGAGGCAGAGAGACAGGCTGAACAGCAGCAGCAACAGTCGGCTCTGTCTGCCGACACTGGTATAGCTGCAATACAGCAGATTGCCAGCATGTTACAGCCGCAGCAGATACAAGGTGTAGGCACCTCCGGTCTTGAAGAGGGTGCTCAGATAGCAAGGAGTGCGGCCTGATGGTAGATTTTTTCAAGGAGTTTAACCAAGCTGCCCAGAAACAAGGCGCTGCGCCTGTAGTAGACTACGCCAAAGAGCAGGCCATGAAAGGCGCTGCTGGTCTTGCTGCCATGGGCGCTGCTGCCGCTCTTGGTCCGGAGAACATAGAGGAAATCCGACAGACAGGCAGGGACATAGACGACAGGTTTGGTCCTGACATACGATTGATGCGCGATCAGCTGCCAGAGGGCATGTCTCTGTCCGCACAGCCCAACTACCTAGACCCAATGGCCACCACTGTAACACCTAGCGTAGACCTGTCCGCTATCAGTCCCTATCTGCAAGGCCAAGCGCAGGCAACCATGGGCCAAGGTGGGCTACTTGGTTACAACATTGACGCACAGGTGCCAATGGGTGACTTTACCGGCACACTGAACTATGGCCCACAAGGTGGTACAATGGGTGTCAACTATGCGCAAGATGGTTTCAGTGCTTCTGTTAATGCTCCTGTGCCTGAGCGAACCGCTAGCGTTAAAGGCTTGCTCGACAACATCACCGCAGGCTTCCGGTATACAAGCAGGTTCTAAGATGCAAGAGATTTTCAAAATGCTTGAGCAGATGCGCCGAGAGAACTACGGTGAGCCTATGCCCGCTAATCCTGCCGGTCTTCTTGGAGCGTCTCCTGCCCAAGCTGCGTCATCTTCTCCCGACCCGTTGCAGTCAATTATAAACAGGACTCTACAGGAAGAGGGAGGATTTCAAAATAGAAAAGATGATAGGGGTAATTTTATAAATGGCCGTCTTGTCGGAACTAAATACGGAATAACTCCAAAAGCATGGGCAGAACATACAGGAATGCCTGCCAAAGACATAACGGAAGATACAATCAAAGGCTTAAACCTAGACCAAGCTCAGGAGTTTTACAGGAGTAAGGCCCAAAAAGAATTTAAGTTAGACAGGTATCCCGAAAACCTCCGGCCTCAGATTTTCGACATTATGACTAATTTTGGGTACACTGGCGGAATGAAAGTTTTACAAAGAGCCGCTGGAGTAGAGAAGGACGGCAGGTACGGTCCTAAGACAGCAGAGGCAATTAAAAATTTGTCTAATTCTAAACTTGCACAAGCTAGGTGGGACAGTTATTCAAAAGAACTAAAGAAAAAAAATCCGGGATGGAAGACGAGAACATTTAGTTTTGCGGTAGATTAAAATGGAAGGCGGTATCGACATACGGCTGGTGGTCACCATTGCCGGTATCCTGTTCAGCGTGGCAGGAGCCAGTGCGGTGGCCAAGATGCAGATCAAGGACATCATTGAAAAGATGGCCGACATGGAGAAGCGTCTGCGCCAGATGGACTCACGTGGTGACAAGTTGGTCACAGCCACGGAGACACAGGAACAGAGAATCAGTGTATTGGCAAAGATGGCCAGCCCTGAGAACCTGCGCAGAGATCACATGCAATTAGCAGAACTTTTGACCACAGTCAAGCAACTTGAAAAATCTTATGACCGACTTTATTCCATGCACAATGGCAAACATCCGCCTGTATCAGACGTAAGAAAGGCAGACTGATGGGTATACCCTTTGAACTGATCACCATGCTAGGCTCTGGGCTGCTGTCCGGGGTAATGACACTGTGGAGCCAGAACCAGAAGGCCAAGCAGGACGCATTCAACAGGGCCATAGATGGTCTTGCTGCGCAGTCACAGGCCACGGACTTGGCCCGCAGGTACGAGAACAAAGGCTTCCAAGTTACCCGCAGGATCATTGCCCTGATGGCTGTGTTTGCTGTGATTGTCTGGCCAAAGGTGGTGGCAGTGTTCTGGCCTGAGATACCTGTCAACGTTGGCTACACTGAGTTTAATCCCGGTGCGCTGTTTGGTATTTTTGAGGGATCAGAAGAGATCAAGTGGCAGAGCCTGAAAGGCTTGGTCCTGACACCGCTGGATACACATTTGCTCAGCGCGATCATCGGGCTGTACTTTGGTGCTTCAATGGTAAAGAATGCGAGATAAAAATGTTTGGATATAACCCATATGGATATGGTCTGCTGTCTCAGATGCCCATGCAGCAGGCTCCGCAAATCGTTCAGCAACCGCTGCTGAGTGCTGCCCGTGGCATAGGATCGTCCTTGCCAGACTACGCTACGCAACAGCTTCCACAAAATACTCCGGTTCAGAGCACCCTTCTTGGGCCTATCTTTGCAGCGATGCCGCAAATTATGCAAAACTTGCCAGACCTTCCCAGAGGCGGGCTTCTTGGGCTAGCTATAAATGCTCTTAAAGATGAGATAGCAAGGAGGGGCTAACCGTTGGCCCCCCACGGGTGTATTACGGCACCACCCGATAGTCAGCTAAGTTCTATCTGCCTAGCCTTCTTTTCTTCCGGTACTTCCCGTACCAGTTTGATGCGCAGGATACCGTCGTTCAGACCAGCATCCTGTACATTTACATGCTCGCCCAATAGAAACAGCTTCTTGAACGGGCGGAACGCAATGCCTCCATATATAATCTCGGCATCCTTGTCTTCATGTTTGACACCGTTGGACGTAACAGACAGAATGTCTTCCTTTACGTGAACGGAAATGTCCTCCTTCTTAAATCCGGCAACGGCCATGGTGATCTCATAGCTGTCTTCCCCCAGCTTTACAACGCTGTGCGGTGGGAAGTTCTGGTTGCCTGACATTACTTCTGCAACCTTGTGCATATTGTCAAACAGGCGCTCAAATCCAAGAGCAGAGTCCGATATGGACGGGAACATAATAGTCATTTGTTTCTCCCAATTGGCAAGAATTAGAGGCCCAGGATTGGCACCTCAAAAAAAGTATACCACAAAACCATAGGTTTGTCTACCTAAATGGTGGACCCCATGCCCAGCCGGTCAGGCTATATCGCACACCTTTGATAACAGGCTGTACCCTGTGGTAGTAGTAAGACGGGAAGATCACGATCTTGCCTGCTCTTCTCAAGGCAGGCTCAGGGATCACGCGCTTCCTGTACGGAGCACTGGGAGACCCCCAGCTGAACTGAAAGTCTCCCCCTTCGTAGTCTTCATTGAGCACAACGTTGAACGTCAGCTTGCGGCATTTGTTCCCCGGCTGCACATCGTGGTGCCACCCGTACCTCTCCTGCATAGTGTACTTGCTCAGCTGTAGGTTCTCTAGCTCGGTCAGGTCAAACAGCCAACCCATCTCAAAGTTGGCCGTCTGAACCCAATCAAAGACAATCGACCTGAACTTCTCGTCTTCCAAGGCATAGATGGAATTGTTTCTGATCTGTGTCTTTGTCTGACCGTCTAGCACCTGTGCCTCCTGCTCTTCGAAGTTCTGGCTCAGCTGCATAACAGCTTTGCAGAACTCCTCCGGCATGTCAGGCACTGAGCCACCAGAGTAGTAGATGTCACCGTACATTCTTACCAGCTTCCCTGATCTGGTCTAGTGTACGCCCACAGCCTGTGCAGTAGGTCTTTGTCTGATCCAGCTTGCACTGCTTCTTACACACCGCAACTTCCTCCATGTCCGGTGATGTCACAGATGTCGTGGGTTTCAATTGACTCTTCAAACTCTTCTCCAAGTTTATCGGCAGCTTCAGTGTAAGGCACACTGCTAAGAGGCTGTCCCCCTCTGCATCCGTCCGGATACACGGTGAAACCACGCAGCCTGTGAGCATAGCTGGCAAGAGCATCGGCAAAATCATCGACCGTATCTTCATTGTTCAGCTTGCTCCCCCACTGGGGCAGATTGATCGTGCTACTGATAGACATATCTACGTAGTCTTGGACATCTGCTTGAAACTTCAACCTGCGCCGGTAGTCCTCGGCCAAGTCCAGTGCGGACTCGATGTTGTCAGGCTTGACACCGTACAGGTCAATGATCTCTTGCGCTGCGCTGTCTACAACGTACTGGTAGTGCCACTTGTTTCCGCCCTTCAAATATCTGCGCTTGTACGCCACGGCAAAGATAGGCTCCACACCAGTGCTAGTGCCAGCAAGAATGCCAATGCTGCCAGTAGGGGCAATAGCCCGATTAGCAACAGGACGACTAATTGAAAGCAGGTCAGCCATTGTACGGCTAGTGTCGTCGCTGATGCCTTGATAGACAGCCAGCCACTTATGAAGCTCGTCGGTAACTTCATACTTACTTCCCTTTTTGATCAGCCATTCGTGCATACCCATCAGGCCAAGGCCCAGCCTGCGGTTCTTTTCGCGCGTCTTATAGACAGCCTCATAGGGCAGCTTGGCTTTCAACGTGCCGCAGATCAGGAACTTGGTTGCCAACTCTACGATCTGACTGAACTCTTTCAGATCGTCAACGCGACCAAGGTTGATACTACCAAGATTGCACACGTCACTGTCGTCAGCACTTGTGACCTCTGTGCAGGCGTTACGTAGGGTCTCGTTCTCCTTGTCGAAGAAGTTGAAACTGAATCCCGGCTCAGCTGTTCTAAGAGCTTGACGTACATTAGTCCTAAAGACATCCCCAACTTCTCCGGTCTTCCAGTAGTTCAACAGCCACTCTGTGTCATAGTTGACACTGATGTTAGTCATGTCCAGCGGTGCATGGAAGTTAAAGTCCTGCTCCTTGACTTGACCAACACTGAACCCAGTTGATCCTACCGGCATGTCGTACCAGTTCTTGCTGGCCAAGAACGTCTCCACGTCCCTGTGCTTCCAGTTCAGGCTGGCATAGATGGCAGACCTGCGGCTCCCTCCCTGCATGACCCTGCGTCCGATCTCGTTGATCATCTGCATCTTGGGGATAGGACCACTGGCCAGCCCACCCGTCTTGCTCAGACCAGAACCCTCCGGACGATACACCGAGTAGTCAATACCGATACCACCGCCCGTCATCAGACAGGACTCGGACTTCCAGCTAAGGTTTGCCCAGTCCTCCCGACTGTCCTCCTCTGCCCGGAGCAGGTAGCAGTTGTTAAAGAACTTGTTTGGTCTCCCAGCATAGTACAGGTAGCGACCACCGGGGATAAACTTCAAGTCCCGGATGATCTCTGTCAGTGCTTCCACCTCGTCGTCTTTCAGCACCCCCTTGCAGACATCCTCTGCCAGCGTCTTGGCCAAGTCGGACCACGTGTAGCAGCTTTGGTGTGCGTACTTCTGTTTGAAGATGTCCTCGCTGAACTTGCTACGGAACATCGGATTTTCATTGCTCTTAAAAGTCATTGCAGTCCACCGGCCTCAAGTTGAATTTATCTAGGTTGTCTTCTACGTACTCACGGAAGAAGTCTAACAGTGTGAGCGAGTCAATGTCAAGCAAGTCAATGATCTGCTCACAGCTGTACGCATCCGCTATGTCTCTCAGCTGTTCTTCAGAAAGTATGGCCACTGGCATTCTCCCCCGGCTCCACAAGGAACACCGGGCGTCCAGACCTGAACTTGGTCTCAAACTTCTCCCAGCACGTGTGCTTGTGAGAACAATATGAACAATTGACGCCCAGCTTCTTGCCTCCGCTAGGTCGGTCATGTACCGGCTCAAAAGCCCGCTCAGGCGGTTCTGGCTGCGATACGGCCTTCTTGATCTCTGCGATCTTCATCTCCGTGTTCTCCAGCTGGGAGTGCGTATACGTGGCAAGCTCTCCGCTGGACTTGTCAAAGGCCAAGAACGTACCACGGGTCTTGCCTAGTGCGTTACCATAGCCGCTGATCTGGCTGATATACCCAAAGGCATCGTCATCGGGCAGTGTACCGTTCTTGAACTTCTTCATGCTGTACGACGAGGCGGACTTGATATCGACCAACTCGTCGTCTATGAAGCAGTCGATATGCCCCTTGATCCCATCGACCTCGATCTCTGCTTGCTGGTTCGAGACATGATGACCAGCTTCTTTAGCAAGGTAGATCAACAGTGCCTCAACGATGTCACCGATCATGAACTTCAACCGGGTCTGTGGGCTGAAGTCTTCTGCTTGATCGTCGCCGTTGATGTCGTACCACAGAGAGCGAGAACACGGCTTGCCAATGTTAGACATCCGCAGCCTTGGCTTGGACTCTGCCGTCCCCATCCACAGTTGTCTCCGCACTGCGTCCATCACCGTGCTGCCTAGGGCGAACAACGCCTCTTGGTCTGGATTCTTGGTTCCTTGGTCTACCAGCTGATAGATGTCATCTACCAGTGTGTCAATTGTCTTCGTCATATTTCACCTTTACAATGTTTTTGTGACGCTTTGCTTTTCCGTTCTTAACCTTACTGAGTTCAGATTGATTGTACCCATGACACTCAGCGAACTCTCTCATGGACATGTCCGTGACCCTGTGTTGAACACCGTTGTCATAAGTGATGGTAAACGGTCCTAGGTACTTTGGGTTGTTGATGCCCCGCAGCTTGTCCCTGAACTCTTCGCCATAACTCTTGACTGGTCTGAAGAAACGCTTGCCACCGATGTTCTTGTTATAGAAGTTATCGTCTTCAAGAACATTCAGATCGACCTGCATCTTCATCTCGTTGTAGTACAGGTCACGCTTGTTTCTACATAACAACAAAATTGCAAAGGTGAACTGCTTCTTTCCAAGTTTGGCTATCAATGGTGCCAACTCCTTGGAACTTGAGCTATAGTACCTCCAGTTGCTCTCCGTTGTACGCTTTCCCCGACTGGTTCTGTATAGGTGCTTGCATCCTATGTAGCTTTTGCCTGACTCCTTGTGGGTGATGCGGTAGACAAATCCAAAATGGTCTCCCGGATTGAACTCGCCTACCGCATCTATGTCCCAATGTCCGTACTTAGAACGGGACATCGTCGTTCAGATCATCCTTCTTGGTATCTTTACCGAAAGACTGATCGCTGTTGTCTCCCACGTACTCAATGGGATCAGTGATCTTCACAGCGTTCAGGAACGTGGTAACGCCCGTGCCGTACTTATTGTTGTACGGCTTCTGGCTCACGCGCACAGCTGCTTTTGATCCGTTAGACAACATCCGTGGGCCTGTGTAGTCCTTGCCGTCAGCATCGAACAGCTTAGGCTCATAGTTGCTCTTCAGCTGGACATAGGGCAGGCCATCCATCTTGCCCTCCTCCTGCTTGACGTTCAAGCCTAGCTTACGGGCTTGGGCAAGCTGGTCTCCCTCCAAGGCCAAGGCAACCGAGTAGCGGTCGAACTTGTCTTTCACGTCGAACAGATAGGGGAAGTACATGATTCCTTCGAGGTAGTGTTGTGCATTAGCAGGCATTAATGTATCTCGCTCCAGTTGTTTCCGATTTGTACGTCGCAGTCTAGCTGGCAACGTAGTTTGTACGCCTTGTTGACCTGACGTATAGATAGTATAACACAATCTCTGGCAAGGTCAACATCTTTAGCATCACTTTCTATAACTAATTCGTCATGCACCATGGCTACGATCTTGGCATCTGCTTGTCTCCTTCTCAGGTGATAATCAACGTACATAAACCACTTCTTCATCAGGACGGCGCTAGAGCCTTGGATCAGGGTGTTCAGGCTGGCGTGTCCTGATCTGACCCTGAGAACTCTGCCGTCTAGTCCTTTCAGCTTGCCGACTGATTCTCCCTTGTGTATGACCGCTTCGCTCAGCCTCTTATATGCTGGCATGTTTGCCATAAATCGCGCCCTAAGTTGAGCACCATCTTTGGCAGAGCCGTTGACCACCGCTCCGATCTTTGCGTCTCCTGCTCCATAGAGAAGCGCATAGATGAACGTCTTAGCTTGGTCTCTAGTCTCCAGACCAGCCATCTGTTGGTTAGCAGTATGTACATCGCCCTCAAGTATTTCACGTGTGAACCTCTCATCATCCATATAGTGTGCCAGCACCCGTAGCTCTAGGCCAGCTGCGTCTGTGTCTAGCAGCTTCCTGCCCTGCGGGGCTTCGAACAACTCTCTACAATCTTTGCCATACTCCACGCGCACAGCTGGAACCTGTTGCAGGTTGGGACTGACGCAACTCATACGGTTAGTGATAGCCCCTAGTGTGCGATACCTGCAATGCACCCTAGACTCCGCTGAGCAGGCTTCGATCCATGCCTTGACCAGTGCAGACCGCTTCTGTAGCAGAAAGTATCTGGCCAGCTTCTGTGCCACGGGCAGACTGCACTTGGATAGTGTCTTCTCGTCTACCTTTGCCCTGCCGCTGGGCGTTAGCTCCGTGGGTTTCCAACCTAGCTCGATCAGGCGCTCTGCGATCTGCTGTCTGCTTGCCGGGTTGAACTCCGTGACCTTGTCCTTCAGACGCTTGCCCGTCTTCTCCGAGTATCTCTCCTGTACAATCGGTGGGAACATGCTGACGCACTCGGCTGCGATCCGGTCCTGTTCAAGCGCCAGCCTGTTATAAAGCTCAACGGCCTTGTGCTTGTTCAGACCAAAACCATTGCCGCTCACCCGGTCAGCAACGATGCGCATCCTGTGCTCGTCCCTGATCGACTGTTCGCTGAACTCGTCCTCCATCTCTGCCCATAGTGTCCAATGCAGGTGCATACATACCTTCACGTCTTGGATGCAGTAGTCTCGCATCTCATCCGTGTACCTGCTAAAGTCCCCACTGAACTCGGCCTTGTGTTTGCCTAGGCGTTTGCCCCATGCGTCAAGGCTGTGCCCTCCCTCCCGTGACGGGTTCTCCATCATGGACAGGACCAGTGTGTCCACCATCTGGTCGAACTTCAGCCGGACACCCCATAGCTTGGCCAGCACAGGGAAGTCAAAGCTCAGCCCGTTGTGCGCAACCACCTCTTGGAACTTATCAAGATAGTCCTGTAGACCGTCGGCCTGTGTCCAGACCCTGATGCCAACATCCGAGTCAAAGGTGACCACGCAGTGTATCACACTGGCATCAAGGCTGTCGGTCTCTATGTCTAGGTAGCAGGCTCTCACAGGTACTTCCAGCTGACAGGAAACTCTGTGGCACACGTTTCTGATATCTTCAATGCTACCTCTCTGGTCTCTTGCTGGGCGTCTGGTGCCAGCCTGAGCTTGCAGACCCGGCTGAAGGCGTACAGGCTACCAGTCCAGTACCACTCGGTATACATGGACTGCGGCAGCACGGCACGTGCCTGCTCAGGACAGACGCCAAGCTCTATCATGTTGTCATACGTGGTCACAGCGGTGCGCACGGCTTCGTCGTACATCTTGCTGACCAGCTTA
>Ga0208898_1000125_pt1 | contig 66836 bp, 53 predicted proteins | sample VirMetDEL_Mar_4_FD_184513 | JGI IMG/M metagenome (GOLD analysis project Ga0208898, IMG submission 184513) | Aqueous microbial communities from the Delaware River and Bay under freshwater to marine salinity gradient to study organic matter... | ecosystem: Environmental > Aquatic > Marine >... | reverse complement strand
AAATTTAATCCAAATGCTGATTTTAAAAATTTCTTCATAATAATGTATATTTAATTGATTTTCTATATAACAAATAAAAAAACAGGATATATATTTATACCCTGTTTGAGATTCTATAAGACAATTAGTCTACGAATGTATCTAAACATTCTTCAACTATTTCATATCTTACAGTATGAACTGTCCTAAGCATAAGCTGAGTTGGTGTCTCAACTTCACCTTGTAGGATAGACTTCAGTATTGACGGACTGAATCCACTAACTAGACCTATTCTGCTGTCATACTTATTAGCGGGTACATTACCTACTCTACCGTTGACGTTCCAGAATATTATCTCAGGCATAGTGTATCCTGCTTCAGCATACTTTTGTCTGATGACATCAAGATTAGTGTTCTCACTACCGCACTGATCAAACTCCATATCAGAAATGATTAAGAGTTTAGTCGGCATATCAGATTCAGGTATACTCTCTCTTACCGCTGACCTAAGTATTAAATCAAAGGTAGCTTGTAAGTTTGTAGACATTCCCCAATCAGCATGAGCCATAGACAAGACTTTGTCATTAAGATTATTACCTTGCACATATTGCATAGTAGGTCTTTCACTGAATGTAATAAATGCATCTTTAAAGATACTCTTATTTCTTTCAGAGATATATAACCCTAATGCAATAGATACTTCCATAGGTAATCCAGACATTGAACCACTCACATCACATACAGGTAAGATTCTTTCAGAACTATCTTCCATGTAATTAGGCAATGCATCCCACATAGCTTGACAAGCATCTACGTTATCCCTTCTTAAAGTCTTAATAACTTGGTGAGGAAATAACACTGAGGCATTGATTTTACTCTTACCATCCATAACATCTCCAATGTACTTTCTATATCTAACTTCATCTTTAGAAAGAAAAGTAGGCATATATGTTTTCATTGCAACGGACGGAACCGAAGAGTAATTAATCTCAGAATACTCCTTATTACAAAGCTTAGTTTCAACAACATCAGTCATTTCAACTAGTATCTTTCTAAACTTTTTAGGAGACATACCAAAGTGTTTATGCATAGCCACAAACCAAGGTCCTTTTCTAGGAAAATACTTAGCAAGTAAATTCTTATTAGGATTCTCCATTAGTTGTACAGAAAGCCAATTAAGAGTAACATCATTAATCATACTTTCTTCAATAATGAAGACATCTTTCCATGAACCATACTCAGGAATGAGATTAGATACAGCGTCATACTCTTTTTTCATATGAACACTACACCATTTAGCGATGACTCTAAAGAACCTCTTCTCACCAGCACCACCACGGCAATCTCTAGCCCAGAATAATATCCTGAAAGCTAGCTTTCTATCTTCTACTACAGCCATAGAAAATAAATTAATGATTTGTTCATCACTAATATTTCTACTAGCACCTGCTAAGAAGAATAGGTCTAGGCATCTGTTAAGCGATGTACTATGAGTAACAGCACCGTTATCAGTTACTGTATCATATTGCCTTGTAGCATCTATAAGTTTACTTTTTTCCATAATATATCAATATGTGTTTAACGTGAAAAAAAATGTAACAGGGAAGAGTGTCTTTAATACAGACATCCTACCTAAACACCGGATTACTAAAGGACGTGAGTATCATCACCTCTCCCCTGCTACTGTACACATATTGATTTTTAATTACAATGTGTGCTGTGAGTAATCTTTCTTATCTAGGATTTAGTAACTTACAAGATAGGTATAATACAGGTTTAACGATTTATATATACCAAACATAACTTTTAAATATGCTGAGTAAACCTTTATATACCTACCAAGTAAGCTGTGCATTTAGTAATTCAAAAAATATACATATGAAAAAACACTGAGCAAATGCTTAACCCAGGAATTCTTTTATAATAAATAGTATGCCGAATGCCACTATGTATTTTAATAGTAATATGATTTTGGATACTGTTATCATAACCAAATCATCAGTAAGTTTGTCGGTGTATGAGACCCCGGTAGATCTATCTATACCCTCCCTACTATATCTCTTATACTCTATAGTAATAAACCTAATAATACACAAAGTAATATATACGGTAGTAAAACTATATAAGGAAGTAATGTAAGGAATAACTTTAATAACACCCAAAGTAATAGGTATTATAAGTAATAAGTCTATGGTGTATTCATATACCCATATCAACATTTTATGTATTGTTTTGTCTATTCTCATAGGTGCAAAGATATGTAATGTCTAGCTATATTCCTATTTAACTGTAGATTAAGTGTATCAAGTAGGATTCTTGAAGTTAAGGAAATGAGGGGGATTGGTACTCCCCCACACTCACTCTATCACACTTAACTATCTGTACCAGAATAACTTAACCCATGTCACTTAAAGTAAAACTTTAAGTAAAAAAAATGTGTCAAGTCACAAAATAACTCATCAACAAGCTATTTTTTTGGGGTGATTTATAAAAAAGTACGGCTTTTACACCGTACTCTGTGATTACATATCACCTAAATCATCTTCCTCTACTTCAGGAGACGCTTCTACTTTTCCTACACTAGGAGCACTAGACTGCGTAGGAGCACTGTTGGACTTCAACAATTCCTGTAGCATGTGCTGTGCTATTGCGTCCTTCAACATTGGGTTAGACTCTGCAAGTGACGCTAACTTGTCCATTTCAGACGTGTCAACAATCCACTCACCTTCACCCACTTCTGGGTTAGTCTTAATGAACTTGATGTTATCTCCACTATATCTAGTAGTGAAGAAAAGTGGATTACCCGTGTCATCATTATGACGCACGTTATCACCTTTAGACTCCTCATAATCAGAAACTTCCTTCCCAATTACATCATACTTGAACACTAAGTTCCCTGTCTTGCTAGATCTGTATTGACCTACGAATTTTCCCTTTAACATAACTTTAAATTTTTAGGGTTAAACAATATAAACAACTAAAGCAACTCTTTGTAATTGCTTTTATCCGTAGAAAGAGTGAATAAACACGGTATTCACGGTATACTCAATAATCACAATACTCACAATAACACGTATGCAAGTATAGCGTTATGGTCCCGTAACACTATGCTCAAGAGCACATTTCTACATTAAAACATTACTTAGAATTAACTTTAGGCGTAGAAAGAGTGAAGATAGGCGTGGAAAGCACAAAAAAACGTGAAATTCACAAGAAAATCACGTTTTCACAATCTCTTAATAATCAAGCAGTTAGTCTCATGTGCTCACACGGTGGAGACAACTTTTTTCTACCTCTTAGTAGAGCGTTTATTTTTACCGTTTCTAGCACGGTTTTTTGATCTAGATTCAGGGCGTATACTACCGTCTTTACCATGACTGTAATCTTTATCACCGTTTAACGGCTTACTACGTGTCTTCTTATTGAGCTTAGCACGGTATGATTTACGTTCATCACTGCTGTGATACTCTGTATTATACTTATTCTTCTTTGCTCTAGCTTCAGGATTAGACGCAAAGTATTTAGCAGACTTAGACTTACCAGTGCTCTTGCCTGCTTTACTGTTTCTTCTCTGAGGTACTTTCTTTGTTGCCATACTACAATATACTAAATAATTTTGATACTGAGTAATGTGTATGCGTGTGATGATAGTAAACTCTTAACTCGTGAGCTTTAGCTCACACCTTAGAAAAAAAAGAGGTAGCCTGAACACTTAACGTGAACTGTAATATTTGGCATAGCTACCTCTTTTAAATATGTTATCTGCCAACTGTAACATAAGTTTAAAAAACCAAGCTTATACCCACCCAATGTATAAGCACTCTACTCCCCGTTGGCAATCAAGGTGGCCAAACCTCAACCGTAGATAAGTTATCCTTTTCAGGACTTGGTTTTTTAAAATACAAGCGTTGCATCCTAATCCACCCACATCGGGTACCCCCACTTAGGATTAGACGGACTTTTTTCTGCGGATGTGGCTCTACCATTAAAGTCCTTCTAAGGAGCGTAGTATCCTAATGCAACACTTGTATTAAAAATGAACAGTTTTATATGTTTGTTCAGCATAGAGTTTTTCAACCCCAGGTTCTCTCCTGTGACCACAACTTATGGTGTAGAACAACCCCACAGATTTAAAGTGCAAATGGGTTTCGCGTAACGCACTATATAAAATGCGGATGAGGTTCATCTCCGCTACCCTTCAAGCCTGTAAAGAAGGTTTATGCAATTTTTAACCATAGCACAATGGGTCTCTAGTTTATTATAGAGGTAAGATGCTCCTCTTTTAAATAAAGAAAGCGTGAAAATCCGTAGTGTAACGGAGGATTTATAAAAAAAGGAACAGCACATTACTGTACTGTTCCTGTTAGGACTATAATCCGTCAAGACCTTCTTCATCTTCTTCATCATTGATTGCATCTTCAATGAAGTTTTGCTCAATGTTTGAAGGTTGAGACTTTTGAGGTTTAGATGCCTGTTTGAACTCACGCTCAAACATTTCCTGCATCATTTTCTCTGGGTCTAATCCCATTGCTCTGAACTTGTTTACCACGTTCTTTGTAGCTGAATCATCTATGTAATAATTACCAGATTTATCACTTACTCTTAAAGGTCCATTACCTTTATTGAACTTTGTGTAAAACAAGGGAAGTCCCGTAGTGTCACAATGACGTAGGAAAGAGCCTTTATACTCTTCATACTCTTGTAACTCTTCCTTAGAACCGGAGATTCTAAACACATTCATTGTTTCTTCTCCTTGTGGGTATGAGCTAACCCACTCTGCAAATAATGTTGTTTGCTTTTTCATAACGTATAAATTTATAATTTAGGTAAAGAAAGAGTGAAAAACTTTCTGAAGCTTTAGCTGAAGAAAGTAGTTAAAAAATAATCAGCTTTGCTGATACCGAATAACTGATAAACTTGTGAAGAAAAGTGTAGAGGATTTCTCCTCTACATAGTTAAACATTAATGTCTACTTTATGCTTAATTTCAAGTCTTCTGAAGATTGCTAAATCTTCATAAAGCTCTAATTCAAGCATTGCTCTTTTCAAATCTCTAAGAGCAAACACTTCTCTTTTAGCTCTTTCATAATTTCTGTTTTCAGAGCTAATGTATTCTAATGATTCATCTACTGCATAGAATACTGGGTTTTCATACTGCGCCATATGTATATATTTATTTGAATTACAAATTAAAAACTCTCACAAGGTTGCAATCCTTGACTTGTGCATTCCGCTATTTAATACTACTCAGAGTATTACCTGCAATTGGATGAGAGTTAATTTATATAAAGAAAGAGTGAAAATCCGTAATGAAATGAAGGATTTAAAAAAAGGGGATGTTACTCCCCTATTTTCTTGTACTTAATAATAGATAGATTGATTACAAAGCATAAGATCAGAACATGATAATCTGTTACTTTCTTATGACTGTTATTTGTCTTATCTACTATAACTGCTAAACCTAATCCAGATGCTATCTCAGCACCTACCTTAATGTCTCTTTTGATTGAAATTGTTGACTGTATCATAACTTATAAATTTTAATTTAAGCGTAGAAAGAGTGAACAACTTATTGTAGCGTAAGCGGAAATAAGTAGCAAAATAACATCAGCTTTAGCTGATACCTTTTCTTAGGTTATAAAAGAATAAAACAAGAACTCTATTCTTGTTTTATTCTACAAATGTTAAATACAATGTGAGAACTTGTAGTATGTATTTCATACTTCTTTAACTCACCTTTAGTTAACCACTGATTCAGTTTAGACTGAACTTTTGTCAATTCTTGTTGATCCTCAACAGGAATTGAAATAATATCAACTCTATACATAACTTAAGATTTTATATAGAGAAAGAGTGAATAAGAACAAGGAATATCAATTCCTTGTTCTTACTAAGTCATTATACTGGAATGTATTGAACTTAGGATAACTGTACATAGCTTTCTCTAAAGCCTGGTACTTACTCTCAGCATAGATTCTAAGTCTGATGCTGTTGTCCGCAATAACCGTAAATAATCTCATATATCTAAATTTTGGGGTTTAAAGAGGATAAAAAGTACAGGATTCTATTTTAAGAACAACAAGTTCCAGCTAGCATTGGATGTTCTCCTGTACTTTTAGGTAGAGATAGAGTGAACAACAGACAATGCTTCAGCTTTGTCTGTTCATCTTTTTTGTAAAAAAAAGCATGCTTTTTCCAGACATTCAGACAAAAAACTTTTTGGCTGATGTCTGACCATAGGGGGTACACCACTTTTGTGGTGAAGCCCGGGGTGTGCTATATAGGGGTCCACAACATCCCCTACTATAAATTTTTTGACCTCCCTTGTTTATCTGTATATTTTTCTTATTTTTGAAATATGGATTATGTAAGACAATTAGAAGCTGAAGATGAGGCTAAGTATGGACCAAGATGTAGTAAGTGTGATTTATATAAGTCTTGGTGTAGATGTGAAAAAAATAAAATGAATATGGATATAGATTTTTTAATCAGTAGTGTTACTATTTGGGCAGATGAGAAGCAGTTGTTAAAGTCTGAGAATAGTTTGAAGCAGTTTACAAAGGTTGTAGAAGAGGTAGGAGAAGTAGCGGCAGCACTTGCAAGGGAAGATAAAGATGAATTAAAGGATGGTATTGGAGATGTTGTTGTGACATTGATTATATTGGCTGAGCAACAAGGATTGTCTTTAGGTGAGTGTTTAGAAGCAGCTTATAATGAAATTAAGAATAGAAAAGGAAAGACTATAAACGGTACTTTCATTAAGGAATCTGATTTAGGATAATGGAAGGTAATGTAAGTGGACAAGTTTATCATGATGTGTATGACATTCCTCTATATGATTTGACATACCATGTAATATTGAGTTCAAAGGATATTCATTTTGCAACAATGACTACGGGTGTAATTTTTCCTGGTACTACTATAGATGTTAAAGGAGTACCTGGGTGGGTAGGAGTTTTAGAGCATCCACAAAAAAAGACACAATTTGTTATTTGTTTAGATCTAAGTTATTATGATGATTCTAATATTGATGAACCAAGTAAGAATATTGGTAATGTAACAAAATATGCTACAGAGTTATCATGGAAGATGTTAAAGCATTTGAATATTAAAGTTGATTTTGATAATAATGTTACACAGTGTTATTTAGTTGAGTTTATTGTTAATGATATTTTGTTTTTCTTAGAAAGCGTTGGGAAGGATAAAGATGAAAGTAATAATGAAAATAATAATGACTCAATTGATGATTTATAAAAAATGTTTATATTTGTAAAGTGATTTTCATAATGTTTAGAATTTAGGTTAATGGAAAAAGGATAGCATTTATTGTTATCCTTTTTTTTATAAGATAAAATGATTATATTATAATATATATTAAAAAATAAATAAAATGGCACAAGGAAATAATGCTAAAAGAGAAGGTGCAAGAAGTAATGAACTTTACCAATTGCAAGCTCTTAATCGTATAAAAGATGCGATCACGGGACCTGGAAGTCCCCCGTCACCTACGGGTGTAGCTACAGAATCTACATTATTAGCAGTTTTATCAGCTGTTGATAACATGAGAGATTACGAAGTTAGACTTGTTACCGATTCAGATACTCCAGCTGTAACCTGGTTAGAAGTAAGATATTGGGATGCTCAAGATGGAACATTAGGCACACCACAATACTTCCTACCTGGTTCAAGCACACCTGGTACACCAGTAGCTCCTTTGAGTTATGTACCAACACAAACTTTACTAACTCAGATATTAGCAGAGCTTACAGCTATTAATTCTGATATTGATGTTCCATTATCAACTAGAGCTTCAGAAACTACATTAGTAGATGTAAAGACAGCTATTGAAACATTTGATGCGCAAAACGGAACTGATTTAGCTAATATTCTTAATGTTTTAGAAAATCCGACTATTACTAAAACTGATTTATCAAAAGATTACTTTAAAAATCTAATTACAGTTACTCCTTATAATCAAGTAGAGCTGAGATTAGAAAGTCCAAGTTATTTAGATTTTGTAGATGCTGCTACATTAAATAGTGCTAACATATCTTTATTAAATGGAGCTAGAAAATTAGATTCAGGAACTAACGCTGCAGGCAAAGCAATTTTAACATCAAAAGATTTTATAGAATACAGACCGGGATCTGAAATCTACGCTGGTGGTACTGCTGCATTCACACCAGGGATTGCTCTTAACACACGTAGGGTAGGTATAGTAGATGATGAAACAACATTTGCTAACTCATTAACGTTTGGATATGAAGGTACTTCTTTTAATATAAGATATACTAGAGATGGTGTAGAAGAATTAAATTTACCACAAGCTTCATGGGATGATCCTTGTGATGGTAGTGCAGGTTCTAAATTTACATTAGATGGAACACCAGTTGCTATTGATTTTGAAAAAGGAAATGTATTTAGATTCCGTGCAGGTTTATTTGGATATGCAGGATGGGTTGCTGAAATATTATCACCAGACGGTGATTGGGTTACAGTTTATACTCATAAACATGCAAATACAAAAGGTGAACCAGTGTTTTCTATAAACACATTTAAAGTAATTTTAATTAATGAGAATGGAGGTAACACATCACCAGGAAAATTAGTGTCACAATGTTGGAATGGTGGTGCTACATCACAATTTGATAGAATTAATTCAGTATTAACTGAAAGATCTTTAGCTCAAACGGTAAGATCAGTTATTACAGGAGAAACATCTGCAGGTGGTGGAGGATTTGTTAACGTAAAAGTTAACCCATCAGGAGCACTTACTGTTGAAGCTGACATACAAACCTCAGTACTTCCTACAGGGGCAGCAACATCTGCTAATCAAGTAACTGCAAACACAAGCTTAAATGATATAGATAATAATACAATCTCTATCAATAATGAAGTACAAGCATTAAATGTAAAGTTAACTGCTAATACTATTACACCTAATATTATTAGAGCTACTGCTTCAGGATCAATTCCTGCAGGAGCATATAGTTTTAGTGTTGCTAACCTTGGAGCAGCTGACGGAACATTATTAGGACAAACAATAAAACCGTCAGAAATTATTAATTTTGATGCAGGTTCTTTAAATAATGTTTATGGAGCAGTTGCATATGACGCAACAGGAACTGAATTATTAATCACATATAATTCTTAATTATGAGTACAGGTATTGAAATAAAATCAGCAGGTGGTAGTATATCACAAACACAAAAAATATACGTAGATTCAGAAAACGGAGCTGATGTTGCTACAAATGGTAATTTAAGTTCACCTTTTCTTACTCCAGAATATGCGTTAACACAAATTAATAATACAGCAACTATTACAGGTAATACAAATACTAACACTACTATTAGTGGAATTTCAGATGCTGATAATACTACATTGGAAGTAGGTATGTATTTAAGTGGTACAGGTATTCCATTTGGTACTATTATAATAGCAAAAGGAAATGAGGGTAGTGATGCTAATACAGTTACTTTAAGTAAATCTGCAACAGCAACAGCTAGTGGATTAACGTTAACTTGGATTAAAATATATGAAGTTAGGTTAAATGGTAGCTTTGTTGTAACAAGTAATTTATTTAAAGAAGGTGTTTATATTAATTCAGGAACATCTAAAATTACATGGGGAGCATTTAATTTATTTGACTCTAGTACATTAGTATTTAAAACACCTTATAAATTATTAGGTAGTGGTGATTACTTTGGTACAGCTACTACTAATAAATTTTTTAATACATCAAATATAAATCAAACTCTTAATTTTACATTAGATATTGAATTTGGTAATATACAAACTGTATCAACTGATTATATTTTTAGTATCGGAGTTGGACAGAATTTAGGATTTATTAATATAAAAGGAGGACTAGCAAATGCCCAATTTGGTAAATTAGGAGCTTTTTTATCAGGAACTTTTAATATAGATTTTAACGGGTATGGTTTATTATACGGATTAGCTTTTTCATTTACTACTAGAGGTATTTTAAAAGGTAGATATCAAACTCCTTCCGCAGTAATTGTTGTTAGTGGAGCCTATTATACTCAATCTACTGCTGATTTAAACGGAAGTACGTCATGGACAGGATATTGTACACATAGAGGTGTGTTAAGTGGTTCAACTCAATCATTAGGTGGTGATTTTTATATTTTAAATAGATCTAATGCTGGAACTTTAACTGGTAATGGTACAGTTTCCTTAGAAGGTGCTTCATCTGCTTTTGTTAATCCAACAGCTAGTACAAATTTAGTTTTAAAATCAGGTGGATTTGCATTAACATTTAATTCAACATGGAGCGGAACTATAACTAATTATGCTACTTTAGCTAATGGTAGTAATGCAGGAACCGGTGTATTTAATAATTATGGCACATTTACTACTTCAGGAGGTAATGGATTTGGTTCATTTTCAGGTACTGTAAATAATTACGGTACAATGACATTAATGAATTTTTCATCAGGAGCAATAACATTTAATAATTACGGTATTGTTTATGGTACTACTTATGGTTTAAATATTAGTAATGGAGGAGTTATAAATAATTATAATGCAATAATATCAGGAAATTTATCAAATGGTGCTGCTTTAATTACTGTGAATAAAAATGGAACATTAAATAATTACGGTAGGTTAGAATTTACTAATGCTGCCGATACAGTTAGGACAATTGTTGATATGGCCAATGGTAAATTATTATTAAGAACTGGCAGTAATATTACGGTTGCAAATGGTAAATCTCCAGTAAGAATTAAAATAGTTGACTCAGGGACTACTACATCAACATCTACAAATCAATTAATTCAGACTGGTCAAAATTTTACAACAACTGTAATACCTGGATGTAGAGTTCATAACACTACAGATGATACTTGGGCTACGGTAGTTAGTGTAGATAGTACTACAACTTTAACATTAGATAATGATATAATGGTATCAGGAGAAACATATAACATATATGCTAATCCTGATGTTTATTATTTTAATATTACATCAAATTGTGATGGTACTACTTATGGATTATTACAATCTTTTGATGGAATAGCTCCAGCACCAAATGATTTAGTAGGTGGAACTTTATACGAAAACACTAATTATTAATAAAAATGGAAATATTAAAACAAATAATATATAGAGACAGTGACGGTGTAATTATGATCTTAGCAGAAAATGCTGAGGTTTTACCTAAACGTGTATTTTCTTCAGAATTATCTGTAGATGACAAAGTTATTTTTGATAACATAAGAGCATTTGCTCTTACAGAAGTCAGTCCTTTATTGTATATTGTATACACTAAAGAAGATAATATTTTAGATTTAGAATCACCAGATGCTACTCCAAGATTTGATGTGGATCAGTTAGGTGCTGATAAACCTACAGTAGATGCTTTTATATCAATGTGTGAAACCTTATTAAATAATTAAAAATGGCAATAGTATATACAAAAAAAGATCAAGGCAGAACTATTACAGTGTGTGATAGCTTACCTGTACATTCAGGTCAAGCAGGAGATGAGGCAGTTGATATTTCAACAGGTAAAAAATATATACATGACTCATCAGTTTGGAATGAAATTTCTACAGGAAATTCAGCTGGGTTAGTAGATTTAAGTGATGTAACAGGTGCTGGTGACAAAGTAGATTTAACTAGTGTAACTACACAAAGTAGACTAGGATATGGTATTACATTTAAAGCAGGAGGAACAATACAGTGTGGACAGCCTGTAATATATAACTATGCTTCTGGAGTAGCTACAGCTATTACAGCAGGTGCTTTACCTTCACAACATGAAGTAATTGGTATTGCATTAGAAGATGCTGCATCAGGAGCAAGTGTTAATGTTCTTACACAAGGATTTGGTACAGCACGTAGAGATACTACATTTGCTGCTTCTTCAGAAACAGTATTGCTAAATAATATAACAAATGGTACAATTAGGCAATTAACTAATGCTACAACATTTAGAGATAGTGGAGATAATGGTGCAAATTACGGTAGTAGTGAAAACTATAGTATATCATTTGATGCAACATTAGGTTATACAGCTGATGTTATTGTAAATAATATAGGTTTTGAACATACAGATTTTAGTTTATATGATAGATTAGGTATTCAAGGTTCAAATGATGGAGTAACATATGTTAACTTAAGCATATCATGGTTACTTAGATCAGCAACTGCAACTCCACCTTGGGGTACTTCATATGGAAGTCCTCAGACACCAGGATATATATTTCCTAGAAGTCAAGCTGTAGCACAAAATTTAGGTTCAGGCACATTTCCTGTAACTATTAATACTGGTTATAGATATATTAGATTTTATTTCCGTTCTGACAGTTCTTCAAATGATTTAGGATGGGATATGACTTTACAACCAGATACTCCTTACACTACAAGTGCAATAACAGTAGCTGAAGATACACCATTATATTTAGATAGTGCTGATTTTACTAAAGTAACTACAGATGATACATCACAAATTCTTGTTGGGTATACAGCTTATGATAATGCAGAAAATGACAGCATATTTATAAGAATCTAATTATTTTCAGTATATTATAGTATATTTGTTTTTTTAAAGTTTTTAGTTGTGGAAGTAAATTCAATTACAATAGGTTTAGGAGCATTGATATCTTTATTATCAGGTATTATTGGTGCAGTGGGATTCTGGTATAAAGTAAAAAATAAAGTTGATGTTTTAGAAGTAAAACAAACCACTATTAATAAAGATCATGATGAATTAAAAACAGCTGCTGGAAAAGCTGATGACATTATTCACAACAGAATTGAAAACTTAAAACAACAAGTAGAAAATAACCGTAGTAGACATGACGCTTCTATTGTTGAATTAAAACAAGAAATGTCTCACATGGAACTTAGAATTATTCAAGCTATCCATGAATTAAAAACAAAATAAATCATAAACTTTTGATATTTAAACTTATTTTAGTTATATTTGACCTATAACTAAAATAAGTTTATTATGAAAAAAGAAAACCAACAAGAAGAGTACAGTGCAGAAGAATTAGCACAAATGCGTGCTCAAGCAATTGCTAATTTAAGAGAAGAAATTGAATACTTAGAAGTAGAAGAAAAGTATTATGATTTAATTGCTAAAATTGAAGAAGCTAAATTTAGACGTTTTGCAGCAATGTTAAAACATTCTGAACTGTACGCTAGAACTCAAATGGAACCTGAATTAGATGAACAACCGGAAAAGGCTCCAGTAAAAAAATCTGAAAGAAAATTAAAAGCTGTAACAAATGAGTAAGGTGATTAAAAGAGGATCATCTGATACTCAGATGGTAAAAACTATACAGCAATTTTTAGGACTTGTGCCTGACGGTATATTTGGTTCAAAAACTGAACGTGCAGTTATTGCATGGCAATCTGAAAATAACTTAGTAGCGGACGGTATTGTAGGACGTGCTACATTAGAAGGAATGGGTATTTTAGATACTGATAATAAATCTAAAACTGTTAAAACACCAGAAGGACTAGTTATTCAACCTCATTATTTGGATAAAGATGAATATATCCAAAGTGATCAACCAATATTAAATGATTACATTATGATTCATCATACAGCAGGACATGCTAATCCATTTAATGTAGTACACGCATGGAACAATGATTCTATAGGAAGAATAGCTACTGAATTTATAATAGGTGGATGTGATGCTAGAACAGGAGATTGTAAACATGATGGTATAGTTGTTCAAGCATTTCCTGAAGGAGCACAAGGGTGGCACATAGGTAAGTCAGGCTCTTCCTACATGAATAAACATACGGTAGGAATTGAATTATGTAATTTTGGATATCTTGATTCAGACTTTTGTACATATGTAGGTACAGAAGCACATAAATCACAAGTAGTATCTTTAGCAGATAAATTTAGAGGATTTAATTTATGGCATAAATATTCTGATCTTCAATTAAAAAATCTTAAAAAGTTATTACTGTATATTTCTAGCAGAGATAGTATTGATTTATCAGTAGGATTAATTCAATGGGTAAAACAAGATGGTGCAAAAGGATTTGAGTTTAAACAATCAGCATATGAAGGAAAAGTAAAAGGTTTACTTACTCATACTAATGTTAGAAAAGATAAATTTGATTGTTCACCACAACCAGAATTAATTGATATGTTATTAAGTATTTAAATAAACAGTAAAACCAACACATTATGGCACAAGCAAACTTAGTACAGAAAAAAGTACGTATGGGCCAAAGAGATATTATTAAATATCAATTGCTTACACATTGTTTTATAAATAACATCCAGCTCAGTAACAATGAGCTGGATTGTTTAACTTTATTAGGAGTATGTGGTGAATTTGAACTATCTACATTCTGTACAATGGCGGTTGATGAAAATATATTTAAGACATCTCAAACAGTACGTAACTTTTTAGGAAAAGCTGTTAAAAGTAAATTAGTAGATAAAACAGGAACTTCAAAAAAAATTATAAAATTGAATGATTTATTAAGCGTTCAAACAAATGGTAATATTGTATTAGATTTTAAAGTGTTTTATGTTACCCAAAAGTAGTAAACATTATATTCAACCTACAGCTGATGCATTAGAATTAAGTTATGAACTAGTTCAAGATGTTGTTGATTTTTATTACGGAGAGTTACGTAAAAAATTATCAAACTTAGAAGATCCTGTTGTTAGAGTTGAAAACTTAGGTATTTTTAAAGCAAGTGACAGAAAACTAAAACAGTTTTATGTTAGGTATTCTAGACATTTAGAAATAGCAAGTACAGATACAATTAAACAAATGAATACAAAAAAGAGTGCAGAAAAAAAACTTGAAAAAATTAAGCAGATTCAAGATAAGATTATGATTGAGAAATTAAGAAGAGTTGAATTTTATAATGCGAAAAAAAATGGGAAAATTAAATCAGATAAAAAGTAAACTTGATAAATTATATCAAAATAAAAGTAAAATATTTGAAGGTCTAAAAAACTCTTTATTTAAAAATGATTTTGTAGAAAAAGTTGCACTAGCACGTTTTGAAATTTGTAAAACATGTCCTCACATTGATCTTAAAGGTGATAAATGTATGGTATCAGGTACACAACCTTGTTGTGGTAAATGTGGATGTTCATTAGGTATGAAAACAAGATCTTTATCATCTGATTGTGGTGATGAAGAACTACCAAGATGGTTTGCTGTATTAGATCAGGAACAAGAAGATGAAATTTATGGTGAATAACTTTTTATGAGTAGACAGATAACAATATATACAGGAATAAAAGGGGCAATAGCGATTGATAATGCTTTAAAAAAACAGGCAAGAGTAGAACATGCAAAACAAATTGTTATGGAACTATCAGAAGTTTTTAAGTTAACAGATGATGAATCTACAAACCTTTTAAAAATGATTAATTCTAATGATCCTGAAAGTTTAACTCTTGCAGAAGAAATACTAAAAACAAGATAGAAATGAAATTACAATTTAAAGCAGATACTCACACATATGAAAGCGTTGATGATCCATCAAAAAAATGGACCAGTGTTACAAGTATGATATCATTATTCAAGAAACCTTTTGATAAAAAAGCTGTTGCAGAAAAATCTTCAAAGAATAAAAAATCAAAATGGTATGGTATGACACCTGAAGAAATTATTGCTGTATGGGAAGGAGAAACTAATAGAGCATTAACATTAGGTTCATGGTATCATGATCAAAGAGAAGCTGAAGTATTAGCTTGTGACACATTAAGAAGAGAAGGTATTGATTTACCTATATTCAGACCTATTGTTGATGGTGATGTTAAACTTTCACCTGATCAAAAACTTGTATCAGGTATTTATCCAGAACATCTTGTTTATTTAAATTCTGCTAAAATATGTGGTCAAGCAGATCGTGTAGAAGTTGTAGGAGATTATGTCAATATTTATGATTACAAAACTAATAAGGAAATTAAAACTGAAGCATATACAAACTGGGAAGGTATTACTGAAAAAATGACTGGACCATTAGCTCATTTAGATGATTGCAATTTAATACATTATAGTTTACAATTAAGCATTTATATGTACATTATATTAAAGCATAATCATAATCTTAAACCAGGTAAAATGCAAATACACCATATTGTATTTGAAAAAGATGGAGAAGATAAGTTTGGATATCCGATTGTAGCAACTGATCCACAAGGAGAACCATTAGTTAAAGAAGTTGTAGCTTATGATGTACCATATTTAAAAAAAGAAGTTGACGGTATTATTAAATATTTAAAAACTCATCCAAAAGCAGTAAAAAAATGATAAAACTATTTGAAATAGAGAATAAAACTGTAAAAGCTACAGAACATTGTTACCAAATTAAATGGCTCAAGACTATAATGGATACTTTTCCGGAGACACATTTGAGCATCTTTGCCTACGTTTTTTATATGTCTTGTCCTAGTCAAGAAAACCCATACTTTAATATTAAACATGATCTAAGAGAAGAAGTAGTACTTTTAGATTTAGAACATGAAATAGATACAGAGAATGAAAAGATAATAGAAGCTGTAGAAAAAGCTACAATTATGTATGAAACGCCTACAGTAAGAGCTTATAAAGGAATCACAACTATGCTTGATAATTTAACTGAGTATATGGAAACAACTCAGGTAACTGCAGGTAGAGATGGTAATATAAATTCTCTATTAAGAATTGCAAAAGAGTTTGATGCTATTAGACAATCCTATAAAGGAATAGCAAAAGATTTAGAAGCAGAACAAGAATCACACGTGAGGGGTGGTCAGAATTTAGGATATGATCAGTTGTAATTATGGAATTAATAGCATTTAATAAAGTAATTCCTACATGGGATAATGGAGTATGGACAGAAACTGAGTTTACAGATCTGCAAGAATACCGTGACTTTGTAAAAAGTACTTTTAAAGAACCAGGTAAATATGAATTAGATGAAACAGCTGAACTATTTAATGAGCAAGCAAGACTCTTTAGAAAACAAGGTGACGTTTACTGCATGGACGCATTCAGAAGTAAAGACTTTATTAAATACTGGGACTTTGAAAAGCAAAAATCAAGGTCTGGAGTTATATTCCACAATAACGGGAAAACCTGGTATCTACCAAGAGATTACTATTTCTGGATTAACTTCTTACCAATATATGACAAAATAAAAAAGAAGTTTGATTTTCCTCAAGTATGGGATGTACAGTTACATATGTCTTTATACGAAGAATTGGCAGAAATACACTTTAAGCATGCTAGTATTACAAAGAAAAGACAGATAGCATCTTCATATTTTCATATGGGAAAATTAATAAACCGTATCTGGTTTGATGAAGGGGTTGTTCTTAAAATAGGTGCTTCATTAAAAGATTATATTAACGGTAGTGGTTCATGGAAATTTTTAGATGAATATAAAACATTTTTGAATTCTAGTACAGCATGGTATAGACCTATGAATCCTGATAAAACTTTATTATGGCAACAAAAAATTGAAGTAACTCAAGGAGGTAGAAAAAAACAAGTAGGTTTAAAAGGTACTATGCAAGGAATGTCTTTTGAGCAATCAGCCACAAAAGGGGTAGGGGGACCTTGTACAATATTCTTCTATGAAGAAGCAGGTATTGCACCTACTATGGATCAAACAGCAGAATACTTATTTCCTGCAATGCAGGCTGGTGATATTACAACAGGATTATTTATTGGTGCAGGATCAGTAGGTAACTTAAAAGATTGTGAACCGCTGAAAGCTATGACTTTATACCCAGAAGACAATTCTATATATCCAGTAGATACAGATCTTATAGATGACAAAGGAACTGTTGGTAAATCAGGTTTATTTATTCCTGAACAATGGGGTATGCCACCACATATTGATAATTACGGTAACTCTCTAGTAGAACAAGCATTATTAGCTCTGGAAGAAAAATTTGCTGACTGGAAGAAAAAATTACGTCCTGAACTTTATCAGTTGAGGATATCTCAGCACCCAAGAAATATAAAAGAAGCTTTTGATTACAGAGAAGAGTCTAAATTCCCTCTTACATTAGTAGGAGACCAAAAGAAAAAAATAGAAGATAAAGAGTATCCTTATGAACTAATTGATTTATCAGAAAGCTTACAAGGAGAGCTTATAGTTAAGAAAACAAATAAAGCACCAATCAGCACGTTTCCTATTAAGCTTAATGAAGAAGATAAAACAGGTTCATTAGTAGTGTGGGAAAGACCTGAACCAAATGCACCTTTTGCTATGTATCTAGCGTCAATTGACCCTGTTTCAGAAGGTAAAACAACTACATCAGAATCATTGTGTTCTATCTATGTGTATAAGACAGGAACAGAAGTAAAACGTTATACAGAAGAGTCAGTACAAACATTTGTAGAGGGTGATAAAATTGTAGCTGCATGGTGTGGTAGATTTGATGATATTAATGAAACACATAAAAGATTAAGACTTATTATTGAATGGTATAATGCATGGACACTTGTTGAAAATAATATATCTTTGTTTATTCAATATATGATTAAAGAACGTAAGCAAAAATATTTAGTACCAAAAAATCAGATGTTGTTTTTAAAAGAAGCTCAATCTAATAAATCAGTATATGCAGAGTACGGATGGAAAAATACTGGTACAATATTTAAAGCGCACTTACTTAATTATCTTATAGAGTATTTAAATGAAGTTGTGGATGAAGATATACAAGAAGATGGTACTATAACTAAAAAGCATTACGGAATAAGAAGAATTCCTGATCCTATGGCAATGGTAGAGATGGAACAATACCGTGACGGAGTCAATGTGGATAGATTAGTATCATTAGCAGCTTTAATTGCATTTGTAAAAATTAGAGAATCAAATTCTGTTAGACCAGTAAGGATTGAAAATGAAATAGAAGGGAACTTGCAAAATTCAGGAAATTTATATAAATTAAGTAGTAGTCCCTTTAGAAATATAGGAAGTAAAAAAGGTTATTCAAAAGGTGTGAAGAAAACACCATTTAAACGCATACGTTGATGAAGATATATAACGCATTAGATTTAAAGAAAGGTGCAAAAGCAGAACATAATAGATTATGGTCTGTTTCACAACCCTTACAGTTTCTTTCAAAAAAAGAAAAAGATGACCAATGGGCATCATGGAATATAGACTGGCTAGAGTGGAACGGTATTAAGCAAATACGCAGAAATGCTAGAAAGCTTATGAAGAACTATAAGCTAGCAGAAGGCATCATTGATAAGAATGATTATTTAGTTGAAGAAGACAATGAGATGAAAGACATTGTCCAACAACTAGCTTCTGATGATGAGAATGATGCATTAGAATTAAAGTTTTATCCTATAATCCCTAATGTTATAAATACACTTGTTGCAGAATTTGCCAAAAGGAATACAAGAGTAAGTTTTAGAGCAGTTGATGAATATACTTATAATGAAATATTAGAACGTAAAAGAAGTGATATTGAAAGTGTATTAGTACAGTATGCAGAAGCAAAGCTTGTAAACAAGATGATTCAAATGGGTGCAGATCCTAATGATCCTGAAATTGCAAAAGTAATGCAGGATGAATTATCACAAGATAAATTAAAACAACTACCAGAGATTCAAGATTTCTATGCTAAAGACTATGAAGTAATTGCTGAAAAATGGGCATCTAAACAACATATTATAGATGAGGAAAGATTTAAAATGGATGAGTTAGAAGAAACAGCATTCCGTGATAAATTAATTACAGATAGAGAGTTTTGGCATTTTAGAATGATGGAAGATGATTATGAAGTTGAACTATGGAATCCTGTTCTTACTTTTTATCATAAATCTCCAGATGCAAGATATATCTCTGATTCTAACTGGGTAGGTAAGATTGAAATGATGACCGCTGCAGATGTTATTGATAAATACGGTTGGATGATGAATGAAGATCAGTTAACATCATTACAACAACATTATCCAATAGGTGCTGCAGGATATCCTATTGCAGGTTATCAAAATGATGGAACTTTCTATGATGCTACAAAATCATATGAGTGGAATACAGGTTCACCATCATTACAGTATAGACAGCTTACTTCAATGAGAGATAATTTTGTTTATAATGGTGATGATATCATAGAATGGGTATTAGGAGAATCAGAAGATTACTTATCTGACGGTGCACCTAATATGTTACGTGTTACAACAGCATACTGGAAATCACAAGTTAAAATAGGACACCTTACTAAAATTGATGATGCAGGTAGAGTTTTTACAGATATTATAACAGAAGATTATGATATAACTGACAAACCTATTTATAATACTACTTTAGTTAAAAATAAAACTAGACAAAATTTAGTATTTGGTGAGCATATAGAGTGGGTGTGGATTAATAATGTATGGGGAGGAGTAAAGATAGGTCCTAACGCTCCTACCTTTTTAGGTATAGAAAACTCAGGAGGAATTAATCCAATTTATTTAGGTATAAATCAAAATAATATTAAACCTCTTAAATTTCAATTTAAAGGTGAGAATACATTATATGGAGCAAAATTACCTGTTGAAGGAAGAGTATTTTCTGATAGAAATACTAGATCACATTCACTTGTAGATGCAATGAAACCTTTCCAGATTGGATACAATATAGTAAATAATCAAATCTCTGATATATTAATTGATGAGATTGGTACAGTTATTATGTTAGATCAAAATACTTTACCTAAACATTCATTAGGTGAAGATTGGGGTAAAGGTAATTTAGCTAAAGCATATGTTGCAATGAAAGATTTCAGCATGTTACCTTTAGACACATCTATTACAAATACAGAGAATGCATTAAACTTTAATCATTTTCAACAACTTGATCTTTCTCAAACTCAACGTTTGATGTCAAGAATTCAGTTATCACAATATTTTAAACAACAAGCATATGAGCAAGTAGGTGTATCATTACCACGTATGGCACAACAGTTAGGTACTAATGTTACTGCTACAGAAGTAGAACAAGTTCAAGCTGGTTCATACGCGCAAACAGAAATGCATTTTGTTGAGCATTGTGATCATTTAATGCCTAGAGTACATCAAATGAGAACTGATCTTGCTCAATGGTATCATTCAACAAAATCATCTATTAGACTTCAGCATATGACTTCATTAGATGAAAGAGTTAATTTTGAAATCAATGGTCAAGATTTAATGCTTAGAGATATCAATGTATATTGTTCTACAAAAGCTAATCATAGACAAATGTTAGAAAGAATGCAACAGTTAGCAGTTCAGAATAATACAACTGGAGCTTCTATATATGATTTAGGAAAAGTAATGCAAGCAGATTCTATGGGTGCTTTAGAAAGTACATTAAAAGCTGTAGAAGAAAAAGCTCAAAGACAAATTCAAGAACAACGTGCTCATGAACAGCAAATGGCTGAGATGCAGATGCAACAAGCTGAAAAAGAAAAAGCAATGGAACTTGATGCTGAAGCTAGAGAAAATGAAAAAGATAGACGTAAGGATATTATGGTTGCTGAGATTAGAGCTGCAGGATACGGTTCTATGCAAGATATAAATCAAAACTTACAGTCTGACTTTAAAGATACTTTAGATGCTTTAAAACAAACTGAATCTTATAAAGAAACAATGTCTATTCAAGCAGATAAGCAAAATTCAAATAGACAACAGCACATGGATAAGATGAATTTGAAGCGTGAAGAAATGATTATGAAACGTGATATGAAAGAAAAAGATTTACAAATAGCGCGTGAAAATAAAAATCAATATGATTTAAAAAGTAAGAAAGATGAAAAAAAATAATTCTATAGCGTTATACTAGAAAATTATTTATTATTTATCTAAATTTTTTAAATATATTATGTTTATTTTTAATAATATTGTAACTATATTATAATAAGTCAGTCATAAACAAAAACCAATGTTATGAATAAAAAAGAAGAAAGTACTAATGTTCAACAAATTGATATTGATATTGATGAATTATTAGGAACAGGGTCAGACTCAATTATGTTAGCTGATGAAACGTCATCAGAAACTAAAGAAAAGAAAAGTGTTTTTTCACCAATGGACCCTGATTTATCGTTCCTTGACAAACCGGAAACTCCGGTTAAAGAAACTAAAGTAGATGATGAAACAAAATCAAATGCTGAAACTACAGATAATGGTCAATTAGAAACTGTGGTTGATGAAAGTGATGATGATGATTTTGATCCATTGGCTATACCTAATGATTCTACTGATGATCAAAATGATAATTCAGAAAATGAAAAGAAAACAGGTAGACCAACGGCATTAGTTACAGCTGCAAAAAAATTAATTGAAAAAGGAATTCTTACACCTTTTGTAAATGATAAAGGTGAAGAAGAGTCTGTTGAAAATTATACAGCTGAAGATTTTGAAGAATTAATTTCACAAAATTTAGATTACAAGTATAATCAAGAATTACCTGAGAAATTTATTCAAGCTTTACCTGATGAATTACAAAGAGCTTATCATTATGTAGCTGAAGGAGGTACAGATTTAAAAGGTATGTTTGCTGCGTTATCAGCTTCTACAGAGATTAAACAATTAGATCCTTCAAAAGAATCTCATCAAAAACAAATCATTAGAAATTACTTAAGTGCTACTAAATATGGTACACCAGAAGAAATTGAAGATGAGTTATACGCATTAGAAGATAGAGGTGATTTAGAAAAGAAAGCTATGCAGTTTAAACCTAAGTTGGATAAAATGCAAGATGAGATTGTAAATCAAAGAATTGCAAGACAACAGGCTGAAACACAACGTAGGCAACAAGCATCACAAATGTATATTGATAGTGTATATTCTACTTTAGAAAAAGGTGAGTTGAATGGATTACAATTAGACAATAAAACTCAGAATATGTTATATTCAGGTTTAGTACAATCTAATCATCCATCAATGAGCGGAAATGGGCATACAAATCTTTTAGGAGCTTTATTAGAAAAATACCAATGGGGTACAGAAAAAGAAGCACCTAGACATGATTTAATTGCTGAAGCATTGTGGTTATTAGCAGATCCTGATGGATATAAAACTAAATTAAGATCAGGTATTGAAAAAGAAACACATGAAAAAACTTTAAGAACTTTAAAAACTACTGAGCAGTCAAATAGAACAGGAAGTAGTTATAACAGTTCTGATAATGAAACAAAAACACCAAGAGGTCATAGCAGAGGTATACCGAAGCAAAGAAAAAACTTCTTTGGAAGATAAATAGTAAATTTTTTAATTAATATATAAAACCTGTTACAAAATGAGTACACCAAGTTTTAACAACGGCTTGTTTTTAAGAGATACTGCGTATCAAGCAAGCTCACACGTTGATTCATATCACTTAGCTAACATGCTAAAGGATGCAGAACCTATGGACATGGGACCAGTAGATATCTGGGCTATGACACAAAAGGTTGAAATGCCTCTTTATCAAATGTCAAGCTTTGGTGGTAAGAATGTAATTGAAGTGGACAATGTCAGAGGTGAGTATAAATGGCAAACTCCTATTTCTCAGGATTTACCATATGTTACTGAAGACGTTGAGCCTAAAAACCTTAGAAAAGGTATTGACGGAACTACGTTCAAAATCAAATTGAACAAGAGAGAGTTTGGTCACGGAGACATCATTACTTATGATAAGTATAACGGTGTCGAGTTAATTGTTTCTTCAGAAGAAGATATCTTACCATTAGGTGATGGATTTATCTACACTGTAAGTTTAGTTAACAATGACTCTTACAAATTCTTAGACAATAAGTTTTTGAAATCTGGAACTAAATTCTTTAGAAAAGGTTCTGCAAGAGGTGAATACGGAGAAAGATTCTCTGATATCACAACTAAGTCTGGTTACAGAGAATTCTACAACTACGTAGGAGGTTCTGAAGCTCACGTACACTATTCAATCTCTTCTAGAGCTGACATGATGATTAAAGGAGGAATGAATGCTGACGGTACAGTTCCTGTAACTGAGATCTGGAGAAACTTTGACAAATCTATGGATCCATCAGTTTCTTCTATTGAAGATATGGTAGGAAGAATGGGTAAAGACTACGTTAAAAGAGCAATTGCTAACGGAGATTTATCTAGAACTTTCTTAACATCATTAGAAGCAGCTCACTTGACTAAAATTGCTACGGATATTGAGACTTACTTAATGTGGGGTCACGGAGGTAGAGTTAGACAAGACGGTCCAGATGATATCAGATTATCTGTAGGTTTATGGAAGCAGTTAGATAACTCTTTCAAAAGAGTATACAACAAGTCTTCTTTCAACTTAGAATTATTTAGAGCTGAGCTTTATAACTTCTACAACGGAAGAGTTGACTTTACTGGTCCAGATCCACAAAGAAAAATTGTAGTTCAAACTGGTATGGGAGGAATGAGAATGGTAAATGAAGCTATTAAGCGTGAGGCAGCATCTCAAAACTTCTCAATTGATCCTTCTGATAAATCAGGTATTGGAGCTATCAAAGGTCAAGGAATGAACTTAGGATTTGGATATGCATACACTAGTTATGTAATTCCTTTCTTAGCAAACGTAGAGTTTGTAATTAACCCTGCATTTGACAATGTTCATACTAATGACATTGAAAACCCAATCATTGATGGTCACCCATTATCATCTTATTCATTCATCATTTTTGATATTACTGATAACACAAATGACAACATCTACATGTTGAAATTAAAGTATGATTCAGAATTAAAATGGTGGTACCAAAATGGTACAATGGATTACATGGGTAGAACTCAAGGATTCCAATCTTCAGGTCAGTTTAACGGATATAGAGTTTATATGACTCAATGTATGCCTGCAATCTGGGTTAAAGATCCAACTAAAGTATTAAAAATTGTAATGAGAAACCCTATTACAGGAGGATCATTCTAAGAATACCTATATTAGGTAGGGGATTAATTTCCCCTACCTTTTTTATTTTTAAAGTCAGTTATATTATAAACAAACCAACAAATTAATTATTATGGCAAAGAAATCTGTAAATCAAGTAGAAGGTGAAACAGTAGAAGTTAAAGGTGCACCTGAATTATCAGCACCAATTCAACCTTCAGTACCAGAATCATTGAGAACAAAAATTGTTACAAAAAAGAAAAAAGATCCTAATGCTTTCAAAAGTATTTTTGAAAAAGTAGGTAAAATTACTGTAAAACCATTTGTTGATCCTAATAAAGAAAATATGGGATTAGAAGATTACGGTTATGTTCTTTTTCCTGGTACATATCATGAAGAACAATTAGCTGCAATTGAAAGAAACGGTTTAGTAAGATTTATTACAGGTTTAGATGAATTTGCTCCTGAAGTTCAAAACATTAGAGATGAAGAACAAAAAGAAGCAGTTATTTTTAACATCAGATCTGTTGTTTCACATTTAGAAAAATTATTAGCAACTAATGTAATTGATCCAGAGGATTCAGATTTTTGGGCAAAAGTTAAATTATTAAGACCTGAGCATTTTGAGTTTTGGGGTAAGATATCATTAAGATGTGGTAATGAACCTATTCATTTAGATCCAGCAAATGATCCTTATGATTTAATTAAATATATGGCAATTGAAGCAGGAGGATTTGATTTAATTGGTAAATCATTTGAAGATGCAAATGCTCAAGCTGTTGCTCCTAAATTCTTTTTAGATAAAGAAGTACATACTGTATCTAATAGAACTACATACAAAAAATTACGTAATGCTGCAATTGGATTACTTGATGAGATGTATAACAAGTTTCCTAAAAAATTATTTTATGTTACTAAAATATTAGATTCAGATAGTGCATCATATAAAATTACTACACCATTGGATATTCTTTATGATGTAATGGATGAGTATATCAACGGTTATGGAATGGAGACAAATAAATCTAAAGCTGCTGAAATGTTTAGTGCAACTGCAGAATTAGATATGGAAACTTTAAAATTAAAAGCTATTGTTAAAGACGCTACATTTTTTAAGTTTATTCAATTAAAAACTGACGGTATGTTATATCATGCAGCATCTTCTACAATGTTAGGAAGAAATGTATCAGATGTAGTAATGTATTTAAAAAATCCTTTAAATGAAGATGTGCTAATTAGAGTACTAAATGAAGTTGAGGATTTTTGGAAAGATTAAAATATTTTAATTATATTATAATATGAAACTTTTACAATATTTGGCATATAAGAAAGGAGGATCTACTAAAAGTAGAGTAAATGAATCCGGTAATTATACTAAACCAGGTTTACGTAAAAGACTTTTCAATAGTATTAAAGCAGGAAGCAAAGGGGGTAGACCAGGACAATGGTCTGCCCGCAAAGCTCAAATGTTAGCAAAGAAATATAAAGCTGCCGGAGGTGGATATAAAAATTAATTGTTATGAGTAATGATAAATTTATATTAGACGTTAAGTTTTCTAAAGCTGATTCATATGCTACAAAAAAATACAATATGAAAAAAGGTGATCATATTTCTAAGTATAATAAGTACTTAGAAGTTAAAGAATCTTTTGAAGCTGGATTTGAAGAAGCTTTAAAAACTGTGAAAAATTTTCCAAATATATTTAATTGATAAAGTCATGATGAAGAAAAAAACAACTAAGAAAAAGTATCAAACTAGTGGTGCTACAGGTTTTGAAAAAAGACAAGCAAAAAAAGTTGCTAGAGCTAAAACAAGAGCTGCTGTAGCTGAAATTGAAGGAGAAGGTACTGTAGCTCAAAAAAGAGATAGTAGAGCTAAACGTATTGCAACAGCAACTGGTACTGCAAGAAAGAAAACTCCAAAATCTGTATCAACTTCTACAACCGCAATAGATAATAGAAATAGTGGTAACACTTCAAATGTTACTACTTCAAGAGGTGGTAGTGCAACTGGTGGTAAATCAGGTTCAATGTCAAGATCAGGTTCAGGTTCTTCATCAAGATCGGGATCAACTTCTAGATCAGGGTCTACATCTAAATCAGGTTCTACATCAACAATTGATAAATCAAAAAAAAGATCTAATACTAAAGTAACTCAAAAACAAAAAATTGATAATAGTGTGAATAAGCGTTACAAAAAAGGAGGATCTGTAAAAAAGAGAAAGTAATGGCAAAAAAAGCACCTCAAAAAAGTCTAGATAAATGGACTAAACAAAAGTGGAGAACTGCAAGTGGAAAAAATTCTACTCAAGGCAGTAAAGCTACTGGTGAGGTGTATGCTCCTGCTAATACTATTTCTAAACTGAAATCTACTGAATCAGGTAGAAAGAAATTAGCAGCAGCTAATGCTAAGAAAAGATCAGCAACAAAAGCTGGTAAACAGCATGCAAAACACGGAATTCATAAAGGTAAAAAAAGATAGTTATGGCAAATAAAAAAGATTCAAGACTTGCAAGAGCTGGTGTATCTGGTTATAACAAACCTAAAAGAACTCCTAATCATCCTACTAAATCTCATGTAGTAGTAGCTAAGGATGGTGATAAAGTAAAGACAATAAGATTTGGACAGCAAGGTGTGACTGGAGCTGGTAAGAATCCTAAGTCTGCAAAAGATAAAGCTAGAAAGAAAAGTTACTATGCTAGACATAATGCACAAGATGCTAGTCCTAGTAAACTTTCAGCAAGATATTGGTCACATAAAGTTAAATGGTAATGAAAAAGAAACCTTCTTCTGGACTAACTAAAAAGCAGAAATCTTCTACCGTTAAAGCTGCAAAAAGCGGTAAAGACATTGGTAAGAAAGGAAAGACTTTTAAAAAGGTAGCTGAGAAAGCAGCCAAAAAATATGGTTCTAAAGAAGCAGGTGAAAGAGTAGCAGCTGCGGCAATGTGGAAAAATAAAAAACGTAAATAATGAATAACGGCACTATAATATTAAAAGTACAACAAAGACTTAATAAACTTGCAAGTTCTGACTATGATAATATAGAAAGATGGCAGATTGTTGAGGCTTTTAACAAAGCTCAAGTAGTATGGTGTAGAAGAAACTTACACGGTTTGAATGTTAAGCAGACGGGTGATGAGCAATCTAAAAGACGTATTGATGATTTACAAAAGCTACTTACAGAACAAACAATATCTTTAACAAAAAAAGACGGTTATTATGTAAGTGTAAATGACTTACCTTCTGACTATTTAGAATGGAAAAGAATAAGTTCAAAAGTTACTAGCAGTTGTTGTGAAGAACCAAGAAGAATGGTGATTTATTTAGCTGAAGAAGCTAACGTAGATGAATTACTAAGAGATAATAATAAAAAACCTAGCTTTGAATGGGCAGAAACATTTTGTACATTAAAAGATAATAAAGTTAGAGTTTATACAAATAATGAATTTGATGTTAATACAGCATTACTTTCATATTATAGACAACCTATCAGAATTGAAATTGCAGGGATTACAGATCCTTATACGTTAACTGTTTCACCAGTTGATATTAACTGTGAATTCAAAGATGATATTGTTGAAATTTTTATTGATGAAGCAGTAAAAATATTAGCTGGTGATATTGAATCAATTAATCAGCAACAGATTGCTTCAGGACAAGTTGAAGGAAATAATTAATTTTTTTTTTTTCAATTTATTGTAAATTGTAAAATATTAGTTATATTATACTATATTTTTGTTTGTTTAATTAAATTTTTTTAAAAATGGCTTATTTCAATCACGCTTACAAAAAAGTGTTTTTAGCTACAGCAGGTGACGTTAGTAGACCTGTTGATTCAGCATTTATTGATCCTGAGTTAACTACTGATGGTAATGTTGATGCTGTATCAGGTGTTCTTACTTCAGAGCATCACATTTCTTATTTAAAACTTGCTCAAGCAGGTTTTGGACCAGGTTTAACAGGATTCTTTGGTGCTTCAGATGCTGCTCCAGGTGGAAAAGATGTTTCTGCACCATTAGCAATTTTTGGTAAAGAGTGTTGTCCTTTTTATGTTGCATCAGCTTCAATTAAAGCGGATGATAAACAAGGACCTTTTCACGGTGGATACCAAGAATCTCACAAATCTAAAATTGTTAATCCTAAGTATGTAAGAAAAATGTGGGGTGTAAAAGGTACACCAGCATACAGATCTGTATTACAAATTGGAGGAACAGTAGATAATATTGCTGCAAATCCGGCATGTAATAAAGAGTTTTTATGTGGAGAAACATACTACTTAAGAGTAGAAGTTAAAGGTACTGCTGCATTAAGATTTGCAAACCACAACTTGTATCAAACATTACAAGCTGATGGAGGATGTTGTGATGATCCTACAAATCCGTTACCAGTTTCACCAGAAGTAATTTATTTACAATATGCTAACGCAATTGTAGATAATCCTTATTTTAAAGATTTTGTAAGACCTTTAATTGAGGTTACTTATGATCCAGGAACAGGTGTAGTAACTGAAACATTAGCAGCTACTTCTGCTATTGCTTTAGCTGAAGGATTAGATGCTGAAGATACATTTGATAGATTAACAAATTCAGCAAATCCTAATTATATTGATCCTGCATTTATTCAATCAGTTGGATTAATCTTAGTAGGTGCTTATGTTGATACTAAATTCCAAGATTGTACATTCCAAGTTTCAGATTACTATGGTAAAGAAGCATTACAATTATTTGCATCTGAAGTAGACTTAAATGGTGATCCATGTACTTTTGAAGGATTATGTGTAACTGAATCTTGTCCTGGTATTCAAGCAGAAGGTTTAGGTGAAACAGTAATCAGAGAATTAATTCAATCTGAAGCTTATTTACAAAACTTCATGCATTCTGATTTAAGAATTAGAGAAATTACTCAAGGTACTGCTGTATTTGATGTAATTGATAGAAATGCTTTATATGGTAAATTCTATATTTTACATTCAGTTCCAAGATTTAATAATCCAACAGGTGTATTTGATAATGATCAATATTTATTAGAGATTGTTACTGATAATGATGGTGTTGATTTCTTATTAAATGAAGGACAAATTTTAGCTGATCAGTGTGTTGGATGTGAAGTTGTTCCATCATATGAAACAAGTGAGTGTCTTTATGACTTCAAGAACGAAGCATAATTTAATTTAATGATTAATACATAAAAGGAGAGTGGAGTTTTAACTCTTCTCTCCTTTTTTATTTTTAAAAGATATGGGACAACATATATTAAGTTTAGAAGCACCAGATACAATGAATGATTGTATATTGCGTGTAGTTGATACAACAGTGTATGATCCTATTTTACAAGTTGATTGTCCTAGATTAGAAGTTACACTTCCAGGATTTTCTTATAGTGTTCAGTTAGGAGAAGATAAAATAGCTCCAGGATTTATATTAAATTTAACAGCTTGTGATTTAGAAGTACAAAAGTCAAATTGTGGTAAATCATTTGATTCTTTACCTGATGGTGTATACATTATAAAATATAGTGTTTCACCTAATGATCAAGTTTATGTAGAATATAATCACCTACGTATTACATCTGCATTAAATACATATAAAAATGTTATGTGTGATATTGATGTAGCAGGATGTGAACCTAATTCAGAAACTGCAAAAAAATTAGAGCAGTTAAGAAAAATAAAATCTTATTTAGAAGCAGCTAAAGCAAAAGTAGAAATTTGTCATGAACCAAAAAAAGGTATGGAAATTTATAACTATGCTACAAAACTTTTAAGTAAATTTGAATGTAATAGTTGTCAGTAAATAATTTTAAAACCAATAGATATGAAATGTACAAATTGCGGAGCAAATTATAGTTGTGGATGTAAAAAAAGAATAGCTAAAGATGGTACATCTTGTTGTGCTTCTTGTATCACAACTTACAATAATAAATTAATAGCATCTGGAACCGTTAAGAGTTCTGATGGAAATAAATAATTCAATACATCATTATGTGTGATTTTGTAGCAAAAATTAGAAACTGTTCTACTAGTAATATTGAGTATATCACTGTTTCTGAATCTTCTATTAATAATTTAGTAGGTGATATATGTAATCTTGAAGCAGGTAGTTATTTTAAATTTACACATTCTGATGTAGAAGGGGGTCAAACATTAATAATTCACTGTGCTGAATTTTTAGAATTAGGTATTAATTGTAATCAAATTATAAATCCATGTACTAATGAATATTATCCAAAATTCACTCCTGCATCAAAAACTGAATGGGATTTTGATTCATATTGTTTACCTAAGTATATTTTAACTGATTGTGCTGGAGTTTATCCTACAAAAGAAACAACAAATACGGCTTTTGAATTTTATTTAGATAAGGTAATAAGTATAATATCTGAAACACAAACTAAAGTTTGTTTATCTGTAGAAAAAACAATATGTAGTTCTACAACCTATCCAGAGTTTGATTTAAACAATGTTGTTATTGTTGATTACTCTACAAATTGTGTTGAATGTTTAACTGAGAAACCAGTTACTGAAGAAGAAGTAAAAAAGAGAACAGTTACACCAGGTTATAATACTCCCGGATGTTCACCTGAATATTATGATAAAGTTAGTTGCAAATTTAGTGAAGCTTTTTATCAAGAAGTAATTAGTAAAAGATATGGTATAAGTTTTTGTTGTGAAAATGATTTAGACAAATGGGATGTTAAAAAAGAACTTCTCTATTTAGAAGCAAAAAAAGATCCTAATATTTGTGAAACAATCTGTAATACAGAAATTGAATGCAACATTAAATGTATCAATTTAAACACTTGTGATTTAGACATTCTAACTTTTAGTGCATTAGTATCAAACGGTGCTGTAAATTTTAATGATCTTCTTGCAGAATATCAAGGTTATGAAACTTCTAATCCAGAATTATATGCAGACTTAAGTTTTGTTGAATGTCTTTTTGAAAAAACTTACTGTATAAATTTATGTTATCAAACAACAAGTTGTTATGAAATAATAACGGAACAGTTAGTATATGAAATAGAAAAAATTGCAAGTTGTGAAAAATTTGCTGCAGCAGTGCATTACAACCAAGTTAAAATTTATGAAGAATTAATAGACGTAAAAACAGAGTGCATTAAATCACAAGAATTCATAATAATAAATATTGAAAATTTAGAAGCTGCATCATTAATTTGTCAACAAGAATTAGCAGACTTAATTGCATCTGGTGCAGATCAAATTCTTATTGATGCAAAAGAAGCTGAATGTACAGAGATAATTGTTGAATTAGAAGCAGAACAAACTGCATTAGAAAAGACTATTCTTAGTTGTGGTGGTACTATTACAGAATTACAAACAGAAATAACTAATATAGAATTTATTTTAACAACTTTTGAAACATTTTATAATTCTTATGATACACAGTTAGATTTGTTAAGAGTTGTAATAGAAGATTTAATAGATGAACTTGCTTTAAATACTTCATGTGATTTATTATTTCCTTTCTTATTTAATTCTTCTGTTAGTTATACAGCATGTAATGGTTCAACAATTTTAGCACCATTAAGACATACTTTAAAAATTTATAGTCAGTATACTTCAGATTTTACTTTTGTAAATAATTCAGGATATCCATTAGATGATTTTACAACACTAATTAATAATATTGTTACTATTTCTGATGAATGTTCTGAAATACCTGATTGTGCAAATCAACCATGATAATTGTACAACTTAAAAATTTTAATTATATTATATATAAGGATCTTGATAAAAAATTAGATATAAATGAAACCTACAAATAGTAATAAAGACGGATGCAGTCCAATATCATCAAACTGCGTTATTTGGCAAGGACCAGATATTGAATGTATCAACTTATGTAAAGGTGATACAGTATCTGATGTTGTGTATGCATTGGCAACAGAACTTTGTTCAATATTAGAGCAAATAAATATTGACATATATGATTTAAGTTGTTTAAATTTAATTCAACAAGATCCTGCTGATTTTCAAAAATTAATACAATTATTAATTGATAAAATTTGTGAGTTAGAAGGTATTGAACCTGGAAGTGGCGGAACATCTTCATCTACAGGTTGTCCTGATTGTAAAGTTGATGTTGCATTTTGTTTAATACAAACAGATGAAGTTTCAGGTAATCCTATTTTAAAAGAACAATTAACTACATACGTAGAAAGAATAGGTCTTAAAATTTGTGATATATTAAATCAAATTGCTGATATTAATTTATCAATTAGTAATTTAGAAGATGTTACTAATAATTTACAAATTCAAATTAATAATTTAGTAATTCCTGATCCTGTACCATTAGTTACACCATCTTGTGTTACTGATAATCCAGGAACTCCGCAAGATGTTGATGTAGTACTAGCAGCATTAGAGCAAGAGTATTGTGATTTAAGACAAATAACTGGTGATAATAATTCATTATTAAATGCTATTGTAGCATTATGTTCTAATTTAGGTACTAATTTATTAACAGGAAATCCTATTCAAGGTTTTGTTTCTAATCCTACAAACATTGCTGAATTATTAAATAATATGGCTTTAAAAATATGTGATACTACAAATGCTATTACATACGTTTTAAATACTTGTTGTGACACAAGTTGTTCAGCAATTGACTTAGGATTTTCAGCTGAATTAATTTCTCCTACACAATTAAGAATAATTTATAGTGGAACAGTACCTGGAAACTTTGTAGATGATGCACCTAGTTCATCTATTGAAATTATTGATACTGTAACAGGATTAACATTCATAGTACCAACTGTAACAATATTATCTTCATATTTTAATCCTGGTCAACCACAAGTAATAACACTAGGATCACAAATAGATGGTAATAATAACATTAATGTTAAAGTTACTTATAGATTTACTGATCCATCAACACAACAAGATTGTTCAGGAACTGTACAAAACTTAGTTTTAGGAGCGGCAACTTGTCCAGATGTAGTATTAACACCAACATTTAATACTGTTCAAGCAGACTTTACATATACTGGAGGTTTACCTACAACACTTATAGCACAAGTTTATGATGTTACAGGGGTTAATTTAGTAGCAACTCAAACATTTATTGTAACTACAGCAACACAAAGTATAACACTAAGCAACTTGATTTATAATACGGATTACAAGTTTGCTTTAATTATAGATAATATACCTTGTGATTTTGTTGACTTTACAACACCGGATTACCCTTGTATTCCTCCAAGTGATATTACGTTTAGTGGTAACATAAATGATGCAGTATAAAAATAAATTTAAAATAAAATGTCAAATAAAAATTGTAATCATAAAGTACCTTGCGGATGTGGAGATAGTTCATTAACTACTCCACCTCCTTGCAATTCATTAGGTGATTGTCTAGGAGAACTTTGTCAAGAATCTGTAGGACAAAAGTGTGTAGTGTATGATAACCATAGCTTTACATATGATGTTAATGGTACAGAATTTAATGTTAATCAAGGTGACCGTTTAGATGAAATAATTCAAAAAATATTAATTTATTTAAATGATCCTACGTGTATTAATACAGCTCCTGTTGGAATGTATGCTACACTTGTACTTAAAGATTCTATTACATTAGTTTGGGAAGGTAGTGATATAATTGGTTATAATGTGACTTATACTGACGGTATAGCACCTATAACAGTATCTACATTAACAAAGTCTATTACAATATCAGCTTTAGTTCCTGATACAGAATATTCAATAACAGTAGTAGGACAAAGTACACCATTATGTCCTTCAGTAACAATTAAAATTAAAACCAAAATAGCATAAAGATGGCATCAATAACAGTAAACTTTACACCTGGTACAATAGGAAATCATATCATACGTTACAGAAATCAAGCAGTTGGTGGAGCATATTTTTCCTACGATGTAACCGTACCTTTAAATGAGGTTAATATACCAAGATCTGAAGTAATTGATATAGGTTCTTTTGATATATATTGTGATCAATTAGTGTACGAATGTTACATTCTTGCAGAATGTGAAGGTTTTGTAGATGCATCACCTATTGATGGAGTACCTGATGCGGCTTTTGAATTTACAGTAAATATAAATCCTGAAGAAGATCCTTGTAAATTGTATGAATTAACTTATTTAAATTTAACAACAACTTTTGATTTAAATTGGGATGATTTAACTTGTGCCGGTAGATCTGGTGTAAAAAATAATGATGTAAGATATGATGCAAGCATTGCTTATCAAAATAGTCAAATATTATGTTCTTCAGATTCTGTAATAAATCAATTTATAGTAGCAAATCCTGATTGGTCTGCAGCAGTAATTCAACAACCTGAAAAAAATAATCCTGGTAGTAGTACAACTTCTAACTGTCATTGTGTTTGTTATAATACAGTAACTATAACAAATACAGCAGGAGTTCTTCAAGAAGTAAATTATATTATTTGGAATCCTGGTAATGCTGACCATTTACAAATTACTTCTGAAATTATACCTGCAGGATTAAGTATTACAAGAGATATTGTAGCTAATAGTTGGAAAGGTACTACAGCTTCAGTAACAGCTAATTTTACTGTAAGCGTAGATAATGATTGTGTTTCATAATAAAGATATGTCATAGTTTGTTGGTTTTACTGTGACTGACAACAAACCCTGGATATTTATTTATCCGGGGTTTTTTTATTTATCAATTATGATTAACTTAACAGGTTTGTAAAAACAAGAAAAATTGATTATATTATATTAAGTGTATTGTATTATGAAACCAGATTTAAATGCTCCAAGATTTAGAGAAAAGTATACTACTTTGTTAACCAAAGAGTTTGCTGAAAAATTCAATGAAAAATATTCAGAACACAAAGATATTACTAGTGAAGAATTTAAAACAATAGTACGCAAGTTTAATGAGATTTTAGTACAAGGAGCAATAGACAATAGGAGTGGTATAGAATTACCAGATGGTTTAGGATATATTTTTTTAGGAACTTGTCAAGCTTCTAAGAAAAAAACTAATGTGGATTTTAAAAAATTGATTGATCATGGTATTAATACTACACATAAAAACTGGGAATCAGATAATAAACTTCTAAAAATATTTTATAGTAATTCTAAAGCAAGATACGGATTTGCTAATAAGGAAGTATGGTATTTAGTACCTTCAAGATATTTTAAAAGAACTGCTTCTGCAGCATACAGAAAGAATTGGTCAAAGTATGTAGAAATATCTTCTACAGTTAAAATATCAGACATGTTTGAAAGACAGCGTAAGAAGGATTATAAACATAACTTAAAACCAATTGTTCCTGAAAACTATGATGAATTTAAAATAGATTAAGATGACAAAAGTAGGTGAAGCAATATCAAGAGTACGTAATGTACTTAAAGCTGTAAAAGAAGATCCGTTTATGACGGATCGGTTTATTTACAGTATAATACTTAAACATGCTAAAGCATTAATTAAGAGAGAAGCTAATATGGCAAACATCTTTAAATACACTAGCTTATTTAAAGAAATTCCATGTTTAGAACTTATTGAAGTTGATAAAATTGACGCATGTTGTTCAGGTATAAGAACAGGTTGTACTTTTAAAAGAAGTAAATATAAACTACCAGGATTTTATCAACTAGATATGGGGCCTGTTATAAAATCTGTAACATCATTAGACTACTCGCAAGATCTTGTAAGAACACAACCAGAACTTTATACAACACTTACAAAAGCATCTAGTTTTAAATATAATAAACAAAAGTATTACTGGATAATTAATGATTATTTATATCTTCCTAATGCCGATTGGGATGCAGTAAGAATTACAGCTATGTTTGATGAAGATATATCTAGTGAATTATGTGGTAAAGAAGAAAACAATTGTGTAATTGAACAAGAAAGAGATTTAAATATACCAGAACATTTATTTACAGAAATAGAACAATTAACTTTAACAGAAATTTTAACTGCTGGACAGATACCTTCAGATGGAGCAGATGACAGTCAAAATATAATGAGATAATGAAAGAAATTTTACAAGAAATAGGAATCAATATAGGGATATCTGTAGCAGGACTTTTTGGAAGTTTACTATTAATAGGTAAACAAGCTACTGCAAATTTAAGAAATACTTTTTTTGCAATCATATCAGGAGTAGCTTCTGCTAATTATATTACTCCTTTAGTTATGGATATATCTAAAGTTGATGTAAAGTATCAAATGTCAGTAGCATTTGTATTAGGATTTTTAGGATTAAAAGGTGTAGAGTACATCACTAATAAATTAATAAAAAAAGAAAAAAATGACACTAACGTTAATTAATGCTTTTTGCAATGTTGTTATTTGCTTAAGCGTAAGTGCCTTTATGGTATTTGTATTTGGCAGATTAGATGTAACTGCTAAGTTTGGTATAGTACAAAAATGGATTGTTAAATCAGGACTTGCATTAGTTTCTGCAGGAGCTTTATTTAATTTTATTACATTAAGTAAACCACCATTTACTGAGATATTAATGAACATTGGATTAGCTATCTTATTTTTATGGGCAGCTATATTTCATTATACATATTTTGTAAAAAAGAAAAAATAATAACTTTTTAAAATGATTTCATATGAGTTATAATCATACTTTAAAATATAGAACTTTTGACAGTCTTCTTGCAGATGTAGCAAATGATTTTAAAAAGTATCAGTTAAAAGATTTAATTGATCCTAGTGATACTATTAAAGTTGCTAGAAGAGTAAACTATGATTTAGGCTTACGTATAAATCAAACTAAAGAAGTTGTAATAGAAATAGAAAAAGGTAAAGCAAAATTACCTAATGATTTTTATGTTTTAAATTTTGCATTAGCTTGTGGAAAATATGAAGCTAAAGTTTATTATCCGCAAGGTACACGTACAGAAGAAAAAATTATAGGAACTGTTGCACCTGAGTATCAGGTAGCACCACCGGAAATAATAGATTTATGTGAAACACCAATAGAAAGCTCATGTGATCCTTGTGATCCATGTTCTCAATGTGGTGCTGAAACAAATTGTGAACCATGTAATACGTGCTGTTCTAATCCAAGTTCCTGCACTTTGAACTGTAAGGGAGAGGTTACACAATTAGTGCAGGTTCTTACTTCTGAAACAAGAACATATAGTACACTACACCCAATTAAGATGATTAGTAATCCTAGAGAAATAGATTGTGATTGTCCTAATTTATATTGGGACAGTACTATTACAGGTTACATTAAAGACGGATGGTTTTATACAAGTTTTGAAACTGGGACTGTATATATTAATTATCAAGGTGGGTTAGAAGATAATGAGGGTAACTTATTAGTTGTTGATCATGAAGTAATTAATGAGTATTATGAATACGCATTAAAACAGAGAATAATTGAAAATCTTATTATGAATGATGAAGAAGTCAATCCTAATAAAATTCAGTTAATTGAACAAAGATATAGAGCTGCTAGAAATAATGCATTATCAATTGTAAATATGCCTAACTTTGCTGAATTAAAACAACTATATCAAGCTAATAGAAATGCTCAATACAGTAAATATTATGATATGTTTAGCAGTTACCCAAGAGTATACAATAGAAGATAATTATGGCAAAGAATAATAATGTACAAAATACAAGTTCTGCAGGAGGTGGAAGTTTTGATAAAAGTCTTAATGAAGATAATCAAGGCTTTGCTAAATCTCCTCAAGAATGGACACAAGCAAGAAATGCTGTAAACAATACAGTATCTGGAGATTTGTTTACATTAAGTAATGAATCTTCTAATTACTTATGTTCTGCTGTTCCTGATGGATATTCTATTATAGGTAAAATACGTTTATTAGGAGGTATGTGGGCAATATTCTCTACAGATGATACTGACTCAGAGATAGGTGTATTTAATGAAGATAGATGTACTTATGAAAAATTAGTAAATGATGCTTGTCTTAATTTCAAAACAACTAATTTAATTACAGGATCATCAAAAGAAAACTTTGATTGTAGCCGTCATATATACTGGGCAGATGGATTAAATCCAGATAGACATTTAAATATAAATGATATACCTTATATCTCACAAGATGTACCAGAACCCGGTAATCCAGACTGTATAGTTTCTCAACCTATTACACCATTACAATTAGACTGTGAAAAAATTAGATTAGAACCTATTGTTGACAATCTTGCGTTTAAAGTAACTGAAGGTACTACAGCTGGTGAATTACTTAATGGTTCTTATTATGTAGCAGGTGCATACTTAAAGAATGGTGTTAGAGTTACTGATTACTCATTACCTTCAAATGTTGTAGGCTTATGGAAGCATGATAACCTAGGTTCATCTTTAGAAATTGAAGTAGTAAATATAGACAAAGATTATGACGAGTATCAACTTGTATTATTACAATTTGCAAACTTTCAAGGTCCTTTAGCATTTGTTGTAGGTCAATATACTACAGATCAGAAAAGAATTACAATAACTTCTATTAATACAAAATGGGAACAGTTGCCTGAAGGTGAAGGTTCTATTTTAAGACGTAATCCTATTGCAGATAAATCAGATGCTATTTATAAAGCAGCAGATTATTTAATGCGTGTAGGTCCTACAGATAAACTTGATTTTAATTATCAACCATTAGCTAATCAAATTACAGCTAAATGGGTTTCAGTTGAATATGATTCAGAATATTATAAAAATGGAGGTTATGAAACTGGATATATGCGTGATGAAGTATATCCGTTTTTTATAAGATGGGTATTTAACACTGGTGATAAATCAGCATCATATCATATACCTGGTAGAGCGGCATTGCCGGCAGATTTAACTTTAGCAGGTACACAAAACTTATTACCTACTGAAAGTAATTCTTTAAAGAAATGGGAAGTATATAATACAGCAACAATAGATGCACCTTTTACACCATATACATTACCCGATGGTGGTAAAGTTATTGGTCAAGGTAAGATGTCATACTGGGAATCAACAGAAGAATATCCAGGAGATAAACCTGAAGTATGGGATGCGTTATGTGGTAAAAAAATAAGACATCACAAATTTCCTGATAATGCATCAGATACAAGTGCTAATATGGTTACTAATCACTATGATCCTAATGATGGTTCTAAGATTAGAATTATGGCAGTACAGTTTGATAATATTCAAGCACCTGTAGATAATGCTGGAAACCCTATTACTAATATTGTAGGTTATGAACTATTAAGAGGTTCAAGAGAAGGTAATAAAACAGTATTTGCAAAAGGTATGATTAATAACATGCGTGAATACTTTACGGATGGTGACTTTGATGATCCAAAATTTGCAAATGATACTTTACCTTTTAGAATTCTTGATGGTGATGGAAAACGTAAACTATATGCAAACTATCCTTTTAATCCAACAGGAGATGAGAGATTTTTGTCCCGTACTGAAACTGTTAATCAAGGTACGGCAAATGATACAAATTTAGATCCTGATGACAATACAGATTCTAATAATAATCCATATCCTAAATATTATTTAGATGCGGATAATCCATATGAATCAGATTATGTAAGAAAAGATTTCTTTACTTTTCATTCACCTGAAACAAACTTTAGAGATCCGTTTTTATCAGCCAAAGAAATAAAAGTTTATGGTGAATTAAATGGTCAAGCATTAGGTTCATTTGAATTTCCTGCAGATCATCCTAAACATAAGTTTATAGGTAATGGTGCTTTTTATACTTCAGTAATATTAGGTATTGGTTTTACATTAGTAAAAACAGCAGGTAGGAGAACTGTTGAAACACAAGGTATTAGATCACCATTAATAGGAGGTTTAACCGGTACATTACCTGGTGCTTTTAGTGCTTTTTTAGGTTACGCTCCAATTTTAGCAGCATCTTCTACAGCAAATGTTAGTGCTGCTGTAACAAAAACATTCTTAAACAACACGTCATTAGCTCCTATATTAGCAGGTATTAATCCTAATTTAATTTTAGATTCATCATTACTTACAATTAAAAGTACAGCTGCTATTGCTGGTGCAGATGGTGGAGAAACTCTTGAAAGACGTGAAGTATCAGATTGGGAAATGATACCAGATTGGATGAAACTTTTAGTAGGTGTTCCATCATTTTTAATGAATTTAGCAGAAGGTATTCAAAACTGGTTAGATATTTTTTATGCGTTTACTTCTTATAAACAACACGCATTACAATATGTATCACATTGTTTCTATGATAAGTTTTTACCACCAGATGCTAATAACTTAAGAAGAGGTATTAAACGTTCTTTATACTTAGATAATCAATTACAAGATTTTGATAACCAGTATAGAGTAAATAACATTTATAGAATCCGTACAGTTGGTATAAATACTGAGGATGATATTGCACATACTAAAACTACGGATGATACACAAAAGACAATAACAGAAGCTTTTGAATCATATGGTATTCAACAAACAACGCAAGGTAAAACTTTTAACAAATACGTTGGAAGAACTTTTCCTACAACTGCTGCATCACATTATGTAGGATTAAAACAACCTTTCAAAAATCAATATGGTCAAATATCTGATATAATACAATTACCAGTATCTACTAAAATGACAGACAAAACTAAGACAAAGTCTGATGTAATGTTTAATGGAGATACATATATAGGAAGATATACAGAAAAGAACACAATGTACTTTTTCCATAATTGGTTAAAAGGTCAACCTGACGGAGCAGAGATTAATTATTTAGATTATAAAATGGTAGCTCATCCAAGATTCTGGATGGATACTGATTTATTTGATGTTAATGAGTTTATTACATCATTAGGTTCAGTTTTTAAATCAAAAGGTAATTCAAATGCACCAAGTGATTTTGATTTCTTTCAAGGCACAAGTTCTACAGCTAATTGTGGATGCGGGTCAGGACAAACTATTGACGCAGTAAATTGTAAATTAATTGCAGATTGCGGTGATATAAATGCTGGTGATTTAAATGATTTATGTGATTTACAACAAGATGTTGATGAGGCAATAAATTATGCAACATTCTTAGAAGATTTATTAGATTGGCAAATTGAACATTGTAATGATTCTTCTTTTTCAGATCCAATTCCAGATCCTTTAAATTATCAACCTTGTCAAGAATGTATTGACTTACAAAGTGGAAGTAGACCTGTTACAAATGATTATAGCGGTTTTGGTTCTAACGGATGGAAGTTAGACAGTGAATGTGAACCAAAAGGTAAATGGAATAGAAGAATAAGAAAAGCTAGAAAAGCTATTGATAAAGCATTAGAAAAACTTAACAAAAAACAGAATAAAATTTATGATGATTATGTTGATTGTGCTCAAAGTGATGACGGATGGATAGCAGAATTATTTAGTGATGTAATATTTCCTAATAGAAAATATGCATTTGATAGAAAATTTTCAGCATTTGCTTTTGGTGTAAAAAATGCTTTTATGTATTTGTTTAACTCAGGTGTAAGAGATTTTTATGTTGAGTCTGAAGTAAACCTTGATTACAGAGACTATGGTGATAAAATAGATGAACAACATTATGACGCATATAGATTTTCTGATCTTAGACAAATCTTTCATACAGATAGAATTAAAGTAGGTAACTACTATAAGTATGATTATAGTTTAAGTATTAGTAAATTATTTGCAGGTTTTATTTCATGGGGTAACGTACAACAAAGAACATATGATCCAACAATTGCAGAAACTTGCTATGTATATAGACCAGACCGTATTATATATTCTCTTCCTACTAAAGATGAAAATAAAGCAGATTTTTGGACAGTCTATTTACCAAATAATTATGAAGATTTCAGCAGCCGTCCTACAGCTATTACAACAATAGGGCGTAATGGTGTTATGATATTCTTTGAAAGTAAAAGTCCAATACAGTTTGCAGGTGTTGATCAATTACAGACAGATGGTGGTACTAAAATTACAATAGGTGATGGTGGATTATTTCAACAACCTAGACAACAGTTTACTAATGCTGATGGAGCATATCAATATGGTTCATGTCAAGACGGATTATCTGTAATTAATACACCAGGAGGAGTATACTATATATCTCAAGAACAAGGTAAAATATTTCAAGTAGGTGAAGGTTTAAAAGAAATATCTAACTTAGGATTAAAATGGTGGTTTGCTAAATACCTACCTTATAAATTAACAGATTACTTTATCAATTTTGATATTACAAACAATCCTGTTGCGGGTATAGGATGTCAAACTATTTTTGATAATGAAAACCAAGTAGTATATTTCTGTAAAAAAGATTATGTACCAAGAGCAGATAAACTTCCTAAAATGAGTTATGATCCTGTACTAAATCAATTTTATTATAAACCGTTTTCAGTTAAAATACCAATTCAATTAGGTGATCCTATATATTTTGAAGATGCATCATGGACGGTTTCATTTGATCCTAAATACAATATTTGGGTATCATATCATGATTGGCATCCTGACTTAGTTATACCTAGTAGAAAAACTTTTATGACTACTAAAAATAATTCAATATGGGTGCATAATGATGATTGTCAAAGCTATTGTAATTTCTATGGTAAATATTACCCGTTTGAAGTTGAGTTTACTATACATAATCAAACTGAAGTATTTTCTATTAGAAATATAGTTTATTATTTAGAAGCTTATAGATACAATGATAATTGTGATGATAGATTTCATATATTAGATGAGAACTTTAATGAAGCAATTGTATTTAACTCAGAGCAATGTTCAGGATTATTAAAATTAAATTCTGCACCAAAAAATGCTCCAGATCAATTGATCACATATCCTCAAGTAAATATTGCAGATATTGATATAGTATTTCATAAAGAAGAACAAAAATATAGATTTAATCAATTCTGGGATATTACAAGAGACAGAGGTGAATTTAATCCTGCTGCAACACAAACGGTATTTAATACTGCAGCAAATGGTTATGTTAAAAATCTAAATCCTTTTTATTTAGATTATGCAAAAGCAGAGTTTGAAAGAAAGAAATTTAGACACGTTAAAAATTCAGTATTATTAAGAAAAACATTTAATGATTCAAATAAAAATGTTAACTTAATAATTTCTTTAGCTATTCAAATGAACTTAAAATCTTCTAGATAATGAAAGGTGAATTTAAATATACTAGACGTGAAGGTCTACCAGGAGGAGCAAATGAAATGAAACAATTTGCACAAGGAAAATTTTCAATTGATGGATATAAAAGATTTAGTCCTGATGTAAATAATCCGTTTAATATTATACCATCAGGAGATATCACCATGAAAGATGTAGACTTTCCTGTACACGGTGTAGATAACTTAGGAAACTCTCAAATAATGTATCCGGGTAATGATTATAAATTTCCGGGTAGCACTGTATTTGAAACTCCTTTACATGATTTAGATGATTATGAAGAAGCAGAACTTACAGATGAACAGATTGCTGAATTACGTGCACAAGGAATTAAGGTAGAAGAAGTTGATAAATTTCCTGATGGAGGACCTGTAAATACATACAAATGGGGAGATGTTAATGAAGAAGCTTTTACAGGTGCTGCAGGTTTAAATTCTAAAAAATTTGATTTAGATGTTTATGGTTCATATCCTTTAAATGTAAGAGAAAGACAACATCAAAGAGAACAGGGTGTAAGACTACCAGGTGATTATGAAGCAAATGCAAGTTATAGATTTAATCCTAAATTTAATATTAATGCGGGTGCATCATATAATTATGGTCATCCTTCTTATAATGTAAATACAAGATATAACACAGGCCCTTTTAATATAAATGCTGGTGCAAGTTTTAATAGAGGTCAATTAGCTTCATATAATTTAGGATTAGGTTATAATAAAGGTCCTTTTAATATAAATGCTGGTGCAGCATATAATTATGGTCAGCCTTCATATAATTTAGGATTAGGTTATAATAATGATAAAGTAAACTTTAATGCTGATGTAAATTTTCAAAATGGAAATCCTTATTATAATGCAGGAGTTAACTTTTTATTTCAAGACGGTGGTGAGAAAAAGATTTCTTTTGAAGAATGGTATAAGACTGTACCTGAAAGTAAAAATGATACTATTCATTATGATTTAAGAAGAGCTTATGAATTAGCTCCTCAAGAAGAACTAGATGCTTTTGTAAATTCAGATGCTCATTTGAGAAGTGTTTATAAACAAGCTGATGGTATATATGAGTTTGTAAAAAGAAAAGATCATCCTACAGTACAAAAAGAAATAGAGTGGTTTAATTCTCCAGATGCTGCTGAGTTTAGAGAAAATTATGAATTAGATGACTCTGGTGATTACTACAGATATATTCCTAAACAACAAACAGGTGGTGAGGAAAAAGAACTTCCTAAAGCTCAAAGTTTAGGAGAAGTAAAAAGTGATTTATTTGGTCCAAAGCCCTCTTTAACTCCATTTACAGGTCGTGATTTAGAATATGAAAGACAGTATGTAAAAGATAACTTTGGTAACCCTAATAGAGAAGTTGCTAATAAAGTTTTTGCTTACATGAAGTTAATTGAAGAAGCAGATGCAAAAGATGCTCAAAGAAAAGAAGAAGCTTACTTAAAAAAGTCTGTACCAGTTTCAGATAAAACAAAAGTTGAAACTGGTATTATTAAACTACCTTCTCCTCAAGAAAAAATTGCAGCTGATCAACGTGCAAAAGCTAAAAAAGAGGAACAAGAGCAGTTTGAAAAAGAAGTATGGCAAGACTATAGTAAAATGTCAACTGCTGAAAAAGTTTTTGATAGAGCTCAAGCTTTTATGGTTGATCCATATGGGATGACAGCAAGATTTTTAACAGGAGATCAAGCTTATATTCCTGGAATGGGTAGAGGTTTATTAAATCATGATAATCCTTTTTATGATAACTATCTTAGAGCTGTTGGTTATACACCAGGACAAATAGAACCATATGATATAGGTCATATAGTTAATCCAATGTATTGGGGTACTTCAATTGGTAATAACATACGCAAAGGTAATTATGGTACAGCTGCTTTAGAGTCAGCTTTAACTTTTGCACCTTTCTTACCTAAAGGTACAGTTAGTATAGGTAATGTAGCTAGAGGTACAAGAATGTTAGGAGATGATTTTACTAGAGCTGGTAAATATCTTACTGAAGGTCCTTTAAGAAATGCTTATAAATTGAATTCTGAAGCTTTAAAAGAAGCACCTTTAAACACTCTATATCATGGAAGCAACAATCCTAATTTACAATTTGATGATATAATTTTTACAGATGTAAATCCAAATGTTGGAGCAAGACCCGGTCAATTTAAACAGAGAGCATTAGCTAGTGGAGATCCTTTAGAGTTACCTGGTGGATTTTACACTAATGATTTATCTACACCAAAGTTTATGGGTAATTTTGATTACAGATATAGTATGAATATCCCTGCTGATGCAAAAGTTTTTAAATGGACTTCTGGTATTTCTGATAATATTTCTGTAAAAAAATTACAAGAATTAAAAAATAAAGGTTACGATATTATTGAAGGAAAAAATGTATTAGGACAAACTGAGTACATACCGTTAAATAAAGATATTATAAGTAATTGGAAAAAATTTGAAGCAGGTGCGCCTGAGTTAGAAGCAGCTAGAAATATAAGATTTAAAACAGAAACACCACATTGGTGGAAAGGTTATCCTAAACAACTATCAGGTTCTAGTCAAATTGAAAAACAATTTGGTTTATCAATAGATGAATTAAATACAAAAGGTATAGTTAAAAAACTTAAAGATGTAGAAAAAAATGTAGACTTAGGAATAGGAAAATATGACCATACAAATTTAATTGAATATGAAAATGGATTACAGCTGCATACATATTCTAAACCTGGGAGTAAAGTAGATGATGTTATTCTTGTTTTTGATCCAAAAACAAATGAAAACATTGCTTACATGAGAAAATATTTAAAAGGAGATTTTCCTCCTAAAGGAGGTGTTTGGGAAGATTTGCCAACTAATGAGTGGCATATTAAAGCAGATATGCCTACAGTAAATAAAGACTTAGTTAAATTTGCTAATAAAGAATTAGAAAAAATTGTACAAGTTAAACCTATAAAGTATGAAAGTAACACTATTTCTACAGATGGTTTAAGATATTGGAATCAGCAACAAAAACATGGGTATTCTGCAATAGATGACTTTACCACGCCTAGTGTAAGTGCTGCTGGTAAAGATGATTTATTTAAAAATCTTAAATATTCTAATGATGATAATGCTTTTGAAGCAGTGAAGTTTGCAACTAAAGAAGATGCTATTGAAGGTGCTGCAAGATTGGAAAACTTAATGAAAAACCAAGGATTAGATTATAAAGTAATCATTAATAACGATAATACTTTAAAAATAGATTTACCTAAATTACAAAGAGCTTATTATAAGGGAGGTCCAGTATTTCAAGATGGTGGTGAATACATAGAAGCTAAACTAAGTCTTGAAGAAATTAAAGAATTAAAAAAACATGGATATCATATAGAAGAATATCAAGATGGTGGTGAGGAAAAAGATCCAGATCCTGTTACAATGCAAGAAGTTACAACAACACCATTATCAAGATTTTATGGAGAATATGATACTCAAAATCCTTATACTGATTTCTTCAGAAGTAAGAAAGATAAGTATTTGAGTAGAGGGGATATGGGTTTACAAAAATTGTTTAATATTAATGAACGTAATTTTCCTGAAGCTGAGATTAATAGAATCTATGATGAGTATCAATATAATAGAAACAACTATGCTATAGAACAATTTGCTAAAGAAAATAATATTGATTTAACAGATAGAGAGTCTATAATGAATAATCCTGCTAATGCTAAAGTACTTTCTAAAGCAATGGCTAATTCAAAGTATGGTAAATATTTGCAACCATCACTTTGGGCAAGAACTAAAGCAGGAGCAGTATCTGCAGCTAATGCTTTATTAGATGGTCCTCAAGGAATATATGGTCCAACATTTACACCAGACATTAAAGGATTAACAACTGCTGAAGAATATGAATATTATTATCCAAATAGTACTTTACAAAAGGTAGGAAATGTAGCTGATGTATTTTCTTTTGTAGATGCACCAGGTGCATTTGTTATGAATCAATTAACTGATAATAGAGATTATGCAGAGAATCCTTCTACATTAGGAGAACTAGCTTCTGGTACATTAAATGCAAGAACTTCTCCTATGGCTGCAGCATTACCTAATTTAGTATTAGCACCTACAGGATTATATAATGTACCTGACTTAGTAAGTACAAGTATAAGAGGATTAGGTAAAGTTGGTAAATATGCAGATGATGCTGCAGGTTTATTAGCAGATGGTTTAACTAGAGCTGGTGATTATCTTACTACACAAACTCCTTTAAGAAATGCTTGGAAATTAAATCCAAATGCTTATCAATATAATCTTCCAGAAAATACAATGTGGAGAGGTCTTGGTAAAGAAGGCATGGAAGACGCATTACAATCAGGAGTTTTTAGGCCTAAAAATGCAGCAAATACAAAAAAAGAGTTTGTCTCCTCAGATGGACAAGTATTTAACTTTGGAAAAAGTTTTGACAAAACTTATTATAGTCCTGATTTTAAAATAGCAGACAGGTACGGTAAAGATTTTGTTGCAGAAGTACCTAATAACAGCGCTGAATTTACACGCAGATATTCTAATAAAGATTGGAGCTACCATACACAAAGCCAAATACCAGTAGAGCAGGGGAGAATATTACAAAAAGATTGGCTAAGAGGATATAAACCAGTAGATGTTTCTAAACAACTACCAGGTTCACCTAACATTTTAAATAATCCTTTTATAGAATCTAGAAATAGTTTATCAAATGCTACATCAGGTACTAGTAGTTTTTTAAGTGAACTATTAGGAGAACTAACTCAAGGTTCATTAAATAGAAAAAAAATTGAAGAAGGTAATCAATGGTTACAAGAGTGGATAAATCATCCTAGCACTCAATGGAAAATTCATAATGATTTAAATAAAGTAAGAAAACAATATTCAGATTTTTATCCAAAAAATTCAAGTGCACTTACAGGGGCTAATGAACTAGCTGACTTAATAGAAATACAGTCAAGAATTTTTAACCCTAATAGTAAAGAATATAGTCTGTTAAAACAATTTAAAGATAATTTAGATCTGTATACTAAAGTGTTAGGATTTAATAGAAATAAATTTATAAAACCTATGCATGTTGGAAATTGGGGAGTAAGTTACCAACATAGATTTCATCCTGAAAGAAGACAAGAATTTCTTGATGATCCAACTAAAATTCCTGATAGATATGGTAGTTATATTTCTAGAACTCCTAATATGAGTCCTGAAGATAGAGTAAGTACTACAATTCATGAAGGTACTCATGATTGGATTAGCGAAGAAGCTTTTAAATTACCGGGAGGAATGCAAGATTTATCTTTAAAATACACAGATCCTGAAATTAAAAAAGATTATTTTCAGTATAGAAAATTAAGAGACTTTGGTGAAGATCCTGATATTGTGATGGGAAAAGAAAAAGCTTATCAAGCTTATTTGGCAGAACCAACGGAAATGCATGCTAGGATAATGGAATTAAGACACCATTTAGGTATAAAACCTGATGATGTAATAGATGATGACTATGTAAAAAAAGTAGTAGAATATATAAAATCTGGTAATTCTCCTATTGACGGTGAAGGATTTTTACGTGTGTTAGGAAAAGATAATGAAACACAAGCTAAAGGATTAAAAGAATTATTTAATGGATTTTGGGCAGCGGCTCCTATAACAATTGGTGTAGGTGCAGGATTAATGGATAATAAAAAAATAGGAGGTGAAACTGAACTTACTAAATATCAAACTAAAGGTGAAGTAAAAAATAGAAAAGCAGAATGGGAAAGATATGAAAAAGAATTAAGTATGCCTAAAATAGTTGCTAAGTCTAAATACTTACAAGAGTTATTAGCAGCAAAACAAGAATGGGAAAAAGCTCAAACTAATAAGGTAGAAAGTTCTTATATGCCTATTGAAGCTAGAATGAATAAACTTGATCCTAGAAATAACCCGTTTATTCAAAGCTCTCTACCTGATGCAGAATATTATAAACCTGAGAGAAAAGTTATAGACAGATATATACCAGAAGACGTAACTCAAGGTAATAATGCTGGTAAATATAATAATCCAAATTTATATGAAAATGTTATAAAAGACAATTATATACCAGAAAATTATAATTTTAATCAACCTAATAATGCTGGTAAATATAATAATCCTGATTTATATGAAAATGCTGCAGAAGAAAAAACACAACCAATAGAAAAAGTACAAGCAGATGCTTCAAATATTAATTTACAAGATTATACAGCATTATTAAATCCTTTAAATAATCCTATATTAAAGGCAGCATTAAATGTAGATCCGAGTTATTATGCTCCAAAAAAAGTTAGTAAATATAATAATCCTAATTTATATGAAGATCCTCAATTACATAAAGTTTCAGATGATTCATTTAATTGGTCTGATTTATTTAATATTGAAGAATCAATGGGAGGTAAACATATGAGTCCTGCACAAGGTGTATTAGACGCAATGCATCAATATGGTGATTTAGCAAGTAACTATTTAACAAGACAAAGTTTAAAAGGTAATAAAGAAGCTGAAGTTAAAACTAAATCTTTGTTTGAATTAGGTAATGAAGAAATTACTGATGGTCAAGAGTCTGTATTAACAGAACCGTTAAAATTTAGTGAAGACTTTGAAATAAAAGATAAACATTTTAATCCATTAGGTAGAAGGGTGTATAGACAAGAATATTTAGATTTGAATAATTTAAAGTTTGGTTATAGAAATAGAGGTAATTTTAATCCAATAAATACTCAAACTGGAGCTATAACAAGCTTTCATCCTTTTGAAAAAAAGAATAATTATTTAAAAAGATTTAAATCAGTTTCAGATAATGCAACGTTTATAGGAATTAATCCAAACGGTGAATTTAAATCAGGTTCAATTTCTGATTTTGACTCAAATGATTTTATTACAAGAACTGTATCCAATGTGATAGATGACTTTTTATTAAATAATGATGGAACTGTAAAATTAGATAAACGTAATAAAAGCAATCCTAATGATCTGGTTCCTGTTGTAAAAGTTATTGAAAATGGTAAAGAAAAGTTAGGTAGTTTAAATTTACTCGCTAAAGATAAAAAAGATGCTATAAATGAGTATGGTCCAATACAAGGAGGTAGAGTAATTTTAAAAGGTGCTGATGGTTCTCATGTATTTGTTTCAGGTTCTATACAAAATGTATATGAAGCTTTTAAGGAAATGAGAGAAAGAACTAATAAGCCTGTTACAATTATTACTTTAGATAACGGTGCTTATAATATGGGTATTAGAACTAAAGATAATAGACTTACAACACAAGATTTACAAGCATACGATAAACAACATGTTGGTGGAGGTAACTTTTTATATTTAATGCCGAATGATAATCAATCTTTTTACCCGCAAAATGATTTTGATTATAATAAATTGATACCTCAGTCTGAAAAGTTTAAAACAGGTGGTGAATATTTTGATGCTGAGTTAACACCAGAAGAAATCAACTGGTATCTTAGTCAAGGATATAAATTAGATATCTTGGAATAAACTTTTTATATTTACAATTATTTACTCAAAATTTACTATATTTAATTATAACATGTTATGATGAAAAAGAAAGTAAGAATATATAAGAAACCATGTATGAAATGTGGTGGACAAACTCATATGAAAGAAGGAGGTCAGTTTGAACCTCATATGATGTATAATCCTGAAACAGGTCAAGGTTTCCCTGCTGAATCAATGGAGGATCATTTAAGTATGAAAGAACAAGGCTTCTTACATAAAGAAGAGATGCCTAAAAAACAATTTGGTGGTAATCAATTTTCTAAAAGACTTGCTAAAGAATTAAAATCTACTTATAAACCTTTTTCATCTACGGCTCCTCAAAATCAAAATACTGATGAAGTTGTAGGAGAACGTAAAAACATGTTTGTATCCAAACTTTCTAATAATGCTATGGTAAGCATGGCTGAACAAGAAAGACAAAATATGATTCAAGAACAATCTCAAAATCCTTTTATGAAAATGGGAGGATCACCTTTCTACAATATGGGAGGTAATTATATGTCAGATCAATTTGGCGGACAATATACACAAGACATGTATATGCCTATGATGGAAAATGGTGGAGATACAGAAAATACACAAAACCCAGAAGTAGATCCTATAGAAGAAGCTTTAAAAGATCCTTATGCTTTTGATAGTTTATTTTACAAATATTTTGGTACAGATTATTCAACATATGAAAAATCTAAAAAAACTATTAAAGGTTTTGGTGACGTTAAAAACTTTGTAAGTTTTGTTGAATCAGGACCTATGCAGAAAAAAGCAGCTACTATGTTCTTAGGAGCTTTATTATCTAATAATCCTAAATTCTCTTATGATATTGGTAATCAATTAGACAATTTAGATGTAAGTACATGGTACTCATTAGATGTTTTACCATGGTCTAATGAAGATAAGTTAGAGGATATGGCTGCCATTGCAAGAGAAGAAGCTAGAGGTAAAGTTTATGATGAAGCTCAAACAAAAATGAAAGAGTTTGATCAGAAGTTTGATGATGAATTGTATTTAGAGTTAAAAACAACTTTAAATGAAAAGTTTAATACTGCAACAGGAAAAGATGCTAAACGTTATGAAAAACAATTAAACAATCTAGAACGTATTAAAGGAGTTATTCAACAACATAAAAAAGATCCTAACAGTATTATTAATTATCATTTACCTAATCAAATTGATTGGGATCCATCTAATTGGGGAGAAGCATATGGTGATTTTATTGATATGTATGATGCTGAATTTGGAACTGATAAAAATCCAACACCTTTAACTGATCAATATCAAGTAATTTCATATGCTGGTATTGCAAGTGATATACGTAACAAAATTACTGGAATTAGTCCTAATGCACCAGGTGTAAAAACAGCTTGGACTAAACAAAATTTTATCAACGATGATATTGTATTTAATAAAAGCGGTGTAGATAATTATCTTGAAAGAGGTGAACTTTTAGAACCGGTAGAAATTACAGACGAATCTGAAGGTGATAATGATGAAGATGCTTTATTGGAAGAAGCATTAAAAAATCAAACTCCTCCTGCTGAAGCACAAACACCTGTTCAACCAAAAGTAGTTGTACCAAAACCTAAAAAACAACAACCAGTACAGAATACACAACCTACTATATATGAAGGTCAAGGTAAAAAAGGTTTATCTGAAAGAGCAAAAAAATTATTGTTGATGAAAAGTCAACAAAACAAGTATGGAGGTAATATTAATACTTATGAACACGGTGGTCAACATGAAAATTATATGAATGTTCCAGGAGATGCTTTTAGTAACATTTATAGTAATGATGAGTTAAGAGAAAAACTTAATAATAGATTTTTGCAAGCAAATCCTCAAAACATTCAAGACATTCAAGCTGAAGAACAACCAGAAATGTTTCCTGCTTTTAAAGATTTAAAATGGTATGATAAACAAACTACCGGATTTGACAAGTATGCTACTAAAGGTGAGGTAGGTCCAATCCCAACAGGTATTGGTCCTTATTTTAATAAAATTGGAAACATGTTTGAAAATGTTGCTCAACCTTTTAGAAAAGCCGGTTGGCATATGAAAGAAGCAATGTATAATCCTAATGCTGATTTTGGATATAGTAGAGAAGATGGTATGCAAGTGCGTATGAACAAAGACGGTGAAGAAAAGTTTGATGTATTAGGTTCTTACGGAAATGCATTAAGAATGAATCCTTTCATGACAATTGGTGCTACTATAGGTAATATAGGACAAGTTGCAGGTGACGTAGCTTTAAATATGAAAAGAATGAATGAAGATAGAAGATTTCAAGATTTTGTTCAACGTAAAACTATGGCAGATCAATCTTTTAGTCCTGTTGATAATGAGTTAAAAAGAGGTAACTGGACAGTTAATCAAGGATATTTTAATCCTGATTTAACTACTATGCAACCTTGGTTTACAGGTCAAGCTAAATATGGCGGTGACATAGTTAATATGAGTGATGAAGAAATAAAAAGATTTTTAAGAGCAGGTGGTCAAATTGAATACCTAGATTAATTATAGCATTATGAGAAAAGTAAAGATATTAAAACATCCTGAGATGAAAAATGGAGGTGCAACACAAATGTTTGGCGCACAAACTCCTCCTGTTGATAGAACAGTAAGTCCTGGTCCAGGATCATATCACGGTGGTAATGATCCAGAAATTAAATTAAATCGTACTTTAAAACCTACTACTAAAGAAAATGCAACTTTAGAAGCTGAAGTAGGTGAAACTATTGTTACTAATTTATCTGGTGATGGTATACCTGAATTTTATAATATAAGTGGTAAAAGACATTACAAAGGTGGTACATATTTAAATGTCCCTGAAAATTCATTTATATTTTCAAGAGACAAATCTATGAAGATAGATGATCCTGAATTATTAAAAATGTTTGGTAAGTCTGGTAATAAAAAAAGTTATACTCCTGCTGAGTTATCTAAATCTTATGACTTAAACAAGTATAAAGAAATTCTTGCAGATCCTTCTTCTACAAAGAGAGAAAGAGATACTGCTGAACAAATGATTAAAAACTATAATTTAAAGCTAGGAGCATTAGCTTTAGTACAAGAATCAATTAAAGGATTTGATGGAGGTATTCCTAAAATAGCAATGCCTTATCTAGAATCTGTAGGAATAGACCCAACTCAATTTGTTAATCCTGAAATGGGACCAACACCTGAGCAAATGCAAACTGCTATGTACGGTAAAGAAATAAAATCTAAAAATCCTTTTGTTAAAGCACCAATGTTTAAGAAAGGTGGTGAACTTACTAAGTATCAAACTGAAGGTGATGTTAAAAAAGGCGATTCTGGTGATGCTGAAAAAGAAAAAAAGATAAAAGCTGGTGTAAATAAAGCTGTTAAAAAAGGTAGAAAAATCACAGTTTATAAAAACTCAAAAGGTAAAAATCAGTATTTTGATCATAGAGGTATGATGATTAGTCCTGCTACTTTTAATGATGATGACATTTTTGTAGATAGCAAAGGTAATCCAGTACATAGAGATGGTTCAAAAAAAGGAACTGAATATATTGATTTAGGTCAAGGAGAATACATTGAAAAAGCTAAATATGATCAGTGGGTTAAAGATGGTGCTGATTCAGATAAGATGGATGATTATTTTGAATTGGTAAGTCCTGAAGTAGGAGGTGATGTTTTTACTATGACTGATGGTAGTTTATCAACTAGACCAAAAATCATAACTAAAAAAGATAGAGCAAGTGCTTTTGAAGGTGATGTTTCTAAATATTTACCAGAAGGTGAGCTTACAGATGAATATGCTGATGCGTATGCTAATTTAGCACAAAGATTAGAAAATGATCAACAGTTAAGAGATCAGATATTTGAACAGTATAAGCAAAATATAAAAAAGGCTACTCCTAATGCAAAAGGTAATATACAAGAAGCTGAAGGATTAAGTCAAGAAGAAGTTATTAATAGATTTTTAAATGCACAAAAGCATTTTTTAATAATTCAACAAAAAGGTTTAGGTTATAAACCTGAAGATGGAGATACTTGGCAAAAAAATATACAAGGTCAACCAGGTTTTCAACATCCTAAAGCATATCTTGATGCAGCTGATAAAGCAGGATTACCTCCCTTATCAAATACTGATGCATTAGTATTTCAGACATTTGTAAACTCAGCAAATGATTTAATAAAAAATGGTGTAGATATACCTGGTTTTGTAACTAGTGCTACAGGATATCAAGGTGAGTTTTCATATGAAGATGGTGTTGTAGGTGGGATGACATCTCAACAAGGTGCAAATGCAGCAGAAGCAAAATATAAATATCAACTTGATGATATACAAGATCCTCAAATAGAAGACTATCAAGATGTAGTTGATGAAGGTCAACCTAATATTGCACCACAAGGTGATTTACCTTGGCATACTCAAGATTTAATAAACTTATATGGTGCTCAACAAGATTTAGCAAGTATTAAAAAATACAGACCTTTTAGACCAGCATTACAATTTGATACTCCAGAATTTGCAGGTGTAGATTTTAGAGGAGCTGCCTCTAGACTTTCATCTGGTGTTTCAGGAGCTGCAGAACAACTAGGACAATTTGCAGGTCCTCAAGCTTATAATGCTAGAATGGCTGACATATTTGCTAAGAACGCTCAAGGTGTTGGTGATTTACGTCAACAAGAATATACAACTAATCAAGGTTTGTTAGATCAGTTTAATACTAATGTTGCTCAAATGAGTAATCAAAATGCTATATTGCAATCTAATTTAGATAAAAGATTCTATGATGAAAATGCAACAGCAAATCAACAGTTTGATAATGCTAGAAGAATGGCTAAAGCTAATTTAAGACAAGCATTTAATCAAGGAATAACTAATGTTGATAAAACAAAATTGTATAATGAAATGTATGATGATTATGATATAATACCAGGTGGGTCTACACTTAGTTCTATTAACACTCGTAGAAATCAAAATCCTTCAAATATAACTGCAGATAATACATCTAGTACATATAATCAATTTGATACATATGCTGGTAACATTAGAAAATCACTTCCTAATGCTACTGATGATGCTATATTAAACAGTTATTATAAAGATCAACAATTTAAAAATAAAAAGAACTCAAGTAATCCCGTAGTTTATCCTAATTATAATTATAATGTTGGTCCTCAATATTATGATCCAAGATATATGACAGGATATAATCAAAATCCATACGGAAATTCTTATGATCCTTATGGTTATTATGATTAATAAACTTATGAGGTTTGATAAACTTATATTATTTTTATAGTGTAATAAATATAAAACATGGCAACTTATTTACAAGGCGTAACAGATTATATACCACAAATACAACCGTGGTCTCCAGATTTTAACTTATATGCAAAAGTTTTAGATTTTAAACAGTCTAGACAAGATGCTGCTGTTAAACAACTTTCTACATTATATGGTTCATTACTTAATGCACCTTTAACTAGAGAAGATACTGCTGAGACTAGAGATAAGTTTTTTAAGACTATTGATCAAGACATTAAAAAAATGGCTACTCTAGATTTATCTAAAAGACAAAATGTAGAAGCTGCTAGAGATGTATTTAATCAAATACTAGATAATGATCTGTTTGTAAAAGACATGATATACACTAAAAATTGGATGTCTGAATTTCAAAAAGGTCAATCATTAAAAGGTTGTACAGATCCTAAAAAATGTAACGGACAATGGTGGGACGGAGGAGATCAATATATGAACTTCAAAAGAATGGAGTTTAAGAATGCCTCTGCAGAAGACGCTATGAATTTTGGTAATGTAAATTATGTTGCAAAACAAGATGTTACGCAAAAAGCAATTGAGTTAGCTAAAGAACTTGATATAGAAATTGAAGCAGCTCCTCAATTAAGTGGAGGTTTTATCATTACTGGTGCTACTGATGATGTTGAGGAATTTAAGCAATACAATCAAATATTTAGCGGTTTAATTGGAAATGATCCTTTAGTTAGAGAATATTACAAAGCTATAGCATATAATGAAAGAATGGGGTATGCTTATCAAAATGAACAACAGTTTGGTTCTATAGATGCAGCAAATGCAGCATATATTAATCAAGCATATGATGTTTTAAATGGTATATCTTCAGATAAAGAATCAGCACAAGATGCTAAAGAAAATAATGCTAAGCAAATAAAACAAGTTAATCAACAAGCTGGAAATGATATACCTGCTAGAAGAGATAGTTATATTAGTATATATCAAGATCTTGTTAAAAAACAAGGTGCTTATGAAGCTACAGAAGAATTATTAACCCATACAGAAAATGTTGCTAAAACAGCATTAAACTATGCTGAAAATCCAAAGGTTAGTGGTTCTTATATGGATGAAGTATTAGGACTTAATTATTTAGAAAAAGATATTACAAATGCTGCTTATCAAATGGCTATGAAAAAAGTCAAAGCTGGTGATATTAAAATAAATGAGTATGAACTTGAAGCTACAAAACTAAAAAATAGAATAATTTTTGAAGAGATTCAGCAAGAAAATAAACTTGATCTTATAGATTATAAAAATAATTTAGAAAACATTAAGAAAAAAGTTGGTGAAAATGGTACTGCCAACATGAATACTCCAGAACAAATAGAAGTACCAGGAGCTACTGCTACAGGTAATTTAGAATCTGATAGTTATGATTTATTAACTAGAACATATAAAGCTTGGGAAGAAGATGCTGCATCAGCAAGAACTGATTTAAGTGGTGCTGAAGCAAGTTTATATAATCAAATGTTAAAAGCTGCTAAAGGAGAAGCTGACTTAGGTGATGTTCAAGCTAAGTATGATTATATCAAAATGACTAAAGCTTATTACAAAGGTTTAAAACAGTTAGAGCAAGGATATAATTTAGGCGGAGGATTAACAGGAGAAGACATAGACCCAACAAAGGTTAATTACCTACCTAATTTAGCAGAGTATACAAAGGTGATCAATAAAATGAATAAAGCTACAACACTAGATGAAAAGTATAGAATTGCTAAAACAATGAATATAGACTTAAACAAGTTATCTGGAGCAGGTGTTGATCTTATTTATGAACAAACATTAAAACCTTTTTTAGATAAGAATAGCAAGCATGCAAAATTAAGAAAAGGTGTATATGGTAGCATATTAGAAAATAGTGGTGAGATTTTAAATGCAATTGAATCTAAAAATTTAATACTTGAGAATTTTGATGAGACTTATAAAAAACAATCAGCTCAAGTCATTAAAGACAGTAGAACAGGTGTTTATAAAAGTATGTCTCCTATATTTGAAGCATATATTGATCCTACTACAGGTAAACCTAGAAATGAAAGAGCATTTGTTCAAACATTTAAACAAGTTAGAAGGACTGTAAAAGATGCTGATTTACGTGATAAATTAAATGATTTATCTGATGAAAATATTATTGAAATTTATAGAGGTACATATGAAGATATTGAAGATTTTGTAAATTTATCATTTGATGAATTAAAGACGTTTGAAGATGTTCAGTTAAGAGATATATGGAAAGCTGCGTATACAGAGTATGTGAAACCTGAAGCTAGTAGTACTTTAGTACCAGGAGCAGGTGATAAGTTTGCTATGGGTAATAAATTTTCAAATGTTGATCCTGATGCTGTTAATAGTAATGGTATGAAAGGTGGTGTTTCATTTATTAAAGATGCATTAAAATCAGATGGTGCTATTGTAGATATTAATAATTTTTCTCAAACATTACCGGAATTAGCTGATGAAACAATTAAGAGAAATAAAAATATTTTAAATCAAATTTTAAATGGTATGACTCTTTACAAAGGTAAGGACTATAGACCATACTTTGATATTACATATACAGATGTTGCAGGTGGTAATTCACAATATGCTGCAGTTAATTTAAAAGTTAATAACCCTGCATTTTTTGATAAAAATAAAGGTGATGAAAAAAATAGAACCGCTATATACCAAAATAAAGAAAGATTAATGTCTGAAGGTATGACTGTATATTTACCAAAACAAGACGCAAGTGCCTCTAATTTATTTGTTCAAAATGCACAAAGAAATGATGTAGATAAGATTATTGATTGGAAAGGATATCTTGATTTAAAACAATATGACTTTAATGAATATGTTAAAGATTTAAAACTTGTAAGAAACCCTGATAATTCTTATGATTTAAAAGGAGCAGTTAGAGTAGGTGTTAATGAAAATGGGGTTGAAGAATTTGATGCTGCAGAAAAATATTTTCATTTTGAAGCTAACAAAAAAATGTCTGATATTTTAACAGCAATTAATAATGGAGTTAAGGTTATTACAGAGCAAGGTAAAGCACAAGATGAAAAATTAAAATCTAAATAATAATGGCTGTTGAAAATAATTTAAATGAGGAAGAACCAAAGTCAAATGCTAATTTAGGTTTTGATTTAGGTCAATATATACAAAGTAAATATGTAGCTCCTCCATCAGAAGAGTCTACTCAATCTGTACCAAGACCTGCTCCAAGAATAGATATAAATGCAGAATTAGGTTACAATCCAGCAGAAGAACTTAGTAAGTATATGGCAGAAAACTTTAAAACAAGTATTGATGCCGGAATGATGGATTTACAGGATCTAGAAGAAATCAATAAGAATATGAATAAAGATCCATATTCTATTGATGCAACTAGAACTATGTTACAAAATCAATCTACATATAATCTTCCAGATGATCCTTTTGGAACATTTAAATCTATGATGGGTGACTTTAGGGATCCTAATGAACAGAACACATTTTATAAAAGATATTATGAACACCCTAAGTTTGATCAATTAGGGTTTAGTCCATTTAGAAATAATGAAGAGTATTATAATTCTAATTCTAGTGGATGGGATGACTTTAGAAGAGCTGGTGGTGAAATGCTTACTTTAGCTGGAATAGGTCTTGCTGAAAACTTTGGGTTATCAGATTTAGAAGATATTACAACTTCTAAAAGATATGCTGAAGCAGCAGCTATTGGTACATCATCTAGAAAAGGTTTAGGTGCATTTGCTACAAATACATTTTTAAATTCAGGATATACAGTAGGATTAATTTTAGGTTTTGCTGCTGAAGAAGCATTACTTATTGGTGCTGAAGCATTAGGTGCTACATTATCTCCTGCAACAGGTGGTACATCATTAGGATTAACTGGAGCTGCAGCAACAAGACAAGCTTTCTCAATAGGTAAGTTTGGTAAAAATTTAGCTAAGGCTTATGAAGCAGCAATGCGTACTAGAAAATTAGTAGATAAAGTACAAGATGCATCTAAAGCTAGAAAGTTTTTTAATGCTACTATGAATTTTCTAAATCCTCTTGAAAATACAACAGATTTCTTTAAAACTATAAATCAATTAGATGATTTATCAAAGTTAACAAAAACGGTAAGAGGTGTTGGTGCATTTATTAAAGATACAAGAGGTGTTAGAGCAGCGTGGAATGAAGCTGCGTTAGAAGCTAATATGGTGCAAGATGAAATGCAACGTAACTTATTAGCTGAGTTCAAAGCTAGAAATAATGGTAGATCACCTAATAAAGAAGAAGCTGCTAAAATGGCTGCTACTATTAAACAAGCTACATCAAGTACTGCTTTACATAATGCTGTTTTAATTTTAGGAACTAATAAACTTACATTAGGTCCTCTGCTAAGACCTATGAATAGAGCATTAGGTGGTGGTATATATTCTTTAGGTAAAGGTGCTGGTAATTTTATTTATACAGCAAGTAAAAAAGGAGTACCTGAAGCATATAAGCTTTTATCAAAAAATTATGCAAAAAGAAGTTTACAATTATTAAGACATCCTAAAGCTCTCCTACAAAGACAGTTATTATACAGTACTGATAACGTAATGGAAGGTATCCAAGAGGTATCACAAGAAGCTATTGCAGATTGGCAAAAAGAATACCATACTGCAATGTTTGAAGGTAATGAAGCCAGAGGTGCTTATTATGATTTCTTAGGAAGAAGTATAGAAAAACAAATGAGTCCAGAAGGATTTGAAGTTTTTATGTCTGGTTTCTTAATGCAAAAATTTGTAAGTCCTTTAACTATTGCGGGTGGGAAAGTATTTGATAAACAAAATTATTCAGATTTAAGATTATTTGCTACTGATCGTGAAGCTTATTATAAAGCAAAAAAAGATAGACAGAAGCAAGATGAAGATACTGTAGCAAAACTTAATGATTTTTACAAAAATAATACTGAGTATTTAGCAGGTGACCTTATGAATCTTGTAAGACAAGGTGAGTATGCAGCAATGCTTAAAAATGCAGAATCTATAGGTGATGCTAAATCATGGCATGATATTAAAGACTCATCACGTTTTGATCATTTTATGAATCTTATACGTCATAATAGATTAGACGGACATTTAGATTTACTAAAAGGGTTAAAAGATTTAACAGCAGATGAGGTTATGGAAGAATACAAAATGGATCTAAATACTTTCCATGATGTAATTGACAAGTCTGTTGAAAGAGCTGAATCTATACAAAATACTTATAAAGGCTTGCAGGCAAAAATGCCTAGTCCTGTAAATTATAAACAGTACAAATATGGTAGTCCTGAGTACATGGACGCTTTTAGATCTCATAAAGCTTGGAATGATGTTATAGAATCAATAGCATTTAATAAGTTTGCTTTTCAAAGAAGTTTGGAAAGAGCTGAATCTATTGTAGGAAATGCTCAAAATAATTTAGGTTTAAAGAATGTTGCTTTTTCAGAGTTCAGTGCTATGTTTGGTAAAACATCTTTGAAAAAAGAGTTAGACACTTTGAGTCTTGAAATAAGTACTTTAGAAAAAAGTGCTATTTTAACTGATGATATTAAAGAACAGTTAAAAGACAAAAAAGAAAGAATGAAACTTTTAAAAGAGTTTAATTCAAATGTAGATAATGTATTAAGCAGAAGTGCAAATGAAAAGTTTGATGATCCTGTACAATATGAATCATTATTAAAGGCATATACAGATTACGTAACTTACTTAGCTAAAAAAAGCGGAGATCCTATAGATTCAAGTGAAATTGAAAGTTCTTTAACTGAAGTTATTGATTATTACAAGTTAAAAGGAAGAACTGAAGGTATGGTTGAAATTGTTAATTTTATGATTGATCCTGAAGGTTTTAATCAATTATTTAAAAGACAAGTAGACATATACCAAAATGCTGAGTCTTCTATGAAAGAAGAAATAAAAAAATCATATGATGCTTATAAAAAAGGAAATAAACTTCATAATGATTTATTGAATGCATTAGCTGATATGGGAGTTTTTGTTAGACTTGAAGATTTACAAGCATTAAAAGATGAAGGTATATTTCCTGAACATTTCTTTTATGTTAGTCCTGAAAAATCTGGTATTGAACTAGCACATAATACAAAAGAATATCAAGACCTGGTAGAGTTATTCAGTGAGTATTATGAAATTAAAGAAGGTATTGATACAGTCCCTTTTAAAGAAAGATACAGTATTTATGATATCAAATCTAGAGCTAAAAAGAAAAATGATCAAAGAACTTATGAAGATCTAGCTACACAATTTGGATTTGACGCTTCACAAGAAACTACTGAAGTTCCTTTAAAGCAAGTTTTACAATCTATAATTGACAGTAAGTTTGCTGATGAGAGAGAAAAAGCTTTAGCACAAGTTTTATTAAAAAGTGCAACAGATACTGATGTAGTTGTTTTTTCTAAGACTAATACTACACCTGCTGAATATAATGTTGGTGATGACAAAGTTATTGTTAATGCTACATTTAGTGCTAATGAATATAAACAAGGTAGGAGTAATGCACCTCTTGAAGCATTTATCCTACATGGTGAAATACAAAGAAAGTTAAGTGAGGCTCTAGATCAAGATGCTGATTTCAAATCTGATTTAGAAGATTTATTAAAAGACGCTAAAGAAGCATGGTCTAAGTTAACAGCACAAGAAAAAGCAGAGTATTCAGAATCATCTGCATTAAGAGGATTAGATAACATAAATGATTTTGCAGTTGCTGCAATGACTAACTTAAGATTTCAAAAGTTCTTAGGTACTGTTAAAAGCACAACTCAAACAAATACTACTCCGTTATGGAAAAGATTTGTGGATACTATTCTTAAAAGAATCTCATCAATATTAAAAGTAAAAACTGTAAATGGTACTGTACTTAATGCTACATTAGGTATAGTTACAACTAAAATAGATCCTGCAGGATTTACACCAAACACACAAGCTCCAAAGACTAATGGTACTCAAACTGCTGTTACAAGAGATGAAAGTATTGCTTCTATAAGTGCAAATCATCCTGAATTATATAATGCACTTGTTGATGCATTTATAGAATATAATGAAGGAAGAATTGAAAGAGGTGAAGATTCTGTTATTCCAGAAAATACTTCTAGAAAAGACATTGCTAAATTACCATTCTTTAAACAGTTTGTTAGCAATAGAGCATTTGTCAAACCTGAAAAAATCTTTAAAGATTATAACGCTAAGCTAGGTGTTAAACCAGGTGCAGGTACAACAACTACAACAGGAAGTGTTCCACTTACAATAACAAAAGCTGTTAGACAGCAGTTACTAGATTTAGGATATAGTAAAACTGATATTGATAAAATGAAACCTGAAGAAGCTCAGGAGATTATTAAGAATCAAACTACTAAACCTAAAGCAACAGATAGTAAAGCTGGCGTAGAAAATGTTCTAACAGATTCTCAAAAAGAAAATTTAGAAAAAGCTAAAAAAGGTGAAAAAGCAGAACCTGCAAAAGTTAAGTTTAATACTATTGAAGAATTAATTAATCATGCTCAATCTTTAGCAGGTACTGTACATAATGTAAACGGACTTAAGGTAGAATTCGTTGATTATAAAGGTGAAATTCTAACAGGTGCTGGACAAAGAGTTTTTGTAAAAGTATTAATAAACGGCATTCCTGTAACATTTTATAGTTCAACGGGATCTGGAAAAAAAGCTTTACAAGAAGGAATATTTTATCCAACATTAGGTATTGAATCTGATGAAAGATATAATGGCACCTGGATAAATAAGATAGACGGTGTTGAGATGGCATCATATTACAATTCTCCAGCATTAGCTTTAGTAGGGGCTTTTATAGATAGTCAATTTGGAAACACAAATACTTATGCTTCTGAAATAAATGAAAAGACTCTAGATATTCAGAATCCTAAAAGAGAATGGTTGACTAAAGAGCAAGCTTTAGATATAAGGAAAGAGTATAATAAGGATTTTTTAAATAGTGGTAGAGAGACTTTTTCTAATAACGAGAAAAGTAAAGTAGTTCAAGCTTTTAAAGATTTAGTTCAAGAAATTGAAAACGCTACTGCAAATATTAAAGATGATTCAGGTAAACGTAATATACCTAAAGCTCCTGCTGAAGAAGTAACTTATATACCTCCAAAATCAGGTATTCCTACTCAAGATGTTTTAAGTAAATTAAAAGATTTAGGTTATACACAATCTGAAATTAATGCATTATCTAATTCTAAAAAATATGATTATGCAAATGAAAACCTTACTAAACAAGAAAGAGTAGAATGGGAAGCATATTTAAATGAACAGCTTGATTCTGTTGCTGAAGAAGAAGTTATAATGGAAGAAGCTAAAGCTCAAATAAATGAATTCATTGATTCTGCTACTACTTATGAAGAATGGTTAGACGTTAGAGATAAAGTAAGAGGTCCTGAATTTGATAATGTACGTGAAGAAAGTAACTATTCTAATCAAAACATTAAAGATTTATTGGATGAAAAACTTAAACGTTTAGCATTTATTGCTAACTTTACTGATATCAAAGTAGGTGAGTTTGTAGGTGTTGAAAGAACAAATAAAGATGGTGTTAAATATGTTGCTATAGTGCAAGTTATAAAGAAAACCAAAGATAAAATTACTCTACAATATCAGAACGCAGACGGTAATACTTTTGAAATAAATAAGAAAGATTTAAAAGATACTAAGATGTATAGAAGCACAAAAGCATTAGATAATGTAGACATTGATGAAGGACCAAATGTAGATCCAATAGACAATGATGCTGCACAAGGTACAAAACAAACTGTAGAAGATTTTGCAGACACTACTAAAGAAGATGAAAGTATTGCTGATTCAAAAAGTATTGATGAGGTAAATGATGATTTTATTAACGCATTCAAAAATAATTGTAAATAATGGCTACATGTAGTTTAAATCCAGAAGCTTTAAAAGCATTAAATATTAAAGTAATTAAAGATTTAAAAGAACTAGCAAAAACTGAAGAGGCTTTTGATCTTAAATCATATTCCAATACAATATATGATTATATATACTCCGCAACTAATGATCATGCATTAGCATTAGATGCTACTAGAATTGTTCCATTATTTGTAGCAAGACTTGCAATTAATAACAAAAAAGTTAGAAAAGTTGTAGGAGCTAAAGCAATTGAGTATGCTGATTTAACAGATGACTTATTATCAAAAGATTTAGAAGAAACTGAAAAGTTCTTAGGTCTTAAAGAAGGTCAAGATTTAAAAGATACTCTTAAAGCTTTAAATCAAGATCCAGATCCGGATCCAAATGAAGAAGAGGATTTAAGCAAAGTAAAGTTTACAATTAAAGATAAGTTTGTTGGTAAAGTTATTTATGCAACACCTGGTTCAGGAAAATCATTTTTTACAGAACGTGCAGATGACTTAAATATTATTGATGCCGACATTATTAAAATTCAAGTTATTCAAGATACAGAATGGGGTAAAGAAAATCCTTATAAAGATGATGAAAAGCCTCAAGACTATATTAAAAGATTTACATTCACTAGTTTTGGAAAAACTAATAGACAGTTAATAAACAATTCTACAATGCAGAAATTGCGTGAGTATGCTAATAAAGGATTTACTGTATTAACTGGAACAAAAGAATTTATAAAGTATGCTGATTTTGCATTTATTGTAGATAATGATAATGTTACAGAGAGACTTGGTGAAAACAAAAAAAAGTTTAAAAAACGTGAATTAGAATTAGCTAAAGAAACAAGAATTGCTAAAGTAATAACAACAGAAGATACCATTATAGATTTAATTGCTGATAGAGTTGAAGAGACTGAAGACTTATCTAAAGTAGAACCTATTGATGTAAAACCATTAACTCCTGTATTTACAGATGTAGCTCAAATTGAAGATATAGAAGAAGCATTAAATGTAGCATCTGCTGAAAAATTAGTACCTTCATTGTTAAGTACTGTACCTAATGAAGTTTTGAAAAATGTAGATACTAAAAGCTACAAAGTACAAAGAATGCTCCTTGATTTATTTAGTTATACATCTGCAGAAAATATGTCTGAGTTACCATTAACATGGGAAACAGGTAGTCCTGTTGCAGGTGTGTATATCAGACTAATGAAAAGTTCTGATGTTAATACTAAAGATG